>Ga0154433_1029_pt3 | contig 11722 bp, 12 predicted proteins | sample RifGroC2_FD_115937 | JGI IMG/M metagenome (GOLD analysis project Ga0154433, IMG submission 115937) | Chloroflexi bacterium GWC2_73_18 | reverse complement strand
CCTTCCTTGACGTCCATCGGGTTCCGCTTGCCGTCGTCGTTGAGCGCGCCGGGGCCGATCGCGATGACCGTCCCCTCCTGCGGCTTCTCCTTCGCGGTGTCCGGCAGGACGATGCCGCTCTTGGTCATCTCCTCGCGGGGCGTCGGCTTGACGACGATGCGGTCGCCGAGCGGGCGGAGCTTCGTTTTCGATACAGCTGCACGCTTGGTCGAAGTGGGCGACGTGTGCTTCGGTTTGGATGCCGTGGCGGCAGTGGAAGTTGCCAACGCTGAGTCCTCCTGAGTTTCTTGGTACGAGCGGCAGTGACGCGGCGCCAGTCAGATCATGCGACGCGAGAGCGCAGTCCCACCGCTGAGGGCGCGGATCAGAATGGTCGAAACCGTCAACCCGCCGCGTTGGCGCTTGCGGCGTCTGTGGCTTCGAGGTCGAGACCGATCCTGATCTCGTCGCCGACGAGCCAGCCGCCGCTCGCTATGGCTTCCCCCTGTCGGTGCGGACATCCGGGGAAGCGGGGCAATGGTGCCACCGCCGGGAGATGCTCCGGCCACTGCCGTGCCTGCAGTAGACCACGTTGGTATGCTAATGTCAAGTGTAGTTTAGTGACACCTACTCTAGGAAAGGAGCATCGGTGGCCCCGTCGATCGGAGTGGTACTCAGGCAAGCGCGCGAAGTGCGCGGGCTCTCGGCCGTCGAGACCGCGCGCGCGGCGGGGATCTCCTCGGCCTATCTGAGCAAGCTCGAGGGCGACGCGGTGAAGCGCCCCTCGCCCCAGGTGCTCCACCAGCTCGGCGAGGTCCTCGGGGTGCCCTACGCGGAGCTCATGGCGCTCGTCGGCTACCGGGTGCCAGGCATGAGCGATCCGGCCGACATCGCGCGCCTCGGCGCAGCGTTGTTCGCCGATCTCACGGACGACGAGCGAGACGAGCTGCTCGAATACCTCGCCTGGTACCGATCCCGACGACGGTCGCGGGCGGGCCATTGAAGACGCTCTGCTTCCACATCGGCCATGCGTCCGCGTTCCCGCCTCTTGGACACCTGGGAGGAGAACTCCCCGGCCCCCCTGATCGGGATCCGGCACGGCCCGTGCGATAATCGATGCGGGCGCGGGGAGCGGTACCGCTCCGCGTTTCGGTGACGAGCGCCGCCAGGTCGGTGGCGCCTGCGTCGCCAACCAGAAGGGACCCGGGAATGAGCGTCGAAACCTCCACCTGGGCGACCAAGAAGGGGCTCGCCCAGATGCTCAAGGGCGGCGTCATCATGGACGTCGTCACGGCCGAGCACGCCAGGATCGCGGAAGACGCCGGCGCCGTCGCCGTCATGGCGCTCGAGCGCGTCCCGGCGGACATCCGCGCTGCCGGCGGCGTCGCCCGCATGAGCGACCCGATCCTGATCGAGCAGATCATGGACGCGGTTTCCATCCCGGTGATGGCGAAGTGCCGGATCGGCCACTTCGTGGAGGCGCAGGTCCTCGAGGCACTGGGCGTCGACTACATCGACGAGTCAGAGGTGCTGACTCCCGCCGACGAGGCGCACCACATCGACAAGCACCAGTTCAAGGTCCCCTTCGTGTGCGGCTGCCGCGACCTGCCCGAGGCGCTCCGCCGCATCGCCGAGGGGGCGGCCATGATCCGTACCAAGGGCGAGGCCGGCACCGGCAACATCGTCGAGGCGGTCCGCCACATCCGTGCCGTCCGGGCCGGCATCCGCGAACTCGGGTCGATGCGCGAGGACGAGCTCTACGCGAGAGCGAAGGAGATGGGCGCGCCGCTCGAGCTGGTGCAGCAGATCGCCGGCGAGGGGAAGCTGCCGGTCGTCAACTTCGTCGCCGGCGGGATCGCCACCCCCGCCGACGCGGCGCTGGCGATGCAGCTCGGCGCCGAGGGCGTCTTCGTCGGCTCGGGCGTCTTCAAGAGCGAGGACCCCGCTCGCCGCGCCAGTGCCATCGTCCAGGCGACGACCCACTTCGACGACCCCAAGATCGTCCTCGAGGTCTCGAAGGGGCTCGGCGCCCCGATGCGCGGCCTCGAGCTGAGCGCCATCCCGGAGGCGGAGCGGCTGGCGGTCCGCGGCTGGTAGGGACCGGCCCGCGGCCACGAAGCGTCTCGCCTCCGATGAGGTCGGAGCCGTGAGGATCGGCGTCCTGGCGCTTCAGGGTGCCTTCCGCGAGCACATCGAGACGCTCGCCGAGATCGGCGTCGAGGGCGTCGAGGTGCGCCTGCCGGGGGAACTCGACGGCGTCAGCGGGCTGATCCTGCCCGGCGGCGAGAGCACCACCATGCGCAAGCTGATCGTCCGCTGGGGCCTCCGCCAGCCGATCCTCGACCTGGCGCGCACCGGGGAGCCGATCCTGGGGACGTGCGCGGGGATGATCATCCTGGCGAAGGAGATCGCCGGCGACGAGGAGCCGGTCCTGCCGCTCCTCGACGTCGCCGTCCAGCGCAACGCCTTCGGGCGCCAGCTCGACTCGTTCGAGGCCGACCTCCACGTCCCTGTCCTCGGCGACCGGCCGGTCCACGGCGTCTTCATCCGGGCCCCGATCCTGACGCGGGTCGGCCCCGACGTCGACGTCCTGGCCAGGCTCGAGGACGGTCGGGTCGTGGCGGTCCGCCAGCGCAACGTGATCGCCACCGCCTTCCACCCCGAGCTGGCCGGGGAGACGCGCTTCCACCGCCTGCTCGCCACCATGGCCGGCGAGCACGACGACCCGCACGAAGGTGCCGGCCGGCGTCCGCACCCGACGCGCCGCTCCCAGGCGACCTCGCCATGACCGCCCGTTCCGGCCGCGTCCGGCAGGCGCGGATCACCGACCTGGCCGCCCTCGGCGAGCTGTCGCGCCTCTCCCACGGCGCTGCGAACGAGACGCGCTCGCTGGGCCTGCCGGTCGCCAGCTCGCCGATCAGCGTCTTCAGCCTCTTCGCCCTGCCCCTCGGCGCCTTCCGGCCGCACGACCAGATCTACGTCTTCGAGGACGCCCGGCGGCTCTCCGGGCTTGCCCGGGTCGAGCGGGACGCCTCGCGCGACGAGTGGACGATCGTCGAGCTCGACGCGATCGGGGCGGCCGACGCCGGCGAGGTCCGCTACCGGCTGGTCAGTCACCTGTTGCGCGACGGGGCCAAGCGCGCCGTCACCCGCTTCCACGTCGCCTGCGCCGACGTGACGGACAACGTCGAGCTCTTCATGCAGGCCGGCTTCATCCGCTACGGGCAGGAGATGCTCCTCTACCGGCCGCCCGGCGAACGTCTCCCCGCGCCGCTCGGCGACGAGGAGGTCCGCGCCCTGCGGATCCGGTCGGCCGTCCCCCTCGACGCGCTGCCGCTCTCCCGCCTGTACGCCACGGTGACGCCGGCGCCGGTCGTCCGCCTGGAGGCGTACCGGCTCACCGACTGGGAGCGGCAGGGAGGCGCCTGGCCGGTGCCGCGCAGCTCGCTGGCGCCGCTCCTGCGCTTCGCCGATCTCGAGGCGTTCGTCCAGGAGTCGGCCGACGGCGGCCCGGACGGGTCGCGGCTCGACGCCTGCGTCCAGGTCGGCATCTCGCGCACCGAGCAGCCCGACTACCTGCGCATCGTCGCGCTGCCCGGAGCCGACGTCGGGCAGCTCGTCCGATTCGCCCTGGGCGACATCGCCGAACGGACCGGTGGCCACCGCCTGAACGGGTTCCGCGGGCAGCGCTACGACCGCGGCGTCATCGCCCCCGTGCGGACCTACGAATCGCCGGTCGAGCGCCGCCTCGAGGAAGCGGGCTTCGAGTCGATCGCCACCGTGACGCTCCTGATGAAGGAGCAACTCGTACGGGTCGCCGAGCCTGTGCTCGTGCCGGCCGTGCGCTAGCGGAGGCCGATGACGACGATGGATCGAACGGTGGCGACCGACGACCTCGACGCGATCCTCGACGCGCTCCCGCCGGAGGTCCTGGGGCGGCTGCGCACGCTGCCGGGGGAGAAGCGCGACGACCTGATCGAGATCGTCATGGACCTGGGGCGGCGTCCCGAGGCGCGCTTCTCCGTCGGGGAGATGGAGCTGCTCGACCGCGAGGTCGTGGAGGCCGACCTGCAGTACGTGGTCGACCACGTCGGCACCTTCGGCGACGACAACCGCGCCGGCATCGAGCGGACCCTCCACCGCATCAGCGCGATCCGCAACCGGAGCGGCAAGATCGTGGGGCTCACCTGCCGCGTCGGGCGGGCCGTCTTCGGCACGATCGAGATCATCCGCGACATCGTCGAGTCGGAGAAGAGCATCCTCATCATGGGCCGTCCCGGCATCGGCAAGACGACGATGCTGCGCGAGGCGGCGCGCGTCCTCGCCGACGATTTCGACAAGCGCGTCGTGGTCGTCGACACCTCCAACGAGATCGCCGGCGACGGCGACATCCCGCATCCCGGCATCGGCCGCGCGCGACGGATGCAGGTGCGCACCCCGGCGCTGCAGCACGAGGTGATGATCGAGGCCGTGGAGAACCACATGCCCGAGGTGATCGTCATCGACGAGATCGGGACCGAGCGCGAGGCGCAGGCGGCGCGCACGATCGCCGAGCGCGGCGTCCAGCTGATCGGCACCGCCCACGGCAACAACCTCGACAACCTGATGCTCAACCCGACGCTCTCCGACCTGATCGGCGGCATCCAGAGCGTCACCCTGGGCGACGAGGAGGCGCGGCGGCGGCGGACCCAGAAGAGCGTGCTGGAGCGCAAGGCACCGCCGACCTTCGACGTCGTGGTCGAGATCCAGGACCGCGACCGTGTCATCGTCCACACCGACGTCGCCGAGACGGTCGACGCCCAGCTGCGCGGCGACCCGATCGCCCCGGAGTTGCGCTGGCGCGACGAGGGCGGCGTCCACCGCTCCCAGTCGCGACCGCGGCCGATGCCGCGCGACCTGGGGAGCGACCGCTTCGCCGGCCTGGTCGGGAACGGCGGCGGCTGGCGCACCGAGCCCGGCTGGCGCCCCGGGGCGAGCGGCGGCTGGCGCGCGACGCGCGGCGGCGCCGCTCGCGGGGAGGTGGCGCGCCACGGGTCGGCGGGCGGCTTCGCCTCCGGGTCGGGCGCCTTCCGCAGCGGCGAGTTCGCCGATCGCGGCCCGCTCGAGCGGCCCGCCGAGGCGCTGCCCGCCCTGAGCCCGCGCGAGGAACGGGAGCTGGCGCGCCAGCAGGAGTGGCGTGCCACGGCGAGCCGTGCCATCGAGACCTTTCGCGGCGAAGAGGGGACCGGGCCGGTGCCGCTCCCCGTCGAAGAGCTGCCGCCCGAGGACGAGGAGGCCGCTGAGACCGGGATCGACGTGGGCGTCATCCGCGCCGAGGAGGCGATCTCGACGCTGCCGACGCTCCGCGTCCTCGGCTTCGGCATCAGCCGCAAGCGGCTCGAGCAGGCGATCCGCGAACTGCAGCTGCCGGTCGCCATCGTGATCGACATCGACGAGGCCGACCTGGTCATGACCCTCAAGCATGCCTTCCGGCAGAAGCCCCCGGCGCTTCGCGAGGCCGAGGAGCGGGCGCTCCCGATCTACGTCCTCAAGGCGAACACGGTCCTCCAGATGGAGGCCTGCCTCACCTCGCTCTACTCGCTCGAGGTCGACCCCCGCGAGGCGGCCCTGCACGAGACGGAGGATGCGATCGGTCTGGTGATCTCGAAGTCCCAGCCGGTCGAGCTGTCGCCCCAGAACGCCTACATCCGCCGTCTCCAGCACCAGCTTGCCGAGCGGGCGAACCTGGTCTCGCGTTCACGCGGCCGCGAGCCGTACCGCCGCGTCCGGCTCTACCCCGACAAGGCGCGCGCCTGGCGCTGAGGGCCCATGCCGCCGCAGCCCGACCTGATCGGCCGCTTCATCACCCTCGAGGGCCCGGACGGCTCGGGCAAGACGACCCAGGCCGATTCGGTGGCGCGCCGCCTGCGGGCGGCCGGGCATGCCGTCCGCCTGGTGCGGGAGCCGGGCGGCACCGCCGTCGGCGAGCGGATCCGCGAACTCCTGCTGGGGCGGCGCGAACTGGCGATCGCGCCCGTCACCGACGCCCTCCTCTTCAACGCCGCGCGCGCCCAGCTCGTCGCGGAGGTGATCCGCCCGGCGCTGGCGGCCGGGGAACCGGTCCTCTGCGTCCGCTTCGCCGACTCGACGCTCGCCTACCAGGGCTACGGCGAAGGGGTCGACCTCGACCTGCTCCGGCGGCTCGCCGCGATATCGACCGGCGGCCTGACCCCCGACCTGACGATCCTGCTCGACGTCTCGCCGGAGGTCGGCCTCCGGCGCCGTTCGCGCGGTCGGCCGTCGGGAGTGACGCGGTTCGAGGCGGAGCGCGACCTGGCGTTCCATGCCCGGGTGCGGGCCGGCTTCCTCGCTCTGGCCGCGGCCGAGCCGGAGCGCTGGCGCATGATCGATGCGAGCCGCGCCCGCGCCGAGGTGGCCGCGGCGATCGTCGCCCTGGTGGAGGAGGCGCTCAGCCGCCCTTCGCGTTCGCCACGCTGACGCGACCGCCGCCGCCCGCCTTGGCGGCGTGGAGCGCCGTCTCGGCCGCGGCGAGGAGCTCATCGGTGGTGCCGCCATCCTCCGGAAAGGCGGCGACCCCGACGCTCAGGCGGATCCGTGGCTCGCCGGCGGCTTCGTCGCGCGCCATGGCCGTCACGACGCGCTCGGCGACCGCCGCCCCGGCCGAGCCGGGCGCCACCAGAGCGAACTCGTCGCTCCCGACGCGCGCGGCGGTGTCCACCAGCCGGACCGTCTCGGTGAGCGCGGTGGCGACCCGGCGCAGGAGATCGTCCCCGGCGGCCGCCCCGTCGCGCTCGTTGACGGCGGCCAGGCCGTCGATGTCGAAGAGGGCGACCGTGACGCGCGTCCCCTGGCGCGCGGCCCGGACGAGCTCGAGCTCGAGGACGCGGTCGAAGGTGCGCCGGTTGGCGAGACCGGTGAGCGGGTCGATCTGGGCGATCCGATCGAACCACTCGCTGCGTTCCAGGGCAGCTCGCAGGAGGCGCGCGCGGTCGATCGCCACGCCGAGCAGGTCGGCCAGCGCGCCGAGCAGCTCCTCCTCGGCGGCGCCCGGGCAGTGGCCGGCGACGAAGCCGGCCGCGAGCACCCCGACCAGCTCCTCGGCGCCCTCGGGGCTCACCGTGAGCGGCAGGAAGAGGCGCGGCGTCGCGTCGTCGAGCCGGATCGCCCGCCGCGAGACGGCGCACCGGACGGCGGGATGTGCGGCCTCGGCGAAGGAGACGCGCGAGGGCATGACGCCGTGGGTGGCGACCGGCTCGAGCGTCGCCTGCGCCTGGTCGTGGAGGTAGAGTGCGAGCGTCTCGGCACCGGTGTGCTCCGCGGCGATCGCCAGCAGCCGCGTCGCCACTTCGTCGAGGTCGGCCGCGGCGGCAAACGCCCGGGCGCTCGCGACGAAGGCGCCGCGGTCGGCGGTCGGCTGGGTCACGACCGCGATGCTACGACATCCGTCCACGAGAGGCCGGGCGGTATACTCGCCGCGCTCGCAGCCCTGCTGGAGGCATGGTGAAGCTGGTCGTCGCGGTCGTCCACAACGAGGATGCCGGCGCGCTCGTCGACGCCCTTCTCGAGAAGGAGTACCGCGCCACCCGCCTCCACTCGTCGGGCGGTTTCCTCAAGCAGTCGAACGCGACCGTCATGCTCGGCGTCGAGGACGAGCAGGTGGACGACGTCCTGGCCATCATCGCCGAGAACGCCAAGTCGCGGACCGAGGTCCTCAGCCCGATGCCACCGATCATGGAGCCGGGCGAGTTCTTCATGCCCTACCCGGTCGAGGTCGAGATCGGCGGAGCGACCGTCTTCGTCCTGCCGGTCGAGCGTTCCGAGCGCCTCTAGCCTCCAGGCGCCACGAACGGCGCGTGCCGTCCCGCCCTCCCCGTCCCGCCCGCCAGGATCCGGGCGAAGAAGGCCGGGTCGACGTTGCCGCCGCTGACTACGGCGACGCGCGGGCCGGCGGCCTCGCCCGACTCCCCCGCTTCGCCGGCCGACTCCAGCAGCGCCGCGATCGCCGTCGCGCCGGACGGCTCCACGACCAGCCGCGCCTCCCGGGCCGCCACCCTCATCGCCTCGACGATCGCCTCCTCGGTCACCGTCACCACGCCGTCGAGGAAGCGCCGCAGGTGCGCGAACGGGATCCGGCCGACCGCCTGGACGCGCTGGCCGTCGGCGATGGTGCGGCCGGTCAGCTCGGCCGGCCAGCGGACGATCCGGCCCTCGCGCAGCGAATCGCGCGCGTCGGCCGCCAGCTCGGGCTCGACGCCGAAGACACGCGCGTCGGGCCGCAGGGTCTTCACCGCGGTCGCCACGCCCGCCGCCAGGCCACCGCCTCCGATCGGCACGAAGACGGTCGGCGCGGGCGAACCGGGCGCGCCGGGCTCGCCGCGCTCGCCGCGCGCCGCCAGGTCCTCGACGATCTCGAGCCCCACCGTCCCCTGCCCGGCGACGACGGCGCGGTCGTCATACGGGGGCACGAGCGTCAGGCCGCGCTCCTCGGCGAGCCGGTGGGCGACGGCGATCCGCTCGTCGCCGGCGGGGCCGCAGAAGACGATCTCGGCGCCGTCGGCGCGCGTCCGCTCGACCTTGACGGCCGGCGCGTTCTCGGGCATGACGATGACCGCCGGGATGCCGAAGAGTCGCGCGGCGCGGGCCACGGCCTGGGCGTGGTTGCCGCTCGAGTGGGTGATGACGCCACGCCGGCGGGCCTCGGGGGAGAGTCCGGCGATGGCGACGTAGGCGCCGCGGATCTTGAAGGCGCCGATCGGCTGGAGGCTCTCCGGCTTGAGCCAGGCGCCCGGGCCGGCGGACGGGAAGGGGAGGAGGGGCGTGCGGACTGCGACACCGCGGAGCGTCGCGGCGGCGGCGCGGATCTCGTCGAGGGCGACGAGTGGAAGGTTCTCGGCGGAGGGATCGTCGACGGACGTTTGCACACCGCTATACTGAGGCGCAACCATCTCGCCCGTCACGTCGCGGAGGCGGATCGTTGCAGCGGACCGAGTCCCTTCTCCCGTCCCCCACCCCGGTCGAGGCTGCGCCGCGCGCCCGCCGCCCCTCGAAGGCCGATTCGCTCCGCCGCACCTATGGGTTCGAGGACGTCTCGCTGGCGCCCGGCACTGACACGATCGAGCCGGCCGACGTCGATCTCTCGGCCGAGTTCGCGGGGATCGGGCTGCGCATCCCCTTCCTCGCCGCGGCGATGGACGCGGTCGTCGACCCGGCGTTCGCCGGCGAGATGGCGCGGCGCGGTGGCCTCGCCGTCCTCAACCTCGAGGGTGTGCAGACGCGGCACGACGATCCCGCCGCGGTCTTCGAGCGGATCGTCTCGGCGCCCGACGACGAGGTCCACGACGTCCTCGCCGAGGCGTACGCCGCGCCGATCCGCGACGAGCTGGTCGCCCTGCGGATCGAGGAGATCCACGCCGCCGGGTCGCCCGCCGCGGTCGCCGCCACGCCCGCCGGGGCGCGCCGCTGGGGCCCCTTCTGCGCCGAGCACCGCGCCGACCTGTTCCTGGTCCAGTCGCAGGTCTCTTCGGCGCGGCACCTGGCCGCCGGCTACCAGCCGCTGGAGCTGGCCGAGTTCACCCGCTTCATGCCGATCCCCGTGGCGGTGGGCAACACGACCTCGTTCGACGCTGCCTACCAGCTGATGGGCCAGGGGATCGCCGCCATCTTCGTGGGGGTAGGGCCGGGCGCCGCCTGCACGACGCGCGATGTGCTGGGGATCGGCGTGCCGCAGGTGACGGCGGTGAGCGATGTCGCCGCCGCGCGCGACACCTGGTTCGACGAGACGGGGCGCTATATCCCGGTCGTCGCCGACGGTGGGATGCGCCGGGGCGGGGAGATCGCCAAGGCGATCGCCGCCGGGGCGGACCTCGTCATGCTCGGCTCGCCGCTCGCCCGCGCGTCCGAGGCGCCGGGGCGCGGCACCAACTGGGGGATGGCGGCGCCCTCGCCGACGCTCCCCCGCGGAACGCGGATCCGCGTCGGGACGGTGGGGACGCTGGAGCGGATCCTCTTCGGCCCGGCGCGCGTCACCGACGGCTCGGAGAACCTCGTCGGCGCGCTCCGCCAGTCGATGGCCGCCCTCGGCGCCGCCCACATCCGCGCCATGCAGCGGGTCGAGATGGTCTACGCCCCCGCCATCGTCAGCGAGGGCAAGTCCTGGCAGGCGCGGGGGCGGTAGGGACGGCACTCCGGCCCTTTCCCCACCGGGGAATCACATAGGAAGTAACAGGCAGGCTTCGCGGGGTCTTCAGGCGCCTGCGAAGCCCGCCGCGGTGGCGTCCGGCCGCCTCCCAAGCCCGCGTTCGGGTCTCCTCACGCTCGCCCCGACGCGTGCAGGAGCCGTCGATCGGCAGGTAAGTGGCCGCCAAGGACGAGGCTGTTGACTCTGATGTGAATGTCGCCTCGTCCGTCGGCCGCTCCGCCCTCCGCCGCGGCTTCGCACGCCACCGAACGCATCGCGGCCGAGCTGGGCGCGGCCATCCACGGCGAGCGCACCCGCCGCGGCTGGACCCTGCGGCAGCTCGCCGATCGCGCGGGCCTCAGCGCAACGGCCGTCCAGCGCGTGGAAGCGGGGCGACCGGCCGCCCTCGAGACGTATGCGCGCATCGCCACCGCGCTCGGGCTGCGGCCCGAGTTCAGGCTCGCCGACCCGCGCCGCCGCGAGCGGCTCGCCCGTCAACCGCGCGAGGAGGACCCGGTCCACGCTGCGATGGGCGACGCCGAGGCGCGGCACCTGCTCGGCCTCGGCCTCGCCGTCTCGCTCGACGAGCCGTTCCAGCACTTCCAGTTCGCTGGGCGAGCCAACCGCGTCGCCTGGTCGGTAGAACGCCGTGCGCTCCTCCACCTGGAGAACCGGACCCGCTTCCCGAACCTCCAAGAGGCGTATGGCAGCTTCAATGCCAAGCGCGCCTATCTGGCGGATGAGCTGGCGCGACGGCTGGGCCTTCCCGGCGGGTTCGCCAGCGAGACGCACGTCATGGTCGCGCTCTGGTCGAGCGAGGTGCTGCGCACGCTCCGATTGCGCGAGTCGTTGGGCCGGCGACCCACCGGCGACCGGCCGCGCGAGCACGCTCGTCATCTTCGACCCGCTGGCGGGGAAGCGCTCCACGCGCCGCCGTCTCGTCGGGCTGGACGACGCCCGATCCGTCGGACCCCGGTACACGGGGTATGCGGCGGCGCTGGCGGCGCTCAGGCAGGCGGGGCTGGCGTGAGGTACCTGCCCCTCACGCGCGTCTGGCCGCTGCCACCAGTCGCCGCAGGATCGGCTCGACGATCGACTTGCCGCGCATCCCCTCGAGCCACTCGCTCGGGATCGCCTCGAGGCCCCAGTAGAGGCCGGCCAGCCCGCCGGCGATGCAGGCGGTCGAGTCGGTATCGTGGCCGTAGCCGACGGCGATCTCGGTCGTTCCGCGATAGTCGTGGGCCCGCTCGAACGCCTCCCAGGCCGACCAGAAGGCGTCGACGACGTAGCCGCGCCCGGTGCGCTCGGGCCAGCTCAACAGCCGCTCGAGCGCCTTGGCCGCGTTGGCGTCGCCGCGCGACCGATAGTGCTCGCGGAGCCAGGCGACGGCGTTCCGCAGGCACGCCGCACGGTCGCGCGCGCCGGCGAGGAGGCGCCGCGCGACCAGCACGTAGAGCGCGCAGGTCACCTGCGAGACCGGGTGAGCGTGGGTCACGCTCGATGCGCGGTGCGCCTGCTCGACCAGCACCGCGTCGTCGAGCCGCCGCCCGACGAGCGCGATCGGCA
>Ga0154433_1009_pt1 | contig 11740 bp, 10 predicted proteins | sample RifGroC2_FD_115937 | JGI IMG/M metagenome (GOLD analysis project Ga0154433, IMG submission 115937) | Chloroflexi bacterium GWC2_73_18 | reverse complement strand
CCGCTCCGCCGCCCCGGCCCGGCCGAGATCCAGCGCAACCCGCGTGCCCGCAGCGCCCGGCTGCGCGCCGCCGAACGGCTGGCGGCCTAGCCATCGACCGACGACCGGAACGCCGTTCGCCGCCGGGCGCCTCCCGGCGATCCGTCCGACCCGCCACCACCGAGCACGAGGAGGGAGCAGGACCGATGAGCAAGCGACACCAGTCCCACCGCCGCCGCGCCTACGGGCGCCGCCAGCACGAGCTCCACGAACGATACGTGCGCGGACGCGCCTGGGACGAGCTCGACATCCGGGTCGAGGATGTGCGCGACCCCGACATCCTCACCGCCTTCGAGAGCGTCGTGCGGAGCGACGGCTCCCGCGCGCCGTTCTTCGACCTGCTGGCGCCGCGCTCACGCTGGGCGCCGGAGGCCAGCTAGTGGCCGTCTACGGCGCGCAGGCCCGCGCCGCCGTCCTGCCGCGCCGGCGGATCCCGGCCCAGGAGCGGGCCGGCCGTTCAGGCCAGCGTGTCGGCCTCGCCCTGGCGGCGATCGTCGTCGCCCTGCTGCTCGGCCTCTTCTACCTCGACCAGGCGGTCCGCATCTCGGCGCGCAACTACGACGTCGACACGCTGCTGGCCGAGCAGGAGGCGCTGCTGCGCGACCGGCAGACCCTGCAGAACGACCTGGCGAGGCTCGGCTCCGAGGCCGCGGTCGCCCACGAGGCGCTCGAGCGGGGACTGGTCCGGCTGGGACCACCGACCGTCATCGACGCCCGCTAGGCCATGCTCGGCCGGACCGATCGGCGCCTGCGCCTGGTCGCCCTGATCGCCGCCGCCGTCATGGCGGCGAGCTCGGTCGCCGTCCGCCTCGCCTACTGGCAGGTCCTCGAACACGACCGGCTGGCGAGCCAGGCGCACGAGCAGCTCGATCGGGCCCTCGTCGAACCATCCCCGCGTGGCACCATCTACGACCGCTCGGGGACGGTCGTGCTGGCCACCACGATCTACCGCGACCGCCTCTGGGCGACGCCGGCGACGATCGGCGAGGTGGACCGCAAGACCGTCGGCCAGAAGCTCGTGAGCATCCTGGGGCTCTCGGGGGAGGCCGCCGGGCGGCTCCAGGGCGCGCTCGGCGAGGGAGGCCAGTACGCCGTCCTGGCCAACGACCTGACCCCCTCGCAGAGCGCCGCGGTGCGCCGCGGCATCGAGGCCGGGGACCTTGTCGGCGTCGGCCTCGACCCGCTGCCGGTCCGCTCCTTCCCGACGCCCGGCGGTGCACCGGACACGACCCTCGCCTCGCTCCTCCTCGGGTTCGTCAACCGCGACGGGGAGGGGCAGTATGGGGTCGAGCAGCGCTACCAGTCGCTCCTCGCCGGGACGCCGCGGCGTGTCCTCGCCCGGTACGACATCTCCGGCCGCCCGATCGCCGCCAGCAAGCAGGTGATCGACCCCGGCGTCCCCGGCGTGGACGTCAGGCTCACCATCGATGCGAGCCTGCAGCTCCAGTTCGAGCAGGAGCTCTACGCCGTCTGGATCGCCGACCGGGCGGTCAGCGTCAGCGCCGTCGCCCTCGACCCGTACACCGGCGAGGTGCTCGCCTGGGCGACCGTCCCGGGCTACGACGCCAACGCCTTCCGGGAGGTCGCCAACGATGACCCGTCGCGCTTCCTCGACCCGGTCATCGGCAGCGTCTACGAGCCCGGCTCGGTCTTCAAGATGTTCGTCGCCCAGGCCGCGCTCGAGGGCGGCGCCGTGTCGCTGGACACCGAGGTCAACGACAGCGGCGTCCTCGTCGTCCAGGGCGGGCGCGTCTACGACGCCGACCGGGTCGCCATGGGGAAGATGCCTTTCGAGGACATCGTCGCCTACTCGCGCAACGTCGGCGCCGCACGCGTCGCGCTCGAGCTGGGTCCCGACCTCGCCAGCTCATCCGCCATCCTCTACGATGCCTGGGCGCGGATGGGCTTCGGCCGGCCGACCGGGGTCGACGTCGCCGGGGAGGTGGGCGGCCTGGTCCGCGACCCGAGCGTCCAGCCGTGGCGCGAGATGGATCTCGCCAACGGCGCCTTCGGGCAGGGTGTCGCCGTCACCTCGCTGCAGCTTGCCCGCGCCTACGCGGCGATGGCGAACGGCGGGCTCCTCGTCCAGCCCCGGGTCGTCGAGGCGATCGGCACGGACGAGCTACCGCGCGACAGGGGAGAGCGCGTCATCTCCGCCGAGCTCTCGCAGCAGCTGGCCGGCCTGATGGAGCACGTCGTGACGGCCGTGCCCTGGTACGCCGAGGGGACGCTCATCGACGGCTACCTGGTCGGCGGCAAGACCGGCACGGCCGAGATCTGGGACGCCACGATCAACGACGGGAAGGGCGGCTACCTCAGGAACACCTACAACTTCTCCTTCATCGGCTACGTGGGGCGCGAGCGGCCCGAGGTGCTGATCGCCGTGCAGATCCACGAGGCCGTTCCCACGGTGATCCGCCAGGGCGTGCTGGTACAGCCGGTCCGTTCGTACGAGCTCTTCCGCCGCCTCGCCGTCAACGCCATGCAGACGCTCGACCTGCCGCCGGTGCCGGTCAGCGCGGCGGGTTCCGGTGGAGCGGCCTCGCCCAGCCCGGGCACCGACCGGTGATCGGCCCGCCGGTGGGGCCGGTCGACCGTGGGGCTGCTAGCATGCCCCCGACCGTGAGCGAGCCCCCCACCGCGTCGACCGAATCCCGGGAGGCGCCGTCCCTGCGGGCCGCCGAGATCGCGGCGATCACCGACGGCCGGCTGCTCCGTGAAGGGCACCGGCGAGTCCGCGGCGCGGCCGTCGACTCCCGTCGGGTGCGGCCCGGACAGCTCTTCGTGGCGCTCGCGGGAGAACGCGACGACGGCCACGCCCACCTCGCCGCCGCCGCCGCCGCCGGGGCGGCCGCGCTCCTGGTGACGCGCTCGCCGGCGGCGGGCGAGATCGAGCGGCTGGGGGACGTGACGGTCGTCCGCGTCGTCGACGGGCTCGCCGCCCTGCAGGCCCTGGCGGCCGACTGGCGGACCCGCTTCCGCCCCCTCGTCGTCGGCGTCACCGGCAGCGTCGCCAAGTCCTCCACCAAGGAGGCGATCGCCGCTACGCTGGCCGCCCGCCGGCAGGTGCTGCGGAGCGAGGCGAACGAGAACAACGAGATCGGCCTGCCGCTCACCGTGCTCCGCCTCGAGCCGGGGCACGAGGTCGCCGTGCTGGAGATGGGGATGTACGTGCCGGGCGAGATCGCCCAGCTCTGCCGGATCGCGCGCCCGGCGATCGGCGTGGTGACGGCGGTCCGCCCGATCCACCTCTCGCGCGCCGGCTCGCTCGAGGCGATCGAAGCCGGCAAGGCCGAGCTGGTCGAGGCGCTCCCCCCCGACGGCGTCGCCGTCCTCAACGCCGACGACGAGCGGGTCCGCCGCATGGGCGGCCGGACGCGGTCGCGGACGGTCACCTACGGCTTCGACCCGGGCGCCGACGTCACCGCCGAGGCGATCGTCCCGCGTGGCGCCGCCGGGATGGGCTTCGTCCTGTGCGCCGCCGGCGAGCGGCGGCCGGTGGAGATCCCGGCCCTCGGGCGCCACGCCGTCCACAACGCGCTCGCCGCGGCGGCGGTGGCCCTGGAGGCCGGCCTCACGCTCGACGAGACGGTCGAGGGGCTCGCCCGGCCGTGGTCGCTACCACACCGCAGCACGCTCGTCCACGCGGGCGGGATCACCATCCTCGACGACTGCTACAACGCCGGACCCGACTCGATGCGCGCCGCCCTCGAGCTCCTCGCCGAGCTGCCCGGCCGCCGGCGGGTCGCCGTCCTCGGCGAGATGGCGGAGCTGGGGTCGCTGGCGGCGGAGGCCCACGCGGCGGTCGGGCGATGGGCGGCCGACGTCGTGGAGCTGCTGGTGACGGTCGGCGCCGGGGCCGAGCCGCTCGCCGCCGGGGCGCTCGCCGCGGGCTTCGACCCGGCTCGGCTCGTCCGCGTCGCCGACGCCGCGAGCGCCCTGGCCGCGCTTCGGCCGTGTCTCGCTGACGGCGACGTGGTGCTCGTCAAGGCGTCACGCGCGGCCGCGCTCGAGCGGGTCGTCGGCGGGCTGGTCGAGGCGTTCGGCCGATGATCCCGTCGATCGTTCTCGGGCTGCTCGTCGCCTTCGCCCTGGTTGGCCTGCTGATGCCACTCTACCTGCGCCTGCTGCGGTGGCTCGGTTTCGGCAAGCAGATCCGCGACGACGGGCCGCAGGCGCACCACGCCAAGGCGGGCACGCCCACGATGGGGGGCCTGCTCATCATCGCCGTCGTGGTCGGCCTGGCCTTCCTCTTCCGCCTGGTCGATGCCTCGACCTTCGCCCCGCTGGCGGCCCTCGCCCTGGTCGGGCTGCTCGGCGCGGCCGACGACTACCTGAATGCCCGCACCGGGATCGGCATCCGGGCGGCCCAGAAGCTCCTCTGGCAGTCGGTCGTCGCCCTCTTCGCCGCCTGGCAGATCCAGGACACCTACAACCTCGACGCCTTCCGCGTCCCCTTCGTCGGCGACGTCGCCGTCGGTCCGGGACTCTGGATCGCGCTGGCGGCCTTCGCCATCATCAGCGCCTCGAACGGCGTCAACATCACCGACGGCCTCGACGGTCTCGCCGGCGGGACGCTCATCTTCGCCTTCATCGCCTTCGTCATCATCGCCCTCCTCAACGTGCCGACCCAGGCCAACCTGGCCGCCGTCTGCGCCATCGCCATCGGGGCGCTCCTCGGCTTCCTCTGGTTCAACGTCCATCCCGCGCAGGTCTTCATGGGCGACTCCGGCGCGCTGTCGCTGGGGGCGGCGCTGGCGGTCACCGCGCTGGTCACCGGCCAGCTCCTGATCCTGCCGCTGATCGGCATCGTCTTCGTGGTGGAGACCGGCTCGGTGATCCTCCAGATCCTCAGCTTCAAGCTGACCGGCCGGCGCGTCTTCCGGATGAGTCCGCTCCACCACCACTTCGAGCTGGGCGGCTGGGACGAGGAGAAGATCACCATGCGCTTCTGGATCGTGGCGGCGCTGGCCGCCATGCTCGGCGTCGTCCTCTTCCTGGCCTCGATCCAGGCGCTGCCGGCGGGCGGCGGATGATCGCGGTGGATGCCCCGATCCTGCTGGAGGGCCTGACCGTCGAGCGACTGGCCGGCCGCCCGGTCGCCGTCCTGGGCTTCGCCCGCAGCGGTCTCGCCCTGGCCCGCTTCCTGGCCGACGCCGGGGCGGTCGTGACGGTCTACGACCGGCTCCCGGCGGCGGAGCTCGCCGCACGGGTGGCAGCGCTGGAGGGACGCCCGGTACGGCTCCTCCTGGGGCCGGAGGTCGATCCGCGCGTGGCGCTCGCCGGGCAGGCGCTCGTCTGCACCTCGCCGTCGGTCTCCTCGCGCTTCCCGACGACCGAGCCGGGCCTTCGCGCCGCGCTCGCCGCGCTGGAGGCCGAGGGTCGCGTGCCGGTCGCCAGCGAGATCGACCTCTTCCTGCGGCTCTGTCCGGCGGCGACGGTCGGGGTGACCGGCACGAAAGGCAAGACGACCGTTGCCTCGCTCTGCGCGGCCGTGCTCGAGCGGGGAGAGCGGCGCGCCTGGCTCGGCGGCAACATCGGCGTCCCGCTGATCGAGCGCGTCACGGCCATGACCGCCGGCGACCTGGTCGTGCTGGAGATCAGCGAACTGCAGATCCCGACGCTCTCGCGCGGGACGGACATCGCCGTCTACACCAACGTGACCGCCGATCACCTCGACCGCCACGGCTCGCTGGCGGCGTACCGCGCCGTCAAGGCGCGGCTGGCGGCGCTCACCGCGGCCCGTGGCGGCCTCCTCGTCCTCAACGACGACGACCCGTTCGTGGCCGGCCTCGAGCCGGGGGCACGGGCCCGCCGCTACCGCCTGGGTCCGCCACCCGCCGGTGGCGTCGGGATCGCCGGCGATCCCGCCTGGATCGTCGCCGACGGCGCCGGAGCGATCATGCCCCGGGCCGAGCTGCCGCTCCCCGGGGAGCACAACGTCCGCAACGTGCTGGCCGCGGTCGCCGTCGGCGTCGAGCATGGCATCGCCCCGGAGGCGATCCGCGCCGCCGTCGCCGCCTTCCCGGGCGTCGAGCACCGCCTCGAGACGGTCGCCGTCGTCGCCGGCATCCGCTACGTCAACGACTCGCAGGGGACGCAGCCCGACGCGGTGATCGCGGCGCTGCGCGCCTTCCCCCGGCCGCTGGTGCTGATCGCCGGCGGGCGCGACAAGGGGGTCGACCTGGCGCCGCTCGCCGCGGTGGCGGCCCGGCGCGCGGACGCCGCCGTCCTGATCGGGGAATCCGCGCCTCGCCTCGGCGCCCTGTTCGAGGCGGCCGGACTCGCCGTCGTCGAGCGGGCGCCGACGCTGCGCGACGCCGTGCGCCGGGCGACCGGGCTGGCCCGCGCGGCGCTGGCGGCCGGCGCGACGCCGCCGGCGACCGTCCTCCTCAGCCCGGCGGCGGCCAGCTTCGACATGTTCGAGGACTACGCCGCACGGGGGCGCGCCTTCAAGGCCGAGGTGGCCGAGCTGGTGGCCGAGACCGGGGGCGACGGGTCGTGAAGAAGAGCGTCGATCTCGTCCGGCGCGAGCGCCACGCCCCGGACTACGTCCTGCTGATCGCGGTCGCCGGCCTCCTCGCCGTCGGCATCCTGATGGTCTACTCCAGCTCGGCCATCCGCGGCTACGTGCACGACTCGGACACCTACGCCTACGTCGGACCGCAGGCGCTCTGGGCCGCCCTCGGCGCGATCGCGCTGGCCGTGGGCAGCCGGGTCGACTACCGTTATCTGCGCCTCTTCTCCGTGCCGCTCTACGTGGTGGCCATCGCGCTCCTCGTGCTCGTGCTCCTCCCCGGCGTGGGGCGCGTCGTCGGTGGCTCGGCGCGCTGGCTCGCCCTCGGGCCGCTGCCACCGGTCCACCCGGCCGAGTTCGCCAAGCTCGCCCTCGTCATCTACCTGGCGCACTGGCTGGCGTCGCGCGGCACGCGCGTGCGGGGCTTCTGGCGGGGCACCGTCCCCTTCCTGGCGATCAGCCTGCCCGTCATCCTGCTCATCGTGCGCGAGCCCGACCTGGGCACCAGTGGCGTGGTGACGATCGCCGCCTTCGCCATGTTCTTCATCGCCGGCGCCAACCTCTACCACCTGTTCGTGCTGGTGCCGGCGGGAGTCGCCGCGCTGGCCGTGGTGATCAGCGCGAACGCCTACCAGCGCGCCCGGATCGTCGGCTTCCTCGACCCCTGGAGCGACGCCCAGGGGATCGGCTTCCACACCATCCAGGGGTTGCTGGCACTGGGGCTCGGCGGCATCTTCGGCACCGGCCTCGGCTCGAGCGTGCAGGCGTCCGGCCCCTACCTGCCGAACGCCTGGAACGACTTCATCTTCGCCGTCATCGGCCAGGAGTTCGGGCTCCTCGGCGGGATCGTCGTGATCGGCCTCTTCCTGACCGTCGCCTACCGCGGGCTGCGCATCGCGCTGGGGGCGCCCGAAACGTTCGGTGGCCTGCTGGCCGCCGGCATCACGACCTGGCTGATGGCGCAGGCCTTCATCAACATCGGCGTCGTCGTGGCGCTCCTGCCGATCACAGGGATCACCCTCCCGTTCGTGAGCGCGGGCGGCTCCTCGCTGATGGTCAGCCTCGCCGCGGTCGGGATCCTCCTCTCGATTTCGCGCGAGACGGCACCGCAAAGGGAATGGATCGATGCGGATCCTGATCGCGGGCGGCGGGACGGGCGGGCACATCTTCCCGGCCCTGGCCGTCGCCCGGTCGCTCCGCGCGCTTCCGGACGCGCCTGAGCTGCGCTGGCTGGGCGGCCGCCGCGGGCTCGAGGGACGGATCGTCCCGGGGGCCGGCATCGAGCTGCGCCGCCTCCTCCTGCGCTCGCTGCGCACGGTCGACCTGTCGATCCAGGCCGCGCTCGACCCGCTCCGCCTCGTCGCCTCCCTGCCGCAGGCGCTCGTCGAGCTGGTGCGTTGGCGGCCCGACGCCATCTTCACCACCGGCGGCTACGTGGCGGTCCCGACGCTCCTCGCCGCGGCCGCGCTGCGCGTCCCCGTCCTCCTCTGGGAGGGGAACGTGGTGCCCGGGCGCAGCGTGCGGGCGACGGCTCGTCTGGCGCGCGTGCTGGCTGTCAGCTTCCCGGAGACGGCCGCGGCGCTCGGGCGCGAGGCGTACCTCACCGGGACGCCGATCCGCGACCCGGCCGTCGGCGAGGCCGTCGCTGCACGAGCGCGCCTGGGGATCCCCGCCGGCGAGCGCTGTCTCCTCGTCTTCGGCGGCTCGCAGGCGGCACGCCGGCTCAACCACGCGGTCCGGCAGGCGCTGCCCGAGCTGGCCGATCGCGCGGTCGTGCTGCACGTGACCGGTGAGCCGGCGATCGGCGAGTTCGGCGCCGTCCGCGACGCCCTGTCCCAGCCGGGCTGCGACCGCTACCGGCCGGTCGCCTTCCTCGACCGGGAGATGGCCGACGCGCTGGCGGCGGCCGACGTCATCGTCGGGCGGGCCGGCTCGTCGACCCTCGCCGAGATGGCGGCGCGCGGCGTGCCGATGGTGATCGTCCCGTACCCTCACGCGGCCGGCCACCAGGCGGCCAACGCCCGGGTCGTCGGGGAGGCGGGCGCGGCGATCGTCATCGCCGACGAGGCGTTCGACGGCGCGGCGCTGCTGGCGGCGCTCGACGCGCTCGGCGACCGGGCGCGCTACGCGGCGATGGCCGCGGCGTCGCGGTCGCTGGGACGGCCGCGGGCCGCCGCCGCGGTCGCCGCGCTCCTCGCCGCGCTGGCCCGGCGCGAGCCGCTCCCCGAGCCGGCGGCGATCGAGCGGCTGGCGCGAGGCGCCTCGTGAGCGCCCCGCCGACCGACGAGCTGACGACCCGCCTGGCGATCGAGATGCAGCGGCGCGTCGGCGTCCGGGTGGCGCGCGGCGAGCCGCTGGCGCGCTACACGACCATGCGCGTCGGCGGCCCGGCCGACCTTTTCGTGGAGGCGCACAACGCCTTCGAGCTGCGCGGCCTCGTCCGCTTCGCGCGGAGCCGCGAGCTGCCGCTCTTCCTGCTCGGACGGGGGAGCGACCTCGTCGTCAGCGACGCCGGGATCCGCGGTCTCGTCGTGCTGGTGCGCGCGGGGGGCTGGCGGATCGGGGCGGCGGCCGACCCGCCGCTCCTCGTCGCCGAGGCCGGCCTGGCGATGGCGAAGGCGGCCGCCGAGACGGGGCGGGCCGGCCTCAGCGGCCTCGAGTTCGGCCTGGCGATCCCCGGCACGGTCGGTGGCGCCCTGTGGGCCAACGCCGGCGCCCACGGCCACGAGGTCGCCGGCGTCCTGGTGAGCGCGAGCGTCATCGGCGCGGAAGGCAGCGAGACGGTCCGCCCCGCCGCCGAGCTCGGCTTCGGCTACCGGGAGAGCCGTTTCAAGCACGTCACCGGCGCGGTCCCCGAGGTGATCGTGAGCGCCACCTTCGCCCTCGAGCCGGCGCCGCCCGAGTCGATCGCGGCGCGCCTCGACGAGATCCGCCGCTGGCGCCAGGGCCACCAGCCACTCGGCCTGCCGAGCGCCGGCTCCGTCTTCCGGAACCCGCCCGAGGGCCCCTCGGCGGGCGAGCTGATCGACCGGGCGGGCCTCAAGGGGCGGCGCGTCGGCGGCGCGGTCGTGAGCGAGAAGCACGCCAACTTCATCATCAACGACCGCGCCGGGAGCGCGGCCGACGTCCGCCGCCTGGCGGGGATCGTGCGCGCCGAGGTGCGACGGCGCTGGGGCGTCGAGCTCCGTCACGAGGTCGTGTTCGCCGGCGACTGGTCGGGCTGGGAGGAAGCGGCCGATGGCTGACGCCGGCGGCGAGGCGACGGGCCGGCTGCGCGTCGCGGTCCTGCTCGGCGGGCCGTCGGCCGAGCACGACGTCTCGCTCGTCTCGGGTGCCGCGATCGTGGCCGCCCTGCCGCGCGAGCGCTTCGCCGTGCAGCGGGTCGAGATCGGGTGGGACGGCCGCTGGTCGTTCGGCCCGGCCGACCTGCCCGCCGGCGAGGCGGGAGGACCGGCGGACGGGCCATGGTGCTCGCTCCCCGAGGCGCTCTCCCGCCTCGGCGCCGCCGCCGACGTCGTCTTCATCGCGCTGCACGGCCCGTTCGGCGAGGACGGCACGATCCAGGCGGTGCTCGAGGCGGTCGCCCTGCCCTACACCGGGGCCGGCGTCGCCGCCTCGGCGCTGGGCATGGACAAGGGCCTCTTCAAGCGGCTGGTCGGGGCGCTCGGGCTGCCGGTCGTCCCCTTCGTCGAGGTGCGCGAGGCGGAGTGGCGGCGCGACCGGCCCGGCGTGCTCGAGCGCCTGGCGGCGCACGCGGCGACGTCGGGCGATGAACGGCTGATGGTCAAGCCGGCCTGCCTCGGCTCGAGCGTCGGGATGACCCTCGCCCATGACGCCGCGGAGCGGCCGGCGGCGCTGGACGCGGCGTTCCGCTTCGGCGGCCGAGCCCTGGTGGAGGCGTACGTGGCGAACGCCCGCGAGCTGGAGGTCGCCGTCCTCGGCAGCGACGAGCCGGCCGTCTTCGGACCCGGCGAGATCTTCCCCGGCCACGAGTTCTACGACTACAGCGACAAGTACCTCGACGGCGCCTCGCGGACGGCCGCCGTCGCCGACGTCGACGCGGCGCTGGGCGACCGGATCCGCGGCGTCGCCCTCGCCGCCTACCGCGCCATCGGCTGCGCGGGGATGGCGCGCGTCGACTTCCTCGTCCCGCCCGGTGGCCTCTACCTGAGCGAGCTGAACACGATCCCCGGCTTCACCCCGATCAGCCTCTACCCCAAGATGGTCGAGGCCGGCGGCGTCGCGTTCCCGGGCCTCTGCGCGCGCCTCATCGACCTCGCCCTGGAGCGCCGCCGATGACGGCGGGTGTGCCGGCGCGCGGCGGTTCCCAGGCGCGGCGCCGGGTGCTCATCCGCCGGGCCTCGGCCGGCGCCTCCTGGACGCGCATGGCGGCGGTCGCGGTCATGCTCGCCTGCGCCGGGGCGCTCTACGGTCTGACCAACGCCTCCGTGCTCGACGTGCGCCGCACGGCCGTGGAGGGGATCGCCTTCACCGGGCGTGGGGCGGTCGTGGCCGCGCTCTACGGCGAGAGTCCCGGGGAGGGCGCCGCGCCGAACGTGGTCCGCTTCGATACGGCCGCCGCCGCCGCGCGCATCGCCGCGCTGCCCGCGGTCGCCGGGGCGAGCGTCCGGGCGGTCCTGCCCGACCGGCTCGTGGTGACGGTCCGCGAGCGCGCGCCCCTGCTCGTCTGGGTGACGGCCGCAGAGCGCTTCGCCGTCGACGCCGAGGGACGCCTCTTCGCCGCCGTCCAGGAGGACCCGCCCGGGGTCGATGGCCCGCTCCCCACCGTCAGCGACGAGCGGCGGAGCGCGGCCGGGCTGCGCGTCGGCGAGCAGCTCGCGCACACCGACCTTCTGGTGGCGCGCCAGCTGGTGGCGGTGACGCCGGCCCTGCTCGGCAGCCGCGCCCGCACGCTCGAGATCCACGTCACCGACAACCAGGGCTACGTGCTCGATGCGCGGCCGACCGGCTGGTCGGCCGTCTTCGGCATCTACACCGCGAGCACCCGTCCGCCCGACCTGGTGCCGCGCCAGGTCCAGTGCCTGCGCTCGCTGCTGGCGGACACCGGGGAGGCGCTGCAGCGCGTCATCCTCGCCCCGGAGGGCGGCTCGTGCGGCACGTACCTGGAGCCATGAGGCGGTCGGTGCGCGTCCGGGGTTGCCGCGATGTCCCGGCGTCGAGTAG
>Ga0154433_1083_pt3 | contig 11798 bp, 10 predicted proteins | sample RifGroC2_FD_115937 | JGI IMG/M metagenome (GOLD analysis project Ga0154433, IMG submission 115937) | Chloroflexi bacterium GWC2_73_18 | reverse complement strand
TCCCAAGTGGGCCCAGCAGGTCATCGGATATGCGGTGGTTGCCGGGGTCGAATGGGTTGTCCTGACCGATGGCAACGAGTGGCGTATCTACAACGCACATGCGGCGGTACCGGTCGAGGAGAAGCTCTTCCGGAGCGTTCGCCTGGACGACGCGGTATCCGCGCCCGAGGAAACGCTGCGCGCCCTGTCGAAGGCACAGATGCAGGAGAACCTCATCGCCGAGCTGTGGAAGGCGCACTCGGTGGACCGGCTGGTTGGAGCCGCGGTCAAGGGCCTGTTCGGTTCGGCACCAGACCCGGCGTTGGTCCGGTTCGTGCGGAGGCGCGCGCCGGCGCTGGCACCCGCGGACATCCGTGCGTCGCTGGCGCGCGTTCGGGTCCAGCTGGACTTCCCGGTCGAACCAGCGGCACCGCGGGTCGACGGCGCGGCGCGGCTCACCGTGGCCAGGTCGGCCCTGCGCTCAGCACCCCGAGCTCCCCTGGCCCGGGGGACTCCCTGGCGACGCATCACCCTGAAGGACCTGATCGAGGGTGGACACGTCCGGCCGCCGATCGACCTCGAGGTCGTCTACAAGCGCCACAGTCTCACGGCGCGCATCGAGGCAGATGCGACCGTCACCTGGGATGGTGCCAGGTACGACTCCCTGTCCACCGCGGCCGGCATGGCACGCAGGTCCATCATCGGCGCTCCGCCGGGCCGGCGGTACCCGCAGACGAACGGCTGGACCTTCTGGCGTGTCCGTGATGAGGCCGGCGCGTTGCGCGCGGTCGACGGATTGCGCCGTCGAGCCTACGAGGCTGGCAGGGAATAGTAGCCGGGCACGGACCCAGGCGGGAACCACCGCACGATCCGCGGTACGGCGACCGGCAGCCAAGCCCTCAAGAGCATCGGGCGGAGGTTCCGCTCCGCCAACACGGCGCCCTGCGCCAAGGCGGTAGGATGCCTGCCATGCCCTCGACCGCGGATCCCTCCAGACCGCGTAGCGGACAAACTGCTTGCTCACTCGAACGTGGCCCACGGGTTGCGGTGGGACCAGGTCTGCGGCTTCGCCTCCGACCGATCCGCCAGTCACGCTGTATCAGGCTTCTTATCCGGTCAGTCTTGCACCAAGAAGCGAACCGTGTGGGCGAGGCCGCCGACAGGCGAAGTGAAGACCTTCACTCTGTCTCGCCCCGGGCCGAGCCGTACCTGGTGGAGCTCGTTGCCAATCGTGTTGCCGACGGCCGCGTCGTCCCCCGCGAGCACCAGATCCCCGTCGAAGACGCATTCGAAGCCATCCGCTGACGCGTCAGACTCTCCCCGCCGGACTTCGATCCACACTTTGCCCTCTTGGTCCCCCCGCGTGACGACCGCGATGCACCCCGGAATCGCGACCACCCTCTCATGGCCGGTCATGAATCGGGGGTAGTCGCGCTTGCCTGGATCGCTGATCTCCACCTGCCCATAGAAGGGCGTGACATCAGCGCGCGTCACTAGGGTCATCGCTCATCGGCTCTCGTCCATCGGGTCCGGCCTTGCACAGTCACCCCCGTCGACGTTGTACACCTGCGCGTCAATGGGGATCTGGAGTGCGACCGGGCGGTGAGACGGTACGATGACCGCCATGTCTCCGACCGCCTATCCGTCCGAAGGCGCCTCGCTCCCTGGGGTGCGGGTCGTGCTCGATGCGCGGCCGTTGCAGGAGCCGGAACGGAATCCCACCACGGCGCTCTACCTGGAGCGCCTCCTCGGCGCCTTCGCGGCACAGCCGATGGCGGGTGAGTCGTTCGTCCTCGTGCTCGGCTCGCCGGGCGACGACCCGAGCGGCCGCTTCCCGGGCCTCGTCCTGGCCGGCCGGCGCCGCCTACCGCCGACGCGCCGTCTCCGCGCCGCGACCCTCGCGCTCGACCCGTTCCTGCTGCGCGGCGCGGCGATCGGGACCGCCTTCGGGGCGCGCCGGGAAGGCGCGGCGGGGGTCGTCTATCACGCTGTCGGCGGGACGGTGCCGCTGGCCAGCGGCCTGCCGCTGGTGGCGACGCTCCTCGACCTCGCCGCCGCCGAGCTGCCCGCCGTCTACCAGCGGAGCCCGGCCGAGCGCTTCGGGCAGCGTCTCCGCGCCCGGATCCTGCGCGACGCGCGGCGCCTCATCGTCCCCTCCGCGGCAAGCGCGGAGACCGCGGCGCGCGCCCTCCACGTGCCGCGCGAGCGGGTCCGCGTCATCCCGCTCGCCCCCACGCTCCCCGCGCCCGACCCCCGCCTCCGCGCGCGGTCGGTCGCCCTGCGCGAGCGGCTCGGTTTCCCCGAGCGCTACCTGCTCTTCGCCGGCCGGCACGACGCGCGCAAGGACCTGCGCACCCTCTTCCGCTCGCTCGCCCTCCTGGCCGCCGCACCGGCGCCCGACCCGGAAGGCCCCTGGCCGCCGAGCCTGGTCCTCGCCGGGATGAGCGAGGCGGACGGCGCCGCACTCGAGCGGACGGCGCGCGACGCGGGGATCGCCCCGCTCGTGCGGATCGCCGCGCGCCTCGAGCCGGCCGAGCTGGCGGCGCTGATGGGTGGCGCCCGCGCCTTCGTCTACCCGGCGCTCACCGAGGCGAACGGTCTCGCGGTCATCGAGGCGCTGGCGCTGGGCACGCCGGTCGTGGCGAGCAAGGTCGGCGCGCTCCCCGAGCTCGTCGCACAGGCGGGGATCCTGGTCGAGCCGCGCGACGCCGAGCGGCTCGCCGCCGCCCTCGCCACGCTCTGGAGCGACGAGCGGATCCACCGCCGGCTGGCCGGCTCGGCCCACGCCCGGGCGCGCGGCCCGCGGCGCAGCTGGGCCGACGTCGCCGCGGAGACGCGGGTCGTCTACGCCGAGGCGGCGGGGGCGGTGGGCGTCTGACCCGGACGGCGCGATATACTACGCAAGCAGCGTAGTCATGTGTGCCACCAGCCGTCTCATCGCCTCGCCGCTCGCGCTGGCGCTGGTGCTTGCGCTCGACCAGCATCCCGGGGGCGCGCGGCTGTCGGAGCTCGCGAGCGCGGTTGGCTCTCCGCTGAGCAGCGTGCAGCGGGCCCTCGAGGCGCTCCTGGCCGACCGCTTCGTCGGCCGTCGCGGCAACGGGCGCCCTCGCTACCGGCTCGAGCCGTCGCATCCCGCACACGACGCGCTGGTCGAGCTGGCGGCGCGCCTCCCGGACCAGGATCGGGCGCTCGAGGTCGTCCTGCGCGCCAGCCCGGCGGTCGAGTTCGCCGCCCGCGATGGCGACGGCCTGCTGATCGTGCTGCGCGCCTTTGCCGATCCGGCCGCTCTGCTGGCGCTCGATCGTGCACTGGGCCGGATCGTCGCCGGCCGGACCGACGCGCCGGCGCTTCTCCGCCTTGACCACGGCGACCTCGTTCGCGAACCGGCGCAGGCCCGCCGCCACCGGTCGCGTGCGATCCGCGCGACCCCGATCAGGGGCACGATCGCCCGCTCCTTCCCCGACAGGAGCCGTCGCGGCGACCCGCGGGCTCGGCGGCTCGGCCGACCGCACCCGACGCTGCCGCCCGTCTCGCGGCGGGCCGTCGCCGCCCTCGCGCGCCGCTACCGTCTCCGCGCGATCGGCCTCTTCGGCTCCGCGGTGCGCGAGGACTTCCGGCCCGATTCGGACGTGGACCTCCTGGTCGAGCCCAGGGCGGACGCCCGCCTCTCGTTCCTCGACCTGGCGGCGATCGCGGAGCGGATGGAGGCGCTCCTCGATCGCGACGTGGACGTGGCGACGCCCGGCAGCCTCGCCCCCGAGGTGCGTGCACGGGTCGAGCGGGAGCTAGTGACGCTCCATGGATGAGCGCGACCGTCGGGCCCTCGAGGCGATCGCCGAGCACGCGCACCGCGCTTCGCGCTACGCCGACGAGGGCGGGGAGACGTGGTATCTCGACGATCGGACGGTCGACGCCGTGGCCCTCCGCGTGGAACAGCTGGGCGAGGCGGCGAAGCAGGTCTCGGAGAAGGTCCGCGCACGCCACCGCGGGCTTCCGTGGGCACACATGACGCGCCTGCGCGATCTGACCGCGCACCACTACGGCCGGATCGACCCGGAACGACTTCGCGACACGATCGAGGGCGACCTGCCCGGGCTGATCGAGGGGGTCGAGGCGATCCTCCGCGAGACCCGGTCCGCAGGCTAGACCGCCATCCCGCCGGGCGGCGGCGTCGCGCCGAGCTTCCAGGTCACCTTCGTGCCGATCGGCACGACCTGGACGAAGGTCTGGCCCGGCGTCAGCGTCACCGGCTCCCGGGTCGGCCGGCCGGTCGCCGGGTCGACGTGCCAGAGGAGCGTCGGCGCCCCCTCGTCGGCCTTCGTCCAGTAGGCCTGCTCCAGCCGTCCGTCGTGGAAGACGAGGGCGGCGCCGCCGGCGGTGTAGGCGAGCTCGAGCCGCCCCTTCTCCGGGTGCGGGTCGTTGGTGAGGCGCCCGGCCTTCATGGAGAGGACGACGACGTTGGCGGGGGCCACCTGGCGGTCGGTCGCGGCGTCGATCTCCGGCTGGCCGCCGCTGAAGCGCAGGTAGCGGTTCGTCCCCGCGTCGTAGCGGTAGCCGATCTCGTTCCAGGGGTAGGGCACCGTGATCGTGCCACCGGCCGGGCGCTCCAGGCCCGGCCACGCCGCGCCGAACGTCCAGTGACCCGTCCCCGGCGCCGGCGCGCCGAGCTTGCGCGCCAGCTTGAGGAGCGTCTTCGTGTCGCTGTAGACGTTGTGTGGGGCGAAGCGCTCCCGGATGCGGAACATGTACGAGCCCTCGTAGCGGAAGCCGTCGGCGTTGTAGACGAGGGAGCCGTCGACGCTGCGCAGGTAGGCGAGGGCGTTGGGCGCGCCGCCGACGTGGACGTAGAGCGGGCGCCACTCGGCCGCCCAGGCAACGAAGTAGAGGCGGGCGCTGCGGATCGGCCCGATCGACTCGACGTCGGTGGCGTGGAAGAGGGCGAGGTAGCGCGGCACGCCGCCCTCGGCCGGTGCCTGGAAGACGACGCGGGCGAGGCTGAGGCCGGACTGCGGGCGGGCGTCCGGGTGGTCGTCGATCATGACCGCCACGACCGGGCGGGCGGCCAGGTCGGCCGGCGTCGAGAGGCCGTCGAGCGGGCCGGCGACGAGCGGGATCGGGGTGGGGGTGGGGACTGGTGTCGGCGTCGGGGCCGGCGTGGGACGCGGGGTCGGCGTGGGCGAGGGCGTCGGGCCGGGCGTCGGGCTCGCGCTCGGACTCGGGGTCGGGGCCGACGTCGGCGTGGGCGTGGCCGAGGCGAGCAGCCCGCTCAGCGGCGAAGCGCCACCGCTCGCCACCAGGAAAAGGGCGGCGCCGAGCGCCACGGCGATCGCCACCAGGGCGATCGGGCGGGATCGGGCCGGGGGGTCGCGGCGCGGCTGTGCCTGTCGCGTGGGGCGCGGACGGGTCAGCTCTCACCTCCGGGGACGTCGCGGGCGCCGGGTCGATCGTGCGACGCGCGGATGGTAGCAGCGCGGGCCGGGGCGGCGGTGGCGGTTGTCGTCGGGGCGCGGTAGGCTTCGCTCAGAACGCGAAAGGAAGGTCGACCATGGCTCGCAAGAACGGCAAGGAGATGGAGACGGGCGTGCTCGCGCAGGCCGAATCGGAGCCGGCCGGGCCGGGGGACGGGCCGACCGCGGTGCCGATCGCCGAGGCGGCCGAGGAGACGGTGGGCGAAGGGGAGAGCCCCGGACGCCCGGAGTCGATCACCCTCGAGCGTGGAGGCGCCGAGCAGGTGACCGCGGACACCGTCCGCATCACGATGGGCGCCGCCGGGATGGTCGAGGCGAAGGAGGTCTCGGTCGTCCAGGGGGCCGTCGGGATGGTCCGGGCCGAGGACGTCTCGATCACGCAGGGTGGCGTGGGGATGGTCGCCGCCGAGGAGGTCGAGATCCGGCAGGGCGGGGCCCAGTGGATCCTGGCGCGGGAGGAGGTCTCGATCGAGCAGGGCGGCGCGATGTGGATCACGGCCGGGCACGTCGAGATGAAGCCGGGGTCGGGCGCCGTCTTCGTCATCGCCCCGCGCGTGGAAGGCGAGATCCGGGCCCTCTTCGACTGGCGGGGCGCGCTCGCCTTCGGGGCGGCCTTCGGGATGGTGGCGGGGATCGTGCGGAGCGCTCGCCGCCGCCGCTGAGCCACCGCCGCGCCACCGCTGAGCCGGAGCCACACCCGGGGGCCGGGCTGCCCCATACCGCGCCGCGCAGGCGTCGCCGGCGGTCGGTATCCACTGTGAGTGGTCGAATCGGCCCCGAGCGAGCGCGGTGGCACCGGCCAAGTGGCACTCCGCGCCGCCGATCACTCGCGGACGCCGCCGTTCTCACCACTGGGGGTGGTAGCGGGGCCGGCCCCTACCTACCCGGCCGCCTCGACCTCGTAGTCGAAGGTGGCGATCGAGGCGCTCAGCACCTGGATGAAGATCTGGCCGCGTGGCAGGACCACCTCCGTCCCGTCCGGCCCGAGGAAGCGGAGGCGGCCCGGCACGCTCGCCTTCGACCACGTGCCGGCGACGACGCGGCCCTCGAGGAAGATCCAGGCCTTGCCCGAGCCGATCACGTCGGCCTCGAGGCGCCCGAGCGCACCGGCGATCGAGGAGGAGCGGCGGATCGGCACCTCCATGATCACCACGGTGGTGGGCGCGATCCGCGGCCCGGTGCCGGGCGTGCCGCTGCCCGGGTTCTCGGCCGGTCCGGCGTCGCGCTGCTCCTTCCCGTCGACGGAGCGGAGCCAGGTGTTGCCGGCACGGTCGTACGTGTAGGCGACGCGCTCGGAGCTGTAGCGGACCTGGATCGTGCCGCCGTCGGCACCGCGCTCGGCCTCGGGGACGGCGTCGCGGAACGGGCGCAGCGCCGCCGGGTCGGTCGGGTCGTAAGCCAGGTGATCGTCGGTCGCGGGGAGCTTGAGGGCCAGCTCGCGAAGCCGCGTCATGTCGGTGTAGATGTTGTGCGGCGCCGACCGCCACTTGACGCGGCAGATCTGAGGGCAGTCGAAGCGCGGGCTCTGGGAGTCCATGTTGAGGACGTCGGTCTGCGGGCCGTTCAGGTAGGCCTTGAGCGGCGGCGGCCCGCCGTGGTGGGCGTAGACGGCGCGCCACTCGGCCGCCCAGCGCACGAAGTAGAGCCGGGCGCTCCGCTCCGGCCCGATCGACTCGGGCTCGCCCGACTGGAAGATCGCCATGTAGCGCGGGATGTTTCCCTCGGCCGGCGCCTGGAAGACGATGCTGGCGGCGGCCAGGCCCGCCTGCGGCCGCGCGGCGACCGAGTCGTCGAGCATGATCGCGATCGGGTAGCGGTGCGCCAGCTCGGCGGCGACGAGGATCCCGGAGAGGTCCTCGGCGACGAGGTTGCCGGGCGTCGGCGAGGGGCTCGGCGACGGCGAAGGGCTGGGCGAGGCCGACGGGCTGGCCGACGCGGACGCGGTCGGCGTGAGCGTCGGGGTGGGGCTCGGTTCCGGGGTGGCGGCGACGGCGAACGGGCCGAGGCGCGCGGACGCCAGGATCGCGGTGCCGACCACGAGGACCGCCACGACCGCCAGGCCGCCGACCAGCGCGATCCGGCGACGAGGATCGGCGAAGACGGCCCGCAGGCGAGCGACAAGGAGCCGCGCCCGGTCGGAGGGGGACGGCGAGCGCTCGTCGGGGGAAGACGCCATCTGCGGAGAGGATACCCCGGCCCGGCCCGTGCCGGTCGGGCGGCGGCGATGGGCTACACTCTCGGCCGAGACGATCCGTCCGCGCGAGCGGACCGCCACGGAGACGCACCCACCTCGTGATCCATCCCTCGGCCGACGTCGCGGCCGACGCCACGATCGGCCCCGGCACCCGCATCTGGCACCGTGCCCAGGTCCGCGAGGGGGCCGTCATCGGGGCCGACTGCATGGTCGGCAAGGACGTCTACATCGACCACCGGGTCCGCATCGGCGACCGCGTCAAGATCCAGAACGGGGCGCTCGTCTACCACGGCGTCACCGTCGAAGACGGTGTCTTCATCGGCCCCGGGGCGATCCTGACCAACGACCGCTTCCCGCGCGCCATCACCGCCGAGGGCGGCCTCGCCGGCGCCGGGGACTGGGAGCTCTCGCCGATCGTGCTCCGCTACGGTGCCTCCATCGGCGCCGGGGCGATCGTCGTCGCCGGCGTCGAGGTCGGGCGCTTTGCCACCGTCGGGGCGGGCGCGGTGGTGACCCGGAGCGTGGTCGACCACGCCCTCGTCGCCGGCAACCCGGCGCGCCGGATCGGCTGGGTCTGCGCCTGCGGATGGCGGCTGGCGGCCGATGGCGGCCGGCCCTTCCCCGGCGACGCCGAGGGGGTCGCCCGCTGCCCGCGCGACCGCCGCCGCTACGTGGTCGCCGGCGACCGCTGCGCGGAGGAGGCGCTCGTCCGATGATCCCGCTCTCGCGTCCCGACCTCGGCCCGGAGGAGGAGCGCGCCGTCCTCGAGGTGCTCCGCTCCGGGATGCTGGCCATGGGCCGCCGGACGCAGGCGTTCGAGGAGGCGTGGGCGGCCTACTGCGGCGTCCGCCATGCCATCCTCATGAGCAACGGGACGGTCGCCCTGGAGGCCGCCCTGCGGGCGCACGGGATCGGGCCGGGCGACGAGGTGATCACCGCCAGCTTCAGCTTCAACGCGACCGTCTCGGCGATCCTGCTCACCGGCGCGCGGCCGGTCTTCGTGGACGTGCGCGAGGACGACTTCTGCATCGACCCCGCGGAGGTCGATGCGGCGGTCACGCCGCGCACGCGGGCGATCGTGCCGGTCCACCTCTACGGGCTGATGGCCGACATGGACCCGCTGGAGACGGTCGCCCGCCGGCACGGTCTCCTGATCGTCGAGGACGCCGCCCAGGCGCACGGCGCGACCTACCGCGGCCGCAAGGCTGGGCGGTTCGGGACGGCGATGTTCAGCCTCTACGCGACCAAGAACCTGATGACCGGCGAAGGCGGCTTCGCCACGACCGACGACGACGCGGTCGCCGGCGCGATCCGCCTCTACCGCAACCACGGCATGCGCGTCCGCTATCACCACGACGCGCTGGGCTCGAACTTCAAGCCGACCGACATCGCCGCGGCGATCGGGCTGGCGCAGCTGGCGCGCCTCGACGAGCGCAACGAGCGGCGGCGTCGCAACGCCGCCCGTCTCACGGCCGGCCTCGCCGGCTACCTCGTGCCGCGTGTCCCGGAGGGGCGCGAGCACGCCTGGCACCAGTACACGATGCGCTTCCCCGGCGAGCGGGACCCGGTCGCCGCCGCGCTCACCGAGCGCGGGATCGACACCCTGATCTACTACCCGATCCCGATCCACCGCCAGGCTTACCTCCAGGCGATCCTGCCCGGTGCGGCCGACCAGCCGCTCCCGGTCACCGACCGGCTCGCCGCGGAGGTCCTCTCCATCCCGGTCCGCCCCAACCTGACCGACGAGGAGGTCGACGCGGTCATCGCCGCGGTGCGCGAGGTCGCCGCCCCGGTCGCCGGCGCGGCCGGCGCGGCGGTCGCCACGACGTGAGCCGTCCGGCGCGCCTGCGGATCGGCCTCGTCGGCCTCGGGACGATGGGGCGCAACCACCTGCGCGTGATCGGTGCGCGCGACGACGCCGAGGTCGTGGCCGTGGCGGACCCGGTGCCCGAGGCGCTCGAGGCCGCGGTCGCGGCGAGCGGCGCCCGCGGCTACGCCGACCACGGCGCGCTCCTGGCCGAGGAGCGGCTGGACGCCGTGATCGTCGCCTCACCCACGACCCTCCACCGCCCGATCGCCCTCGACGTCCTGGCCTCGGGCGCAGCCGTCCTCGTCGAGAAGCCGCTGGCGGCGACCGTCGCCGAAGGCCGAGAGCTGGTCGAGGCCGCCCGGTCGGCCGGCCTGCCGCTCCAGGTCGGCCACATCGAGCGCTTCAACCCGGCGGTGATGGAGTTGGGCGCGCGCCTCGCCGACGGCGCGCTCAGCCGGATCTACTCGATCAAGACGCTCCGCGCCGGGCCGCTCCCCGAGCGGATCCGCGACGTCGGCGTGGCGATCGACCTGGCGACCCACGACGCGGACATCCTCTGCCACCTCGCCGGGGCGCGGCCCGAGCGCGTCTACGCCGAGACGACGCGCCAGGTCCACACCGCGCACGAGGACCTCCTCTACGGCCTCTTCCGCTTCCCCGACGGGGTCGTCGGCCTGCTCGACGTCAACTGGCTCACGCCGGAGAAGCAGCGCCGCGTCACCGTCCTCGGCGAGGAGGGGATGTTCGGGGTCGACTTCCTGACCCAGCGCCTCGCTTTCACCCGCGGGCGCAAGGAGCTCGAGCCGACCTACCTGGGGGGCTACGCCCCCACCTTCGCCGGCGAGACGAGCGAGCTGCCGGTCGAACCGGCCGAGCCGCTGGCCCGCCAGCTCGACGCCTTCCTGCGGACCGTCCGCGACGGCACGCCGCCCGCCGTCTCCGGCGAGGAGGGGCTCTGGGCGGTCCATCTCGCCAGCCTGCTGCTCGAATCGGCGGCGACGCGCCGCGCCATCGAGCTGCGTCCCTCGGAGGTCCCCGCATGAAGTCCGCGAAGCCGATGGATGGGGCGCGCTCGACGACGGCACCCGAGGCAGCGCCCCCCTGGCTCGGCGAGCCGGGCACGGTCGGGCGGGTCGCCGTCGTCGGCGCCGGGAAGATCGGCCTGCCGCTCGCCGCCCAGTACGCCTCGGCCGGCTGGACGGTCGTCGCCTGCGACGTCAACCCGGCGGTCGTCGAGTCGATCAACGCCGGTCGCTCGCACGTCGCCGAGGAGGCCGGCCTGGCCCAGAAGGTCGCCGAGGCGCACGCCGCCGGACGCCTCTCGGCCACGCTCGACACGACCGCCGCGGCCCGCGACGCCGACGTCGTGGTGGTCATCGTCCCGGTCATGCTCTCGGAGGAGCAGACGCCCGACTACCGCTTCATCGATCCGGCGACGGCGGCGATCGCCGCCGGCCTTCGCTCCCCGGCCGACCGCGGTGCGCCCACGCTCGTGATCTATGAGACGACGCTCCCCGTCGCCGACACGCGGCTCCGCTTCGGGCCGATGCTCGCCGCGGCGAGCGGCCTGCCGATGGGCGACCCCGAGCGCGGCTTCCTGCTCGCCTTCAGTCCCGAGCGCGTCTTCTCCGGCCGCATCCTGCGCGACCTGGCGACCTACCCCAAGCTGGTCGGCGGGGTCGACGCGGTCTCGGCGGCACGTGCCGCCGCCTTCTACCGGAGCGCGTTGACGGCCGAGGTCTGGGAGCTCTCGAGCGCCGAGGCGGCCGAGTTCGCCAAGCTCGCCGAGACGACCTACCGCGACGTCAACATCGCCCTGGCCAACGAGTTCGCCCGCTACGCCGACCGGGTCGGGGTCGACATCCGCGAGGTGATCCGCGGCGCCAACTCGCAGCCGTTCAGCCACGTCCACCAGCCGGGCATCGGCGTCGGCGGTCACTGCATCCCGGTCTACCCCTACTTCCTGATCTCGCGGGGGAGTGAGTTCGCCCTGGCCGAGCTGGCCCGTCGGATCAACGACGGCCAGGTCGGGCTCGCCGTCGCCGCCCTCGAGCACGAGCTGGGCGATCTCGAGGACGTGCCGGTCCTCGTGCTGGGACTGACCTACCGCGAGGACGTCCACGAGCTCGCCTACTCCTGCGCCGTCCCCCTGATCGAGCGGCTCCGCTTCCACGGCGCCGACGTCTGGGCGCACGATCCGCTCCTCTCGGCCGACGAGGTCGAGCGTCTCGGAGCGCGGCCGCACCGCTGGGGCGAGCCGTCGGAGGCGCGCGCCATCGTCGTCCAGACGGGGGCCGCCCTCTACCGGGAGATGGACTTCGCCCCCTTCCCGCACCTGGCGGTCCTC
>Ga0154433_1117_pt3 | contig 11957 bp, 10 predicted proteins | sample RifGroC2_FD_115937 | JGI IMG/M metagenome (GOLD analysis project Ga0154433, IMG submission 115937) | Chloroflexi bacterium GWC2_73_18 | reverse complement strand
CGGCGCGTCGCGGCGCCTGCTCGAACGGTACTCGACCAGTGGCGCCCCGCAGCTCGCCGACAGCCTCGCCTTCGGGGCACTCTTCGCGCTCCTTCCGGCAGCCCTGCTGGTGATCGGGGTCGCCGGCTTCGCCGCCGGCGACCCGGGCGTCCGTCAGCGGATCCTCGACGAGCTGGTGCGGCACGTGCCACCGATCGAGCCGCTGGCGCGGGAGGCGATCGGCGCGGCGGCCCGCGACCGCGACGCGTACTCGGTGGTCGGTCTCATCGGGGCGCTCTGGGGCGTCACGGGGTTCTATGCCCGGCTCGATGACGCGCTCTGGCGGATCTTCCCGGGCGGCCCGGCCCGGGGCGCCCTGGAGCGGCGGCTCCGGGGCCTTTTCGCCACCGTCCTGCTTGCGCTCGCCGTCCTGGCCGCGCTGGCGCTGGCGGCCGCCTGGGGCCTGGTGGAGGCGTCGGTCGCGGAGGAGTTCGCCGCCGGGTCGACCGGACGTGCCGTCTGGCGGTTGGTCGTGCCGGTCGTGACGGTGGTCGCGATGGCGGTCGTCGTCGCGGCGGTGTATCTCCTCGTGCCGACGCGGAGGGTAGGCTGGCGAGATGCCTGGCTGCCGGCGCTCCTGGCCGGCACCGGCATGACCGTGCTGACCGACCTCTTCGCCCTGCTCGCTCCCCGGCTCGTCGGTTCGCTCGCCGTGGCCGGGGCGCTGGCGGCCGTCTTCGGCGCGCTCGTGTGGCTCTCCCTCAGCTTCCAGATGCTCCTTTTCGGAGCGGCCTGGTGCAGCGAGCGCGCCACGCGCCGCGAGGGAGCGACTACTCTTGGCGGGTCCCGCAGCGGCGGCAGAAGTGGGCCGTCGCCGAGAGCGGCAGACCGCAGCTGAGGCAGGCCCGGACACCGGAGCCCGGGCGGTCGAGGACATCGCGGCTCGACTCGATCCAGACGTCGGGCGCGACCGCCCGGGAGGCCGGTGGCCAAGCCGGGCCGGGAGCCTGGGCGACGGGGGCCGGCGGCCAGGCGGATGGCGGTGCCGGGCTGGCCCACGGAGCGACGGGCGGCCGTGGCGGCGTCATCGTGGGCGGCCGTGACGGCGGTTCGTAGACGGGCGTCTGGGGCGGCCAGGGGGGCGCCGGCGTCTCCGGCGCGACCATCTGCCAGGCCGGGGCGGCCGGCGTCGTCTCGGGGCCGGCCGGGGCGGCCGGCGGCGCGGGCGGCTCGCTCGAGACCTCGGGTGGCACGACGACTTCGGCGGCGGCCAGCTCCGCGGCGAGCGGCTCGAAGGCGGCCGCGGCGGCGACCTCCACCGCTGGCGTCTCCACCGCGGGCGCCTCCACCGCGGGCGCCTCCACCGCGGGCGCCTCGGGCTCGATGGGAGGCCCGGCGGCCTCCTGCGGACCCGTGCCGTAACCGTCGGCAGGCTCGGGTACGAAGAAGCGGATCGGCGCGAGCGGCGGCGGGACGACGCGGCCCGCGTCGCCGATCAGGATCCCCTCGGACGGGACCGCGGGGGCCCTGGCGGCCGGCTCGATCGGTGTCGGCTCGAATGGAACGACCTCGGGGACCGGGGCGGTCTCGGCGACCGGCAGGGTCCCGGCCGCCGGCATGGCGGATGCGGCCGCGTGACTGGGCTCCGGCGGGGCGGTCTCGGCGACCGGCTCCCCGGCCGCGAGCACCTCGGGCGGCGCCACGAGGTCGGCGGGCAGCTCGGGCGGCGCCACGAGGTCGATGGTGGGCCAGGCCGACGCGTCGATGCGCGGGCGCTCGGGCGCCTCGGCGAGGTGCCCGTTCCCATCGACGGCCGCGGCGAGACGGTCGGCCGGCAGCTCGATCAGCGCAGGGAGCGGCGTCATGTCGAGGAGCGGGGCGCACGAGAGACAGCGGCCCTGCGCCTCGTTCCAGCAACTGGTGCAGGTGTACTGCCGGCAGTCGATGCAGAAGTTGAAGGTCTTGTGGAACGCCTCGAGCTGGTGCGAAGCCGCCGTGCGATCCTCCTCGCGGCGCGCGGCGGCGAGCGCCTCATCGAGCGGATCGTCGGAGAGGACGTAGTTCCTCAGCCCCCGCGCCAGGGTGCGGGCACGCCCAAGCCGGCCCTCTGCATGTCCATGGGCCGCCTCGAACGTGTACTTCGTCCCGCAGCGCTCGCAGAACGATTCGGTCAAGATTTCGGGCATCTCAGGCGATGGTCACTCTCCGGGGACGACGGGACGCGTGGCCGTCGGGCCAATCAGTATACGCCCGGGTGTCGGCCCCACCTCCGCACGGGGGTACCCCGGGCGCCGATGCGATGGTCCTGCCCGCCCGGCGCCGCGAAGACCCTCTGGTAGACTCGCGCGGAGCCATGCGCCTCATCGACGCGCTCGAACGCGTCCTCGAACGCCTCGTCGAACGGCCCGCGGCCCGTCTCTTCCGGGGTCCCCTCGAGCCGCTCCAGCTGCAGCGGCGCCTGGAGCGCGCCATGGAGACGGGGCGCGCGGTGACGGACGGGCGGGTGCTCGTCCCCGACCGCTATCGGGTCCGGCTCCACCCCGACGACGCGGTCGCGCTCGGGCGCGCGGCGCCGCACCTCGCCGCCGATCTCGGCCGCGCGCTGGCGGCACACTCGCGGGGGCGGGGCTACTACCTGCGACGGGCGCCGGAGGTCGAGCTCGAGGCGGACCCCGGCACGCCTCGCGGCGAGCCGCTGGTGACCGCGCCGCTCGAGCCGGAGTGGCGCGCCGCCGGCCCGGTCGCCGCGCCGGATGCCCGGCCCGATGGGGCGACCGCCGTCTACGCCGTCGCCCCGGTCACCGCGCCGGAGGCCGTCCTCGTGATCGAGGAGCCGGGTCGGGGCGTTCGCCGCGTCCCGATCGCCGGCGGGCGGCTCCGGATCGGGCGGGCCCGTGACAACGACCTCGTGCTGGCCGACGGGCGCGTCTCGCGCCATCACGGCGAGCTGCGAGCGCGCCACGGGACGCTCGTCTACACCGACCTCGGCTCGCTCAACGGGACGTGGCTTGGCGGTTCGCCGGTCCGCGAGCTGGCGCTCGGTCCGGGCGACCGGCTCGAGCTGGGCGGGACGGCGATCACCGTCGAGCCGGCGTAGCCCCGTGGACGGCTTCCTCTTGACGCTCTGGCTGCTGCGGCTCGCCTTCCTGGCGGGCCTCTTCTTCTTCCTCTTCGCCGTCGCCCGGATCCTCCTGCGCGACCTTCACGCGGCGGCGCGCGAGCCGGGCGCCGAACTCGGCCGCCTCGTCGTCGTCGAGTCGCCCGGCGAGGACGCGCCGGCGGCCGGCAGCGTCTTCCCGCTCGACGCCGTCTCGACCATGGGGCGCGGCGTCAACAACACGATCGTCCTCGACGACGCGTTCGCCTCGGCCGACCACGCCGCGCTGAGTTACCGCGGACGGGAGTGGTTCCTGGAGGACCTCGGCTCCACGAATGGGACCTACCTGAACAGCCAGCGGATCGGCGGGCCGGTGCGCGTCGGGTTCGGCGACGAGGTGACGGTGGGGCGCGTCCGCCTGCGGCTGGAGCGGGCCCGCCGGTGACGGCGGACGCCACGTCCGTCCGGCGCTGGCCCGTGCGGCCGCGACCAAGACCCCGGGAGCTGGCGCTGCTCGCCGTCGTCGCGCCGACACTCCTGCTCGGCTTCGCCACGCTCCGCACGCAGCAGCTGGCCGCCGCCGGCACGGACCGGCTCACGCTCGGCGACCCGATCGTCCCCGCCCTCTACCTGGGGCTCCTCTTCGCGGCCCATGCGATCCTGACGCTCGCCGGACGGCAGACCGACCAGGTCCTCCTGCCGGCCGTCGGGCTGCTCGGCGGCCTGGGCCTGCTGCTGATGGAGCGGCTCCCGCCGTCGCTCGTCGTCCAGCGCTTCGGGCCGCTCGAGCTGGGCCTCGGGTCGCTCCAGCTCCTCTGGCTCGGGCTCGCCCTGGCGATCATCGCCGCCTTCGGCGTGCTGGTGCGCAGCGACACCTGGCTGCGCCTCTACAAGTACTCCTGGGCGGCGGCCGGGATCGCCCTCCTGCTGGCCGTCTTCGTGCTCGGACACGAGGTGAACGGGGCGCGCCTCACGCTCTGCCTGGGGCCGGTATGCGGTCAGCCGAGCGAGCTCCTCAAGGTGATCCTGGTCGTCTTCCTGGCCGGTTACCTGTCGGAGAACCGCGCCCTCCTGGCCAGCCGGCGGAGCCGCCTCGGCCCGCTCGGACTCCCGCCGCTGCAGCACCTGCTGCCGATGCTGGCGACCTGGGCGATCGCCCTGGCTATCGTCATCGTCCAGCGCGACCTCGGTGCGGCGCTCCTCTTCTTCGCCATCTTCCTGGCGCTCCTCTACGTCGCCACCGCCCGCTGGTCGGACGTCGCCCTCGGGCTCATCCTCTTCGTGGCGGGGAGCGCCGCGCTCTACCTGCTTCTCCCCCACGTGCGGACGCGGATCGACATCTGGCTCGATCCCTGGGCCCAGGCGCAGGGCGCCGGCTACCAGACGGTGCGCGCCCTCTACGCCTTCGGACGTGGCGGCATCCTGGGGACCGGTCTCGGCGCGGGGCTGCCGCAGGTCGGCGACGTGCCGGCGATCCCCGCGGTCCACACCGACTTCGCCTTCACCGCGCTCGCCGAGGAGACCGGCTATCTCGGCTCGCTGGCGATCCTGGCGACCTATGCCGTCCTGGTCGAGCGCGGTCTGCGCATCGCCGCCCGCTCGGCCGACGACTTCCGCGCCCTGCTCGCCGCCGGTCTGACGCTGGTGATCGGCATCCAGGCGGTCATCATCGTCGGGGGCAATGCCCGCCTGATCCCGCTCACCGGCATCACCGCCCCGTTCCTGAGCTACGGCGGCTCGTCGCTGCTCGCCAACGCGGTGGCCGTGGGGCTGCTGCTGGCGCTCTCGGACCGGGGCGTGGCGCTGCCGCCTCCGCCCCGTCGCCCGGCCGCCGAACGCCTGGTGGCCGGGCTCCGCGCCGCCGGCGACCGCGTCGAGCGCGCCATCACGTGAGACGGAGGCGATGAGCGCCGGACGATCGCCCTACGACACCGCGCCACCGGTCGCCGCGGCGATCCTGCGGGTCGGGCTGGCGCTGCTGATCGCCTTCGGCGCTCTGGCCGTGGGGATCGCGCGCTGGCAGGTCTGGGAGGCGGAGGCGCTGACGATGGCGCCCGACGATCCGCTCGTGCTGGCGGCCCAGCGCTCGGCGCCGCGCGGTCCGATCGTCGACACCCGGGGGGTCGTGCTGGCGGAGACCGAGCTGGTCGGCGGGGAGGCCCGCCGCCAGTACCGGTCGGTGGCCGCCGCGCCGATCCTCGGCTACTGGAGCCCGGTCTTCGGGACGAGCGGGCTCGAGCGCGCCTACGACGCCGAGCTGATCGGCCTGGCCGGCGGCTCGCCGAGCGAGGCGCTGCTCCGCAAGTTCGAGCGGTCGCCCTACGACCCGGCGACACTGCATCTCTCCATCGACCTGCGCCTCCAGGAGAAGGCCGCGCAGCTCCTCGGCGCGGATCGCGGGGCGATCGTGGCGATCGAGCCGGCGACCGGGCGGATCCTCGCCCTGGTCTCCTCGCCCGGCTACGACGCGTCGCGGATCGCCGACCCGGCAGAGGGCCCGGCCTACTTCGCGACGCTCCGGGAGGACCCCGCGTCCCCGCTCCTCGACCGCGCCACGCAGGGCCTCTACGTGCCGGGCTCCGTGCTCAAGGTGGCGACGGCGCTGGCCGCTCTCGACAGCGGGGCGGTGGCGCCGGAGACGATCTTCCGCGATCAGCCGGCCGAGGAGCGGACCGGCCACGTGGTCGAGGGTTTTCGCGTCCGCGACGGTCACCATCCGATGACCGGCGACCGGGCGCTCGATCTGCGTCGGGCGATCGAGGTCTCCTGCAACATCTACTTCGCGCGGACCGCCGTGCTCCTCGGTGGCGAGCGGTTCCGGGCGTGGGGCACGGCGGCCGGCTTCGACGCCCCGATCCCCTTCGAGCTGCCGACCGCCGCGAGCCAGCTGACCGACCGACCGCCCGGTCCGAACGGCGGCTTCCGCGACGACGCCGAGCTGGCCAACGCCGGCTACGGCCAGGCCCAGGTGCTGGTTACGCCGCTGCAGATGGCGCTCCTCGCCGCGGCCGTCGCGAACGACGGCGTGGCGATGCGGCCGCACCTGGTCGACGCGGTCGAGTGGAGCGACGGGAGCCGCCGGGCGACGGCACCGGAGGCCTGGCGGCGGATCGCCGCGCCCACCTCGGCTGCCGTCGTGCGCGAGGCGATGCAGCAGGCCGTGGAGGGCCGCTGGGGACGCGCCTTCGCGGGTGCGGCCAAGGTGCCCGGCGTGCCGACCGCCGGCAAGTCGGGGACGGCCGAGCTGGGCGGCAGCGGCGAGCCGCACTCGTGGTTCATCGGCTTCGCCCCGGTCGAGGGTGCCCGGATCGCGGTCGCCGTCGTCGTCGAGCACGGTGGCCGCGGGGCCGAGCGGGCGGTCCCGCTGGCCGGCCAGCTGATGGCCTTCTACCTGGGGCTCGGGCGGTGAGCCGGGGCGGAGAGCGGCAACCGCGCACGGGGGTCGAGCGCGCGCTCCTCGGGCTGGTGGCCGCGGTCTTCGCCGCGTCGTTCGCCACGGTCGGCCTGGTGGCGTTCGCCGGCGGCGAGGTCTTCCTCGGCGCGATGGGGCTGCTCGGCGCACTGATGACGCTCTGGGTCGGGGCCCTCACGGTCCTGCGACGCTGATCGCCGGGCCCGTCGGGCGAGGCAGCGGAGAACCCATGAGGGCGTCTGGACGTACTATCGGCAGGCACGGCCGTCCCCCGCACGGCCGCGGCGCGTCTCCGGCGACGGCGGGTCAGGAGGTTGCCTTGGCCAAGGTCCAGGAAACGGGCGAGAAGATCGTCGCCAACGTCGAGCGGGTCATCGTCGGCAAGCACCAGGAGGTCCGCCTCGCCCTCGTGGCGCTCCTCTGCCAGGGCCACATCCTGATCGAGGACGTCCCGGGGACCGGCAAGACCGTCCTGGCCAAGGCGATCGCACGCAGCCTCGGCTGCAGCTTCCGGCGGATCCAGTTCACCCCGGACCTCCTTCCCTCCGACGTGACCGGCCTCTCGATCTTCAACCAGAAGACGCGCGAGTTCGAGTTCCGACCGGGCCCGGTGATGGCCCAGATCGTCCTCGCCGACGAGATCAACCGGGCGACGCCGAAGACGCAGTCGGCTCTGCTCGAGGCGATGGAGGAGCGCCAGGCGACGATCGACGGGGTGACCCACCCCATGCCCGACCCCTTCCTGGTGATCGCCACCCAGAACCCGATCGAGTACGAGGGGACCTTCCCCCTGCCGGAGGCGCAGCTCGATCGCTTCTTCCTCCGCCTGCGGCTCGGCTACCCCCAGCCGCTGGAGGAGATCGTCATCCTCGACGAGCAGAAGCGCGCCCACCCGCTCGGCTCGATCGACCAGGTCTGCGGCGTCGACGAGTTGCGCGAGATGCAGACGCTGGTCCGCGAGATCTACGTCGACTCGGCCGTCAGCGACTACATCGTGCGGCTCGTCAACGCCACGCGCGTGCACGCCGACGTCTACCTGGGAGCCTCGCCGCGCGGCTCGCTGGCGCTCTACCGGGCTGGCCAGGCCTACGCCGCCCTGCTCGGTCGCGACTACGTCATCCCGGACGACGTCAAGGCGCTGGCCGATGCCGCCCTGGCGCACCGCCTCATCATCCGGACGGCCTCGGCGATCCGCGACGTGGACCAGGGCCAGATCGTGCACGAGCTGCTCGCCTCGGTCCCGGTCGAGGCGCCCGCGCCGGCGGGGCGCGGCAGCCGCCGCGGCCCGGCCGAACTGACGGGCGAGTAGCGAGCGGGCGCGGTCCCCGGGGCGCCATGATCCGGCGGCTCCAGCTGGTCCTGGTGGGGGGCGTCCTCGTCATCGGTGCCTTCTCGACCGGGCTCGAGCTCCTCTTCTACCTGCTCTACCTGGGGCTCCTCGTCGGCGGTGGCGCCTACGTGGTGACCCGCCTCGGCCTGACCGACCTCGAGGCCGGCTACGCCCTGTCGCGGACGCACGGCCACGTGGGCGATCAGCTGCGCGCCACCTACACGGTGCGCAACGTGGGGCGCCTGCCCAAGCTCTGGCTGGAGGTCCACAGTCCTTCCACGCTCCCCGTGACGCTCCCCGGGCGCGCCCTGAGCCTGGGGCCGCGGGGCCGGCGTTCCTGGATGGTGAGCGTCTCGCTGCAGCGCCGCGGCCACTACCGCGTCGACGCCCTGGCGATCCGGACCGGCGACCCCTTCGGGTTCTTCGAGGCGGCCGCCACGGTGGGGCGCGGGGCGACCGTCGTCGTCTACCCGCGCGTCGACCCGCTCCCGCGTTGGCGCGCCCCGGCGGCGACCCTGGAGGGGACGCGCGGTCACCGGGAACGGACGCAGCAGACCACCGCCCTGGTGACCACGGTGCGGCCGTACCGTCCCGGCGATGCCTACAACCGGATCGCCTGGAAGACGACGGCGCGCCATGGGGAGATCCAGGTCAAGGAGTTCGAGCTCGAACAGACGGCCGACATCTGGGTCTTCCTCGACCTCGAGCGCGCCCTGCAGGCCGGCCGGGGGGAGCGCTCCACGGTCGAGGTCGGTGTCCGGGTCGCCGCCTCGATCGCCTTCAAGGCGCTCGCCGAGAACCGCGCCGTCGGACTGACCGTCTCCGCCCACCGGGTGGCCACCCTGCCGGCCGATCGCGGGCCGCGCCAGTACCAGCGGATCATGGAGCTGCTCGCCGCCGTCGAGGGCGACGGCGCGACGCCGCTGGCCGAGGTCCTGCTGCTGGGCGCCTCGCACCTGCGGCGCGGCGTGGCCGCCATCGTGGTGACGCCGTCGCTCGATACGACCTGGGTCCGGCCGCTCGGCGCGCTGCGGCCGCGGGGCGTCGCCTGCCAGGTGATCCGCCTCGACACGCCCGCCTTCGAGGCGGATGCGCGCGCCTCGGACGCCGACGGGGAGCCCGGGGAGGGGGCGGCCGCCGAGCGCCAGCGCGCGGCGCGGCTCGTCGTCCACGCCCTCAGCGAGTTCGACATCCCGGTGCTGACCGTGCGGCCGGAGAGCAGGCTGAGCGAGGCACTGGCCACGGCCGGGCCGGGCCGCCGGCCGCGGACGCTCCTTCCCGGGGTGACCAGGTGAGCGCCGTCGCGTCGTCGCCGTGGCGATCGGTGCCGGAGGAGACACCCCGCCGTGCGCTGCGCGGTACCTCGGAGGGCTGGCTCGCCGTCGCCCTCCTCGCCCTCCTCCTGCTCGTGGTGGCCTGGTCGGTCGACGCCGCCGCCTACCGGGGCGGGCGCCTCGACTGGCTGGCCTGGGTGATGCTGGCCGGGGCCGCCTGGGGTCTCGTCGCCGCCCGGGCGGGCCTGCCGCGCCGGCTGGCCCATCCCCTCGGGGCTGCGCTCGGCGCGGCGCTCGTGCTCGGCCTCGTCGCCGGCGTCGTCTCCCGGGCGCCGGAGCTGGCGGACCGCCTGGGTGCGCTCGTGGCAAAGACGGAGACCTGGTTCGCCGAGGTGACCGGGCCGGCCGGCCAGTCCCAGGAGAACGTCCTCTGGCAGCTCACCTGCGGCGTGGTCGCCTGGGCGACCGCGCAGCACGCCTCCTACGCGCTCTTCGCGCACCGGCGGCCGCTGGCCGCGATCTTCGTCCCGGGGATCCTGCTCGTCACCAACATGCTGGTCGCCATCGACGTCCCCTTCGTCCACCTGGTCGTCTTCACGGTCGCCGCGCTCCTCCTCCTGGTGCGCATGAACGCCGTCGACCAGCAGGAGCTCTGGTTGCGGCGGCGGATCGGCGAGGCGGGCTCGGTGGCGGCGCTCTCGATGCGCACCGGGGTGGCCTACGTGACGGTGACCGTGGCCGCGGCGGTCGTCCTCGCCCAGGTGGGCACCTCGGCGCCGCTGGCGGGCGCCTGGACCGGTGTCGGCGAGCGGCTCCAGGAGGTCGCCCTGACCCTCAACGACTGGTTCAACCTCGCTCCGGCGACGCGCTACCAGGGCGATCCCTTCGAGACGAGCCAGGTGATCACCGGGGAGTGGGACGCCGCCGGGATCGACACGCTCGAGGTGGCCAGCTCCGACGGGCGCGGCTACTACCTGCGCGGCACCGTCTACGACCTCTTCGCCGACGGCGACCGGTGGACCCAGAGCGGACCGCTGGCCGAGTCGATCGGCGCGGGCGCTCCGCTCCTCGACGCGCTGGGCGGAGATGGGGACCTCTCCCTCGACGACCGCACCGAGGTGACCGTCCGGATCGTCCTGCTGCGCGACCTGCGGGTGGTGCTGGCGCCGGCGACCCCGGGCACCGTCAGCATCCCGGTGCGCCTCGAGCGGCTTGGCGAGCTCGGCCCCTTCGTGGCCCTCCGGCCGGTCGGCGGGACGCTTCGCAAGGGGAGCGCCTACGAGGTCGTGGCCTTCGTGCCGCGGCCGGGCAAGGATGGGCTGACGGCCAACGAGCTGCGGCGCGCCGGCACGGACTACCCCGCGCTGATCGAGCGGCTCTACGCGGCGGCGCCGGCGCCGGGCACGTTCGATCCCTCGCCCTTCGGCCACGAGTCCGTGCCGGCCCTCGCCGCGCGCCTCGTCGCCGAGCAGGACCTGGCCAACCCCTTCGACGTCGCCGACTACTTCCAGCGCTACCTGAGCGACCCAGCGCTGGGCGGCTTCGGCTACAGCGCCAACGTGCGCGGCCGCTGCCGCGCCGGCGAGAGCGTGCCCGACTGCTTCCTGCGGATCCGCGAGGGCTACTGCGAGTTCTACGCCACCACCATGATCCTGATGCTTCGCAGCGAGGGGATCCCGGCGCGCCTGGCGGTCGGCTACCTCTGGCCGAACGAGGGCTCGGTCGTCACCTCGAGCGCGGCGCACGCCTGGGCCGAGGTCTACTTCCCCGGCTATGGCTGGGTCCCCTTCGACCCGACCGGGGGCAACGGCGCGGCGCCCGTCGAGTACGTGGAGGGCCCGGTCCCCTCGGCGTCGCCGCGGCCCTCTCTGCCTCCCGACGACCGGAGCCGCGATCCACTCCCGCGGCCACCGAGCGGTGGGACACCGCCGCCCGCCTCGCAGCCCGGCCTCGCGCCGTGGCTCCCGCCGGCGCTCCTCGGCGTCGCCGCCGTGGCGCTGCTGGCGATCCGGCGTCGCACCCGGCGCGTCGCGCCGCCGCCCGATCCGCTGGCGGTCTACCGGCGCCTCACGCGGCTGGCCGGGCGCTACGGCTACCCGCCCCGCCCGACGCAGACCGTCTACGAGTACGCCGACGCGCTGGCGGGGGTCGTCCCGGAGGCGGCGCCCGATCTCGAGACGGTGTCGCGGGCGAAGGTCGAGGTGACCTACGGTCGCCGGGCCCTGGGCCGCGAGCGGCTCGAGCCGGTCGGCCGCGCCTACCGGCGGCTCCGCTTCGCGCTGCTGCGCCTCCTCGTGCGGCGCGGCCGGCAGGGCGGGTGAGGCCAGGAACCGGGGCGGCACCCCGCGCCGACCGAGGCCCTGTCCCCGGTCGAAGTCCCGGGTCTCCCATGAGGTGAACACCGCGCCACGACGGACCGCCCGGGCGAGGCTTGCCGGCCCGCGCGGCCGCCTCCGCCACGCCTCTACCACGCTCTGGGCGCCTCACCGGGCCTCCTCAGACGTCGCTCCGGCGGCCGGCCAGTCCGCGGAACGGTCCGCGCTGTTCACGGGGTGGGTATCCCGGGACTTCGGGCCAGGGGACCGGCTACCACCCGGCGGTGGGCCGCCCAGGTGGCCGGTCAGGCCGTGGACGCGCAACCCGGCGGCGCCGTCGCGCAGCTCGACGATGGTGAGGCCGCAGTAGGGGAAGGGGAACGACCAGAAGCGGGCCAGCGGCAGGTCGAGGAGGGCGAGGAGGAGGACCCGCAGCGCCCCCTCGTGGGCGACGATGACGCCCCACGGTCGCGGTTCGGACGGGGCCGCGGCGAGGCGACCGAGGATCTCGCGCGCCGCCGCGCGCACCCGCGCGTCGACCGCCGCCAGC
>Ga0154433_1116_pt1 | contig 11988 bp, 10 predicted proteins | sample RifGroC2_FD_115937 | JGI IMG/M metagenome (GOLD analysis project Ga0154433, IMG submission 115937) | Chloroflexi bacterium GWC2_73_18 | reverse complement strand
GAACGGCTCGACGCCGGCCGGCGCGTGCGCCGGGGTGAAGACGGCGAGGGCGACGGCGGCGCCGCGGTTCTCGCGCGCCTCGCGCAGCTCGTCGCGGATCGCCCGCGCCGAGATGGCGCGGTCCTTGGTCTCGACGACGACCCGAAGGTCGGCGCCACGGGTGAGGCGCGGGTCGACGGTCAGGACGAAGTCGCCCTTCTTCGAGCGGAGCGTCGCCCCCGCCTCGGCCGCGGTCCGGTCGAGCAGGTCGCCGGCGCCGCGCGCCAGGTCGGCGAGCAACGCGCCGACGAGATCCTCGAAGTCGGCGCCCTTGGCCGCCGATCGCGCCCGCTCGGCACCCCGTGCTGCTGCCGCCGCCTCGAGGGCGACGAGCCGCTCGTTGAGCCGCTCGAAGCCCTGGGCGATCTCGGTGCGGAACTGGTGGAGCGGTGAGCCGAGGCGGGTCGGGTCGAGGAGCTGGGCGAGCCGCGAGGCGTCGCCGTCGAAGTACGTGCCAAGAAGCCCGCGGATCCGCCCGATGGCGCTGTCGCGCCTCTGCTCGTCGAAGAGCTCGTTCACGAAGGAGCGGAGAGCGCCGCGGTCCCCCAGGAAGCGCTCGAGTGTCCGCGGCAATCGGCCGTCGCCGTCGGCGAAGTTCTGGCGCAGGACCTGGTCGAGTGCCGCGGCGGCCCGCTCGTTCGCCTTCTCGGTCTGGGCGAGGAGGGCCCCGAACTCGCGGCGGACGACGTCGACGTTGACGCTGACCCCGGCGTCCTGAAGCGCGGTGAGGCCGATGCGCAGGGCCCGCTCGGCGAGGATCGGCCGGTCGTCCGGCGGGCGCTCGGCGACGAAGGCGGCAAGGGCGGGGTCGACGAGCGCCAGGTTGCGGATGACGATGCGGTCTCCCTCCACGCGCACGTCCGCGGGCGCGAGGGCGGCCGTCGGCGCCTGGCCGTTCGCCGGGCGGGCGGACGGGGGCGGGAGCGGGACGAGTCGGGCGGTCTCCATGGCTGGAGCGTGACTCAGCTCCGTGCCAGCTAGTCGGTCACGCGGTCAGCGCCGCACGCGCTCCGGGTCGACTGCCGTGTGTGCGAGCACGTCCGACGACCTACCGGGTGGGGGCGATCGGCTCTCGAGTGGCAACTCCGTAGCGATCCGCTCCCACGAAGTGGAGCGAGACGTACGGTTCGTCCCCGACGACCGCACTGTCATGGCCCGGAGCGATCTGGAAGAGGTCGCCGGGCTCCATGTCGATCGTCCGACCATCCTCCATGGTGACGCGGTTGCGACCGGAAACCACGAGTCCCACGTGGGGGGTTCGACACCACCGCTCACCGGTCAGGCTCCCGACGTGACGCGACCATATCCAGCCCGGCTCATAGCTCGCGCGACCCACGGTCACCCCACCGAGGTGGACGACCTCGAACCGCCCCAGCTCGAACGTGCTCGTCTCATCGGCCGCCTCGAACCGCTTGAGCACCGGCTCGACCATCCACGCCTCCTCTGGTGAACGCCAGATCACCCCCGACGAAGGCATTCTCACATGAAGCCGCTGGTCCCCAGCGCCTACCCGGCCGATGGGGCGAGGCGGGCTCCTCCCGCTGACGCGGAGAGGATCTCGGCCCTCTCGGGCGCCGCGCTGAGAGCATCGAGTCGCTCCAGGAAGGGGCGCGCCCCGACCCGGGTCAGGAACTCGCGGGCCTCACCGGCCGACGATCGGATCTCCGGGTCGTCCCGTCCGAGCAGCAGGAGCGCGTCGATGGTGGCGAGGGCGTGCGGGAAGCGGAGCCCCGCGTCGCGCAGCTCGCGGAGGACCTCGCGGTAGGCGGCCGCCGCCTCGGGCCGCCCGGAGAGGGCGAGGATGCCCGCCTCGCCGGCGCGACAGAGGAGGAGGAGCTGGCGCTTCTGGGGGCTGGGTGGCGGGAAGCGGTCCCGTGCCTGCTCGGCGAGCGCGAGGTCGCGCTCCCAGACGGCCGCACGGATCGCCTGGGGGACGGCCTGCTCCGGGCCGAGCTGATCGAGGCCCATGAGGACGTCGGCGGCCGCGTACGCGTCGGCGTTTCGACCCGCCGCGAGCGCGAGCCAGTACTGCGGATCGGTGACGTGGTACTGGAGGGGCTGGTCGTCGGGCCGCGCCGCCGCGGCAGCCGCCAGCTCCGCCATCTCAGCAGCGGTATCCCGGCCCCGAAGCGCGGCAAGACCGCCATCAAGCCGAGGATGTGAGGGCGGTCCACGTCCTCCGTGATCGCCGCCACCGCGCCCGGAAGCCGTGAGTCGGCCCATTCCCACTCGCCCAGAAGCATGGCGAGATGGACGGCATTCTCGAGCAGGTAGACCATCATCGCGGCTCGTCCCAGCCTGAGGGCCTGCTCGAACGCCCTGCTCGCCTGCTCGAAGGCCGCCCGGGCGTCGATCTCTCCGAGCGGATCGAGTAGGTTGTTCTGCGCCCGCAGGGACGTGCCGGTCAGCCCATGGGCGTCGGCTACCTTGAGACCGGCCTCGAGGAGCGCCGTGCCCTCGATGGAGCGACCGAGCTGGTGCAAGGCAGTCCCCTTCGTGACCAGCGTGTCGGCTAGGACGTCGTTGAGGCCGAGCCGCTCCGCCGCGGAGAGCGCCTGCTCGGCATACCGCAACGCCGGCTCGAACTGCTGCATTCGGAAGTACGTCCGGGAGAGGTGCCCCAGCAGCGCCACCTCGGCAGGGTCCTCGCCCAGGTCCTCGTACTCGGTGACCGCCGGCTCGAGCACCTCGCGCGCCGGCTCCAGGCGCGACCCTTCGACCAGCGCCCAGCCGAGCGCCGCCACGGCCCGCGCCGCCGCGGGCCGATCGCCGCGGTCGCGGTTGACTTCCACCGCCCGCCTCAGGAAGCGCTCCGCCGCCTCGTGGTGCCCGGCATCCGAGCCGGCGACCCCGGCCCGCCAGAGCAGGTCGGCCTGATCGTCCGGCTCGGTGGCGGTCGAGAGCGCCCGCTCGAGGTAGGTCATCGCCTGATCGGGCGAGCCGAGCGCCGAGGCGCGGTCGGCCGCGGACTTGAGGGCGACGCGGGCCTGGGCCGCTGCGGCATCCGCCTCGGGTCCTTCGGCCGAGGCGCGGTAGGCCGCCAGGTAATGCGACGCCAGGACACCCGCGATCTCCTCGTCTTCCAGCATCTCGAAATAGCGGGCGGCGGCGAGATGTCGGTCCCGGCGCTCCTTCCGCGCCAGCCGCCCGTATGCCACGTCGCGGATGAGCGCCTGCAGGAAGGTGTACTGACCGCGCTCCGGGGAGCGCGGGTCGACGACGAACTGGAGGAACTCGCGGCGGACCAGGGACCGGAGGTTCGCCTCCGCGGCCTCAGGAGCGGCGTCAGAGACGGCGGCGAGCCCGGCGACGGAGAAGGTCTGCCCCAGCACCGAGGCGTCCTGGAGGAGGGAGCGCTCCCGTGGATCGAGAGCGTCGAGGCGCGCGGCGATGAGCGCCTGCAGCGTCTCAGGGACCGCGAGCTCGGAGACGTCGCGCGTCGGACGGTAGGAGCCGCCCTCGGCCACCAGCGTGCCGTCGGACACCAGCATTCGAACGGTCTCGATGGCGTAGAGGGGGACGCCTTCCGAGCGGGCCACCATCGCGGCAACCGCGCGCTCCGGGAGACCGGGCACGAGCCCGCCCAGCAGCTGGTGCATGGCCGCTTCGGAGAGCGGCTCGAGGTGGATGCTGGTGAAGTTGCGCCGACCGGCGCCCCAGTCCGGCCGCCGGTCGAGGAGCTCGGGCCGGGCCAGGGTGACGATGTAGATGGGTACGGCGCGCGACCACTCCAGGACGTGGTCGATGAAGTCGAGCAGGCCCGAGTCGGCCCACTGGAGGTCCTCGAAGACCAGCACGACCGTCCCTCTCGCAGCGACGCGCTCGAAGAAGGTGCGCCAGGCGGCGAAGAGCTCTTCCCGGCCGCCCGACACGGACACCTCGAGGCCCAGCAACGTCAGGAGCCGGGGCTCGATCCAGTGGCGCTCCGCCTCGTCGGGCACGAACCGGCTCAGGGCGGCCGCGATCTTCTCCCGTGTCGTTCGCTCGTCGTCGGCCTCGGCCAGCCCGGCTCGCCGCCGCACCATCTCGCCGAGCGCCCAGAACGTGATGCCCTCGCCGTACGCCGGCGAGCGACCCTCGTGCCAGTAGGTGTCCTCGACCAGGCCGTCGACGTACTTCAGGAATTCCCAGGCCAGGCGGCTCTTCCCGATCCCGGCGATACCGGTGATCGAGACGTGCCGGACGCGGCGCTCTCGGGCGGTGGTATGGAAGAGCTCCTTGAGCAGGCGGAACTCCTCCGTGCGCCCGACGAAGGGAGCCTCGAGCGTGTCGGACCGGCCCCGACCACCTCGCTCGGCCACGACCCGCAGCGCCCGGTAGGCCTGGACCGGCGCCACCCTCCCCTTCAGGAGCTGCTCCCCGGCTGGCTCGAAGGCGATCGCCCGGCTGGCTGCCCGCTCGGTCGCCTCCCCGACGACCACGCTTCCCGGCGGGGCGACCGACTGGAGGCGCGAGGCGGTGTTGACGAGATCGCCGGCGACCATGCCCTGTCCCGGTGCCCCGAGCGTGACGGCCGCCTCTCCGGTCAGCACTCCCGCGCGCGCCTCGAGCCCGGGCCCCAGGGCGCGCACCGCGTCCACGATCTCGAGCGCGGCGCGGACCGCTCGCTCGGCGTCGTCCTCGTGGGCGGTCGGGGCTCCCCAGACGGCCATGACCGCGTCGCCGATGAACTTCTCGACCGTACCGCCGTGGTGCTCGACCACGGATCGCGCGACCTCGAAGTAGCGGCCCAGCAGATCACGCACGACCTCGGCATCGCGGCCCTCGGCGAGGCTGGTGAAGCCGACCAGGTCGACGAAGAGCACCGTGACGAGGCGGCGTTCGGCGAGAGGGGCCGCCCGACCCGCCCCGCCGGCGGCGAGCGAACCCGCGATCATCGTGGCGCCCGGCGCCGGCGCCGCACCCTCGACCGCGGCGTGCGGTCCGGTTACCGTGGCCATCGCCGCGCCACACTCGCCGCAGAAGCGAGCGAGCGGGTTGTTCGGCGAGCCGCAACCGGGGCAGACGATCGCCAGCCGTGAACCGCACGAGAGGCAGAACTTCCGCCCGGCTTCGTTCTCGGTGGCACAGTTCGGGCAGATCACGCTGAGCATCCCTCACGAGTGAGGCGAAGGATAACCCGACGCGGCGAACGCGCGGCCGGGCGCCAGGGGTCCAGCCGGGGGCGGAGCTCGGCGCCTCCTCAGCCCTCAGCCGCCATCGGCGATCCGCCCGGGCTGTGAATGATGAGGTCGAGCTTCCGCTCCTCGACCTGGTTGCAGACCTCCATGAGCGCCAGGACGTCACTTCCCTCGATGGAGAGGGCGACGTTGTCGGTACCACTCTTCGCCAGCCACCCGCTGGCGTAGACAATGACCGGCCGGCCGGCTAGCTCCCGCAGTGCGCATTCCTGGCGAACGCGGAAACGGTGGAAGCGACCCTACCGTCGGCTACTCATCGCGGCCTTATCTGCGACTTACGCGTGCTGATTCGATGGGAATCGTGCCGTTGCGCAAGCGCCGCGTTGATGCTCACGGCGGGACGCGCGACACCATCGAGCGCGTTGTCGGGAGAGCCCGGCCCGGGAGATCCGGGCCCTGCGAGGGCCGCTTATCCGCCAGTTCGCAGTCCCGACGGTCGAGCGTCGAACCGCCCACGCACGTCGGACGCACCTTGATCCTCACTCGGTCTCCGGCCGGATGACGTCCACGCGGACCGGCAGGCGGGGCCAGCGAGCGTCGGTCGTGATCATCCGCTCGGCCCCGATGACGATCGCGGTCGCGGCCACGAGTGCATCGGGCAGGCGGAGCCGCTTCCCGTGTTTGGAGCGAAGCTCGGCCGCTATCGCGGCGATCGCTCGCGTCGCCGGCTCGACCCTGGCCGGCAGCGCGTCCAGGAAGGCGTCGACCGAGGCCGCCGCCTCCGCGCCCCGGCGGTGCGGCGCGACGAGGACCTCGGCGTACGCCGACGCCGGCAGCGCCAGCGCGGCGCCGCTCCCCAGCGCGGCCGTCACGGTGCGCCTGGCGCTTCCGTGGTGGACGTCGCTGGCGTCGAGGATGGCGATCACGACCCCGGCGTCGAGAACGATCAGGCCCACTCGCGCCGGAGCTCGTCCAGGTAGCCGTCCGGATAGACGCCGGTCAGGGAACCGGCATACCGCTCGATCGGATCGTCCTCCCGGACGAGGACGACTTCGCCCGGCCCGCGCACCTCGGCCCGCAGGCGGTCACCGGCGCGAAGGCCGGCCCGGGCGAGCGCGTCCAGCGGGATCGTGACCTGGTGCTTGGCGCTCACGCGGGTGTATCCGCGCCGTCGGGTCGTCTTTACTCGCAGCTCCATGGGTAAAGGTTACGCCCCCCGCGAGCAGATGGCAACGGCTTCGCGCGTTCGCGTCCCTTTGCATCGGGGCGATCAGTGCCCGGCACGCTGCGGCAGATCCTGCGGCAGTCCGGCCCGACCGAACTCGACCCGTCGTCTGGTCCGCGGGGAGTGACTGGCGGGCTCCGCTCGGGCGTTCCCGCGGAGCGGCCGGCTACGGGTTCTGCTCCGGCCATGGCTCGCGAACCGCGGCGGCCAGCTCCTGCGCCCACGCCCAGGCGTTGCGGAGTTCGGTGTCGCTCGGCTGGCGCCCGCGGTAGCGCCAGTACTCGCTCAGCTGTTTGAGCTGTCGGTAGGAGGCCGAGCCGGAGCGCCACTGTAGAGCGACCAGCGCCTCGCGGTCACCGTGCTGGGATGGATGCTCGCCCTGGTCAGCGAGCGCACATTCGACGAGCTGCACGCCGGCGTAGAAGAGGAATGTCGGGACCCACGGGCGCTCCTGGGATCCGGCGCGATCGTGCCGTTGCGCAAGCACCGCGTTGATGCGCGCTGCCGCCTCGTGGGTCCCCCGGGCGCTCACTCAGCGGGCGAAGACGGCGACGTAGCCCGGCGGGTCCGGCTCGCCCCACTCGGCGGGGACGACGGTGTAGTCGAAGGACGTCGTCCCCTCGATGCGAAGCTGCCGCAGCCGCGGCTCCAGGTCCGCGATCGCCTCGTGCCACGGGCCATCGACCGTCACCAGGAAGTCGACGTGCGGTCCACGACTTCGGGCGGCCACCCGACGCACCGCCGCGAGCGAGTACGCTGCGCCGACGAAGGCGTCGATCGCGTGGGCGACCGAACTCGTGAGGTCGCCCCAACCGCTCGCCATCGGTGTCGACGGAGAAGCCGCGCTTCGTGGCGCCGGATCAGCGAGGCCGCGCCGGAAGACCGCGGTTAGTCTCTGCAGGAAGGACGGAGGCCGTGGGGAGATGGGGCGTGCCCGCTGGGCGCGGGACGCGTCGTCGGTGTGCACGGTCGGCGGATCGGCAACAGCCACGTCGCTCGGGGGTCCTCCTCCGGGGGAGCTAACTTCGCGAGCGTGGAGCCCGAGGCCCCGCTACCACAATCACCCGTCGCTCCCTCTCCGCTGGGCCGGATGGTACCACCCGCCCACAAGGGTCGGTCGCCGGCCGCCAGATCGTACGCCTGACTGCTTATCGGCTACTTCACTGACGCTGCTCGGCACCTGGAGCGAGTCATTCCCCATCCCTCTTCCGGCGATCCGGCCGCTGCGACGGCGGCGTCACCGCGCGTCGACGATCGCGTAGGCGACCCCGTCGCCCTCCTGGCAGCGCGTCTGCCACTCCGGGATGAGCTCGACGACCCAGCTCCCACTCGCCCCGGGGAGCCAGACGAGGACGGTGCCCGCCGCGCCCGCGCCCGCCTCGAGCCGGAGGGGATCGGGCTCGCCGCCCAGGAACTCCGGCAGCGTGCCGGGCCGTTCCCTGAACCACGCGCGGGGGTAGAGCATCGCGTGGCCGCCCACGAGCGCGAGGCCGTCGGGTCCGGAGAACGTGAGCGGGGCGCCGCGATCGACGACGAGCGGCGACAGGCCGAGATCGAGGGAAACGAACTGGGGGATCGCGTCGTCCGCCCACCAGCTCCCGTTGCGAGCCTTCATCAGGGCGGTCGAGAGGCCGATCTCCTGGGCGCCGTCCACCAGGAGCCGGCGGGGATGGGCGACCGCGAGCTCGTAGTTGCCCTCGAGATCGTTCGGGCAGCGGGCGAGCTCGCCGGGCGTCGGCGTCGGGGCGGGGCTCGGCGACGGCGCCACCGTGGCGCCGGAGGCGCAGCCTGCTGCCACGAGAGCAGCGAACGCGACGACTGCGACGACCCCCGGGAGAGGGCCGATCCCCGCGCGGTGGCCAATCCCCGGGCGGCGGCCGTTCGCGCGATCGGCCTCCATCATCGGTAGACATCTTCCCGCGTGAGCGGCAACTCGACTGCGCCGCGTCCGTCGCGTCGGGCGAGGAGCGCCTGGTAGACGCCGAAGGCGCCCGACTCGAAGCCGCCGGCCGCGGCGCTCATGAAGAGGCGCCAGGTCCGATACGTGCGTAGGTCGGTGGCGGCGATCGCCTCGTCGCGGCGCGCCTCGAGCCGGGCCACCCAGGCCCGGAGCGTCAGGGCGTAGTGCTCGCGGAGCGACTCGACGTCGCGCACCTCGAAGCCGGCCAGCTCGGCGAAGAGGAGCGTCTCCCAGATCGGGAGCAGCTCGCCGTCGGGGAAGACGTAGCGGTCGATGAACTCGTGGCCGGCCAGCCGCCCCAGCGCCTCCGTCACGCGCGAACTCGCCGCCGCGCCGCCGGCGCCGTCGCGCGCCGGGAGGAGCCGGCCGATGCCGTGGTTGAGGAAGAGGCCGCCCGGCCGGAGCGCGCCGTACGCCGAGCCGAAGTACTCGAGCATCCGCGCCCGCCCGACGTGCTCGAACATGCCGATGCTGGCGACGGCGTCGTAGGGACCCTCCTCGGCCGCCAGCCGGCCGACCTCGCGGTAGTCGAGCTGGAGGATCCGCGCGCGCCCCCCGAGCCCGGCCGCGGCGATCCGCTCGGCTCCCAGCGCCTCCATCCGGGCGCTGTTGGTGATCCCGACCGCGGCGGCACCGTGGTGAGCGGCCGCCCACTCCACCAGCGCGCCCCAGCCGCAGCCGATGTCGAGGAAGCGCTGCCCGGCCGAGAGGCGGAGCTTGCGGCAGACGAGGTCGAGCTTCGCCTCCTGGGCCTCGTCGAGCGCCTGCGCCGGCGACTCGGGCGGGACGCGGAAGTAGGCGCAGGAGTAGACCATCCGCCGGTCGAGCCAGAGGGCGAAGAAGTCGTTGCCGACGTCGTAGTGGTAGCGGATCGCGTCGCGGTCGCGTTCCGGCGAGTGGCGCACGCCCGCGAGCGCGGCCTCTCGCCGACCGGTGCCGGGCCGCGCCAGGGGTCGACCGCGCAGGCGCAGAAGCGCTCGGGCGAGGGCGGCCGACTCGGCCGCGGTCGGACGCGCCCGCGCGAGGAGGTCGCCCAGGCGGGTGGCGGTGACGAGGTCGCCCTCGACCTCCCAGCCGCCGGCGACGAACGCCTCGGCGAGGTGCGAGGCGGTCGGGGGGAGGAGCGCGGCGCGCAGGCGGCTCGGGTCGGGGAAGACGGCGGCGAAGCGGGGCGGCGGCTCGCCCGGTGGGTCGAGGACGGTACCGTCCCAGAGGCGGACGGCGAAGTCGCGGAGCCCCCGCCGGTCGAGCGGGGCGAGGAGAGCGTCGATCACCGCGCGGGCGGCGCGCTCGCGCTCGCCCCCGGGTGCCCAGCGGGCCGGGACGGTGGGGGCGATGGGCGGGACGGTGGACGGGATGGTGGCGGTCGCGGTCGAGCCGGGCATGGGGCGCCTCCTGTGCGCTCGATTCTCGCGCGGGGCGCAAGCGGCCCGCGGCGATCGGGCACCCGTCGGGTACGCATCATCACTCCCAGTGGTAGATCGGAGGCGCGGCGCTCTCGGGTCGTCGGGGAAGACGCCACTTGACGCGATGCACCACGAGCGCTCGTCGTCGGATCTACCACTCCCGGTGGCACGCCGCCCCTCCCTACAATGGCGAACCATGTCGGCGATGCAGCAGCGATACGACGAGGGGGCCGAGGCGTACCAGCGCTGGTGGGCGCCGGTCCTCGCCCCCAGCGCGCTCGCCGTCCTCGACCTGGTCGCCGAGCCCCGCAGCGACGCGGTCGCGCCGCGCCATCTGGTCGATCTCGGCACCGGGACGGGGGTCCTGGCGCGGGCCGCCGTCCGCCGCTGGCCGGCGGCGCGGATCGACGCCGCGGACTTTTCACGCGGCATGCTCGCCGTCGCCGGGGCGCTCGCCGAACGCGAGCTCGCCCCCGCCGAGCGGCGCCGCGTCCGCTGGCTGCAGGCGCATGCGACCGCGCTCCCCTTCGCCGACGGGTCGGTCGACGCGGTCGTCTCCTCCTTCGTCGTCCAGCTCGTCCCCTCGCGGCCGCCGGTCTACCGCGAGGCGCTGCGCGTCCTGCGCCCCGGCGGGCGGCTCGCCTTCGTCAGCTGGCTGGCGGATGAGACGCCGTTCGCCCCGCACGAGGCGTTCGACGACGCGCTCGACGACGTCGGGGTGGCGGCGGGGGACGACGAAGAGCGTTTGGACGAGGAGGCGCGCGCCGGTGACTTCGTCTCGGTCCGCGCCGCGTCCGACTCGCTGCGGCGGGCCGGGTTCCGCAACGTCCACGCCGAGGCGCGGACGCTCGAGTACGGCTGGACACGCGAGCGGTTCGCCGACTACAAGCTCCGCTACGACGAGCACAGCTTCCTCGAGGGCCTCGATCGGTCGGTGCGGCGGCGCGTCGAGAGACGCTTCCGCGAGCGGATCGCCCTCCTGCGGGCCGATGCCTTCACCCTCCGCGCGCCGGTCGTCTACGCGCGGGGGGATCGGCCGGGCTAGCGGAAGCGGATCGAGGCGAGGACCTCGGTGAGCGCCAGCTGCGACCGTTCGAGCTCGGGCCCGCGGAGGCAGGCGACGAAGAGCCACGAGTAGCCGGCAGGTGCGGCGACGGCGACGGTGACGGTCGCCTGGCCGCCGATCGAGGCGCACGGGCCGGGGAGGTCGATGCGCCGGATCGCCAGCCGGCCGCCGATCGCCAGGTGCTCGCCCCACTCGGGGTTGCGCGTCCAGTCGAACCCGTCCTGCCACCACAAGAGGAGCGTGCCGCCCTCGCCCAGCTCCGCCACCGGCCACTCGCAGGGGAAGTCGGGGACCGGGTCGGGGACGATCTCGAGTTCACCGCACCGCCACTTCTCGCCCTCGTCCTCGACCGTCTCGGTGCCGATCGCCCAGACGGTCAGGAAGCGCGACGAGTCGTGCAGGACGGTCGCGCTCCAGCCGGGCGGGTGGAGGAGCGTCAGGAAGCCGAACGGGTCGGCGTAGGTGGTCGGCGTTGGGGTGGGCGGTGGCGGTGTCGGGTGGGCCCCGACGCATGCCGCGGCGCCGAGGGCGAGGATGAGCGCCGCCAGGAAGGCGAGGACGTGCGCCGGGCCTGCGCGCCGGTCGGTCGGCCGAACCCGATCAGGCGGACGGCGCGCCTCCGCCCGACTCGGTCGTCTCCTGGCCCGTCTCGGCGGCCTCGGCGGCCGCGGCCTCCGTCTCGACGCTGCCGTCGAGCGAGAGGACCGGCGACTCGTCCTCGGCGCGAGCCTGGGCCTCGGCGGCGCGCTGGGCGAGGAGCTGCATCGAGTCCAGCTCCAGGCCGCTCAGGTGGTCGTCGCCGAGACGCGCGATGCTGAAGCTGATCTGGGGCGGGATCGTCGCCGTCACCACGATCTCGGAGACGCGATAGGGCGAGCCCTTCTGGTAGAGGGAGGCGTTGGCCTTCTCCTGGAGCGCCGTCGCCTTGATCACCAGCTCGGCGAGGAGCGAGGGGTCGATCCGCTCGACGATCGTGGCCAGCCCCCTGCCCGCCGCCCCGGCGGCCTGCTTCGCCTGCTGGCCCGCCTGGGTCGCGGCCACCTTCGCCTGCGCGGCCGCCGGCCGGGCCGCCACCGCGGCCTGCTGCGCTGCCTGCTTGGCCTGCTCGGCCGCCTGCCTTGCCTTCTCCAGGAAGCTCACCGCACCCTCCTCCTTCCGCGGCACGGCCGCCC
>Ga0154433_1076_pt3 | contig 12050 bp, 10 predicted proteins | sample RifGroC2_FD_115937 | JGI IMG/M metagenome (GOLD analysis project Ga0154433, IMG submission 115937) | Chloroflexi bacterium GWC2_73_18 | reverse complement strand
CCTCACCTTCCGCACGCCCGAGGAGGCGGTCGAGAAGGCGAACAACACCCCCTACGGGCTCTCCGCCGGGGTCTGGACGGAGAAGGGGAGCCGGATCCTGGCGATGGTGAAGCGGATGCGCGCCGGCGTCGTCTGGGCCAACACCTTCAACCGCTTCGACCCGACCAGCCCCTTCGGCGGCTACAAGGAGTCGGGCTTCGGGCGCGAGGGCGGGATGCACGGGCTCTACCCCTACGTCCGCTTGGAGGACCGCTGATGGCCGAGCTCGGCGCGCCGGAGCCAACGGCGCGGGGGCGGCTCGCCGTCCGCAAGACCTACAAGCTCTACCTGGGCGGCGCCTTCCCGCGGAGCGAATCGGGCCGCTCCTACCTGGTTCGCGCCGCCGACGGGACGCCGCTCGCCAACGCGGTGCGTGCCTCGAGGAAGGACCTCCGCGACGCGGTCCGCGCGGCGCGGAAGGCGTTCCCCGACTGGGACGGGCGGACCGCCATGAACCGCGGCCAGATCCTCTACCGCGTCGCCGAGCTGTTGGAGGGGCGGCGCGCCCAGTTCGTCCACGAGGTGGCGGCGGCCGAGGGGGTCGCGCCGGAGGCGGCGCGGACGCTGGTCGACCGCGCCATCGACCGCTGGGTCTGGTACGCCGGCTGGGCCGACAAGATCGCCCAGCTCCTGGGCTCCGTCAACCCGGTCGGCGCGCCCTACTTCAACTTCACCATCCCCGAAGCGACCGGCGTGGTGGGCGTCGTCGCCCCCGAGGCGTCCTCGCTCCTGGGGCTCGTCTCGCGCCTGGCGCCGGTGATCGTCTCGGGGAACACGGCGGTCGTGCTCGCGTCAGAGTCGCGGCCGCTCCCGGCGGCGACGCTCTCGGAGGTGCTGGCGACCTCCGACCTGCCGGGCGGCGCGGTCAACCTGCTGACCGGCCTGCGGCGCGAGCTGGTGCCGGTCCTCGCGGCGCACATGGACGTCAACGCGCTCGACGCCTGGGGCGTGGCACCGGAGATGCAGGCGGCGGTCGAGGAGTCGGCCATGGAGAACATCAAGCGGATCGCCCGCCCGCCGCGCGGCGCCGGCGCCGGCGACCGCTTCGACTGGCTCGACGACCGCGCCGCCCAGCGCCCCGAGTGGATCGCCGCCTTCCTCGAGTACAAGACGGTCTGGCACCCGATCGGGGTGTGAGGGGGGCGACGCGCCGCCCCGTTCGCCTGCAGTCTCGTGCGTCGATCGGCTGGTGCCGTGATGCAGGCATGCGGGCCACGGTCACCCCCGACCCGGACGTCGCCTCCGGGGCCGCCTCCCCGCCCGTTGCCGCCTGCGGTACAGCTGTGCGCTACCACCAGTAGCGCCGCGGCGCGGTTCCACGCTCGGCTCGTCCGCGGAGTCGGGGTTCGGGCGACGAGTCGCTCGGGTGATGGCCGATCCGTGCCACTGTCAGTAGCACGGCCTCCGCCGCGCTGGACCGGCCCGCCGCACGGCTGCCCCGCCCCGCCGGCGAGCCCTCCAAGGAGGTGCTCCTCGCGAACGCGGCTTGATACAGGGGTACTCAGCCGGCGAGCGCATCCCGGACGCGGGTGACCGAGGGGAGCGCGCTGAGCGCCTCGAAGGTCGCGAGCGCCGCCTCGAGGAGCTTTCGCCGCTCCGCTGCGACGACGACGCCAGCGAGCGCCTCCTGCGTGCGGGCGACCTCGAAGACCGCCCCGAGGCGCTCGAAACCCGCGAGGGCGCGCCGCAACGCCGTCTCGGCACCGGCGCGGTCGCCCGCGGCGGCCGCCAGTACCCCCTCGGCGCGATCGACCGCGGGACCGAGCACGGCCTCCCCGCCGCTCGCTCCGCGGGCCGAGGGGAGGAAGGCGCGGAGGGCCTGCCAGTCCTCCTGGCTGGTCAGCACGTCCAGGTAGGCCGCGGCGGTCGCCGCCACCCGCCAGGGTTCGACGCCAGCGAGCGCCTCCTCGAGGCGATGGCGAGCCGTCTCGGCATCGCCGAGGGCGAGGTCGGCGAGAGCCAGGTCGGCGCGGACGAAGGGCTGGGTGGGACGACCGTCGTCCAGCGTTTGGGCCAGTTCGCGTGCGCGCGTCGCGTCGCCCCGCCTGGCAAGCAGCAGCGCACCCAGGGCAACGCCGCCGCGGACGTGGCCGCACAGGACGTCGGCCTCCCGCTCGAAGGCGGCCAGGTGCTCGTCGGCCGCCTCCAACGTCTCGTCCCACCGGCCGAGCAGGTGGGTCGCCGCCATCACCAGGTGCGTCCCGTGCATCGCGTCGTGCGGGCTTCTCCGCCGCCCGATGGCGAGGGCGACCCGCCCCAGCTCGAGGACGCGCTCCGCTTCGCCACCGATCTGGAGGAACGCCCAGCCCGCGGCGACGGCGATCTCCTGGCGGTCGGTCTGCGTCGATAGCGAGGCGAGTCGGTCGGCGAGCGCCCGGTAGATCGCCAGCGCGGCGGTTGGGTCGCCGCTCGCCTCGCGCAGATCGGCGACGATGCTGAGCGCCTGGGCCTCGAGCTCCGGATCGCCGGATCGCGCCGCGATCCCTGCCCCCTCCTCGGCCGCCCGGAGCCGCTCGGCGAAGGGGACCGGGTCGGCCTCCCCTCGCAGGCTCCACTGCTGCTGGGCGGCAGCGAACGCGGCGTGGAGCCAGGTGCGCGTCGGGTCGTCGGCGGCGTGGGCGAGACCCTCGCGGACCTCGTCGTCGATCGAGGCCGGGTCGGGCCGACCCGACCGGAAGGCGCCGCCCTTGAGCGACTTCATCCGCGCCGACCTCATCAGGACGCGCGCCCGCTGCGCCCCGAACGCCGGATCCCGCCGCGCGATCGCCAGCGCCTCGTGCCAGGCGGCGACGGCGTCGTCGCCGTGGAACGCCGCCTCGTGGTCGTCGCCGAGCGCCTCGTGGGCGGTGGCGCGCTCCGGGTCGGTCGCGGCGAGGGCGAGCGCTCGGCCGTGGAGCTCGAGCGCGTGGTCGATGGCGAAGCGGCGCCGGAGCGCGTTCGCCGCCGCCACCAGTGCCTCGAAGGCCCGCCCACGGACCGCCTCGCGGCCGGCCGGGTCGTCAGCCCAGGCGAGGTCGGCGTCCTCGCCCGCCAGCGCCGTGCCGTAGTGGTGCGCCAGCAGCTCGACGAACTCGTCGCGCCGCTCGCCGGCCAGCTCGGCGATCCAGCCGGCCAGCTCGGCGTGGGCGCGGGCGCGTCGCGCCTTCGGCAGACCGGCGTAGGCGACGTCGCGGACGAGGGAGTGGCGGAAGGCGTACTCGGCCTGGCCGGTCATCGTCGAGGTCGGGCGGGCGAGGACGAGCCCCTTCGACTCGAGCGCGAGGAGCCGGTCGACGACCTCGCCGTTGCCGCCGAGGGCGCGGACGACCGGCGCCTCCCAGAAGATGCGACCGACGACCGCCGCCTCCTGGAGGACGCGCTTCTCCGCAGGGGGCAGCGCGTCGATCCGGGCGGCGAGGAGGGCGTGGATCGTGTCGGGGAGCGGCGTGGCGGCCGCCGCCGCGGTCGCCCGCCAGCGGTCGCCGTCGCGCACGATCGCCCCCTCGTCGATCAGGCGGCGCAGGATCTCCTCGACGAAGTAGGGGTTCCCCTCGGCGCGGGCCAGGATCCCGTCGCGGACGTGATCGGGGAGGTGGGCGATCTCGAGGAGGCGATCGAGCAGCTCGCCCGACTGGCTCTCGGTGAGCGGCCGAAGCGAGATGGCGGTCAGGTCTTCGCGGCCGGCGGCGAAGGCGGGGTGCGCCTCGGCGAACTCGGGTCGCGCTGTGGCCACGAAGACGACCGGGCCGGCGCTGCGGGCGACCAGGCGCTCGAGCATGGCGAGGAGCGGGTCGGCCGCCCAGTGGAGGTCCTCGACGACGAGGACCGACGGGTCGCGGGCGGCGAGCGCGCTGGCGAAGCCGGGCCAGGCGTGGGCGAGCTCGTCGGCGACCTCGCGTGGCTCGGCCCGCTCGAGCGGATTGCCCGCGAGCGCGATCCCGGCCGTGATGGCGAGCGCGCCGGTGGTGCGGCGGAGCTCCTCGTCGGCGAGCCTGAGCGGGGCGAGGACCTCGCCGACTCCCGCGGTCAGTTTGGCCGCTGCCGTCGACGCCTCGTCGTCGAGGGCGATGCCGCAGGCGCCGCGCAGGATCTCGCCGAGCGGCCAGTAGGTGATCCCGTGGCCGATCGCCGGGCAGCGGCCACGGAGGACGTTCGCCGCCGGCTCGCGCTGGGTCGCTGCGGCGAGGAACTCGCGGACGAGCCGGCTCTTGCCGATACCGGCCGGGCCGTAGACGACGGCGAGGTGTGGCCGCCCCGATTCGACCGCCTCGTCGAGGAGGCCGAGGAGCGTCGCCAGCTCGCGGTCGCGCCCGACCATCGGCGCCTCGAGGCCGGGGAGGCCGCGCGACGCCTCCGCGAGGGGGCCGAGGAGCCGGCGGGCGCGGACGGGCGCCTCCTTGCCCTTCAGCTCGAGGTCGGCAGGCTCGCCGAAGCGGAAGGCGTCGCGGGCGGCGAGCCAGGTCCGCTCGCCGACCACGACCGTCCCCGGCTCGGCCGTCTGCTCCAGGCGGGCGGCGACGTTGACCGCGTCGCCGGCGACGATCAGCTGGCTCGACGGCCCATCGACCGGGGCGATCACCTCGCCGGTGTTGACGCCGATCCGGATCGCCAGGCCGACGCGGTGGCGGGTCTCGAAGTCGCGGTTCAGGTCGGTCAGTCGGTCCAACATCTCGAGCGCGGCATGGAGCGCCCGCGGAGCGTCGTCCTCGCGGACGTGGGGGACCCCGAAGGCGGCCATGATCGCGTCGCCGATGTACTTCTCGACAGTGCCACCCCAGGAGGCGATCACCGCCGCCATCGCCGTGAAGTAGGCCTGGAGGAGGGCGCGGAGCCGTTCCGGGTCGAGCCGCTCGCCGAGCGCGGTCGAGCCGGTCACGTCGGCGAAGAGGATGGTGACGAGCTTGCGTTCCTCGGCGACGGCGCGGGCGGTGGTGGCGCCGCAGGCCGGGCAGAAGCGGGCGCCGGCCGGGAGCGCCGCGCCGCACGCCGGGCAGGCGGCCCCGGACGCCCCGAGCGCCGTCCCGCACCGCGAGCAGAAGCCCGCGCCGGCGGCGTTCTCGGCCTGGCAGGTGGGGCAGCGCTTCACGATCCGCCGAGTCTACCGGCGGCGCGGCGTGGGCGGTAGAGTGACGCCGCCGGGCGACCGCGCCGCCGGGCGACGCGGCTCCCTCTCGCTTACGACGGTCCGTCGTTGGACGAAGCGGCGAACGCAGGTGGGCGGCCGGATCGTCTCGCCTACGACGCACCGTCGTATCGGCGCGCTCGACATGGGCCGGGCGCCCGGGCGCAGCGGCCAGAGCGGCCCATCGGTTCTGTCGAACGACGGCGGGTCGTAGGGACGAACATGATCCGGATGCGGGGCGCCGGCGGCCGGGCGGACCGCTTCGACTGGCTCGACGACCGCGCCGCCCAGCGGCCCGAGTGGATCGCCGCCTTCGTCGAGCACAAGACGGTCTGGCACCCGATCGGCGTGTGAGGAGCCGGCGGCGAGCGCCGAACGACGCGTGGAAACAGGCGACGAGATCGGCTGTCGGCGGGAGATGACACGGCGCAGCCCCCATCGCGGATCCGCGACCTTGCCGGGTGGAGCCGCCCGAACGGCGGACGTTCTGCGCGGGAGAACAAACACCACCCATCGCGGCCGACCCGGCCTCCTCCGATGGCCGCGGGGCACTGATCGGTGCTTCCGGGTGACCGCGCGGGGGCGCCCGGCCGCGCTCCCCGACCCGGCGCCCGCCGCCGGCATCGTGGCGGGCGGCCCGGACGCCTCATCGAGCGCCTGGAGGGCGTGCGCCGCCACTTGATCGGCCTCGAGACCGGCGTTTGTTCTGGCACGCAGAACGTGGGCCTCAAGGCGGCGGTGAGCTCGTCCGGCCAGCGCAGCTGCCGGCGGTTCAGGCGGTCTTGCGCCGGCGGGCGGGGACCGACTCCTTCGCGGCGCCGACCGGCTCGGAGACCTTCTCCTGCGGGGTGCTGCCCACGGCTTCGGCTCGGCCGCCCTCGACGGCGACGAGCTTCCCTTCCTTCGTGCCGGCGAGCAGTTCCTCGCGGCGCTTCTTGGTCGCCTCGACCGAGGCCTTGAGCGCCTCGAGCAGGTCGCCGAGCTTGGCCGTCGGGGCGGGCGCGGCGGCCGCCTCGCGGCCCTCGATCTTGGCGTTGATCACCTCGAGGAGCGCCTCGCGGTAGCCGTCGCGGTACGCCTCGGGGCGGTAGTCGGCGACCAGGTTCTCGACCAGGGCGATCGCCATCTTGAGTTCGCGCTCCTCGATCTTCACCTCGTCGTCGACCGGGATCTTCAGCTCCTCGACGGCACGGATCTCGTCGGGCCAGTAGAGCGTGTTGAGGATGAACGTCTCCGGCGTGCCCGCGGCGGCGCCGTCGGCCGCCTCCTTGAGGGTGAGGGCGGCGAGGTGTTCCTTGTCGCGGACGGCGACCTTGGCGATGGCGACGGTGTCGGTCTCGCGCATGGCGCGGCGGAGCAGGACGAACGGCTTCCGGCCGGTCTCCTCGGGCTCGAGGTAGTAGGCCTGCTTGACGAAGAGGGTGCCGGGCGGCAGCTGTCGCCGCTCGACGAAGTCGAGGATCTCGACCGAGTGGACGGTGGCGAGGGGGAGCTTCTCGAGGTCCTCGTCGCCCACCACGACGTATTCGCCCTTCGACCACTCGAAGCCCTTGACGATCTCGCTGCGCTGCACCTCGCGCTCGTGTAAGGGGCACCAGAGGCGTTGGTTCACCCGGTTGAGGCACTCCGCGTGGAGCATGTTGAAGGAGATCGACTTCGACTCGGTCGCCAGGTAGAGCCGGATCGGGATGGCGACGAGACCGAAACTGACGACCCCCCTCCAGATCGAGCGTGGCATCGGGAGCGGCATCCTAGCCCGACCGGGCCGCGCCTGTCTACCCCGTGGACTCGTTCGGTCAGCGCCCGGGGTCGGCCCTGAGCAGGCGAGTCCGGTCGGAACACTGCCAGATCGACACCGGGAGACGGCTATCCGCCCGCCTCACCGCATTCCCGGCCAGATCGACACCGGGGGAAGCTTGGGCCTGGTTCCGAGCCTCCCCGGAGCCTCCGACCCGGGCGCGGTCGGCGGCCCTGCCCCGGTATGAGCGTGGGTCGCCGCCGCCGTGGCCGACCGGGGCCCCGATCGGGCGCGCCGCCGGGGCAGGATATCGGCGGCTCGTGGCCCAAGCGTCCACCGATGTCGAGATGGCAGGATTCCGGCGGCCTGCCGCACCGGCGGACCGGTGACGCGCGACCGTGCCTGCCGGCCCCTGCCCCTCCGCGCTACGCGGGGTCGGGCGTATCCTGCGCCTCGAGCCATCCGATCGCCGCGTCGATGGCGCGGTCCTCGAGGAGGGTCGGACGCGAGTGGACGCCGGCGGGGAGACGGTAGGAATGGTCGGCTCCGGCCAGGGCACTGACGGTGGCCTCGGGCCGGCCGGCCAGGGCGCGCTCGAGGACGGCCAGCGGGCCGAGCGTGTCGCGCGTCCCCTGGACGACGAGGAGCGGCGCCTCGAGCGCGCGCAGCGCGGCGACGTCGGCCGGTCGCGTGCGCCCGGGCGGCTCGATCGGGTAGCCGAAGACGATCACCCCCGCGATCTCTGGACCCACCTCGGCTGCCACGAAGGTGGCGACCCGCCCGCCGTATGACTTGCCGGCGAGGTAGATCGGCAGGCGGTCGGGCAGGAGTCCGTGCATCGTCTCGAGCGCCGCTGCCAGGTCCCGGCGCTCTGGCGCGGTCGGCCGCTCCGGCGGCCCCGGTCGCCCCCGGCCGACGGCGTAGCCGAAGTCGAAGCGCAGGACCAGCCAGCCGGCCGCCGCCAGCCGGCGTGCCGCGCGCGCCAGGAATGCCATCCGGCTCGTTCCCCCGGCGCCGTGCGCCAGGACGATCCCGCCGCGGGCCGGGACGCCGTCGGGCGGGCGGTCGAGCAGCGCGGGGAGCTCGCGGTCGCGGGCGCCGCGGATCGTCAGCGCCTCGGCATCCGGCCAGACGCGCCGGGGTCGCGTGGGCGGCGCGGAGTGCAGCGGTCGTTGCGGCCCGTCCGTACGCCGCGGTCGCTCAGGCACGGCGGAGCGCCCCGGCCCGCCCGGCGAAGCGGAGCGCCAGCGCGGGAGCCACGCCGGGGCCGTCGTGCTTGAAGAAGAGGTAGACGTCGCGCCCGTCGTCGAGGAAGGGGACGACCCGCCCGACCCAGGCGTCGAGCTCGGCATCGGTGTACGCGTCGCGGCGGAGGCGCAGGTAGAGGTGCGGCGCGGTGGCGAAGAGGCGCGGCGGTTCGGGGTCGCCGTCGTGCTCGGCGGCGCAGAGCGCGGCGCCGTGCTCGGTCAGCAGGGCGAGGACCGCGTCGTCGAGCCAGGAGGGGTGGCGGAACTCGAAGGCGACCGGCAGCTCCCGCGGCCAGGCGGCGAGGAAGCCGGCCAGGCGCGCGTCGTCGCGCGCGAGGTTGGCGGGTGTCTGCACGAGAACGCAGCCGAGGCGCTCGCCGAAGAGGCGCATCCCACCGGCGAGCCACTCGACCTGTTCGGGCGAGCGGAGCCGCGCCCGGTGGCTGACCGCCTGGTGTGCCTTCGACGCGAACCGGAAGCCGGGGGGCGTGGCGGCGAGCCAGCCGTCGACCCGTTCCTTCGTCGGCACCCGGTAGAAGGTGTTGTTGAGCTCGACGGCGGGGAGCCGCGCGGCGTACCGGGCGAGCATCTCCGCCGCCTTCGTGCCAAGCGGGTAGAAGGCGGGGATCCAGCTGGCGTAGGAGTAGCCGGAGGTGCCGACGCAGAGCCGGCCGGGGGCGGCCATGGCGGGATGGTACGCGCGAGCGGCCGAGCGCGCCGCCGGCGAGGCCGGGGCCGCCGTCAGCCCTGCCGGCGACTCGAACGTGCGCGACGGAGGCCGAGGAGCCCGGTGCGCGGCCCGAGGAGCAGTGCCACGAGGAAGAGCGCCGTCTCGACCAGCACGATCGTGGCGCCGCTGGCGACGCGGAGCCAGTCGCTCAGGTAGAGCCCGACCACGCCGGAGCCGACGCCGATGACGATCGCCAGCCGCATCAGCGCGGCGAAGCGGACGGTCAGCAGCTGCGCCGTCGCTGCCGGCGTCACCAGCATCGCCACCACCAGGATGATGCCGACCGCCTGGAGGCTGACCACGATGGTGAGGGCGACGAGGGCGAGGACGAGGTACTCGAGGCGGGCGACCGGCAACCCGGCGGCACCGGCCCCGAGCGGATCGAAGGTGGCGTAGAGAAGCTCCTTCCAGAAGATCGCCACGACCGCCAGGACGAGGCCGCCGAGGGCGACGAGCCCGAGCAGGTCCTCGGCGCTGATCGCCAGCACGTTGCCGAAGAGGAAGCTGAGCAGGTCGGGCGACCAGCCGCGCATCGCGCTGAAGAGGAAGACACCGAAGGCGAAGGTGCCGGCGAAGAGCACGCCGATCGCCGTGTCGATGCGGATCCGCGCGCGGCGGCTCACCCAGCCGATCGCCAGCGCCGTGGCGACCGCGGCGATCCCGGCGCCGAGGTAGAAGGGGCCCTTGAGCAGGAAGGCGGCGACGATGCCGGGGAAGGCGGCGTGGCTGATCGCGTCACCGATGAAGGCCAGCCCTTTCAGCACGACGTAGGTCCCGACGACGGCGCAGACGAGCCCGACGAGCGCGGAGGCGAGGAGCGCGCGCACGAAGAAGGCGTGGGCGAGCGGCCCGAGGACCAGGTCGATCATGGCGCCACGTCGTCGTGGTAGTGGCGCTCGCCGGGCGCCGGCTGGTCGTGGTGGTGGGCGTCGTCGAGGAGGACCGCCTGGCCGCCCAGGACCAGCAGGTGGCCGCCGTAGGTGCGCGCCAGGACGGTCGGGTCGAGCACGAGCGAGGAGGGCCCGTGGGCCACCACCTCGCGGTTGATCGCCAGGACGCGCTGGAAGCGTTGCGCCGCGCAGGCGAGGTCGTGGGTCGTGGCGATCACCGTCTTGCCCCGCGCCGCCTCGGCCTCGAGGAGGTCCATCAGCTCCTCCTGGGTCGTCGCGTCGATCCCGGTGACCGGCTCGTCGAGGAGGAAGAGGTCCGGCTCGGCGGCCAGGGCACGGGCCAGGAAGACGCGCCGGCGCTGACCGCCGGAGAGCGCGCCGATCTGCGCCTGCTCGTGTTCGCGCATGCCGACCCGCTCGAGCGCCGTGGCGACGGCACGCCGGTCGGCGGTTCCGGGGCGGCGGAGCGGTCCGAGGGCGGGGTAGCGGCCCATCATGACGACGTCGCCGACGGTGACCGGGAAGGCCCAGTCGACCGTCTCGGCCTGCGGTACGTAGGCGACGCGGCGCGCCTCGCGGCCGGGTGGCGCGCCCAGGACCTCGACGCGGCCGCCCCACGGCCGGAGGAGACCCGCCATCACCTTGAGCAGCGTGCTCTTGCCGGCGCCGTTCGGGCCGACGACGGCCAGGAGCGTTCCCGCTTCGACGGCCAGGGTGATGTGCTCCAGCACCGGGCGGGTGTCGTACCCGGCGGTCACGTCGGAGAGCCAGAGATCGGCGTGGGCGCGAGCATGTCCCGCGTCGAGGCCGGCATCGACGGTCGTCAACTGCCGGTCCGCGGCTGGGTGCTGGTGCGGATGGTCGTGCGGCGCCGTCACTGCAGCGCCCCCGCGATCCGTTCGACATCCCAGCGGATCAACCCCTCGTACGTGTCGACCGGCGGGTCGCCCAGGGTGTCCGTGTAGAGGTCGCTCACCACCGTCGCCCCGGTTTCCTCCGCGATCGTCCGCGCCAGGTCGGCGCTGAACTGGACCTCGCTGATGATGGCGCGTGCGCCGACGGCGCGGATCGCGTCGATGAGGTCAGCCACTTCCCCGGCGCTCGGGTCCTGGCCGGGCACCGCGACGACGACGCCGACGACCTCGAGGCCGTAGCGTCGCGCGAAGTAGGGAAGGGCGTCGTGGAAGGAGACGATCCGCCGCTGCGCTGCGGGGATCGCGCTGAGCCGGTCGAGGGCCCAGCGATCGAGCTCAGCCAGGCGCGCCACGTAGGCGTCGGTCGCCCGCGCGTACGCGCCGGCGCCGGCGGGATCGACGGCGGCAAGCGCCTCGCCCAGCCTGCGCGCGTACGCGATGGCGTTGGTGACGTCCAGCCAGACGTGCGGGTTGACCGGCCCAGCGTCCCGGTCGCGAAGGTACTCCACGCCGGGCAGGTCCTCCCCGAGCCGGACGATCGGCGCCTTCGTGCCGACGTCCCCGGCGAGCCGGCCGAGCCAGTCGTCGAGCCCGAGCCCGTTCATGACCACCAGGTCGGCGTCGGAGAGGCGGGCGGCATCGGGCGGGGTGGGGTCGAAGGTATGGACCTCGCCGCCGCGCGGCACGAGGCTCTCCGCGCCGGCTCGCTCGCCGCCGATCTGACGAACCATGTCGGCCAGGACGGTCGTGGTGGCGACGACCCGGACCGTACCGGGGCGGGGCGTGCCGTCCGGCCAGGGTCCGGCCTGGCAGCCGGCGGCCGCGAGCAGCGCCGCCACCGGGACCGCGGCCCGCAGGACCCGGCGGAGCGACGCGGCGCGAGGTCGCGGCTCACGGCGCACGTCGCGATCCCCCTGCGTCCCGCGCGGCCGCATCCGCGCCGAGGCAGTCCGGGCAGACGCCGAAGAGCTCGAGGCGGTGTCTCTCCACGCGGTAGCCCGACCGTCGCGCCACCTCCCGCGCCACCGCACCCATCCCGCAGTCCTCGACCTCGGTGACGCGTCCGCAGCGAAGGCAGATGACGTGGTGATGGTGGACCGGCTCGCACGGCACGTAGGCGTGCTCGCCGCCGGGAAGGTCGAGCCGCTCGACGACGCCCAGCTCGGTCAGCAGATCGAGTGAGCGGAAGATGGTCGCCCGCCCGATCCGCCTGCGCTGCGCGCGCGCGTCGGCGACAAGGTCGGCGGCGGTGAAGAGCCCATCGCGCCCGGCGATCAGGTCGGCGACCAGGCGGCGCGCCCCGGTGAGGCGGTGACCGGATCGGTCCAGGGCGGCGAGCAGCGAGGCTACGGTTCCCATGGAGCCCAAATGATACCAAGTCTCAGAGAACG
>Ga0154433_1095_pt3 | contig 12267 bp, 14 predicted proteins | sample RifGroC2_FD_115937 | JGI IMG/M metagenome (GOLD analysis project Ga0154433, IMG submission 115937) | Chloroflexi bacterium GWC2_73_18 | reverse complement strand
TCCCCCTGGCAGGACTCCTCGTCGGCGTCCTGTTGGGGCTCGTCCTGCAGGTCAACGTCAGCTTCGAGCTCGCCCGCTACTCGGCCGTGGCGATCCTGGCGGCGCTCGATTCCGTGCTGGGCGCGGTGCGGGCCGAGCTGGACGGCCACTACGACAATCGCATCTTCATCTCGGGCTTCGTCGTCAATGCGTTGGTCGCGGTGCTCCTGGTCTTCATCGGAGACCGCCTCGGGCTCGATCTCTACCTGGTCGCGCTCATCACCTTCGGCCTGCGCATCTTCCAGAACGTGGCGCTCATCCGGCGCCACTTCCTCTAGCTAGTCGGGACAGGAAGGCGAGTGGTGGAAGAGGTCCTCGTCGCGATCGACGTCGGCACGACGAAGGTCTGCGCGCTGATCGGTGAGGTGACCGCCGACGGCACGCTCAACATCATCGGCAAGGGCTGCAAGCCGTCGGCCGGGATCAAGAAGGGCAAGGTCGTCAACATCGACCAGACGGTCCAGTCGATCGCCGGGGCGGTCGAGTCGGCCGAACGCGCCAGCGGCTACGAGCTGCGCGGCGCCTACGTCGGCGTCGGCGGCGATCATGTGCAGAGCCAGAACTCGCACGGGACGGTGGCGGTCAGCGGCCACCACCGCGAGGTGACGCGCGAGGACATCCATCGCGCCACCGAGATCGCCCGTGCCGTCAACATCCCGTCGGACCGCGAGGTCCTCCACGTCCTGCCGCGGGGCTTCACCGTCGACGGCCAGGAGGGTGTCAAGGACCCGCTCGGCATGAGTGCCATCCGCCTCGAGGTCGAGACGCACATCGTGACCGGCGCGGCGACGGCGGTGCAGAACCTCTCGAAATGCGTGCAGCAGGCGAAGGTCGGCATCGACGAGTGGGTCGCCGGCCCCCTGGCCAGCGCCGAGGCGGTCCTCTCCGACACGGAGAAGGAGCTGGGTGTCGTGGTGGCGGACCTCGGCGCCGGCACGACCGACCTCTGCGTCTTCCTCGACGGCTCGCCGCTCCACACCATGGTCCTGCCGGTCGGCGGCAACAACGTCACCAACGACGTCGCCATCGGGCTCAAGACGAGCCTCGGCGAGGCCGAGGACCTCAAGGTCCGCTTCGGCACCTGCGACGTCCGCTCGGTCGTCCCCGAGGAGCTCGTCCCGGTCGAAGTGATCGGCGAGTCGCAGGGCCGCACCGTCCAGCGCGCCGAGGTCTGCTCCATCATCGAGGCGCGGATGCGCGAGCTCTTCGAGCTGATCGGGGCGGAGATCGCGCACGCCGGCCACGGTGGGATGCTGCCGGCCGGCCTGGTCCTGACCGGCGGCGGGGCGCAGCTGGCCGGCGCCGCCGAGCTGGGCCGCCAGGTGCTCCAGATGCCGGTCCGGGTCGCCGCCCCGTCCGGCGTCGGCGGCCTCACCGACGGCCTCCTCGAGCCACCGTACAGCGCCGCCATCGGCCTCCTCCTCTGGGGGGCGCGGCAGGTGAGCGCCGGTGAGCCGCCGCGCTTCGAGTCGGCGCCGGCCTTCGGTCTCCTGGGGCGGCTGCGCGATCTGATCCGCGGCCTCTTCCCCTAGGAGGGGCCGCGGCGGCGGGCGGCGCGATGCTCACCACGGAACTCCGTCTGCGCGTCAACGGACGCGGCCTGCGCGAGATCACCGCCGAGTGCGCCGCCTTCGCCGCCGAGGCGTCGGGCGGCGGCGACGGGCTCCTCCACGTCTTCGTGCCGCACGCCACGGCGGGGATCGTGGCCATGGAGACGGGCGCCGGCTCGGAGGCGGACCTGATGGCGGCGCTCGACGCGCTCTTGCCGCGCGACGACCGCTGGCGGCACCGTCACGGCTCGCCGGGCCACGGCGCCGACCACGCCCTGCCGCTCCTCGTCGCCCCGTCGCTGAGTGTGCCGGTGCTGGGCGGCCGCCTCGCGCTCGGCACCTGGCAGTCGATCGTGCTGGTCGACCCCAACGCCGACAACCCGGACCGGCGCGTCCTCCTCAGCTTCCTCCCGGGCTGACGACCGGACGACGGCCGCGTTCCCTCCGGCCGCGCCCCCATCATCCGGCCAGGAAGGCGCGATGGTGATCACGCCATCATCGGTGAGGACGGCGTGATGGAGCGAACGCCATCATCCGTGTGGCACGGCCGAGCTGCTGCCCCGGCGCTCCGCCGGGCGCTGCCGTGGCGAAGCGAGCGTCCGACGACCCGCCTGGCTCCTATTCTCCGAACGTGCCGAGGGATCGGCCGGACGATCGTGTCGCGGAGCCAGTGCCAGGGCTGGAGCTGCTCCCAGTGGAGCACCCACTCCCGCACCGCCTCGGGGACGTAGAGGACGGCCGGGGCGGCCGGTCGCCCCGCGGGTCGCGGCGCTATACTCGCCGCAACCCGAGCCACCCCTCGCCAGTCGCCACCCGGAGGAGCGCGCCGATGCCGCTGCGGTCTGATTCCGAGAACTTCGCCCTCATCCGCGTGATCGGCATCGGCGGCGGCGGGTCGAACGCCGTCAACCGGATGATCCGGGCCGAGATGATGGGCGTCGAGTTCATCGCCTGCAACACCGATGCCCAGGCGCTCCTCCAGTCAGACGCGCCGCACAAGATCCGCATCGGCGACAAGATCACCAAGGGCCTCGGCGCCGGCGGCGACCCGAGCATCGGGCAGCGCTGCGCCGAGGAGGACTCGGAGAAGATCTACGAGGCGCTCAAGGACTCGGACATGGTCTTCATCACCGCCGGCATGGGTGGCGGGACCGGTTCCGGCGCCGCGCCGGTGATCGCCGAGATCGCCAAGGACGTCGGCGCGCTGACCGTGGCGGTGGTGACCAAGCCGTTCACCTTCGAAGGCGCCAAGCGCCGGCTGGTGGCCGAGAAGTCGACCGAGACGCTCAAGGAGAAGGTCGACACCCTGATCACCATCCCCAATGACCGGATCCGGGAGGTCGTCAGCAAGAACACGTCGATCCTCGACAGCTTTCGCGTCGTCGACGACGTGCTCCGCCAGGGCGTGCAGGGGATCAGCGACCTGATCACCGTGCCCGGCCTCATCAACCTCGACTTCGCCGACGTGCGCACGATCATGAAGGACGCCGGTTCGGCACTGATGGGGATCGGCCGGGCGGCGGGCGAGAGCCGTGCCGCCGACGCGGCCCGCATGGCCATCTCCAGCCCGCTCCTCGAGGTGAGCATCACCGGCGCGCAGGGCGTCCTCTTCAACGTGACCGGCTCGTCCAACCTGGGGCTCTTCGAGCTCAACGAGGCGGCCGACATCATCAAGGAGGCGGCCGACCCGGAGGCGAACATCATCTTCGGCACGGTCACCGACGACCGGATGGGCGACGAGGTCTCGATCACCGTCATCGCCACCGGCTTCGACACCTCGCGGCGGCGCGACTACGCGCGCGAGACCGCGGCCGCCGGCTACGAGCAGATCACCGGGCTGCGCGCCGGGCGGGAGAACCGCGACTTCCTTGACGAGCTGGAGCGGCAGCGCCGCGAGGTGGCCGAGGCAGGCGTGGAGGTGTCCGGCCGGAGCGCCGAGCCCGCCGCCCGCCGTCCCGCCCACGAGGTCGAGGACCTCGACATCCCGGCCTTCCTGCGCCGCGCCTCGCGCTGACCGAGCCGCCCGACCCGCAGGAGGCCGCCCGCCTCTCGGCCGCGATCGCATCGGTCCACCGGCGGATCGCGGCGGCCGCCACGCGCGCGGGGCGCGCTCCCGACGCCGTCACCCTGGTCGCCGTCTCCAAGACGGTCCCCGTGGCCCGGCTCCGCGCGGCCGTGGCGGCCGGTCTCTCCGTCCTCGGCGAGAACCGCGTCCAGGAGGCGGAGGAGAAGGTGCCGCTTCTTGCCGGCGTTCGCTGGCATCTCGTCGGGCGCCTCCAGTCGAACAAGGCGCGCCGCGCGGTCGCCCTCTTCGAGGTCGTCGAGACGGTCGATTCGCTCGACCTGGCGCGGCGGCTCGACCGGGTCGCCGCGGAGGCCGGCCGGCGCCTCGCCGTCTTCTTCCAGGTCAACGTCGACCGCGACCCGGCCAAGTCGGGCTACCTGGCGGAGGAGCTCGCCCGCGACCTGCCCGAGCTGCTGGCGCTGCCGGCGCTCCACCCGGCCGGGCTGATGACGGTGGGAGCGCTGGTGGCCGAGCCCGAGCTGGCGCGGCCGACCTTCCGGCGCCTGGCCGCCCTCTCGGCCGAGCTGCGGGCGGGCGAGCCGCGCCTCGGGCCCGGACTCTCCATGGGAATGACCGACGACTTCGAGGTCGCCGTCGAGGAGGGCGCCACGCACCTGCGGATCGGGCGTGCGATCTTCGGCGAACGGCCCGCAGCCTGAGGCGGGCGCCACGGCGGACGAGGTCAGCTTCGAGGTCCGCCTGACCCCCCGCGCAGGCGCCGACGCGATCGAGGGCGTCCGCGATGGCGTGCTGCGGGCGAGGGTGCGCGCCGCCCCGGTGGAGGGCGGAGCGAACACGGCGCTCGTTCGCCTGGTCGCCGGCGAGCTGGGACTCCGCCTCGCGGCGATCCGGCTCGATGCCGGCGCCCGCGGGCGGACGAAGCGGCTCGCCGTCAGGACCGATGCGGCGCTCGTGCTGGCGCGCTGGCCCTGCCTGCGGCTCGGCGGCGGGTCGCGCTGACCGGGCGGGGGAGCGCCTCTCAACGCCGGGCGCCGTCGTCGGCCCCGACCCCGTGGTGCATCAGCCGAGTGACGAGCACGCTCGGCCCCGTGCATCGTTGACGCGCCGCCGGGGGCGGGCCGATAATCGCCCGGCGCGGGGCGTCCCGCTTCGTCGGTGGGCGATTGGCTCAGCTGGTTAGAGCGCACGGTTCACATCCGTGAGGTCACTGGTTCGAATCCAGTATCGCCCACCACAGTGACCCCAAGCGAAGCTGGCAGGGCGAGGACGAGCCCTGGCCCTCGGCCTCCCCGGTCGCCTCCACGCTGACGATGCGATGGGAGCCCCGGGTCGGCCCCGACACGACGCCGAGGCGGGCGAACGTCGCCACGGCGAGGTGTCGGCGCCCCTCGTCTGAGGTCTCCCGCCAGAGCTTGCCCAGCGATTCGAGCCACGCGACGGCCTCCTCGGAGTCGACCCTATCGCGCTCGGCCGGGCGCGACGCGAGCGTCTCGCGCTCGGCTCGCACCCGCTCGATGTCGGCCACGATCTCGGCGCTGGGGCGCCGCTGATCGAGTGCCACGAGCTCAGCCGCGAGCGCCTGAAGGCGGGCGTCGAGCCGGGCGATCGCCAGGCGGTCGGGCATGACGACGGCGTCTCAGGGCAGCCCGAATGCGGGCAGCGCTCTCGCGGTTGGGTGCCGGGCCGTCCAGGAGGCTCGCAACCTGTGCCTCGAGCACATCCGTGGGCACCTCGCGGACCAGCCAGCCGGCGCAGTCCAGACCGTCGCGGTGGCGGTAGACGGCGATCTTGGTGCCGTTGCGTCGGCCCCGGGTGTCACCCTTGGCCGCCTGGCCGCAGGCACCGCACGCGAGCGGACCACTGCCAGACAGGGCGTACGTCCGGTTGCGGCGGAGGCGATTGCCGATGCGGGTCCGGGCGCGCCGGTACGCCTGCGCGCGCTCGATCAGCGCGGCCTCGATGGGGGCCGGAAACCTCGTCGATCGCCCGTCCCGCAGCCGGCCGGCGTACAGCGGCGAGCGCAGCACGCCGCGCACCGACCAGAGGGTCAGCCCGGTCGCCGCGGCGACCGTGCCATCGGCGGCGCCCTGGGCGGCCATCTCCCAGACGCGGATCGCGGCCGGCAGCGCGTCGGGGTCCGGTTCGATGAGCTTGCGCTCGCCCACGCGCCGGAACCCGAGCGGGACGAGCCCCCCGCCCTGATCCGCGTAGTCGCGGATCTTGGCGGCGTAGCCCCCGCGGACCGACCGGGCGAGCCGCCGGCTGTAGGCCTCCGCCTCGACCGTCTCGCGCGCCCAGTTCTCCCAGGCGTTCTCGTCGGAGGAGAGCACCCGCTCGTCGGCGAAGAGGAGCGCGGCGCCCGCCTCGTGGAGCTGGTGGCGGGCGTTGACGGCGGTTCGCAGGTCGCGGGTGAAGCGGCTCACGTAGCCGACCACGAGCACGTCGTAGTCGCGCCCGGCCCGTGCGAGCATGTCGGCGAACTGGCTCGTGCTCGCGATCGTGCGGCCCGAGTGCGCCACCTGCTACTCGATGCCGGAGTCGACCATGCCGTAGGCCGTAATCGCCCGGGCGCGCTGCTCTCGCTGGGCAGCTGGGCCGAACCGCTCGGCTTGGCGCCCGGTCGACTCGCGGCCCCAGTAGGCGGCGCGCCGACCGCGGAGCTCCTCCAGCGTGCACGGGAGCCTCACCTACTCTCGCCCTCCGTCTTCGTGACCGCCGGTCCCTTCAGGCCCTCGCGCCGCACGCGGCTCGCCTCTCGGATGGCGAACACGAGCGCGTGCTCGAAGCGGTCGAGCGGCTCGGCACCCCGACCTCGCGATGGCCGACGAGCTGCTCAAGAAGACCCGAAGCGGCAACCTGTTCACCGTCTTCGGCCAGCCCGACATCGACCTGGAGCTCCCCCGTCACGCCGGCCGCCGGGCGGATGGATCCACGGCCTCGACGTCTACGACCCGACGACCGGCGTTGTCCGGAGCGACTCGACCGACGACATCGCCTGCTGGTTCATCGACACCGCCTACGACGACCAGCAGTTCTTCGTCCGCCACGCTTACTTCCTCGGCGCCGACGACCCCTACGACAAGCTCAAGCGCGCCCTCCGCGCCGACATCGACGAGGCCGCCTGGGCCTCGCTCAACTCGACCGTCTCACGCCCCTTCCCGCGCCCGGCGAGCGGCCGGATCGCCGTCAAGGTGATCAACCACTACGGCGACGAGATCCTGAAGGTGTATGGGGTCTGAGACGAGCGACCGCAAGCGGCCGCGCCCGGCGGTATCGTGCACCGCCTCCCGCTTCGGGGCGAACGCCATGGAAGCATAGTGACGAACTGACGACCATGGACAGCCAAGTTCTCGGGCGTTGATCTGGTAGGCGCGGCCGTCGAACGCCGCCGCGGCGTGCTGGGCGATCGCGTTGTAGTCGATCTTCAGTCCCTCGTGGCCGGCGTTGCCCATCGCTTGGACGACGGCGACGTTCCCGAGCGGCCGGCGGGCGAGCAGGTCGACCAGCTCGGCGAGCGTCCTTCCGGCCCCGAAGCAGACGGTGGATCCGGGGTTCACGAACCGCTCGACCAGCCGGGCTGCGGTGCGCGCCACCGCTCGACGCAACGTCATCGGGCTGGTGCTGAAGGCGGCCGTCACCACCTCCCGGAGGTGCGGGAAGCGATCCAGGATCCTCGCCTCGGCGTCTCGATCGCGGGACTCGGGGGCGACGATCCGGACCTGCACGATCTCCAGATCGCGCGCCTGCTGGAGGTACCGCGAAACCTGGGACCGCGAGATCCCGAACTGCGTCGCGACCTGCTCCTGGGTCAACGCCTGCTCGTAATACGCTCGGGCGAGTTCCGCCAGGAAGTCCTCCGTCCTCCGTCCTTGCACAAAATGTGCGTGCACGTCTGACGGCCACGAGCTGTGTATGGCAGACGCGAGCGCCCGGCGCAAGAGGGGTGCGGCGATCCGGCGATCGCGCGAGAATCCAACGTCCGTGCCAACCAGAAGAAGGGGAGCCGGCCGCGCGCCGGTGCCGGGCGGGGCCCGCCGCGGGGCTCGCGCGGGCGGGGGCAGGGCGCCGATGCGCCGCGCGGCGGCGTCGGCGGAGCGTGCACCGCGGGCGCTCCCGGCGGCGGGCTCATGCCGGTGGGGCATGGGACGGCGTCGGCGGCGGTGGCAGCGGTGCGACTTCTCTGGTGCCGCGACCGCGGGATGTCAGGGGCACGACCGACGGGCGCTGGTAGCCCACCCCCTGCGGCCCATCCTCCCCACCAGATCCCAGTCCCCGCTGGCGTCAGCTGGGATCCCACCGCGCGGACACCGCCCGGCGCGGCCCGATGAGGACCTACAATGCGCGACGCGGGAGCGTGCAGCGGATGCCAGACGGACGCGTCAGCGGCTTCTTCCACGGCGGCGTCACGGTGAGCGACCTCGACCGCTCGCTCGCCTTCTACCGGGACGCGCTCGGACTCGCGATCCAGGTTGAGCGCCTCGCCACCGACGACTACCTGCGCCAGATCCACGGGCTCCCCTTCACCGCTGTTCGGATGGCCTTCCTCGCCGTCCCGGGCAGCCCCACCATGGTCGAACTGCTCCAGTACCGCGGCCTCCCCTCCACCCCGGCGCGCACCCAGCCCTCCGATCCGGGGACCGGCCATCTCTGCCTCTACGTCGACGACCTCGACGCGCTCGACGCGCGCCTCCGCGCCGCCGGCTACCACGCCCGTTCGCCGGCGCCGGTCACCGTCACGGCGGGCCCCAACATCGGGTCGCGCGTCGTGTACTTCGAGGACCCGGACGGGTATCCGGTCGAACTCCTCGAGCGGCCGCGACGCTGACCGCGGAGCGCGATGCGAGACCAGCATCTCCCGGGCTCCGGGGCGTCCTCCCGCAGGGACGCGCTCCTGGCGCGCGAGCGTGCCGTGCTCGCCCCCTCCGCGCCCGGCCACGACCACCTGGTCTGGGGCGAGGCGCACGGCGCCCTGGTGCGCGACATCGACGGGCGCGAACTGGTCGACTTCACCTCGGGGATCCTGGTCGCCAACATCGGGCACGCCCACCCGCAGGTGGCCGAGGCGATCGCCCGCCAGGCGCGGACCCTCCTCAACGCCTACGACGCGCCACACCCGTTGCGGGCCGAGCTGGCCGAGCGCCTCGTGCGACTCGCGGGTCCGCCGATCGAGGCGGTGGCGCTCCTCACGACGGGCGCCGAGGCGGTCGACGCCTGCCTCCGCATCGCCCGCGCGGCGACCGGCCGCCACGGCGTCGTCTCCTTCTCGGGCGCCTTCCACGGCAAGTCGCTCTCGACCGTCGCCGTCAGCGGGCTCCCCTCGACCCGCCGCGGCAGCGGGCCGGCCTGGCCGGGGATCGTCGTCGCCCCCTACCCCAACCCGTACCGCCCGCCGACGGGCGCCGCGGCCGAGGACCTAGCAGGCTGGTGCGTCGCCTTCGCCGACGACCTGATCGCCACCAACCTCTCCGAGCCGCCGGCGGCGATCCTCGTCGAGCCCTACCTAGGAGGCGGCGGCTGCATCGTCCCGCCGAGCGCCTTCTTCCCCGGGCTGCGAGCGCTGGCCGACCGGCACGAGGCGCTCCTGATCCTCGACGAGGTGCAGTCGGGATTCGGGCGGACCGGGACGATGTTCGCCTTCCAGCACCTCGGCGTCGCCCCAGACCTCGTCGCGGTCGCCAAGGGGATCGCGTCGGGCGTACCGATGAGCGCGGTCCTCGGGCGGCGGGCGCTGCTTGACGCCCTTCCGCCAGGGACGCTGTGGAGCACCTACGGCGGCAATCCGCTCGCCTGCGCTGCGGCGCTCGCCACGCTCGACGTTCTGACCACGCCCGGTCTGGTCGAGCGCGTCGGACCCCTGGGGGCCCGGATCGCCGACAAGATCCGCTCCTGGGACGACCAGGGGATCGGCGACGTCCGCCATGCCGGTCTCTCGTTCGGCGTCGAGCTGGTCACCGACCGGCGGCGCAAGACCCCCGATCCGGAGCGGGCACTGGCGATGGTCACCGCCGCCGACGCCGAGGGCGTCCTCATCCTCCCGCCCGCGGGCTGGCACGGCAACGTGGTCCGCATGGCGCCGCCGCTCGTCATCGAGGATGCGGAGCTCGATCGCGGACTGGCTGCGTTGCGGCGCGCCTTCGACGCGACGGCGCGCCGGTGACCGGCACTCCCAGCCCCTCCCGTCCGCTCCTGGTCGGCGTCGCCGTCGGCGACGTGACACCGCCTGCCGGCATCGACGTCGCCGGCTTCTGCCTGCGCCTGACGACACGCGGCGTCCACCGTTCGCTCCGCGCCGGAGTGGCCACCTTCTCTGACGGCGAGCGGACCGCTTGCCTGGTGACGTGCGACCTGCTCGGCTTCACCGTGCCGTACGCGACCGCCCTGCGGAGCGAGATCGCAGCTCGCCTCGGTATCGCCGCCGACGGCGTCCTGCTCGCCGCCAGCCATACCCACAGCGCGCCCGCGCTCAGCCTCGAGCTGAAGATCGGCGGGCGCCAGGACGAGTGGACGCCGCTCGAGGAGACCTACGAGCGCTTCTGGCGGGCCAAGGTGCTCGCCCTCTGCCAGGAGGCCCTGCGCTCCGCCGTTCCGGCGCGTCTGGCCGCCTCGCGCGACGGGAGCGCCGCCATCGGGCTCAACCGGCGCGTCCGCCTGCCGGACGGGCGGATGATCATCGGGCGCACGAAGGACCGGCCGGCCGACCACTCGGTCGGCGTGGTGCGGGTCGACCGGCTTGACGGAGGTCCGCTCCTGGCGATCCTCAACTACGCCTGCCACCCGATCTCGCTCGGGCCGGAGGCGGAGGTCGTCAGTCCCGACTACCCGGGCGCCGCGCGCGAGACGCTGGAGGCGGTCACCGGCGCGCCGGCCCTCTTCGTGCAGGGCGCCGGTGGCGACATCGCCCCGGCGGACGGGATGGGTCCCGACCCCTCCATCGCCGACCTGCTGGGGCGGACGCTCGGGCTCGAGGCCGCCAAGGTCTGGTCGACGATCGAGACGCGGAACCTGGAGCGGCGCGAGGAGATCGTGCAGAGCTACAACCCGATCGCCGGCCTTGTCAAGATCGAGCACCCGCTCCCCGACGCGCGCGTCCGCTACGCGGCGGAGACGCTGGCGCTTCCGCTGGAGACGCCGCCGACGCCGGAGGAGGCCGAGGCGATCGCGCGGCGCGCCGACGAGCGGCTGGTGACCCTCGTCGCCGAGGACGCCCCCGAGGGGGCGCTCAATATCGGCCGCATCGAGACCCGCTGGGGGCGGATGCTGCGCCGTCGCGCCGCCGAGGGGACGCTCGGCGACGCGACCGCCATCGGGGTCGTGCAGGTCGTGCGCGTCAACGACGTCGTCTTCGTCGCCCTGCCGGTCGAGCCGTTCGTGCTGATCGGGCACGGCATCATCGGGGCGATCGACCCGGAGCGAACGATCATCTGCGGCTACGCCAACGGCACGATCGGCTACTGCCCGATGCCGGAGGACTACCCCGAGGGCGGCTACGAAGTCGAGCGGGCGCACCACCTCTACGGGCAGCCGGCCGCCCTCGCCCCTACCGTGGCGCCGTTCCTGGTGGACGAGGCGACGCGCCTGGCGGCCGCGCTGGCGTAGCGGGCGGCGAGCAGTGGATCGCAGATGAAGATCCACGTCACCGGACTGGGGTTCCCCGAGGGGCCCGTCTGGCTCCCCGAGGGCGCGGTCGCCTTCGTCGACCTGCGCCACCAAGCCGTCCGGCGCTACGACGGGAGACGGATGGAGGTGCTGGCGACGCTGTCCGGCTCGCCGAACGGGATGCGCCGCGCGCCCGACGGGAGCCTCCTCGTCGCCAACAACGGAGGGCTGGCGCCGCGCTCCTTGACCGAGCTCTGGCGAGCGGAACCCGAGATCGGCGGCAGGATCCAGCGGCTCAACCCGGGCGGGACCGTGGAGGACGTGGTGACGGAGCTGCCTGGGCCGCCTCCGTGGCGGCCCAACGACCTGGCGATCGCCCCGACCGGCGAGATCGTCTTTACCGATTCCGCCAACTGGGAGGTCCTCCCCGACGAGACGCGCTACCACGGCGGACGACTCTGCGCCGTGACGGGCGAGGGTCGGGTCGTCCTCCTGGCCGAGGTGTGGGGCTTCCCCAACGGGCTGGTCTTCGTCCCCGACGGATCCCTCCTGGTCGCCCAGACGCTGAGGCACGACATCCTCCGCTTCGCGTGGCGGAGCGGCGCTGGCGAGGAAGCCCCCAGCGTCGGCGCGCCCGACGTCTGGGCGACCCTCCCCACGCACATCGCCCCCGATGGGCTGGCCTGGCACGGTGAGTACCTCTACGTGGCGGGGAGCGTCGGCGATGAGGTGCTCGTGCTCGACCACGAGGCGCGGCTGGTGCGGACGATCGCCACCGGCCCGGGCTCGGACCCCACGAACCTGTGCATCGGCGGGGGTCGACTCTGGGTGACGTTGGGTCTGCCGGGCCAGCTGGTAAGCGTGTCGTTGGGGGAGTAGAGGCGGCGCGCGGTCCGATCGCGGCCGGCGGCCGTGTCATCGGGCGACCGCGTCCCCGCGTCCCCGGAGGTGCCCCGATGATCTCACGCCACGTGCTCCACGACCCTTCGCAGCAGGCGACTGCGTGGCCTCTGCCGACCCGATGGCGGGGCTGTGAGGCGCCCGATCGCGGAGGTC
>Ga0154433_1109_pt3 | contig 12512 bp, 13 predicted proteins | sample RifGroC2_FD_115937 | JGI IMG/M metagenome (GOLD analysis project Ga0154433, IMG submission 115937) | Chloroflexi bacterium GWC2_73_18 | reverse complement strand
CGGCCGTCGAGGCGGCCGGCGGGACGGTGGTGCGGACCCCCGTCGGCGACAAGTACATCCTCGACGGGATGCTCGTCGAGGGCGCCGGTCTCGGCGGCGAGAAGAGCGGCCACGTCATCATCCGCGAGCATGCGACGAGCGGCGATGGCGTGGTGACGGCGCTCGAGCTGCTCGCCATCATGGCCCGCACCGGGCGCCCGCTCGACGAGCTGGCACAGCGCATCGCGCTCTACCCGCAGCAACAGCGCACGGTGAAGGTCCGTCACAAGGACCAGTGGGAGGCCGATCCCCAGCTCGGGCGGGCGATCGCGGCGGCGACCGCCGAGCTCGCCGGGCGGGGGCGCGTGGTCGTCCGGCCGTCCGGCACCGAGCCGGCGCTCCGGATCATGGTCGAGGGCGGGGATGAGGCGGCGGTGACCCGCCTGGCCGACCGTCTCGCCGGCCTTGCCGCCCAGCGGCTAAACTGACCGGCCCCGGGCGCAGGAGGATCGAGATGTGCGGGATCGTCGGCTACACCGGGCCTCGGGAGGCGGGCCCCATCCTCCTCGATGGCCTCGCCCGGCTCGAATACCGCGGCTACGACTCCGCCGGCATCGCGCTCGTCACGCCCGAGGGCGAGCTCTTCGTGGAGAAGCGCGCGGGCAAGCTCGCCAACCTGCGCACGGCGCTGGCCGATCGGACGCCGGCCGCCGGCGTCGGGCTGGCCCACACCCGCTGGGCCACGCACGGGCGCCCGAACGATCTCAACGCCCACCCCCACGTCGACTGCAGCGGCCGGATCACCGTCATCCACAACGGCATCATCGAGAACTTCCGCGAGCTGCGCGACGGGCTCGAGGAGCGCGGCCACCGGCTCCGCTCGGAGACCGACACGGAGGCGATCGCCCACCTCGTCGAGGAGGAATACCGCGGCGACATCGCCGACGCGGTACGCCGGGCCCTCCGGCGCGTGGAGGGGGCGTACGCCATCGCCGTCCTCCACAGGGACGAGCCGGACCGGCTGGTGGGAGCGCGCCTGAACGTGCCGCTCATCGTGGGGATCGGCGACGGTGAGAACTTCCTGGCCTCGGACGTGGCCGCCATCCTCGCCCATACCGACCGTGTCATCTACCTCGAGGAGGGCGACGTCGCCGACCTCCGTCCCGGCGGCGTCGCCCTGAGCGCCATCGACGGGACGCTCCGCGTGCGCCCCGTCCACACCATCGACTGGTCGGTCGAGGCGGCCGAGAAGGGCGGATACCCGCACTTCATGCTCAAGGAGATGCACGAGCAGCCCGACGCGATCCGGACCGCCTTCACCGGGCGGCTGCGCGGTGAGGCGATCGTCGTCGAGGAGCTGACGCCGGTCGCCGACCGGCTCGGCGCCGTCGAGCGGATCGAGTTCCTCGCCTGCGGCAGCGCCAACTACGCCGCCCAGGTGGCGGCGATCCTGGCCCAGTCGTGGCTCGGTCTCCCGGCCCGCAGCACCGTCGCCTCGGAGTTCCGCTACGGCCCGCCGCCGCTCGACGCCCGGACGCTCGTCATCGCCGTCTCCCAGTCGGGCGAGACGGCCGACACGCTCGCCGCCACCCGCCTCGCCCGCGAGCGGGGCTGCCCGATCGTGGCGGTCACCAACACGGTCGGTTCGGCGATCACGCGCGAGGCCGACGCGGTCCTCTTCCAGCAGGCCGGGCCGGAGATCGCGGTGGTGGCGACCAAGACGTTCGTCTCGCAGGTGACGCTCCTCACCGTGCTCATGGCCGCGCTGGCGAAGGGCCGGGGCCGGCTCCTGCCGGAGATGGAACGGAGGCTGGTCGGTGCCCTGCGCGCGCTGCCGGAACAGGCGCACCGGGCCCTCGAGCTGGCCGCTCCCGCGCAGGACCTGGCGCGCCGCTACGTCAACAGCCGCGGCTTCATGTTCGTGGGACGCGGCCTCGGCTACCCGGTCGCCCTCGAGGGCGCGCTCAAGCTCAAGGAGGTCAGCTACGTCCACGCCGAGGGGTACGCGGCCGGCGAGCTGAAGCACGGCCCCATCTCGCTCCTCGACGCCGAGGTACCGCTCGTGGCCGTGGCGACGCGCTCGTCGGTCTACGAGAAGCTGATCAGCAACGTCATGGAGGGGCGGGCGCGCGACGCGCGCGTCATCGCCGTGGCGAGCGAGGGCGACGTCTCGATCGCGCGCCACGCCGACGACGTCCTTCGCGTCCCCGACACGATCGAGGAGCTGACCCCGGTCCTCGCCGTCATCCCGCTGCAGCTCTTCGCCTATCACACCGCCGTGGCGCGCGGGACCGACGTCGACCAGCCGCGCAACCTCGCCAAGTCCGTGACCGTGGAGTAGAGCGGCGCGCATGGCCGAGCCAGCCGGTCCGCCAGGGGGGATGTACGAGCTCGGCATCGACATCATCCGGGTCGGGCGGATCCGCGAGGCGCTGCGGCGCTTCGGGCCGCGCTTCACCGCCAGGGTGCTGACGCCCGACGAGGCGGCGTACGTGGGCGCCCGGCCCGAGCGCCTGGCCGGGCGATGGGCGGCCAAGGAGGCGGTCAGCAAGGTGCTCGGCCTCGGGGTGCGCGGCATCGGCTGGCGCGAGATCGAGATCGTCCGGCTGCCGACCGGGCAGCCCGCCGTGGCGCTCTCGGGGCGGGCCCTGCGGCGGGCGCACCAGCTGGGCATGGTCCGCATCGCCGTCTCGATCACGCACGAGGACGAGTACGCCGTGGCGATCGCCCACGGTGTCCGGACGGCGGGCGGCGCCTTCATCTTCCCGGTCGACCTGGAGACGCGCCTGGGCGAACGCGAGCGGCAGCTTTCCGAGCGGCTGGCCCGACTGCGCGCGGCCGAGCGCGAGCGCCTGGCGCTCGAGGTGCGGGCCCGGGAGGCGGCCGGCGCCCCGGGCGACGGGGGTGAGGGATGAGCGCGGAGACGGGGCACCAGCTCGACGACGCGACCGTCGCGGCGCTCCTGCCGGAGCGGCCGGCGCGCGCACACAAGGGAACGTTCGGGCGCCTTCTCGTCGTCGCCGGTTCGCTCGACTACGCCGGGGCGGCGTTCCTCGTGGCGCGGGCGGCTGGCCGGGCCGGCGCCGGCCTCGTCACGCTCGCCCTGCCGGCCTCGCTCCAGCCGCTCTTCGCCGGGCGGGTCTTCGAGGCGACGACCCTGGCGCTGCCCGAGAGGTCGCCGGGCGTCGTCGATCCCGAGGAGGCGCTCCAGGTCCTCCTCGACCGCGAACACGACGCGCTGGTGGTGGGACCCGGGCTGCGGCCGGGTCTGAGCACGGTGGAGCTGGTCGAGGCGATCGCGGCCGGCGGCGCAGACCCCGCCGCCGACCCCGCCGCCGACCCGGCCGCCGGGACGGGGGAGGGGAGCGTCCCGCCGGCGCTCCTCGACGCCGAGGCGCTCAACAGCCTGGCGACGCGGGACGGCTGGTGGCGGCGCGCCCGCCGCCGGCTCGTACTGACCCCGCACCCCGGCGAGTTCCGGCGTCTCCTGGCGGCCGACCCCGAGGCGTCGGCTGCCCTCGCCGGGGAGGACGGGGCGGTCGACCTGGCGACCGACCACGGGCGGGCGCGGGCCGCCTGTCACGTCGCCGGGCGCTGGGGCCAGGTACTGGTGCTCAAGGGCGCGCGCACGGTCATCGCCGCGCCCGACGGGGCCTGGGTCGCGGCGCCGTTCGAGAACCCTGCCCTCGCCTCCGGCGGGACGGGCGACGTGCTGGCCGGCACGATCGGTGCCCTCCTGGCGCAGGGTGGCTCCCCGTGGGACGCGGCCCGGCTCGGCGTCTACCTGCACGGCCTCGCCGGCGAGGCCGTGCGCGAGTGGATCGGCGACGCCGGTCTGCTCGCCTCCGACCTGCCCGACCACGTGGCCCGCGCCCGCCACCATCTGGCGCGGCTGCGCGACCGCGGCGGTCGCCTCGGCTTCGCGGCGCGGGAGGGCGGCCCCTGAACGTCCCGTTCCCGCGGTTCGCCTGGCTGGAGATCGACCTCGAGGCGATCGCGGCCAACCTGCGCGCCATCCGCACCCTCCTGCCGCCGGCCGTCGCCTGCTGGCCGGTCGTCAAGGCGGATGCCTACGGGCACGGGGCGGTGCCTGTCGGCGATGCCCTCCGCCGGGGCGGCGCGGAGGGGCTCTGCGTCGCCACCCTCGACGAGGCGCTCGAGCTGCGGCGCGGCGGCGTCGGCGGCCCGCTCCTCGTCCTCTTCCCGGTTCCCGTGGAGCGCCTCGACACCGTGGCGCGCCGGAGGATCGCCATTGGCGTCGCCTCGGAGGAGGGCGCGGCGGCGGCCGTGGAGGCGGCCGGACGCCGTCCCGATCGGGCCCCGATCGCGGTCCACCTCGAGATCGAGACCGGGCTCGCCCGCTGCGGGATCGCCCCCGAGCGGGCGGCCGCGGTGGCGGCCGCGGTCGCCGCCACGCCGGGCCTGCGCCTTGCCGGGATCTGGTCCCACCTGGCCAGCGCCCACGACGCGGCGATGTCGGCGGCCCAGGTCGAGCGGTTCGGGCACGCCGTCGCCGCCGTCGCCTCGGCCGGCCTGCCGGTCCCGCCGCGACACCTCGCGGCGAGCGGCGGGCTCCTCGCCGGGCGCACCCCGACCTACGAGATCGTCCGGCCCGGCCTCGCGATCTACGGCTGCCTCCCCGACGAGCTGCCGCTCGCGCCGGCGGCGGTGCGGGTGGCCGCGGCGCTCCGGCCGGCGCTCGCTCTGAAGGCGCGGGCGATCCGGCTCGACGAGATCCCGGCCGGCACCCCGGTCGGCTACTCGGGCCGCTGGGTCGCGCCGCGCCCCTCGCGCATCGCCACGCTGCCGGTCGGCTACGGCGACGGGCTGGCGCGCAGCTACGGGATGCGCGACGGGGCACTCGTGCACGGCCGCCGCGTCCCGCTCATCGGCACCGTCGCCATGGACGCGGTGATGGCCGACGTCACCGACGTGCCGGGCGTCTCGACCGAGGACGAGTTCGTGCTGCTCGGGCGCCAGGGAGACGAGGAGATCGACGCCGCCGAACTGGCGCGGGCGCGCACCACGATTTCGTACGAGGTCCTCGCCACGATGGCGCGACGCCTACCCCGGGTGTACCATGCCGGCCGGACGACCGTCGGGTATCGCACGCTCACCGAGGAGGGTGGCACGTGGCGAGGCTCGAGCTCTGGAACGGCGACATCTGTGACCTCGAGGTCGACGCCATCGTGAACGCGGCGTCGCCGTCCCTCTATATGGCGACCGGGGTCGCCGGGGCGATCAAGCGCCGCGGCGGTGACCGGATCGAGTTCGAGGCGGTCCGGCAGGGGCCCGCGCTCCAGGGGAGCGCCGTGGTGACCGCTGCCGGCGATCTCGCCGCGCGCTACGTGATCCATGCCGTCTCGCTCGGCTCCGACCGGCGCGCCACCGTCGAATCGATCGATGGCGCGACCCGCGCCGCGATGCGCTGCGCCGACGACCTCGGCATGGAGAGCGTCGCCTTCCCCGCGCTGGGCACCGGCGTCGGCGGGTTCCCGATCGCCGAGGCGGCCGCCCTCGTGGTGGGGGCGGTGCGCGACGAGCTGCCGCGCTGCCGCTCCGTCGAACGCGTCGTCTTCGCCCTGCGCGGATCGGCCGCCTATCTCGCCTTCCAGGAGGCCCTCGCGGCCCCGGCGTCCGTCGCCGCCGCGAGGCGGAGCGGCAGCGCGGCGTGAGCAGCTATCAGCTCGAGCCGAACGACGAGCAGCGCGACGAGCTGGTCGAGGTCGTCGCCCGCGAGATCCAGCTGCGCGGGCTCACCGGCCCGGCCGTCATGTTCCTCGAGGCGAGCCGCCCGCACCGCACCCTGGGCAGCCAGGCGATGCTCTTCTTCGACCCGGTCCTCCACGGGGTCTTCGGCGGCGCGGTCGTCGAGGCGCAGCGCCTCCTGGCCGACGAGGCCGGCATCGAGCAGTTGATCGAGCGGCTCGAGGAGATCGACGAGGACCCGTGCTGGGACGCCTGACCGCCGCGCCACCCGCGTAGCATTAGGGTCGTGACGCGCCGCTTCACGATCGACCACGGCTCGGCCTCGATCTGCGCCTCCCTGATCGCCGTCGTCGGCGGGCGCTGGCGCCTGCTCGCCGCCGCCGCCGTCCCTGCCGGCGCCGACGTCGAGGCGCTCCTGGCCCACCTCGTCGGCCAGGTCGTGCGGGCCGATGCCCGGCTCGGTGGCGAGCTGCTCGGCGGCGAAGGACCGGACGGCTGGCGCCGCTGGGAGCGTCTCGAGGTGCGCACCCTTCCGGCCCGGCGCATCGCCATCGTCGCCCCGACCGAGCGTCGGCTGGCGCTGCTGGAGGACGCGGTGGCGCGCAGCGGGTGGACGATCATGGCGCGGGTCGCGCCCGACCGCACCGATGCCCTCGAGGCGACCGCGCTCCTCGGCGATCGCAGGCTCGACGCGGTCGCCCTCGGCGCCGGCGAGCCGCTGGCGGCCGACGAGCGCGCCGTCCTGCCCGACTTGGCCGCGCTCGTCGCCGCCGTGGCGGGGCGGCGGGAGGGGCTGCGCTGCATCCTGGCCGGCGGCGCCAGCGACGAGGTGACGCGCTTCCCGGCCGACCGCGTCGTCCTGGGTCCGGCACCCGAGACGGCAGCCGACTCGGCCGAGCAGCTGGCCGCCCTGCTGGTCGCCATCGGCGGCGACGAGGCGGGATCGCGGGCGGCCTTCGGGCGGGGTGTCGGTTCGCTGGCCGAAGTGCTCGACCGCCGCGTCGAGGCGGTCGAGGTCGGCCACACCGGCGGCGCCTGGTACCGCGCCGAACCGCCGCGCCTCGACGGCTTCGCCCTGGCCGAGGCTGCCCTCGTGCCGCACGGTGCCCCGGAGGATGACGCGCCGCTCGACGCGATCCTGGCCTGGTCGCCGTCGCGCGCCGACCGGGCGACCCAGCGTGACCGGTTGCGGGACCTGCGCATCGCGCCATGGCGAGAGGCGGCCGGTGAGGGCGCGGTGCTGCGCATGACCGCCGTGCGGGCCGCGCTCGCGCGCCTCGAGGCGGCGCGGCGGCGATTCTCGGGCGTGGCCGCGGCTTCGCTGTCGGCGCCCGACCTGCTCGTCGCCAGCGGCGGCGCATTCGCGGTCGCGCCGGCGCCCGTCGTCGCTCTTGCGCTCGCCGACACGATCCGTCGCCCCGGGATGACCCAGCTCGCCCTCGATCACGCCCGCCTGCTCGCGCCGCTCGGCAGCGTCGAGGACGAGGGCGAGCGCCGCCGGCTGCTCTTCGACCTCGCCGACGACCTGCTCGCGCCGCTCGGCAGCGTGCTGGTCGTGCAGGGCGTCCGCCCGGGGCGCGACCCGGGCCGCCTGCGCGTCACCAGCGAGGGCGCCAGCGCCGAGCAGCCGCTGACACCGGGGACGGTCGGGCTGGTCGACCTCCCCCCGGGAGCCCCTGCGGTCGTGGAGCTGGCCCTGCGGGAGGGCGCCTCGGCCGGGGCGCGCGGGCGGCGCATCGCCTTCGAGACGGTGGGCGGCCTGGGCGGCCTGCTCCTCGACACCCGGGACGTGCCGCTCCGTCTGCCGGAACGGGCGGAGCGCCGACGCGAGCAGCTCGAGGCGTGGCAGCGCGCCTTCTGGCAGGAGGGCGAGGCGTGAGCCCTCGGGCGGCCGTTCCCGGGCGCGCCGAGAGCGCGTGGGAGGGGGTCGCACGACTCGTGGCGGTGCGCCCCTGGCTCTCGTCCGAGGCGCACGCCTGGATCGGGCTCGCCCCGGGGGATCTGACGCTGGTGGGCGCGGGCGACGAGCTGCGTCCCGAGACGGTCGTCGCGGAACGGCTGCGCGACCCGCGCGTCACCATCGTCGCCGCGCGCGACACCGAGTCGCTCGAGCCCGGACGGCCGCTGGGCGACGGGCACCGCTCGGGCCGGCGCGGACGGGCCGGCCATCCCGACGAGACGGGGACGATCCTCCATCGGATGCCCGATGGTCGGGCGCGGGCGGTGACCGGGCACCTGCGCGAGTCCGTCCTCGCCCACGTCGCCGGTCGCGTCGTCGCCGCGGGGCCGGGCGGACTCGAGATCGCCCTCGACGGGCAGTCGCTCCCGCTCGCCGCCGTCGCCGGTGAGGCGGTCCACGGCATCCTCCGCCTGGCGACCCACGACCCCGGCGAGGAGCTGCGTCCGGCGGCGCTCCACGTCGCCGACGCGGGGTGCATCCTCGTGGCCGGCGCGCGGGTCGACGTCGAGACGCTCACCCGGGCCCGCGCCATGGGGCTGCGGGGGGTGGTGAGCGGCGGCATCGCCGGGCACGACCTGCGCGACTTCGTCGCCTCCGAGGCACGCCAGCGAGCGGTCCTCCATCCGCTCCCGGGTTTCGCCGCCGCGGTCGTCGAGGGCTTCGGGCGGCGCACGCTGGCTGGCCCGCCCTTCGAGCTCCTGGCCGCGGCCGCCGAGGTCGAGGCGGAGGTGGCGATCCTGCCCGATCCGCCGCTCCTCGTCTTCCCACCCGGCCTCGCGCTCCCTACCGTCGCCGCCGGGTCGCTGCGCGTGGCGGCGGGCCCGGGCGCCGGCGCGACCGGCCGGCTCTCCGGCGCACCGGCGGTCGTCCGCTGTTCCGAGGGCACGCATCTGCTCGCCGCGCCGTTCGCCGCCGAGGGCCGCCGCTGGACCGTGCCGCTCGCCGACCTGGAGCGCTTCCGGTGAAGCCAGGCGCCCGGGAGGTGGTGACCGGCTCCGCCCGCGAGACCCGGGACCTGGCCGGCCGGCTCGCCGCCGCGGCCGCGCCGGGCGACCTGGTCACGCTCGTCGGCGAGCTGGGCGCCGGCAAGACCCAGTTCGCCAAGGGCTTCGCCGCCGGGCTCGGCGTCGCCGCCACGGTCAACAGCCCGAGCTTCACCCTGATGGCCGAGTACGAGGGGCGGCTCGCCTTCTTCCACCTCGACCTCTACCGGCTCTCGGGGGCAGAGGAGGCGATGGCGGGCGGCCTGCTCGACGAGCGTCGGGCGGACGGTGTCACCGTCGTCGAGTGGGCCGATCGGCTGGAGGGGCTGCTCCCGCCGGCCCGCCTGGCCGTCGCCATCGAGGGGACCGGCGACGCGCCGCGACGGATCCGCCTTGTCGCCGGCACGGCGCCGTACGAGCGGTACCTGGCGGCCCTGGACGCGGCGGCGTGAGCGGACCGCTGCTCGCCCTCGACACGGCCACCCGCACCGCTGTGGTGGCGCTCGGCACGCCGGAGGGGGCCCTCATGGCCAGCGAGGCCTGGCGCGCCGGGTACGTTCACGGTGAGCGGCTGCTCGAGGCGGTCGAGCGCGTGCTGGCGCGGGCCGGACGGCGGTTCGGCGAGATCAGCGCCGTCGTGGTCGGGACCGGTCCCGGCGCCTTCACCGGGCTGCGCGTCGGGCTCGCCACGGCCAAGGGCCTCGCTTATGGACTCGAGCGCCCGATCCTGGGCATCGAGACCGCGCTCGCGCTGGCCCGTGCGGCGACCCGGACCGAGGATCGGGCCGGCGACCCGCCCGGGCGCGGCCGGCGAGCCGCGGCTGCTGCGCCGCGTCGCGCCCTCGTCGTCCTGCCCGCCGGGCCGGCCGACCGCTATGCCGTGCCGGTCCGGCTCGACGCGGACGGGTCGGTCCGGCTGGAGGCAGCCCCTCGCCTCGTCGTCGGCGGCAGCGACCCGTTCGGCGGGACCGGTGACGCGCTTCTCGTGGCGGTCGACCTGGACGAGGCGCCGCTGGCGGCGCGCTCGGCCGGTGAGCGTGCGCTCCGCGGGTTGGCCCGCGCGCTCGTCGAGCTCGGGTCGGCGCGCCTGGCGCATGGAGAGGTCGACGACCTGTCCGAACTCGGTCCCGTCTACGTCACGCTGCCGCGCGGGATCCGTGCCCGCAGCGGGGAGATCGCATGGTCGCGCGACCTCCGGTGAGGATCGAGCTCGACATGATGCGGCTCTCCGACATCGACGCCGTGCACCGGATCGAGCACGCCAGCTTCCCCGTCCCGTGGCCGGCCTACGCCTTCCGCCAGGAGCTCGAGACGAACCGCCTCGCCCGCTACATCGTGGCGCGGGCCGGCGGCCAGGTCGTCGGGTACGCCGGGATGTGGCTGATGGTGGACGAGGCCCATGTCACGACGTTCGCCGTCGATACCGCCTGGCGCCGCCGGCGCGTCGGCGAACGGCTCGTCCTCGCCCTCCTGCGCATGGCCGAGGCGATGCACGCCCGCGAGGCGACGCTCGAGGTGCGGATCTCCAACCTGCCGGCGCGCCGCCTCTACGAGAAGTTCGGCTTCCGCCCCGTCGGCGTCCGACCGCACTACTACTCCAACGACGGCGAGGACGCCCTGATCATGACGACCGAAGTGCTCGGCTCGCCGGCGATGCGCGAGCGGCTGGCGCCCCTCGCCAGCGTCCTCGACGCGCTCGATGCCCGCGGCCCCCGCGGGCGGGAAGCGCGCGAACGTGACGGCGAGACGGCCGCCGGCCAGACGTGAGCGGGGGCCGACCCGCGGCGACCGGCGGGAGCGGGTTGATCCTGGCGGTCGAGACCTCCTGCGACGAGACGGCGGTCGCCCTCGTGGAACGCGGGCGGCAGATCCGCGCCAGCGTCGTGGCCAGCCAGGTGGCGCTCCACGCGGCGACCGGTGGGATCGTCCCGGAGCTGGCGGCCCGCGAGCACCTGCGCTGGATCGTGCCGGCCTTCGAGCAGGTGCGCGCCGACGCCGGTGACGCCTGGGCACGCATCGAGGCGGTCGCCGTCACAGAGGGCCCGGGCCTCGCCGGTTCGCTCCTCGTCGGCATCAACTTCGCCAAGGCGCTCGCCTGCGTGCGCGGTTGGCCGATCGTGCCGGTCAACCACCTCGAGGGCCACATCTACGCCGCCTGGCTGCTCGACCCCGGCGAGCCGGAGCGTCCCCCGCCGCCCTTCCCGCTCGTCGCACTCGTCGTCTCCGGGGGCCACACCATGCTGGTGGCGATGCGCGGCCATCTCGACGAGCGCCTGCTCGGGCAGACGGTCGACGACGCTGCCGGAGAGGCGTTCGACAAGGTCGGTCGGCTGCTCGGGCTGCCCTATCCGGGGGGACCGGCCGTCATGCACGCGGCGGCCGACGCTCGCCGGCGCGACCGCGTCTTCCCGCGCGCCTGGATGGGTGAGAGTCTCGACTTCAGCTTCTCCGGCCTGAAGACCGCGGCGCGGCGGGAGATCGAGCGCCTGGCCGGCTCCGATGGGGCGCTCCCGCCGGCCGAGGTCGCGGAGCTGGCGTTCGCGTTCCAGGCGTCGGTCGTGGACGTCCTCGCCGTCAAGACGCTCCGCGCCGCCGAGGAGACCGGGGCGCGCGCCATCGTGCTGGGCGGCGGGGTCGCCGCCAATGCGCCGCTGCGCGAGCGGATGGCGCGCGGAGCCGAGAGGCTGGGCCTCCCGCTGATCGTGCCCCGCCCAGGACTCTGCACCGACAACGCGGCGATGATCGGCGCCGCCGGTTGGTACCGCTACGCGGCCGGGGCGCGCGCCGGGCTCGACCTCGACGCCCGACCCTCGCTGCGGCTCGGCGCGCCGCGATGAGCGGCACGACGCGGGTGGCCTCCCCTCTCGACGCACGTCACCTCGGCCCCGAGGCGGTCCGCCGCGAGCTCGTTCGCGCGCACCTGCGCGCCCGCCGCGGGCTCTCGCAGAACTTCCTGGCCGACGGCGAGGTGCTCGAGCGGATCGTCGCCGAGGCCGCCGTGGCGCCCGGCCGGCGGGTCCTCGAGATCGGGCCGGGACTGGGGATCCTGACCGCCGCCCTGCTCGAGCGGGGGGTGGCGGTGACGGCGGTCGAGCTCGATGACCGGCTGGTCGGCTACCTGCGGCGTCGCCTCGCCGGCGCCCTGGTGCTGCCGCCGGGCGAGCCGGGCAGCCTGCTGCTCGTCCACGGCGACATCCTCGATGTCCCGTTGGGGGGGCTGGTGCAGCCGCCGTTCGAGGTGGTGGCCAACCTCCCGTACCACATCACCAGCCCGGTCCTCCACCTTCTGCTGGGCGCCGGGCCTCGTCCGGAACGCCTCGTGCTGATGGTCCAGCGCGAGGTCGCCGAGCGGATCTGCGCTGCCCCGGGCGCCATGAGCTACCTGTCGGTCTTCGTGCAGTATCGCGCCGTCGCCCGGCTCGCCTTCACCGTGCCGCCGGCCGCCTTCGAGCCGTCGCCGGAGGTCGCTTCGGCCGTCGTCGTCCTGGAGGTGCGGCCGCGGCCGCCCGCCGACCCGGAGGCCGAGGAGCGCCTCTGGCGCGTCGTCCAGGCCGGCTTCCGCGAGCGACGCAAGATGCTCCACAACGTGCTTTCGCGCCAGCTGCCGTCGCCCGCCGCGGCGCGGGCCGGGGCCGCTCTCGCCGCCGTCGGCATCGAGCCGGCCCGCCGTCCGCAGACCCTCTCCGTGGACGAGTGGCTGGCGCTCGCCGCGGCTCTCGGGCCGCTCGACCGGTGAGCGGTCCCACCCTCGCGGCCCCCGGGACGGGCGAGCTCCGGATGCGCGCGCCGGCCAAGGTGAACCTGGCGCTGGCGGTCCTGGGGCGCCGTCCCGACGGCTACCACGAGCTGCGCAGCGTCGTCGGCCGGCTGGCGCTCGCCGA
>Ga0154433_1110_pt1 | contig 12546 bp, 9 predicted proteins | sample RifGroC2_FD_115937 | JGI IMG/M metagenome (GOLD analysis project Ga0154433, IMG submission 115937) | Chloroflexi bacterium GWC2_73_18 | reverse complement strand
ACGCCTCCCGGAGCGCCATGTCCCCGGGGAGGTCGATGAAGACCGGGCCGGGCCGGCCGCCGCGCGCCAGGGCGAAGGCGCGCGCCATCACCCAGGGGACCTTCTCCGGATCGGTCGGGCGGACCGCCCACTTGGTGATCGGCCGGAAGAGGGCGACGCTGTCGAGCTCCTGGAAGGCGCCCATCCCCTCGGTCCGGGTCGGCGTCCCGTTGGCGAGCGCGATCACCGGCTGGCAGCCGGAGAACGCCTCCAGGAGCCCGGAGGCGAGGTTGGCCGACCCGGGGCCCGGGCTGGCGAAGCAGACGCCGGCCTTCCCGGTGACGCGGGCGTAGGCGTAGGCCATGAAGGCGCCCGACGCCTCGTGGCGGACCAGGATCGGGCGGATCCCCGGGTGCGCGGCGAGGTCGGCGACCAGGTGGAGCGGGTTGCCGGGAAGGCCGAAGGCGAGATCGACCCCCTCGGCGGCGAGCGCCTCGACAACGGCGGCCCAGGGGGTCCGGCGCGGCTCGATCGCCATGGCGTGCCTCCTTGTGTCAGCCCATCCAGGCGCCGCCGTTGACGTCGATGGCGGCGCCGGTGATGAAGTCGGCATCCGAGGAGGCGAGGAAGACCGCGACCCTCGCCACGTCCTCTGCGGTCTCGAGCCGCCCGAGCGGCGTGTCGTCGACGTAGAGGCGGCGCACCTCGTCGGCGCTCATACCCCGCAGCTCGCCCTCCCAGACCGCCTCGCGGTCCTGCATCGACGTCCTCACATAGCCCGGGCAGATGCTGTTGACGGTGATGCCGTGCGGCCCCAGCTCGGCCGCCATCGCCTGGGTGAGCCCCACGGCGGCGAACTTGGATGCGACGTAGTGCGGCAGGAAGGCGACGTCGCCCTTCTTCCCGGCCATCGAGGCGGTCACGATGATCTTGCCTCCCCCGCCGCGCGCGATCAGGTAGCGCGCCACGACCTGCGAGCAGTTGAAGACGCCCTTGGCGTTGACGTCCATGTTGACGTCCCAGTCGCGCTCGGCGAGCTCGACGAAGCGCCCCATCGTGCTGACGCCGGCGTTGTTGTGCCAGACGTCGAGCGTCCCGAAGCGGGCGACGATCGCGTCGACGACGCCGGGGATCGCCGCGCGGTCGGTCACGTCGAGCGGCCAGGCCGCCGCCTCGCCGCCGGCGGCGCGGATCTCCGCCGCCACCGCCTCGGCGCTCGCCCCGTCGACGTCGGTCACCGCCACGCGCGCCCCCTCGGCCGCGTAGGCGAGGGCGCAGGCCCGCCCGATCCCGGTGCCGCCGCCGGTGATACCGATCACCTTGCCTGCCAGTCGCATCACGCCACCTCCTCGCCCGCGCCGCTCGCCGCGCGCAGGCGCGGGTAGAGGTCGCGCAACCGCTCGTACGTCTCGCGGAAGAGCGGGTAGATCGCCTCGTAGCGCTCGTGCGCCGCCGGGTCCGGCTGCGTCACCGCGGCGATCCGGATGAAGCGCTCGATCTCCTCCCAGCGCTCGAAGGCGCCGATCCCCATGCCGGCGACGTAGGCGGCCCCGAGCGACGAGCCGGGGTGACCCTCGATCTGCTCGAGCGGGAGGCCCAGGATGTCGGCGGTCACCTGCCTCCAGAGCGCCGAGCGGGCGCCGCCGTTGGTGCAGCGCGCCCGCGCCGGGATCGTGCCGAGCTCCGACAGCACCTCGACGTGGTGGCGGAAGCCGAAGCCGATCCCCTCGAGGATCGCCCGGTAGAGATGGGCACGGGTGTGGCTGAGCGTCAACCCCACGATCGTGCCGCGCGCCAGCGGGTCGAAGAGCGGCGTCTTCTCGCCGAGCACGTAGGGGAGGACGATCAGCCCCTCCGCGCCGGGCGGGATCGCCGTCGCCTCGGCGTCGAGCTCGGCGAAGGAGCGACCCGGGGCGAACTGGTCCCGGAACCAGGCGATCAGGCTCCCGCTGGCGGCCATGCAGCCGTTGGGCAGGAAGCGATCGTCCATGACATGGTAGTCGAGGAAGAGGCGGGGGTCGACGAGCGGCCGCGTCGAGCAGTAGAGGATGTCGCCGGCGCCGCCGAGCTTGACGAGGAGATCGCCCGGACCGATCACCCCGGCCGAGAAGGCCGAGGCGACGTGGTCGGCCGAACCGGCGACGACCGGCGTCCCCGCCCGCAGGCCGGTCGCCCCGGCGGCCGCCTCGGTCACCGCGCCGACGATCTCGGCCGGCCGGCGGACCGGCGGGAGCCAGCCCCGGTCGATGGTCGCCAGCGCGAGGATCGCGTCGTCCCAGTCCTCGCGCCCCAGGTCGTAGAGGCCGCTCTCCAGCGCCCAGTTCCGCTCCACCGACCACTCCCCGGTGAGGCGGTGGACGATGAAGTCGTAGGAGCCGCAGACGCGGACGGCGCGGGCCATCACCTCGGGCTCGTGCGCGCGGAGCCAGCGGAGCGTGGGGCCCACGCTCTGCTGGGTGACCGGGCTGCCGGTGCGCCGCAGGATGTCCGCGGCGTCGGTGCGCGCCTGGAAGAAGGCGATCTCGTCGATCGCGCGCGCGTCGTTCTGCTGGATCGAGGGGCGAAGGACCCGGTCGGCGGCGTCGAGCAGGACGACGGTGGGGACCATGCCGCTGACACCGATCGCCGCCACACCGCCGGCCTCGCGGCCGGTCGCGGCCAGGAGGCGCGGCACGCCCCGGCAGACGTTGGCCCACCAGCCGTCGGCGTCCGCCTCGGCCCAGCCCGGGTGGGGCGATTCGAGGCCCGCCGGTTCGCTCGCCTCGCCGAGGATGGCGCCGGCCGGGTCGATCAGGACGAGCTTGGTGCCGCTGGTGCCGACGTCGATCCCGAGGAGCGTCCCGGCGCTCATGGCGAGAAGCTACCTCCTTCCCGGCCCGGCCGGTCAGCCGCCGCGCACCTCGCCGGCCGCGGCGACGAGGCGCCGCACCCGCTCGGGGTCGACCGGGTTCCAGATGTGGCCGTCGACCTTCAGGCTCGTCCCCACGATCGCGCCGTCGGCGTATCGGAGCGCCTCCACCACATTCTCCGGGCGCACCCCCGTGTTGGCCAGCACCGGCGTCCCCGGCGCCGCCTCCTTCGCCGCGCGCAGCTCGCTCATCTCGAAGGCGATGCCGGCCATCGGCCCGGAGACGAGGAGCGCGTCGAAGCCGAAGTAGGCGGCTCCCCGGGCGCGCGAGGCGACGTCGCGGCCGGCGATCGAGCGGGCGAACTCGGGGGCGATGTTGGCGAAGAGGGCGCAGTCGACGATGCCGAGCCGGGCGCGTTCGGCGAAGATCGCCGCCGGGTCGGACGCCAGGAGCCCCATGTCGGTCTCGAAGACGCCGCTCATCACCTCGCGCACCCAGCGCGCCCCGGTCGCCGCCGCCACCGCCAGCGAGGCGACGGGGTCCCATAGCACGTTGACCCCGAAGGGGAGGGAGAGCCCGCCGGCGGTCCGGGCGATCACGGCCGCCATGAACGCCGGCACCTCCGGCCCGACCCTCGTGGCGTAGGGGAGATCGGCCTCGTTGCAGTACATGACGCCGTCGACGCCGCCGGACTGGAGCGCCTCGATGTCGCGGCGCGTGGCGTCCACGACCGCGTCCAGGGTGACGCCGTCGCGGTGGCGCGACCACCCCGGGGAGGCGGGCAGGTGGACCATCCCGATGATCGGCTTCGGCCGGGCGAAGATCCGTTCGAGCGCATTCATGGATGACAGTTTGTATCAGAGCGGCGGTCGTGGCACGATGCGCCGTACATGAGCTCGATGGTTGGCGTCATCGGCGGCGCGAGCGTGCGGCCCCGTGGCCGGCGGCGCCACTTCCCCTCGCTCGGACGCCTGGGCGCCCATCTCGTGCTCGCCGCGTCCGCCCTCGTCATCGTGCTGCCGCTCCTCTGGATCTTCCGCACCTCGATCGTCTCCCGGCGCGTCGCCTACCTGATCCCGCCCGACTTCACGGCGACCCCCAACATCGACAGCTGGGCCTACATCTTCGGCGACCAGGGCTTCGTCCGCTTCTTCCTCAACAGCCTGGGGATCGGCCTCGGGACGGGGCTCCTGTCGCTCCTCATCGGGGTGCCGGCCGCCTACTCGATCGCCCGCTGGCAGACCGGCCGCCGGCCGATGCGGGTCGGCATCATGGCGACCCAGATCCTGCCGCCGATCACGCTCATCATCCCGGTCTTCATCCTGGGCCGCGAGACCGGCCTCCTCAACAACCAGCTCCTGCTGGTCGTCATGTATCTCTCCTTCAACATCCCCTTCGTCGTCTGGATCCTGAGCGGCTTCTTCGTGAGCCTGCCCCGGGAAGTCGAGGAGGCCGGCCTCGTCGACGGGGCGACCCCCTTCCAGGTCCTGCGGATCCTCGTCGTGCCGATGGCCTGGCCGGGGATCGTGGCGGCGGGGATCTTCAGCTTCGTGCTCGCCTGGAACGAGTTCCTCTTCGCCTTCATCCTGACCGGCATCGACTCGCGCACCCTGCCGGTCGCCCTCGTCGGGCTGATCACGCAGGCGGGCACACAGGTCGGCCCCATGGCGGCCGGCACGGTCCTGATGAGCGTCCCGGTCATCGCCCTCACCTTCGTGGCGCAGCGTTACCTGGTGAGCGGTCTGACGTTCGGTTCGGTCAAGTGATCCGGGCCCTCGCTCCTGCGAGGGCCGGTGGAGAGGAGGTTGCTCGGATGAGATCGCGTTCGAGTCGCGGCCGTGAGACCCGCGGGTTCGTCGCCCGCGCGCTCGGGGTCGTCGCCGTCGCCGCGTTCGTCGCCTCGGCCTGCCAAGCGACCGGCACGCCGACGCCGACCGGCACGCCGTCCCCGACCGGTGGCGGCAAGCCCTTCGAGGGGGTGACCCTCAACCTGCTGATGGAGGACCTCACGGAGACCCACTACATCGCCGACCTGCTGCCGGACTTCAAGGCGAAGACCGGCATCACCGTCGTCTTCGAGCAGGTCCCCTACAGCAACATGTACGAGAAGCTCGTCACGCAGCTCTCCGGGCCGGAGAAGTCGGGCTCCTACGACGTCGTGGCCGTCGACTACTACTGGCCGGGCGAGTTCGCCCGCTCGGGCTGGATGCTCCCGCTCGACGACCGGATCGCCCGCGACAAGACCGACCTCTCGGGGATCATCCAGGCCTTCTTCGACGTCAACGGCAAGGTCGACGGCAAGACCTACTACATCCCCTACTTCCCGTACCCGATGGGCATCGTCTATCGCAAGGACCTCGACGTGAAGATCCCGAAGACGATGGAGGAGTACGTCACCTACACCAAGAGCCTCAAGAAGGGCGACTTCTACGGGGCGGCGATGCAGGGTGCGCCGACCGACCCGATCGCCATGGAGTGGCTCAACTTCCTGTATGCCAACGGCGGGGACCTCTACGCCGCCGACCTCAAGACGCCGACCGTCAACAACGAGATCGGGCGGAAGGCGCTCGACCAGTACATGGACATGATCGACAACGCCGCCCAGACCGGCGCCGCCGGCGCGAACCTGGACGACGCCTCCAACACCTTCGCGCAGGGGAAGGCGGCGACGATGGTGACCTACATCACGATCTTCGCCGGTTTCTTCCAGGATCCGGAGAAGTCGGTGATCGTCGACAAGTGGGAGGTGGCGGCGATGCCCGGCACCGGCGTCGGCAACGTCGGCGTCTGGTCGTTCGGCGTCCCCAAGAGCTCCAAGAACCCCGATGCGGCCTGGGAGTTCGTCAAGTGGGTGACGTCGGAGCCGGTCGCCAGGCAGCGCGCCCTCAAGGGTGGCTCGCCGGCCTACACCGCCCACTACACCGATGCGGAGATCCTGGCCAAGTTCCCCTACCTGACCCGCGCCATCGACATCCTCAAAGCCGGCAAGGGCCTGCCGCTGATCACCAAGCAGCAGGACATGGTTTCCACCCTGGGGCGCGAGCTCTCCAAGGCGGCGGCCCATGAGGTCGAGCCGCAGGAGGCGCTCGACGCGATCGCCACCAAGCTGGCCGAACTGGCCACCCAGTAGCGCGACGGCGGCACCCTGGCCCCGCTGCGTGGCAGCGAGGGGAGCCGGTGACGACTCCCCTCGCTCACTGGTGGACGCCCGGTCCCTGAGCCGGCCAGCCGCAGCGACCACGCCGTGACCGAGACGTCCACGACTCCGCCGCTCCCCTACCACCTGGCGGGAAGGACCCGCGGGCTGCCCTTCCGCTGGCGCCTGCTCATCCCGGTGATCGTGGCACTGATCGTGGTGGACGCCTTCCCACTCACTTACGCCTTCGTGGCGAGCCTGCAGCGGTTCCTGCTATCCGGGACCGACCTGTCGCGACCGTTCACCGGGCTCCAGAACTACCTCGACTTCGCGTCGACGGCGGAGTTCGCCAAGGCGGCCTGGAACACGGTCGTCCTGTCCGCCTCGGTCGTGACGCTGGAGATCGCCATCGGCTTCGCCCTGGCCTACCTGCTCGCCCTGCGCGACCTCCGCTTCCGCAACCTCTACTTCCTCGTCTTCATGATCCCGCTCCTGTTGAGCCCGGTGGCGGTCGGGCTCTCGTGGCGGCTGATCCTCCACCCCGACCTTGGGATCCTCAACTGGGTGCTCGGGCTGGTCGGGCTGCCCAAGTTCGCCTGGCTCGGCGACGTCGACCTGGCGATGCCGACGGTGATCGCGGTCGACGTCTGGCACGAGACGTCGGCGCTCATCCTGATCTTCTATGCCGGGCTCCAGGCCCTTCCCCACGAGCCGATCGAGGCGGCCCGGGTCGACGGCGCGAGCGGCCGGCAGATCCTCCGCCACATCGTCCTGCCGCTGATGGCACCGATCATCGTGGTGGCGGTCCTGATCCGTCTCGTCTCCGCGGTGAAGACCTACGACCTGATCTACATCCTGACCCGCGGCGGGCCGGGGACCGCGACGGAGACGGTCTCGTTCCTGATCTGGCGCACCGGGCTCGCCGGCCCGCTCGACGTCGGCAAGGCGGCGGCCGGCTCAATCGTCCTGCTCCTGGTGATCGTCGTCCTCACCTACTTCCTGCTCCGCGCCACCGACCGCGCCGCCGCGATGGAGTAGCGGGGGGCGGGCGGCAGGGCGGCCGGTGGCGGCGGCGGTCGCGTGGCGGCGCGTTCCGGCGGCTGCCACCGTGGGTGGCGGATCCCTCCCGGAGCACGCTCGACCGCGGCGCGGGAGCGCGGTTTCGCAGTAGCTGCACGCGTGGATCGGCGCGACGCCGCCACTCCCGGTGGCGCGACCGTGCGGCGCGGCCGCCTCGCCGCGGGTGGGCGCTCGATCAGCGCGCCGCGTGCTCGGCCCAGCGCACGACGAGACCCGCCGCGACCGCAGCGCGCGGGCCGAAGCGGCCGGCCACGTTGGCGCGGCCGATCGCCGGACCGCGGGGGCCGGCCGGCCCGGACGGCGCCCCGAGCGCCGCACCGATCGCCGCCACGACCTCCTCGTCGAGCGCCCCGCCGCCGGCCAGGATCAGCTGGTCCGGATGCGCATCGAGGGCGGAGAGGCAGCGCGCCACGTTGCGCCCCAGCACGTCGCGCTTGAGCGCGCGGCGCGTCGCCGCGAACGTCTCGACGGCGACCTCGACGCCGGGGAGCGGCACGATCCCCTCTCGCGTGTCGAGGGCGAGGCCGCCGACCGCGGCCGGCGGCGCCGGCTCGGCGAGGAAGCGCCGCGTGCCGCGCTCGTCGAGGACGAGCCGTGGCTCGATGACGGCGACGACCGGGTGGAGCTTGGCCGACTCGGCGAGTGCGGCCGGCAGCCCGGCGTAGGCGGCGAGCGCGGCGACGACGAGGTCGCCCGCCCCGGCGGCGACCACCGAGCGACCGTCGGCGACCAGGTCGATCGTGCCGGCGCCGACATCGCAGACGGCAGCGCCGGTGGTGGCGCCCGGCGTCGTCATCCCGCCCGCGAAGGCGGCCTCGGCCTCGCCGCCGACGACCTCGACCGGCAGGCCACACGCCTCCGCGAGCAGCTCGGGGAAGCGGTCGGCCGGGGCGCCGCCGAGGAGCGCCAGGGCGACCCCGGCGGCGCGACCGCCCCGGTGGAGCCAGGTCTCGCCGAGGCGCGGGGTGCCCACGGCGAAGGCGTCGCGCACCGGGCGCGGCGTGCGCGCGAGGAGGGCTGCGACCGCGGGATCGTCGCTGGCGAGGTCGGCCAGCGTCCCGGCCGGCAGCGCCTCGGCGAACGCAGCGGCGCCGGCGCCGAGGTCGACCGATCGTGCCGTCCCGTCGGTCAGGCGGAGCGTCAGGCGGCCGCGTCGTTCGGGCGCGTCATCGAGCGGCGCGTCGGTGATGAGCGCGCAGCGCTCGGCCTCGACGAGCTGCGCCACCGCTGAGGCGTCGCCGAAGCCGAAGTGATCGGCCAGGTAGAGCGGATCGGCCAGCCGCTGCACGGTCCGTCCCGGCGGAGCCACCTCGAGGGCGACCCGGCAGCCGGCCGGCAACAGATCGAGGCGGTCCACCTCGTCGACGATGGGCAGCGCGACCGAGAGCCGGTTGGCGATGACGACCGCGTCGTCCCCCGTACAAACGACACCCGCCACCGGCAGCCCGGCGCGGAGGGCGGTGTCGATCGTCGCCGCGGCACGGTCGAACTCGACCTCCAGCGGGACGGCGACGATCAGCGGGCCGTCGGGGAGTCGCTCGCCACCGGCGACCGCCCGCGCCAGCCCGACCAGCCCGACCAGCTTCCCGGCGGCCAGCCCCGACCCGCCCGGCGTCCGGCCGCGCGCGCGGAGCGCCGACAACCGCCCGCCACCGGACGTCACCGCCTCGAACGAGAGCTGCCCGGTGACCGCCGGCACGAGTTCGGCGACCAGGACCCGCTCGGTGCGGGGCGTGGCGGCCTCGAGGAGCGCGAGCGCCGCCGCGAGGGATGCGCGGCTGCCCTTGATCCCGCTGGTGCGGGCGAGCGACGCGGCATGCCAGGCGATCGACCCGTCGCGCCCGACCTCGGCGACGACCAGCTCGGTCGTCTGGTTGCCGACGTCGAGCCCGGCGACGATCACCCCTCGCGACTCAGCGGCAGAGGCCGCGCCGGACGTAGGCGTCCCGGGCGGAGCGGACCAGCTCGGCGTTGAGCGCGGCGCCGTGAGCTTCCAGCCACGCGGCCAGCTCGGTAAGCTCGGCGGCCGAGGCGCGGCCGGGGCGGAGCATCTCGTAGACGTGGAACAGCTCCGCGTCGTCGAGGGCGGTCAGCTCGGCGGCCCGGCGCAGGTTGGCGGCGAATGGCCCGTAGTCGCGCGACTCGGCCAGGTCGGCCTGCGCGCGAAGCGTCTCGGCCGAGATCCGGATGTCACCGGGGACGAGTTCCCCCGTCGCCAGCCGCTCGAGCGTCAGCTCCTCGGCCGGGCGCCCGGAGAGGGCGCGCGCGCCGGCCTCGGCCGTCATCGTCGGGCCTCCTCACCGACAGGCGCGAGACCGACCGCAGCGGGCGCGAGCTCGCCGACCCCGAGCGGCTCGGCCGGCGGGAAGGCGACCGCCAGCTCGACCGGCGGCGCCCCGGCCACGACGTGCTCGCGCTCGACGGCGGTCATGGCCACGACCCGGGCGTGGTAGCGCGCCGTGATCGCCTGGTCGGTGTAGGGGTTCTGGGCCGGCACCGGGCGGCCGCGCTTGGCGTGGCGGGCGGCGTTGGCGCCGAGGAGCCGGTAGAGGCGCGCGTCGATGATCGGGGCGACGCTGTAGAGCTCGAGGTTCTGCAACGGGCGCAGGTCGCGCCGGTGGATCAGCGCCGTCCCCTTCGCCTGGATCCCGACGGCGATCCCGGAGCCGGCCAGGCGCGCCCCGGCCAGGCCGATCGCGCCGAGGTCGATCGTGGAGCGGACGCGGACGACCCGGGCCCGGGCGCCCTCCTCCTCGATCCCCGCCAGGATCTCCCTGAGGATGCGCCCGACGCCGAGGCCGTCGAGCGCCCGATGGAGGGCGAGCCCGAAGGCGGGCGAGACGGCGACGACCACCTCGGCGGGGTCCTCACCGGCGGTCGCCTCCCCGATCTCGCGCAGCTCGACGTCCCCGGCGGCGCTCGCCTGCTCGCGGAGGAGCGCCTCGCGGTCGAGGACGCCGCGGACCGCGGCGATCTCCGCCCGCCGCGCCACCGAGACGGCGTGCCCGGTCCCCGGGCCGGCGTAGTCGTTCGGGTCGCTGAAGGCGGAGAGGCAGCGCATCCGCTCATCGAAGATCGCCGCCGGCTGGAGCAGGTCGCCACGGACTCGCTCCCGGGCCATCGCCAGGAGCCGCTCGGCCTCGTCGGTGAAGCCGCGCCGGCGGAGCGCCTCGGCGGCGTCGAGGAGGCCGATCCGCCGTTCGCGGATCGCCGCCGCCGCGTCGCTCACGGCGTGGGGGCGGTCCTCGGGGAGATCCTGGGAGGAGTCCGCCGCGACGGCCGCGTCGATCCGTGCCTCGTCGATGCCGCCGAGCCCCAGCTCCCCCCAGACCGCCGCCACCGCCCGCGCCGCGCGCTCGCGCCGCTCGCCGATCGTCGCCTCACCCGGCCAGCGCAGCACGCCGTCGAAGCCCCAGTCGCGCTGGATCGCCAGGTAGTCGTCAAGGTCCTCGCCGTTCAGGTTGGAGGGGCCGAACATGTTGTCGTGACGGCGGACGAAGCCGAAGCCGCTGAAGAGGAAGTCGCTGCCGGCGAGGAGGAGCGGCATCGTCCGCCCCATCCGTCGCAGGTCGCTCTCGCTGACCAGGGTGTCGTTGCCCGAGCACGATTCGAGGCCGCGCGTCATGGCCATCAGGTTCTCGGCCAGGAGCTCGCGGAACCCGTCGGGCACCGAGCCCGCCACCGACGCCCCGTCGATCCCCCCGTTCTGCGTCCCCTGCGACCCGATCGCCCAGGTGAGCGAGACGCAGCGGCTCTCCAGGGAGGCCATCGACGAGCCCTCGGCGGCCGCCATCAGCACCTCCGCCCCGGCGCCCGAGGTGACGCGCATCTTGAGGCCGCGCGAGGCGTAGGCCGAGCAGAGGAAGGCCTTCGACCAGGGCGTGTCGTCGCCGTCGACGAAGGCGCCCTCCGTGCCGTAGAGCGAGATCGTCTCCGCGTAGGTGGTCAGGCCGCGCAGGCCGAGCTCGAGCTCGGCCGCCTCCTCGACCGAGCACTGCGTCAGCGCCCCGGGGACGCCGACCTGCGAGCCGATCAGCAGGGCCAGGGCGTTGGACGGGGCGTGCTCGAGGACCGGCACGGTCGTCTCCAGCTCGCGGAAGCCGTAGGCGACGGCGGTGGCGGCGTCGGCGGCGAGGAGGGCCGGGTCGTCGAGGCGGTTGGTGATGTGGGCCTGGTTCGAGGGGGTCCGGCGGACGCGCATCTTGGCGACGGCGAGGACCAGCTCGGCGGGACGGAGGAGCGCCACGACCTCCGCCAGCTTCGCCGGCGTCATCCCGGCGGCCAGGCGCTGGATCTCGGCGCGCGGGACGTCGATGTCGACGAGCATCCGGGCGACGGCGAGCGAGTCGATCGCCATCGCCTCGGGGGCGACCGCGAGGTCGAGCCCGAAGCGGGCGATGAACTCGTCGAGGAGGTCGAAGTCGGCCTCCGGTTGGCCGTCCAGCTCGACGACGCGCCCGTCCTCCATGCGCAGGCTCGGGCGGCGATCGGCGGCGGTCGGGAAGGCGACCAGCCCCTGCTCGGGCGCCTCGACCGTCAGCTGGTCGAGGTGGATCGGCCGGGCGTCGAGCAGGTCGAGCCGGCGCCAGCGCCGGGACCTGGCCGCGCCGCTGCTCGCGGGTCGGGTCGTCCCCTCGTCGCTCATCGGGTCCAGCTCACTCCGTCCTCGGCCGCGTGCCGTTCCGTAATCATGGCACGCGACGCCCTGCCGGCAGGGGGCGGGCAGCCGGTGCCTCACGTACGCCCACCAGGCGTGCCTGAAGGGACGGATGCGCGTTCGCAGCGCCCGCCGGGCCCGGTCCACGCTCGGCCGGACCCGCTCGCGGGACGATCGGAGGCTCGATGGGCTCTACTACGCCCACCCGGCGTAAGTGAGGGACGGATCGCCGGCGGGCGCGGCCGCCTTCCCGCGGCCGCCCTCCCCGCCGCTTGCCGTCGACGCTCAGCCGTCCCCCTCCACGATCAGCCGCTCGTGTCGACGATCCGCTCCGCCCCGGCGTAGACGTTGAGACGGCCCTCGCGCAGGAAGCCGACGAGGGTCAGGCCGAACTCGTGCGAGACGTGGATCGCCAGGCTCGACGGGGCGGAGACGGCGGCGAGGAGCGGGATCCCCGCGGCGATCGCCTTGTGGGCCAGCTCGAAGGCGGCGCGGCCGCTCACCACGAGGGCGGCGTCGTGGCGCGGCAGGCGGCCGGCCAGGAACTCGTGCCCCACCACCTTATCGACCGCGTTGTGCCGCCCCACGTCCTCGCGCAGCAGCTGTAGCTCCCCGTCAGTGCCGAAGAGCGCCGCGGCGTGAAGGCCCCCCGTCTCGGCGAAGACCCGCTGGGCGGCGCGCATCGTCGCCGGCAGGCCCTCGATCGTCCCGCGGGCGAAGCGCGGCCCGGGCGGGAGCGGCCGCAGGTCCGTGCGCAGCGCCTCCATCGTGGCGTGGCCGCAGACGCCGCAGGCCGTGGTGGACACCAGGTTCCGCTGCCAGCCGCGCGGTGCGTCGACCGGCCG
>Ga0154433_1107_pt2 | contig 12569 bp, 11 predicted proteins | sample RifGroC2_FD_115937 | JGI IMG/M metagenome (GOLD analysis project Ga0154433, IMG submission 115937) | Chloroflexi bacterium GWC2_73_18 | reverse complement strand
GGCGGCCACCTGGCGGCACTGCTGGGGACATCGGGAGACGTGGCGGAGCTGGCCGGATCGGAGAACCCCGGGCCGTCCGACGCGGTCCAGGCCGTCGTCGACTGGTTCGGCCCGGTGGACATCCGCGAGGGGCCGGTCGTCGAGGACGACCCCTGCGTCGTCGATCTCGCCGCCCTCGACCGCGCGTACGGCGGTGAGGCGACGCCCTACTTCTACTGGACCCGTGCCTGGGGGCTCTTCCTCGGCGGGTCGCTCGCCGACCCCGACGTCCTGGCGCGGGCGACGGCGGCCACGCCGTTGACCTACGTCGATGCCGGCGACCCACCCTTCCTGGTCATCCACGGCGAGTCGGACGGGCTGGTCCCGATCCGCCAGAGCGAGCTCCTCGCCGGCGCCCTCGAGTCGGCCGGCGTGGCGGTCACCTTCGTTCGCCTCCCCGGCGCCGGGCATGCCTACGGCCCACCGGGCCGGGCGGGCGAGGTCCTGCCAGACTTCCTCGAGCCGACGCTCGACTTCCTCGATCATCGCCTCCGCACCCCGTGAGCCCGCGGTGCGGAGCGAGCCACCGATAAGGAGGCCCACCGATGCCCGACCCGAAGATGGGGATCCTGCTCTGGAGCCAGGCGGCCGAGTGGCCGCCGATGCTTGACGCCGCGCGCCGGATCGACCGGCTCGGCTACGACCACCTGTGGACCTGGGATCATCTCTACGCCATCTTCGGCGACCCGTACCAGCCGATCTTCGAGGGGTGGGCCGCCATCTCGGCCTGGGCGGCCGCGACCGAGCGGGTGCGGGTCGGCCTGATGGTCGGCGCCAACACCTTCCGCAACCCGGGACTGGTCGCCAAGCTGGCGGCGACGGTCGACCACATCAGCGGCGGGCGCTCGATCCTGGGGCTCGGGGGCGCCTGGTTCGGCCTCGAGCACGAGGCGCACGGCATCGACTTCGGCAGCGGGTTCGGGGAGCGGCTCGACTGGCTCGACGAGTCGGTCGGGCTGATCCGGCGGCTCCTCGACGGCGAGGAGGTAACGCACCCTGGGCCGCACTACCGCTTCGAGCGTCTCCGCCACGCCCCGCTCCCCCTCCAACCGCACCTGCCGATCATGATCGGCGGCGGCGGGGAGCGAAAGACGCTGCGGACCGTGGCGAAGTACGCCGACATCTGGAACGTCTTCGGCGACCTGGAGACGCTCCACCACAAGATCGAGGTGCTGCGCGACCACTGCGCCGTGGTCGGCCGGGATCCCGCGACGATCACCAGGACGCTCGGCTGCAAGATGGTGATCCGCGATGATCCGGTCGAGGCGCAGCGGGCCTGGGACGCGCTTATGGTCGCCAATCGCGAGCCGCACTACAGCGACGACGCGCCGTGGCTCGGACCGCCGGCGATGATCGCCGAGACGCTGCGCGGCTACCTGGACGCCGGCTTCGACGGCCTGATCGTCGAGCTACCGGCGCCCTACGATGTGGAGACGATCGAGCGGCTGATCGGCGAGGTCGGGCCGATGGTCGGCGCGCGCGGAGGCTGAGGGGTCGCCGGGCCGGACGCGAGTGGAGGAGGTGATCTCTGCCATGCGAGCCTCGGCTGTCGTGTTCCTGCTCGCCCTCGGCGCGGCGGCGTGCGTGCCGCAGCCGTCGCCGTCGCCCTCCTCGTCCGCCGCACCGACCCCATCGCCGACCGTGGCGCCCCCGTCCCCATCGGCCGCGCTCGAGGGATCGGTACGTCTCACGGTGGTCAACGAGGATCGCATGGATCGAACCATGGCCCTCGTCCTTGTCGGTCGCATCACCGACGGCGAAGATCACGTGATCGCAGATCTCGATCTCGACGTGGGCGGCCGGGCGCTGGCCCTCCCTCCGGGAACGTACCGGTTCGTCGGCGAGACGCACGCGTTCGGCCCGGGCGGCCAGGGACCGGTGATGGCTCGGTGCGCGCGCGACTTCGAGGTGGCCGCCGTGGGCACGACCGCGCTCACCGTCCACATCGACTGGGGACGACCCTGCTTCGTCGAGGTGAGCTGACCCCATCGCGCGTCGCCGTGCCCCCGGCGCGCCTACGCCCAGCAGAACCGCCGAAGCGCGGAGCTCGCTGTCGTAGGGCGGCGCGGGCCTGACGGCTCCGATCGTCCGGCGCGACCGCAGCGCGTCCGTGGTTACCGGGAGCGTGAGCGGGCATCATTGGCCCCCGGGCCCCACACCCGATCCCAGTGCATATCGGGCCCGGCAATGACTCCACGGCTGGGAGCGACAGGATCGGCCGATAACGTGCCCGACGCGCCGCCGCGATCGTGCCGCCCGCGTGCGCTCGCCGATCTTCTCCCGATCAAGGTAACCATGGAGCCGCTACGCCAAGGGCGAGGCATCCACCCCGGCGTCCGCGGAAGCCGCGGCCCTACGCCACCAGCACCGCCGAGGCGCGGAGCTCGCTGGCGGCGAGGCGGGCGAGCGCCTCGCGCGCCTCGCGGAGCGGGAACGTCTCGACCTCGCTGCGGACGCCGAAGCGCGCCGCCAGCTCGAGCAGCTCGAGGGCGTCGCGGCGGGTGGCGTTGGCCACGCTGCGCAGGACCCGCTCGCGGTAGAGGAGCGCGTAGGGGAACGAGGGGATGTCGGTCATGGTGATGCCCGCGCAGGCGACCGCGCCGCCCGGCACGATCGCTCGCAGCGCCACCGGGACGAGGCGGCCGGTCGGGGCGAAGACGATCGCCGCGTCGACGGAGTCCGGCTCAGGCTCCTCCCCCGCCCAGGCCGCCCCGAGTTCGCGGGCGACGTCGCGATGTGTCTCGCTCCGCGTCGCCACGTGGCACTCCCAGCCCAGGCCGCGCGCCACCTGGAGGGCGATCGAGGCCGAGTTACCGAAGCCGATCAGGAGGAGGCGCCCGATCGGTCGGTCGAGCACCCCCGCCAGCCGCAGCGCGCGGTAGCCGATCACCCCGCCGCAGAGGAGCGGCGCGACGGTCGCCGCGTCGCCGAGCGGATCGGGGAGCGGGTAGGTGAAGTCCGCCCGCGCCGTCATCGTCGTGGCGTAGCCGCCATCGACGTCGTAACCGGTGAAGCGCGCCTCGGGGCAGAGGTTCTCGCGCCCCGACCGGCAGGCGGGGCAGCTCCCGCAGGCCGAGGCGAGCCAGCCGACCCCGACGCGCGTCCCCGGCGCCAGCTCCACGCCCGACCCGACCGCCTCGACCCGCCCGACCACCTGGTGCCCGAGCGTCACCGGCAGCGTGTGGGCCGGCACGTCGCCCTCGACGATGTGGAGGTCGGTGCGGCAGACGCCGCACGCCTCGACGCGGAGGCGCACCTCGCCGGGGCCGGGCTCCTCGGCCGGTCGCCCGCCTGACCCGGCCGCCTCCTCCACGCGCAGGTCGGCCTCGGGAAGCGGCGCCTGGCGGTAGAGTCGGACGCGCAGCTCGTCGCCCACGGGCCAAGTCTAGGGCGCGGTGGAGCGGCCCACGCGCGAAAGGATCGGCGGATGAAGACGTACCGGCTGGCGGTGATCCCCGGCGACGGGGTCGGGAAAGAGGTCGTCCCCGAGGGGCTCAAGGCCCTGCGGCGGGCCGGCGAGGTGACCGGCGCCTTCGGTATCGAGACGGCCGACTACCCCTGGAGCTGCGAGTGGTACCTCGAGCACGGCGAGATGATGCCGTCCGACGGGCTCGACCGGCTGCGCGACGCCGACGCCATCTACCTCGGCGCGGTCGGCTTCCCCGGCGTCCCCGACCATGTCTCGCTGTGGGGCCTCCTGCTGCCGATCCGCCAGGGCTTCGACCAGTACGTCAACCTGCGCCCCGTCGCGCTCTTCGAGGGGATCGAGGGCCCGCTGCGCGACCGCGGCCCGGCCGACATCGACATCCTCTTCGTCCGCGAGAACACCGAGGGCGAGTACGTCGGGCTCGGCGGCCGCTTCCGCGTCGGGCAACCCGAGGAGGTCGCCGTCCAGACCGGGCTCTTCACCCGCCGGGGGGTCGAGCGCGTCGCCCGCTACGCCTTCGAGCGCGCGCGGGAGCGGCGGCGGGAGCTCGCCAGCGCCACCAAGTCGAACGCCCTCAACTTCTCGATGGTCTTCTGGGACGAGGTCATCGCCGAGGTCGGGCGCGACTACCCCGACGTCGAGCTGACGAGCTATCACGTCGACGCCCTCGCGGCGCGCATGGTGACCGCCCCCGGGACGCTCGACGTCGTCGTCGCCTCGAACCTCTTCGGCGACATCCTGACCGACCTGGGCGGCGCGCTCCAGGGCTCGCTCGGGCTGCCGGCCGGGGCCAACCTCAACCCCGAACGGCGATACCCATCGATGTTCGAGCCGATCCACGGCTCGGCGCCCCGGCGCGCCGGCCAGGGCGTCGCCAACCCGATGGCCGCCATCTGGGCCGGGGCGATGCTCCTCGAGCACCTGGGCGAGACCGAGGCGGCGGGCCTGATCATGGCGGCACTCCGGCACGTGGCGAAGCACGGTCCCCGGACGAAGGACCTGGGGGGCACGGCGCGGACGGCCGAGGTCGGCGACGCGATCGTCGCGGCGATGGGGCGGGGCTGACGGGGGCGCGGTGGTGGGAAAGCGGCGATCCCCCGGGACCCGCTACCACTCCGGGTGGCAGGAACGGGGCCGGGCACGCGTGGGCGCGCGACCCGGGGGCGCATTTCGGCCGACCGGTGACGAGCGGCCGAGCCGCCGCTACCACTGGTAGTGGCACGGGCCGATGTGTGCGGCGTGGGAGGCGGCGAGCCCCGGTGCGCCGCGCGCCCCCCGCGGCGACGGCTCGCCCCTCAGCCGATGACGAACCAGGCGAAGGGCGTCACCGCGGTGGCGCTGGCCGTCAGGTGGACGATGAAGCTGTCGGCCGCAGCGTCGACCGCCACGCGTTGGAGGACGGTCGAGCCGCCGGGGTGACCGAGGAGGGTCACCAACACCCGCGAATCGGCCGTCAGGTCGATGGCCGGCGTCACCTGCTTCGACTTCGTGCCGACCGCGATCATACCGATGCCGCTGGTGCTGAACTCGACCCGGCCGGCGGCCTGGAGCGCCCGGCCGCTGGCGCCGGAGGCGAAGTAGCCACCGACGCCCGTGCTGGCGAAGCCGTGGACGCCGCGGCCGCTGGTCGCCACGCCGCTCACCCCGCGGCCGGAGGCCGACTGCCCGGTCACGCCACGGCTCGAGGCGTCCTGCACGGCCAAGCCGTAGACGCCGGTCTTCGCCGGCGCCACCGGGGGATCGGAGAACGTGCTGTTCGACTGCCCGATCACCCCGGTCGCGTTGACGTAGGACTGCCCGACGGCGCCCGCCTGGGTCGTCGACCAGGAGATGCCGTAGATGCCGGGTCCGTCCGTCCCACCGAAGCCCTGGACGCCGGCGACCGACTCGCTGGTCCCCGACACCCCGGGTCCCGTGTTCCCCCATCCGGCTACGCCGACGCCCGACTCGGCCGTCCCGTAGACGCCGGCACCGCTGGCATGGCTGGAGCCCCAGATCGCCGTGCACTGGAGGAACGTCCCGGAGCCCCGGCTGTTGGAGAGCTTCGTCCGTGTCTGGCCGGAGTACGTGCCTCCGACCTGGACGGCATCCCCGTCGGCGGCTGCAGCGCCGGGCGGCCGCCCCAATGCATGGGCGACGAGCGCGGCGAGGCCGCCGGTGGCGGCCGCGAGCACGGCGCGACGGGAGCGGGGTGACATCGTATCGATGGCCATGGCTGTCTCCCTTCCCACCCGGGGCGCACGATGCATGCGCCGTGCTGACCCGCGTACGGGTCGAGGGTGACCGACCGGCCAGCCGGTGCCCAGTGCCAGGTGGCAGTCAGCCGCCGCGAGCCGCGTCGATCGCGTCGCGGAGCCCCTCGGCCGCGTCCAGGAGCGCCGCGCCGGATTCGCCGCCGAGCTGGCCGTCGTCGATCAGTTCCCGCACGTCCCCGACGAGACGGTCGGCCCGCTCACCGGCCTTCTTCCAGTCGCCCTCGTCGGCGGCCCGCTCCGCGTCGTAGGTGAGCGCCGCGAGGTCGTGAGCCTGGTTACCGCGCAGGCCGCCGCCCCCGCGGACCGCCTCGATCGCGCTGCGGGCCGCCCGCGCCGCGTCGTGGATGGCGGCCAGCGGGTCGGGCGTCGGCGCGGGAGTCGGACTCGGAGTCGGGCTCGGGCTCGGGGTGGGAGTGGCGGTGGGGCTCGCGGTGGCGCTCGGGCTCGGCGATGGGGTCGGGCTCGGGGACCGGCTCTCGCCGGGTGTCGTGACGGCCGCCGGCGGGCGAGGCGTGCCGCTGGTCCCCGAGAGCGCCGCGAGGAGGCCGCCGCCCTGGAGCAGGAGCCCGGCGGAGAGGAGGGTGACGATGAGCGCGGCGACGAGCGTGGCGGCCGTCGCCACGCCACTCCCGCGCGGCACCCGCCCTGACGATGCGGCGGTGGGAGCAACGTGACCTTCCCCGTTCGGGACGGCCGGGTAGACCGCGGTCCGATCCCGCGCCACCACCACGGTCGAGTCGGTCGCGCCGGACGGCTGTGGGTGCGCCGCGATGGCCCCGGGGTCCACGAGCGCGGCCGCCCGGCCCCGACCGCCCAGCCGCGCCCATCGCCCGAGCGCGGATGCGAGCGCGCTCGCCAGCCCGAGCGGATCGGGCCGCACCGCGGGGTCGGTCGAGAGTGCCAAACGGAGCGGCTCGTCGAACGCCTCCCCGAGCGCCGGATCGATCCCGGCGAGCGACGGCGGGGGCTCGTCCCGGGCCTCGACCAGCTCGGCCACGGTCCGCGCCGGTCGCGGCAGGACGCCGGCCAGCGCCTCGAAGGCGACGACGCCGAGTGCGTAGACGTCGCTCGCCGGCGACGCCTCGGCGCCGGTGAGCAGCTCGGGCGCCAGGTAGGCGAGCGGTGCCGACCGCCGTCCCCGTCGCCGTCAGGTCGGTCGGCGTCCCCGGGCGCGCCAGGCCGAAGTCGGCGAGCTTGGCCCGACCCGGCGCCAGCAGGACGTTCCCGGGCTTGACGTCCCGGTGGACGAAGCCCCGCTCGTGGAGCGCGTGGAGCCCCTCGGCGACGCTGACGGCGATCCGCACCGATTCGTCCGGGGCGATCGACCCGGCCGAGGCGATCCGGTCGGCCAGCGAGCCGCCCTCGCACAGCTCCATGACCAGGAAGGGGAGCCCGTCTGACGAGGCGTCGCCCGCCGCGACGTCGTAGACGGCGACGATCGATGGGTGGTTGATCGCCGCGAGCGCGCGCGCCTCCAGCTCGAAGCGGCGGGCGACGACCGGATCCTGGGCGAGGTTCGGCAGGAGGAGCTTGAGGGCGACGTCGCGCGCCAGGCGCAGGTCGTGGGCACGGTAGACCGTCGCCATCCCCCCGGCGCCGAGCGGGGCCTCGATCCTGTAGCGTCCCGCCAGGATCGTTCCGACCGACGGCATGGCGGGCAGGGTACCGCATGCGCCGCCGCGGGCGACATAGGACCTTCGGGCGGGGCCGGCCGGGGCCGGCGATCAGCCCTCCCCGGCCGTCAGCCGATCTCCACCTCGACGGCCCGCGGCACCGCGCGGCGAATCGCGTCGCCGACGGGGGCGTGCTCGTCGGCCCAGCGGACGATGTCGCGGAGCGTCTCCTCCGGCACACCCTCCGCGGCGATCGTGATCCGCGTCCGCGAGCTGAGCGGCCCGGCCGGCACGGCCTGGTCCATGCCCAGGATGCCGCGGTCGTCCGATTCGCTGTCGGCCGTCACCTCGAGCCGGCTGAGCTCCACGCCGAGCTGGGCCGCGCGCATGGCGATCAGCGCCACGTCGCAGCTGGCGGCCGCGGCGCGGAGGATCCAGCCCGGCGACGGCGCCGCCGCCCCGCCGCCGACCCCCTTCGGCATGTCGACGGCGAGTCGCTCGCCGCCCGGCCCGGCCACGGCGCAGCGCAGCTCGCCCTCCCAGGTCGCCATCGCCCACGAGTCCGTGTAGCGGGCCTCGTCGGGGTGCTCGGCCAGGTACCCGATGGCGCGCGCCATCGCCACGCGGATCTCCTCAGTCGACATCGCTCCCTCCTACTGCCGCTCATCGCCGCGCGGGCTGCCCCCTGCCGGCCGGGCGATACTCGGATAGCCTACCGCCTCACACTGCAAACAGGAAAGGAGAAGTCGATGAGCGAGCGCGTCCTCCTCCTTGTCGGCACCAAGAAGGGCGGCTTCATCCTGGAGAGCGACGCGGAGCGCCGCGATTGGCGCGTCCGCGGCCCGCTCTGCGAGGGCTGGCCGATCCACGACATGACCCACGACCCGTCGAGCGGGGCCATCTACGCCGCCGGCGGCAACGAGTGGTATGGCCCCGCCGTCTGGCGGAGCGACGACCTGGGCGAGACGTGGACCCACTCGAGCGAGGGGATCACCTACGGCGACGACGGACCGAAGATCCGCAAGCTCTGGAACGTGACCCCCGCTCACGGCGCGCTCTACGCCGGCGCCGACCCGGCCGGCCTCTTCCGCAGCGACGACGGCGGCGCCACCTGGCAGCACGTCGCCGGCCTGCGCGACCACCCCACCCGCCCCGAGTGGGAGGGCGGCAACGGCGGCCTCTGCCTCCACTCGATCGTCCCCCACCCCGTCGACCCGCGCCAGGTCTGGGTCGCCATCTCGGCGGTGGGGACGATGCACACCGCCGATGCCGGCGCCACCTGGACGCTGCGCAACCGGGGCGTCCGCGCCTGCTACCGCCCCGACCCCTACCCCGAGTTCGGGCAGTGCGTCCACAAGCTGGCGATGGCGCCCGGCGACCCGGCGCTCCTCTACGAGCAGACCCACTGCGGCGTCTACCGCAGCTCGGACGGCGGCGCGAGCTGGCAGGAGATCACCGCCGGGCTCCCCTCGCAGTTCGGCTTCCCCATGACGGTCCACCCGCGCGACCCGCGGACGATCTGGGTCATCCCCCTCAACGGCGACGACCAGGGCCGCCACATGCCGGACGGGCGTGCCGCCGTCTGGCGCAGCCGCGACGGCGGCGATTCGTGGAGCGACCTGCGCGCCGGGCTGCCGCAGGAGAACGCCTACCTGGGAGTCCTGCGCGAGGCGATGGCGGCCGACGCGCTCGACCCGGCCGGCGTCTACCTCGGGACGGGGACCGGCCAGCTCTTCGCCAGCCGAGACGAGGGCGAGCGCTGGTCGCCCGTCGCCGACTTCCTGCCGCCGATCTGGTCGGTCGACATCGCCGTCGTCGGCTTTTGAACGGACGGCCGACGCGACCGGCTGAGCCGATGGCGACCGTCCACCTGCCCCGCTCGTTCGTGGTGCTCTTCCCCGGAGCGGCGCGCCAGCTGGAGGTCGAGTCCAGGTCGGTCCTCGAGCTGATCGAGCGGCTCGACGCGGACTGGCCGGGGATGCGCAACCGGCTCGTCGACGCGGGCCCGTCGCTCCGCGAGCACATCAACGTCTTCGTCGACGGGGAGCGGGCGACGCTAGGCACGCGCCTGCGGTCGGGCTCGGTCGTCCACGTCATCCCCGCCATCGCCGGGGGCGCCAGCCTCCAGCCGGCCGCGCCGGGGACCCGCATCGTCGTGCCGCCGGCGAGCGGGCGAGCGGTCGTGGTCGGGGCCGGCCGTACCTTCCGCGTCGTCGACGTGCAGGGCGGCCAGGTCGGCGACCTCTTCGCCTTCAACGCGCACGACCTGGCCGAGCACCAGAGCGCGATGCACACGCGGATGCACGTCAACCGCCTCTTCCCGCGCGTCGGCGAGGCGTTCGTGACGAACCGGCGGCGGCCAATCCTCACCTTCCTGGAGGACACCTCGCCGGGCGCCCACGACCTCCTGATGGCGCCCTGCGACCCGACCCGCTACCGGCTCCTCGGCGTCGAGGGCTGGCACGCTAGCTGCCAGGAGAACCTGGGGTTCGCGATGGCCGAGCTGGGGCTCGCGCCGCGGCTCGTCCCCCAGCCGATCAACCTCTTCATGAACACGCCGGTCCTCCCCGACGGGAGCTTCGGCTGGCTCCCCTCCCCATCCCGACCCGGCGACCACGTCGCCTTCCGGGCCGAGATGGACGCGGTCATCGTCCTCACCTCGTGCGCCCAGGACCGCGTCCCCATCAACAAGCCGACCCTCACCGAGCTGGCGATCGAGCTGCCGTAAGGCATCGGCGACCGGCCCGGAGCCGGGCGGTGGTATCTCCGGCGCCGACGGGATACGCTAGCGCCGGAGGCGACCCGATGAGATGCGTGGCGGTCGTCGTCGCGCTCGTGGTGGCGGTCGGGGGGTGCGTGGTCGCGACGACCCCGGCGGCGACGCCCTCGGCACCCCGGCCCGGGACGGCGTCGCCCGCGCCCGCGACGTCGATCCCGCCCGGGCAGGCGACGCCGGCGACCGCTCCCCCCACCGGGCCCGCCGACACGCCGACGCCCACGCAGACGGCCACGGCTGCGCCCGGCACGCCGGGTGGCACGCCCACCTTCCCGATCCCCTCCAGCGTCGACCGAGAGTTCTCCGACAGCGACGCGACGCGCCGACAGCGCGACCGGCTCGTCGACATCGCCGTCGTGCCGAGGGTGGACGACGCGCGCGTCATCGCCGCCATGCGCGCCGTCCCGCGGCACAGCTTCGTCCCGACCGGCCAGCTCGACATCGCCTACGCCGACCACCCGCTCCCGATCGGCTACGGACAGACGATCTCGCAGCCGTCCCTCGTGGCGATGATGACCGAGCTACTGCGGCTGGACGAGGGCGACCGAGTCCTCGAGATCGGGACCGGCTCGGGCTACCAGGCGGCGATCCTGCGCAAGCTGACGACCGAGGTCTACACGGTCGAGATCATCCCCGAGCTGGCTGGCACCGCCCGGGTCGTCCTCGATACGCTCGGCTACGCGGACGTGCGGATCGACCGCCACGACGGCTACTTCGGCTGGGAGGAGCACGCTCCCTACGACGCGATCATCGTGACCGCCGCGCCCGACCACCTGCCGCCGCCGCTCGTCGCCCAGCTCGACCCGGACGGCGGCCGGCTCGTCATCCCGATCGGGCCGGTCGGCGACGTCCAGGTCCTCTGGCTGGTCACCCGCCGGGGCGACGACGTGTCGATGGAGCGCGTCCTCGAGGTCATGTTCGTGCCGCTGACCCGCGAGGAGGGGTGAGCGCGGCGGCGACCAGGTAGAGCGCGCCGGCGCCGGCGAGGACCGGCGTGAAGCCGAAGGAGAGCGCCGCCATCGCCGCCACGACCCCGCTGACGACCGAGGCGCCGCCGTTGGCGGCCCAGGCCCACGGGACCAGCGTGGCATCCATGCCGGGCACGCTCCCCTCGCCGAGCGCGCCGATCCCCCGGGCGAACGGCACGCCCATCAGCAGGCCGACCGGGGCGATCAGCGCGACGACCGCCGCGACCCTCAGGGGGAGCGGCAGCGCCAGCAACCCCGGCGCGAGCAGCCCGGCCAGCCCGGCGAGCAGCCCGAGGAGGAGCACCAGGGCGACGATCGCTGGCCGCCAGGGGAGCCACGGCGAGAGCCAGCTGCCGAGGCCCGAGGCGAGCAGGAGCGCCCCGACCACGGTGGCGAAGGCGACCGTCGGGTGACCGAGCACCAGGATGAAGCGCTGGATCAGCGCCACCTCGACGAAGAGGAAGGCGAGGCCGATCGCCGTGAAGTAGCCGAGCGTTCGCGCCGCGCGCCGGGCCCCTGCCCGGCGGAGCGCCGCGCGGAACCCGGCGCGGAGCGCCACCGGGGCCACGACGAAGACGGCGGCCGCCACTAGCGCGAAGAGGAGGAGCGCGACGAGGGCGAGGTAGCCGCTCCCCCCGAAGGGCTGCCAGCGCCGGCCCAGGTTCTCGATCACCTCGGGCGTCTGCTCCCAGCGGAAGAAGTGGAAGAAGAAGGGCCGATCGTCGGTCGGCGGCGCGATCTCGAACTCGTAGGCGGCGTAGAAGGCGGCCCGGTCGGGCGCCGTGGCGAGGGCGACCGCCAGTTCGTGGTCGATCGGCCGCTCGAGTCGGGCATAGCGGTTGAGCATCTCGGGCGGCATCTCCGGTGCCAGGACGAGGTCGTAGCGGAGGCGGTCGATCGCCTCCAGCAGCCGCGCCGTCTCCTCGGGCGTGAGCGGCGACGGCTTGACGACGAAGGTGATGGTCTGGAAGGAGCGGAAGGCGACGACGTGCGCGAGCGCGGGCCGTTCGCCGAGCGCCTCGACGACCAGCCCGAGCGTCCGCAGCGACTCGCTCGGCGGCGACTGGAGCCAGCGGGTCAGGACGAGGACCCCGTCGTCGCCGCAGAGGCGCAGGTAGCTCTCGACCGCCTCGACCGTGAGCGCGTAGTCCTCGGTGAGCGTGAAGGCGCCCGACGAGATCGGCCGGTAGTTGTCGGCCAGCGCCAGCTCGACGATGTCGAAGCGCTCCTCGCTGCGCTGCGCGAACGTGCGCAGCTGTTCGTGCTCGAGGCGGACGCGCGAGTCGTCGGCCAGTCCCGACCAGGCGCGCAGGTCTCCGGTGAGCGCCTCGTGCACGAGCCGGTTCGGCTCGACGACCGTCACCTCGCCCGCGCCGCTCCCCAGCGCCGCCCAGGCGTCCGCCCCGCCACCCGACCCGAGCAGGAGGACGCGGCCACCCGGCCGGATCGCGTGGGCGACGGCGGCCGGCAGGGAGCGCGCCAGCTCGGAGG
>Ga0154433_1108_pt3 | contig 12662 bp, 12 predicted proteins | sample RifGroC2_FD_115937 | JGI IMG/M metagenome (GOLD analysis project Ga0154433, IMG submission 115937) | Chloroflexi bacterium GWC2_73_18 | reverse complement strand
GCAGCGCGCGGCGTGAGCGCGGGGTGACGGTGTCGAGAGCCATGGCCCGATCCTCCCGGGCGCGGGCGAGGGCACCCAGCTGCGGCGCGGGCCAGGTCGGCCAGGCCTGCCGTCCGGGTGGGAGCCAAGGCGCGGGCGGCGCGGCGGAGCGCGTCGAGGTGGAGCTCGGGCCGTCCTCGCCGGCGGGTTCTGTCGTTCGGCGAGACCGCCAGCGAGCCGCCGAGGCCGGCGAGCCCTTCGGCCTGCTCGCGCAGCGCTTGCCAGTCACCGGCGGCGTCGGGGAAGAGGGCGGGGCGGTCGTCGAGGTAGCGGCGCTCCAGGGGCCTCCTCGCGACGCAGGCCATCCGCAATGGGGCCAGCCGGCGGGTCTTGGAGCGGATCAAGAAGTCGGGTGACATCTTCTTCGCGTACTCGGATGAGCCCTGGGTGTTGTCCGGGGCAGCGGTGCACATCAGTTTCGTGGGACAGGACGACGGATCAGAGATCGAGCGAACGCTGAACGGCCACCGGGTTCCTGAGGTCAACGCGAATCTGACGGTGGGAATCGATCTCACAAAGGCACGTCGGCTCAGCGAGAACCTGGGGATCGCGTACCAGGGCCCGGTCAAGGCTGGTTCCTTCGAAGTCGACGACGCAACGGCACGCTGGATGGTGGCGGCCCCGAACCCGGACAGACGCTCCAACTCGGACGTGATCCGGCCCTGGGCGAACGGCCTCGACATAACTCGGAGGCCTCGGGGCATGTGGATCATCGACTTTGGCGAGATGCCGATGTCGGAGGCAACCCTCTATGAGGTTCCGTTCGAGCACGTCAAGCGACACGTGATGCCGATGAGGTTGCGGGGGAGACGTGCTAGCCGGGCCGAACGCTGGTGGCTCCATGGCGAGACCGTTCCCGCCCTTCGTCGCGCAATTCATGGTCTCAACCGATACATCTGCACGACACGTGTTGCCAAGCACCGCATCTTCGCTTGGGTCGCCACCCCGACCCTTCCCGACAGCCGCCTGGTGGTATTCGCTCGCGAAGACGACTACTCGTTCGGCGTGCTTCAATCGAGGATCCACGAGGCATGGGCGCGCGCAACAGGAAGTCAGCTGCGTGAGGTCGAGTCAGGCTTCGCCTACACGCCGACCACGACCTTTGAGACGTTCCCGTTCCCACGCCCGACTGACGAGCAGCGAGAGGCGATCGCCGCCGCAGCCCGCGAGCTCGTCCGCCTCCGCGACGGCTGGCTCGATCCGCCCGGCCTTGACCCGGCGGCGCTCGCCGCGCGGACCATGACGAACCTCTGCAACGAGCGCCCGACCTGGCTCGCGAACGCCCACGACGCTGTCGACGACGCCGTTCTCGGCGCCTACGGCTGGCCGGCCGACCTCGCCGACTCCGAGATCCTGGCGCGCCTGTTGGAGCTGAACCTCGAGCGGGAGCCCGCGCCACAGAAGGGGACTTCTTGATGACGACCAGCGACGGTCCCTCGAGTCGCTGAGCGGTCCCGCCGCACACGATGGAAGCCTCCGGTCGCGGCACCGACGGACGCCCCCGGCTCAGCGGCCCATCTCCCACGTCCAATCGTCGGGCTCGGTCGATCCGTTCGACCAGGTCCGGGCGACGAGACCGAGCCCGGCCACCGCCGCCGCGGCCCCCTCCAGCGCCGTTCGAGGGAGGATCAGGAGGAGCCCACCGCCCCGGCCGTCTTCCCTGACCAGACCAAGGCGCATCAGCTCGGCGGGCTGGGGCTGGTACCCGGCGAAGCCGCGTTCCTTGTACGTGTCGAAGAGGAGGAGCCACCATGGGCCCGTCCAGCTCATCCGCCACAGGCCGGCGAGGCCGACGAAGTGGCCGACTCCCCAGTCGTCGCGCGGGATCCGCGTCTCGACGTCTGGGGCGCGCAGGTTGGCGGGCGTGAACGACGGGTCGTCGGGCCGCAGCAGCTGGTCGGACTGGTAGTTGAAAACGGCGTGCCAGCGCCACTCGGCGACGTGCGCCGCAAGCAGGTCGAGCAGCCGCTCCCATCGCTCGGGTGTCAGCTGGACCGTCCCGTCGGCCAGGCGAGAGGCGAGAGGCAGGCTCGTAAGACGACCCCTGGATCCGAGTGCGACCGCTCGCGCCACGCCGGTCGGACTGGTTCCCGACTCGACCGGGTCCGCGGAGGCGCGCACCGGGTAGCGGTACCAGACCCGGCCGTAGCGTTCGAGCGCCTCACGTTCGGTCAGTTCGCCGGCGGCGACCCGGCGGGCGACGTCGTCGGACGGCGCCACCTCGGCCGCCTCCACGACGACCGCCGCCAGGTGGGCGATGTAGTCCTCGGCGGCCAGGTCGTGACCGTCGTGGCGGGCGAAGCCGAGGGCGGGGAGCAGGTACGACAGGACGTATGCGCCGCAGGTCGCCGGGCGCTGGTGCGGAAGCCGGTCGAACCGCGCGGCCATGGCGCCGACCCGGTCGACCGCGGCGATCCGCTCGCCGGGGAACCACCTCGCGAACCGCCTGGCGACCCGGGAGGTCCCGCCGGACGGGGTGGCGCTCGGTCGGGTAGCGGTCGTCACTCGGCGGACCTCACAGGTGCTCGAGGTAGGTCGCCCGTTCCCAGTCGGTGACGGAAGTCGTGTCGGGCGAAGCGCCCGACTCGGCCAGGTACGAGTCGAGCTCGAAGCGCTTCACGACCAGGTAGTGCTCGGCGATGAGCGGTCCCAGGGCGGCCTGCAGGACCGCGTCGCCCGCAAGCGCGTCGAGCGCCGTCGCCGGTCGGTCCGGGAGGCGGACGAACCCCCGCACGGCGGCCTCGGCGTCGGTAAGGTGGCCTACGTCCAGGTCCGCCGACGGCGGCAGCGGCACCTTCCGGTCGAGGCCGTCACGGATTCCCGCGAGGAGGCCGGCGACGTGGAGGTACGGGTTGCACGACGCGTCGCCGGATCGGTACTCGAGGTGGCGCGCCGGGCCCCGCCCGGGCACCCGCACCAGCGCCGCGCGGTTGCCGAACGCCCAGCAGACGTGGGCCGGTGCCCACGTGCCCGGGAGGAGCCGCTTGTAGGAGTTCGGCGTGGGTGAGCCGAGCGCGGCCTGCGCCGCGGCGTGGTCGAGGAGACCGCCGATGGCCGCCGCCGCGGCCGGCGAGAGGCCGCTCTCGTCGGTCGGGTCGGCGAGCGCATCCCGACCCTCGGCGTCGCCCAGCGAGAGGTGGACGTGGAGCCCGTTGCCGGGGAGCTCGGCGTAGGGCTTGGGCATGAAGCTGGCGACGAGGCCCTCGTCGCGCGCCAGGGCCTTGATGACCTGCCGGGCGACGAGGAAACGGTCGACGGCGGCGACCGGATCGGTGGGCAGGAGGCTGATCTCGTACTGCGCCGGCCCGTACTCCTTGGCCAGCTGGTGGACCGCGACCCCCATCGCCTGGAGGGCGGCGAGTACGGTGGCGCACCAGGCCCAGCGGGCCTCTATCTCGTCCACCGTGAACATGCGGCCGCGGTCGGCCGGCACCCACCGTCCGTCCGGGCCCGACCCGAAGAGGACGAACTCAGCCTCGAAAGCGACCTGGGCCGTGAGGCCGCCGGCGGCGAGGGCGGCGACCTGGTCGCGGAGCCGGGCCCGGGGATCGCCCGGCCAAGGCGCGCCGAGGTCGTCGGCGAGCCACCCGAACGCCAGGGCCACGCCCTCCCGATACGGCACCGGGACGATCGCGGCCGGGTCGGGGATGACCCTGAAGTCGCCCGCGTCCGGTCCGAACCCGGGCTGGGGAACGTAGTGGTCGGTGATGGCGAAGTCCCAGTTCGCTTTGGCAAAGGTGACGCCGTGGGCGGCGACGTCCTCGATGCGTTCCCGGGCGACCGCCTTCCCCCGACCCAGCCCGGCGTAGTCGTGGTAGACGATCCAGAGGTGACGCGCGTCGAGCGCCTCGAGCCGGCGGCGGACCGCCGCGGGGTCGTGAGCCTCGGCCAACTCAGCGGCCGCCGTCGAACAGGTCGTTGGCGAGGAACGCCGAGACGACGTAGTTCGGGTTGTCGACGATCTCGCTGATCTTGAGATCGAGGGCCACGGAACAGAGCTGGTAAGCCTCGATCGGTTCCAGACCGCGGCTGCGCCCGAGGTGGACGATCATGCGCCGCACAGCCTCCCTGGCGGAGAGGTACAGGTCGGGGCCGATTCCGGTCGTGACGTAGTAGCCGGCGCCGGCCGCCGAAGGCCGCTCCAACGGGCGGCGAACCTCGTATTCGGGCGTGGCGATCGACAGGTCGCGGCGGACCGTCAGACGCGTCGTGATCCGCATCGGCGCCTCGATACCGGAGCCGCCGACCTCCCCGTCGCCCTGCGCCGCATGCGGGTCGCCAATGCCGAAGAGGGCGCCCTCGACCTCCACCGGCAGGTAGACGGTCGTGCCGATCCCGATCTGCTTGATGTCCATGTTGCCGCCCGTGCGCCGGGGCGGGATGGCATCGTGGACGCCCGGCTCGGCCGGCGTGCAGCCGACGATGCCGCACATCGGCTCGATCGGGACGGAGATGCCCTTGACGAACCTGGTGCGCTCGCCCTGGAGATCCCAGACGTAGACCCACGGGTCCGGGAAGTCCTCGGGCAACAGGCCGGCGCCGGGGTAGTTGGCCGACCAGCCGAAGCCGCCCACCTCCAGCTCGACGATGTCGACCTGCAGGACGTCCCCCGGGCGGGCCCCCTCGACGTAGACCGGTCCGGCGATGGGATCGATCTGCGCGAAGTCGAGGTTCCGGATCGTGTCGGCGGTGGCGCCGGGCCGGACCTGCCCGTTGGAGCACTCGTCGGCCTCGACCTCGATCATGCCGCCGGAGGGGACGGCGAGCACGGGCTCGTGGTCGCGGCTCCAGCCGAAACTGACCCTCGTGCGCGGCAGGTGGAACGACGCCAATCCCATCCCTTGCTCCCACTGGTCGCGGCCAGGCGGACGCGGGCGCACGCCAGTGTAGGCGGCCCGCCCGAGTGTCGTCCATCGGCGACGCGCCGGGCGATGGGACCGCGCCCGGGCGGGGGCGTGCATAATGCCGCTGTCCGGATCCCGCCACGCGGCGGCCGATCGTCGACCGCCAGCCGCGAGTCCGACCCATCGAGAGTAGATGCAAGCGATTGGGGGCGGCGTGCCGGCTCCCGCGCCTCCGACACCGGACGCGACTCTCCGCGCGCCGTGGGACTCGTCGGCGACGCAGTCGGCGCCGCCCTCACTCCGCGCCGTCGGCGTGGGGATGTCCTTTGCCGGCCTGCACGCGCTCAGCGGGGTCGACCTGGCCCTCAAGCAGGGCACTATCGTGGGACTGATCGGGCCGAACGGTTCGGGCAAGACGACCCTCCTCAACATCCTGTCGGGCGTCCTCGCGCCGACCGACGGCCACGTCTTTCTGGGCGACACGGAGATCACCGGCTGGCCGGCCCATCACGTTGCCGCCAGGGGGATCGCCCGCTCCTTCCAGAACATCCGGCTCTTTGGCCAGATGAGCGTGCTGGAGAACGTCGAGGTCGGCGCCGCGCTCCGCCGCCGGACGTTGCTCGGGGCGTCGCTCCGCCACGCCGCGCGCGCCATGCTGGCCGAGACGGACCTGCTGGACGTGGCCGAGCGCCGGGCGGCGACGCTCCCCTATGGCGTCCAGCGCCGCGTGGAAATCGCCCGGGCACTGGCCACCCAACCGACCTTCCTCCTGCTCGACGAGCCGGCGGCTGGGACCAACGAGGCGGAGTCCGACGAGCTGCGCGAGCTGATCGCGGGGCTGCGCCGGGAGCACAAACTGGGGATGCTCGTCGTGGAGCACGACCTGCGGCTCATCATGCGGCTTGCGGACCACATCGTCGTGCTCAACGAGGGACGGCAGATCAGTGAAGGGACCGCGGACGAGGTCCGCGACGACCCTGCGGTCAAGGAAGCGTACCTGGGCCGACGCTCGATGGCGGCCGAGGCGACGGTCGCCGGCTAGACCGGCGGCGGAAAGGAGGAGCAATGGGCAGGAGCAGATGGCTGGTCCTGGCAGCCGTGGCGACGCTGGTCGTCGCGGCGTGCGCCGCAGGCCCGAGCCCGGGCCAGACCTACTCGATCGGTTACGACTCGTCCCAGACCGGCATCCTCGCCTACTCGGACGTGCCGGCGTCCAAGGGCGTGCGCATGGCGATCGATGAGATCAACGAGAAGGGCGGCATCGCCGGCAAGTACAAGATCGAGCTGACGCTGCAGGACAACCGCAGCGAGGCCGCCCAGAGCTCGGTCGTGGCCCAGGACCTGATCTCCAAGGGGGTGAAGTTCCTGGTCTGCACGTCCGACGCGGATCCGTGCACGGCGGCCGGGCAGATCGCGCAGAAGAGCGGCATCCCCACCATGTCCACTGCGGCCACCTCGCCGACGCTGCCGGGTGCGGTCGGGGACTTCATGTTCATGAGCGTCTTCGGCGACAACTCCCAGACGACGGTGCTCGCCGACTACGCTATCCGGACCGGCTACAAGAGCGCCTACCAGCTCTGCTCGCCCGACTCGGCGTACACATCGAAGTCATGCGATTACTTCGCGCAGGTCTTCGAGAAGAAGGGTGGCACGATCCTGGGCCGCGGCTCCTTCACCCTGGGCGCGGCGGACTTCAGCGCCGAGGTGACGAAGATCAAGAACATGTCGCCGCAGCCGGACGTGATCATGACCCCAGCCTATCCGCCCGATGCGCCGACCTTCCTCAAGCAGCTGCGTGCCGCCGGCGTGCAGATCCCCGTCGTCTCCATCGACGGAGTCGACTCGGTGGATACGATCAGTGCGGGCGGACCGGCCGTCGAGGCGTTGGTCTTCACCACCCACGGCTTCCCGGAGCCCGGCACACCGATGGAGGACTTCTGGAAGCGCTACAAGGCGAAGTACGGCTCCGATCCGGAGAGCGTCTTCGCCGCGACGGGGTATGACCTGGTGAAGGTCATCGAGGCGGCCGTGACCAAGGCCGACTCGACCGACCCCAAGAAGGTCCGCGACGCCATCGACGGCCTGGAGAACGTTCAGGGCGTGACGGGCACCATCACCTACAAGGGCCAGGACCGGATCCCGCTCAAGACGATCTACCTGGTGGTCATCAAGGACGGGAAGTTCCAGCTCCTGGAGAAGGCGACGCCGACCGCGGCCGACATCCCGGCGCCGTAGCCAGGGGCCCGACGTACGGACCGTGGCGCTCCTGTCCGTCGAGCATCTCACGGTCTCGTACGGCGCCATCCGCGCCGTACGAGACCTCAGCTTGAGCGTCGAAGCGGGTGAGATCGTCGCGGTCCTCGGGGCGAACGGGGCCGGGAAGTCGAGCACGCTGAACGCCATCATGGGGCTCCTCCCCGCGTCCGAGGGCAGCGTCCGGCTCGACGGGCGGGAGATCCATGGGACGCCACCCGAGCGGGTTGTGCGCCTGGGGATGACCCTCACGCCGGAGGGCCGGCACGTCTTCCCGAGGCTCACCGTGGAGGAGAACCTCGTGCTGGGCGCCATCCCTCTGCGGGACCGGTCACGGGCTCAGGCGCTGCGGCGACGGATCTTCGAGCGCTTCCCGGTCCTGGCCGAGCGTCGCGGTCAGCAGGCCGGCACGCTCTCGGGCGGCGAGCAGCAGCAGCTGGCGATCGCCCGCTCGCTCATGTCCGGTCCCCGCCTGTTGCTCCTCGATGAGCCGTCGCTGGGCCTCGCCCCCCGGTACGTGGACCTCATCTTCGACCTGATCCTCGACCTCCGGGAGGAGGGAACCACCATCCTCCTCGTCGAGCAGAACGTCGAGCGCACGCTCTCGATCGCGGACCGCGGCTACGTGCTGGTCACCGGCCAGCTCCAGCTGTCCGGCCCGGCCGCGGAGCTGCAGGCGTCGAGCGGCATCGAGCGGGCCTACCTGGGGATCGGGGTCGCCTGATGGACCTCTTCGTCCAGCAGCTGGTGAACGCGATCAGCCTGGGCGGCGTCTACGCCCTGCTCGCGCTCGGCCTGGCCATGGTCTTCAGCATCATGGGCCTCGTCAACTTCGCCCACGGCGAGATCATGACCCTGGGCGGCTACGCCATGTGGTTCGTGACCGTGCAGTTCGGGGCGCCGCTCCCCGTGGTGGTCGCCGCCTCGGTACTGACGGGCCTGGTCGCGGCCCTGCTGATGGAGCGGATCGCCTTCAGGCCGGTCCGCGGGGCGAGCGTGGTGACCATGCTCCTGACCAGCTTTGCCGTCTCCGTGATGCTCCAGGTGACGTTCCAGAACGTCATCTCGCCCCGCCCCAAGGGGGTCCAGCTCCCGCCGGAGATGAGCCGGGTCATCCCCGTCCTCGGGGTGGAGATCGGCGTAATCCAGCTGACGGCGATCGTGATGGTGCTCGTCTCGCTCGGCCTGATCATGCTCTTCCTCCGCCGCACCACGCTGGGGATCAGCATGCGGGCGGCGGCGCAGGACTTCTCGGTCGCCCGCCTGATGGGGATCCATGCCGACGCGGTCGTCGCCACGGCCTTCGCCATCTCCGGCCTGCTGGCGGGAGTGGCCGCCTTCCTGTGGGTCGCTCAGCGTGGCTCCGTGGATCCCGGGATGGGTCTGACTCCAATCATCAAGGCGTTCATCGCCTCGGTCATGGGCGGGCTGGGCAGCCTCCCTGGCGCCGTCGTCGGTGGCTTCGTCTTGGGCTTCGTCGAGATCATGCTCCAGGCCTGGCTGCCCCAGGCGGCGCTGCCATTCAAGGATGCCGCGAGCCTGGCGATCGTCATCGCCATCCTGCTCTGGCGTCCACAGGGCCTCCTCGGCAGGGCGGCCGACCGCGTCTGATGCGCCGCCTCGTAACCCTCGACAACCCGATCCGGCGCGCGCTCGTCGGTTCCGGCGTTCTGGCCGTGCCGCTGGTGGTGTTCGCCGTCGTGGTGGCGCTCCTGCTTGGGCCGGCCGAGCAGCAGGTGGCGATCAATTTCTTCATCTCGCTGATCGCGGTGGTGGGCTTCGGGATCTACAGCGGCAACAGCGGGATCATGACCTTCGGGCACGTCGCCTTCATGGGCATCGCCGCGTACGCGGGCAGCCTCTTGACCATGTCGCCTGCGATCAAGGCGCAGGCGCTCCCGAACCTGATCCCCGCCCTCCGGGATGTCCAGGTGCCCTTCGTCCCGGCCCTCGTCGGGGCGCTGGTCGTCGTCGCCGCGCTGGCCTTCGCCTTCGGCTTCCCGCTCTCGCGTCTCTCTGCTGCGGCGACGCCGATCGCCACGCTGGCGATGCTGATGATCACCTACGTGGTGCTGGTGGGTGCCGCCGACATCACCCGCGGCAGCCAGACCTTCTACGGCGTCCCGCCGATCACCGACCTCACCGTGGCGGTGGTCTTTGCACTGCTCGCCATCGTCGTGGCGCGCCTCTTCCGCGAGTCGGTGCTGGGGCTGCGCATCCGCGCCAGTCGCGAGGACGAGCTGGCGGCGCGCTCGATGGGCGTGGACGTGGCGAACCTGCGGCTCGTCGCCTGGATCCTGAGCGCGCTGGTGGTCGGCGTGGCGGGGATGCTGCTCGGACACAACCTGACCGCCTTCTCACCGAAGCAGTTCTATCTCACCCTCCAGTTCGCGCTGGTGGCGATGCTGGTCGTCGGTGGGCCCACGACGGTGACCGGCGCCGCGGGCGGTGCCTTCCTGATCGCGCTGCTGATGGAGTCGGCGCGACGCGTGGAGGGCCTGGTCAGCGGCCTCACCCTCGGGCCGATCCGGATCGAGCAGTTCTTCGGGCTCCAGGAGATCGCCTTGGGACTGGTCATCCTCGCCGTCATGTACCGGCGGAGGGAGGGGCTCTTCGGGCGGCTCGAGGTGGACGAGGTCCTGGTCCGCTGGTGGCACGGCCGACCGACGGTCTCCCGGCCACCACGAGATGGAGACTCGGGGCCGTCTCCGTGATGTACGCCGCCAGATGTGGTTCCCGGCTCTAAGGACGTTTTTTCCGTGGGCGGATTGACCTGAACAACACCGCCCGCCGGGCCGCGAGGCCAAGCTCCCCATCGACCTGCGCCGCCGCATCGTCGGGATCGGCGACGGAGATCACGAGATGGTCGATGCCGAGGAACATCCGGGCAGGGTACCCTGGGCGCGGCGAGTTGACCGCCCCTCGGCTCCGAAGATCCTCACCGCTTGAAGCGCCACGCCCTCGCGCTACCACCATCTTGCCATGGTGGGGGTCGGGGGCGCGGGGTGAGCCGCTGCCCGAGCGCGCCGGTCGCCGGTACGGACGGTGCGGGTGGGTTGCCAAGGGTGTCAGGAGGCAGGCGCGGCAGCCGTGACCGAGGCCGCACCGCCCCCGGCCGGCTAGCTGATGACGAACCAGGCGACCCGCGTGGCGGCGGCGGCGGTGCCGGTGAGGTAGATGGTGAAGGTGTCGGCGTTCGGGTGGACGGTCACGCGGTTGACGGCGGTGGCGGTGCTGCCGGGGTTGTCCATGATGCGTGGCCAGCACCTTCGATTGGCTGCCGAGGTCGATCCCCGGCGTCACGCTCACGTCGCTCGAACCGCCGGCGACGGCGGCCAGGCCGGCGCTGCTGAAGTGGACGGGGCCCTGGGCCTGGCCACATGACCACGGCTCAGCTGACCCGCGTATATCAGGGTGATCATCGTCGACCCGAGCCTGACCTCGAGCACGCCCTGCACTCCGCCCTTGACAAGTCCTTCCATATCAGGAGCGGGCGCCCGCCTCGTAGAGGTTGGCGTCGCCGCTGGTGCTGACCAGCAGGCGGCCCTGGTAGCGCCAGGGGGTGGGCAGGCTGCTGGTGACCCTGGCGGTGAGCTCGCCGTAGGCCGTGTTGCGGAAGGGCGTCGCTGACGCTGCCGCCGCCCTGCGCCAGGGCGGGCCGCGGTGTTGCCGTGGAGCTCCGAAGCCCGCCGAAACTCGCGGAGCCAGGATCACCACCGGACTTCGATAGCGGCCGGGACATCCTCGTCAGCCCGCCCTCATTGGGTGGATCCGGGCCAAGGCCGCTGGTCTAGGATTCGGACGATGGCAGCGAGCGCATCGTCCACGAGCCGCCTCTCGGCAGGTTCAAGCTCGCGGCATTCTCGGTCGACCGCGATTGCGTGAACGACTTCCAGCGTGCCCCATTCGGCAGTCAGGGAGTCACGTACGGCTGGCTCGTCAACGTCGGCGATGAGTGCCTCTAGTGTCGAGACGAGTCGCCCGAGGGTTAGCCGCCCTGCGCGATAGGCTTCGACCGCGGATCGCAGCATGTGATAGCGGCGGCTCTCTGCCGGAGCGTCACTCCCCGTCAAGGTGAGCCTCCAGACCACCGGCCATACTCGACGGTTACGACCCGGCCACTGGCCGAGTTCAAGATGACCGTGACGCTATTCCAGGGATCGTAGTACATCGTCGTGCCGGCGTATTTGCCGGGGCCCTGCACGCCATTTCGCAAGGTGTTCTCGACTACCCGCTGTCGCGCCCACCCGGGTCAATGCGGCCGAACGACTTGGGCGACGCAGTCCGAGCAGACCTCAGCGAGGCCCCCCAGGTCGGCCCGGTCCACCTCGACGGGGTAGTTGCGCCCACAGTAGGTGTGGTGCCCGATCAGCTGGCCGCTGCTCCAACGCTCCGCCGCGGCGATGTGCCAGATGTTCTCGTGGTTGCCCCGCACACCGACCTCCGGCTCCGGACGCAGCTCCTCGGCCATACGGCCAAGTCTACTCGGGGGGCCTCGGGTCAGGCCGCATGACAGTGAGTCGTCACCGAGCTGCCTCGAACTAGGCGCGCGAGTTCGGATCGCATAGAAGCCGACGAGGGTTCTCCGCTCTGCCTGCCGGACTCGAACACGCCCTGTCCCTCCGTCGCCCGTTCAGGCGGCTGCTGGAGATGATTCGATGAGTTGTCCGAGTGCCCAGACGAAGCCGGCCAGCTCGCGAGCAACGGCAGTGACTGCCTTGTTCACCCCGATCCGGCCAGCAAGGTGGCGATAGCGGTCGTGGAGCCGAACCTGCGCGCGCCGGTCAAGTTCGACGACGGCCCGAGGCACGTTGCTCTGGCGAGCGCGCAGCGACGAGCTCACGTTCGGTCGATAGCGAGCGTTGTGGGCCGCCTGACCGAGGACGTGGCGGAGGAGCCGGTTGCCGGTCTTGGTGATCCGGCCGCGATGGCGCGAAGTGCCGCTCGAGTACTCCGCTGGGGCGAGCCCGACGTAGGCCATGAACGGACGAGCCGTCGGGAAGCGGCGCAGGTCGCCCGCTTCGGCGACGATCGTGACCGCCGAGAGGAAGGCGATCCCACGGATCGCCTCGAGGGCGGCGAGCAACTCGGCATGGGGACTCTCGGCCGCATACCCGACGAGGGCCACCTCGAGGCGCTTGAGCCGATCTCTGGCGTCGCGCACGACCGACCAGTAGTCGTCGAACACGACCTGGTCGGCTCGACGGCTGAAGGTCAGTCGGTTGAGCCCGGCCTCGTGCGCCCGGCTCCAGGCCCGCACGCCGACCGGTGGCTGGATCCCCCGGCGCAGGAGGAACTTCGAGAGGCGGTGCTTCGCGCGCAGGAGGTCCTCCTTCGCGTCGGCCCGTCCCCGAACGAGATCGCGCAGGGCCTCATGGGCCTCGTCGGGCACCCAGACCGGCGTGAGATCGCCGCTCCGGAGCAGCCGGGCGAGCTTGGCCGCGTCGCGGCGGTCGGTCTTGATCCGGTCGCCGGGCTTCGTCGGGATGAGCGAGGGGGCGACGACGACACACTCGACGCCCATCG
>Ga0154433_1122_pt1 | contig 12678 bp, 8 predicted proteins | sample RifGroC2_FD_115937 | JGI IMG/M metagenome (GOLD analysis project Ga0154433, IMG submission 115937) | Chloroflexi bacterium GWC2_73_18 | reverse complement strand
AGGCTGCCGGGTCACCGGCTGTCGGTGGCCGTGAGAGCATGGGTAACCGCATGGCGCGAGAGTACGACGTTCGAGTCGACTGGACGCCCGGGCGGTGACCCGGGTCCTCCGTGACGGCTCGGATCGCGGCCAGAAGCCGGCCGCTGTCGCCGATCGGATGGCGAGTCCGATCGGGACGAGCCGCTGCTCCAGCCGCTGATGCCCCGGCTCGGGTGGGTCTACGCCGCGATCCTGCTCCTCGCGCTGCTGCCGTCGTCGGTCGTGGCCGGGGCGTTGCCGATCCTCCAGCGGGACTGGAGCGCCTCGAGCGCGGAGATGGGCCTCATCGTGGGGTCCTATCAACTCGGCTACGCGGCCGCGGTTCTGCTCCTGCTGCCGCTGACGGACCGGCTCTCGTCCGCCCGGGTGGTCCTCGGAGGCACCGTCCTGGCGGCGATCGGTTCGGTCGCCTTCGCCCTCATCGCGGCCGGACCGCTGTCGGCGGCCGTCTTCCAGGCGATGGCGGGGGCGGGGATCGCCGGCATCTACCTGCCGGGGTTGCGCATCGTCGCCGCGGCGGCGAACGAGCGCCGACGGGGCATGGCGGTGAGCGTCTACGTCGGTGCGTACTACGCCGCGTGGGCGCTCTCGCTCTGGCTCACCGGCATGCTCGTCGAGCTGGCGGACTGGCGAACGGCCGCCCTGGTCCTCGGCGGCCTCGCGAGCCTGTCCCTCGTCCTCGCCCTCCCGGCGCGACGGACCGCCGCTCCGTCCGCAAGGGGCCGTCCGGTCGTCGATCTTGGCGTGCTCCGCGAGGACGGCATCCGCCGCACGATCCTCGCGTACTCGGGGCACTCGTGGGAGATCTACGTCGCCCGAGGCTGGCTCCCGGCGCTGCTGGCGAGCCTCTTCGTCGCTTCCGGGGCCGACTCGACGAGCGCCGTCGGCGATGCGGCCCGGTGGACAGCGATCGCGGTCGGCCTCGGCGCGTTCGGGACGTCGGTCGGTGGCTGGGCATCCGATCGCTGGGGACGGGCGCGTTCAGCAGCGGTCGTCGCGTCCGGCAGCGCGGCCCTGTCGGTCGCGATCGGGCTCGCGCCCTCGGCCGCTCTCCTCGTCGTGATCGCGTGCCTCGCCGGGTTCGTCATGGCCGCAGACTCCGGCATCTACTCGACGACCATCACTGAGATCGCGCCGGCCGATAGGGTCGGATCTGCCCAGGCCGTCCAGTCGTTCTCGGGCTTCCTCGCGTCCGCGTTCGCGCCCGTCGTCGCCGGCGCGGTGCTCGACGCCGGGCTCGGTTACCCCGCCGTCTTCGCGGTCGGCGCGGCCGGCAGCGTCCTGGCTGCCCTGGCGATGCTCGGCCTTCGGTCGCGCGACCTGGTTCTAGCCTCGCGGCGAGGGCCGCTCATCGGGCGCGCCTCGGCCGCAGATCTTCCTGCCGTCGAGGCGCTGCTGACGGCCGCTGGCCTGCCACCCGATGGCGTCGGCGACGCATTCCGCTACGGCGTCGTCGCCCGGGAGCGGGGCGTGGCGGTCGGGGCTGCGGCCGTCGAGCCCTACGGCCACACGGGACTCCTTCGCTCCGTCGTCGTCCGGGCCGACCGACGCGGGGCGGGCCTCGGATGCGCCCTCGTCGCCGCCGCCGAGGCGCTCGCGCGCGAGCAGGGGATCCGCGACCTCTACCTGCTCACCGAGACCGCCACGACCTGGTTCCTCCGGCTCGGCTACGTCGCCGTGGAGCGGGCAGCCGTCCCACCCGCGGTCGCGGGATCCGTCCAGTTCACGCTGACCTGCTCCGCCACCGCCGTCGCGATGGTCCGCCGGCTCGGCTGACCGGCGAGCCAGGCAGTGGCGAAGGCCACCGGGCTAGCGTTTCGGCGGGAGCGCGGCGACGTAGGCGAGCGCCCGCCCGATCCAGGTCTGGAGCGCGTCGAGGTCGGCGACGATCGCCGGCGGGAAGACGACGTATTCTTTCATCGGCCGGCCGGGCATCGGCTCGAAGGGCGCCGCCCCGTCCATCGCCAGCAGCTCGATCCTGGCCTCGTCCGGCAGCCGGACGACCCAGCGCCGCTCATGGAGACCGGTGAACATCTGGCCGTTGGCGAAGGCGGCCGGGTAGCCGAACATCTTTCGCTGCTCGGCCATCGGGTAGCGGGCGAGGACGGCGGCAAACCCCTCCACCAGCTCGGGCGGCGACTTCTCCCAGTGCATGGTGACGCGCAGTCTAGCGGCTCGCTCGGCCTCGCCGGTCAGCCGCGTTCAGCCCACGCCGAGCGTGCCGACCCCACCGCGGAACTCGATCTCGACCTTGTTCGCCGCGGCGTCGTAGTCGGGCGAGGCCCAGCCGCCGGCGGACGCGGGCGGGAAGCGCTGCGTGTCGATCTCGGTCGAGCCGATCGCCATCGTCGTGCGGACCGCGCCGCGACGCCCTCGGGGACGCGGAAGCGGACGCTCGCCGCACCGCCCTCCGCCTCGACCCGGGTGTAGCCGGCCGCCCTCGGCAGCCCGATCCGTGTCTGGCTGGCGCCGGTGCGGAGCTGGAGCTCGGCGAGGCGGTGCTCGGTCAGGTCGAGTTCGGCCTCGGCGGCGCCGGTGGCGAGGTGCAGGCGGAGCGGCACCTCGGTCGTCAGGCCGACCTGCCACTCGTGGCGGCGCCAGCCCCAGCCCACCCACGGCACGTCCGGCCAGAGGCGGACCCGTCCGCCGGGAGCCACTTCGTGACGGACGCCGCCCTCGAAGATGCCGTCCAGCAGGTGTCCCGTCGCGGCCGGTCCGACCGCCAGCCGTCCCGCCCCGAAGTCGAGCTGCACCTCAGCCTGGGTCGCGCCGGCCAGGTCGAAGGCGAGCGGCTGCGGCCCGCCGCTCGACCAGCCGCTCCCCGGCAGACCGGCGCCCCGGCCGGGCTTCCACCGCTCGGGCCCCCAACCCTCCGCCGGTCCCGTCGCCGACCGCCAGCTCCGCGGCAGGAGGGCGCCGACGACGAACAGGGCGCCCAGGCCGATCACCGCGGCGGCGAGGAGGAGCTGCGCCTCCTGTCCGATCCGCCGACCGCCGATCCCCAGGATGCCCTCGAAGAAGACGACGCCGGCCAGGAAGAGCCCGAGGCCGGCCGCCATCACCGGGACGCCTGAGCGGGCGACCCGCCACTGCGCCGTGAGGAGGCCGTAGAGGAAGAGGCCGAGGCCGACCGAGCCGGGGGCGATCAGGGCCCAGGCGTAGGCCCAGCTCTCCCAGTGGGCGGTCCGCGTCTGGTAGAGGAGGACCAGCCCGACCGTCGCGGCCATGGCGCCGGGGATCGCCAGGCCGACGCCTGGCTGCCCGCCCACGACGAGCGCGACCAGGAAGAGCGCCGCGCCGCCAGCGACGATCCAGAGCGGCCAGCTCCACCACTCGAACTCCAGCCCCGCCTGCTGGATCGCCAGGAAGACGATCCCGAAGACGATCAGCAGGGCGCCGATGACGAGGCCGGCGCGCTCGCCCGGCCCGCGGTCCTGGTCTATTCCGTGCCCCTCCTTTCCTGCCGCGGCACCCCCGCGTTCGGCCGCGGCGCGTTCGGCCGCGGCGCGTTCAGTCGCGGCGCTCGACGACGATCGTGCAGCGGGTGGCCAGCGCCGCGATCGCGCCGATCGCCGCCCAGACGGGGAGCAACGCCGCCCCGATGACGCCGATCGTCAGCGGAATCTCGACGAGGGTGTGGCCCTCCTCGTTCTGGATGTTGATGCGCCGCACGTTGCCCTCGTGGACGAGCTGGCGGACCTTCGCCAGCAGCTCGTCGCCGCTGATCTTGAACTCCTCGGTGCGGGTCTCCGTCTCGACCATGGTTCGGTTCTCCTCATGGATCGGCCACGTGGCGGCCCCCGTCCGCACGGTACCCGCGGGCCCCGCACGACCAGTGCCCCACCGCCCAAATCGACCGGTTCGACCGGCCCGGAGCCGCCGTGGGAAGGGAGCAACGATCGCCGCGTCGCCCGCGGACAGCCCTGCCGAATCGCCGCCAGAGGCACCGCTCTGGGCGCGCTCAGGCCCACAGCGAGGAGATCGGGGCGGCGACGATCCGATCGGCCAGGTGGTAGACCCGCGGGCCGGTGTGCAGGACGATGCCGGCGACGAACATGTCGCCGGCCCGGTCGCGAAGTCCGGCGAGGTGCCTCGCACTGCTGCTCGCGGGAGCCGAGTCGGCCTTGACTTCGATCGCGATCAGCCGACCCCCGCCCGCCTCGGCGAGCAGGTCGATCTCGAAGCGGCCCTGCTGCTGGCGGACGTGGTAGAGACGGGGCCGCGTCGCGCTGACGGCAAGCTCGGCCCGCAGCTGGGACGCGACGAACGTGTCGAGGAGCCGCCCGAGCAGGTCGCCGTGCCGCAGGACTGCGTTGGTGTCAAGCCGCAGCACGACGCCGACCAGCCCAGGATCGACCAGGTATCGCTTGGGAGACAGAACGAGGCGTTTCAAGCGATTCGAGGTCCAGGCGGGCAGCGATTCGACGACCAGCAGGTTCATGAGCAGTCGCTCGTAGGCGAGTGCGGTCTTGCGATTGACACCGGCCGCGTCGTAGAGCGTCTTGTCGTCCACCACCCCGGCTGTGTTGACCGCGTATGCATCGACGTATCGGCGGAGCCGGGCCGGGTCGCGGCCGCCGTCGACCTGCTCGATGTCGCGCGTGAGCAGGTGCTCGACATAGCTCTCGAGCCAGCGCTGACGCGCGGCCTCCGCCATCCCCAGTGCGGGCTGCGGGAAGCCGCTGCGGAGCAGCAGATCCATGTACCCACGCAGGTCGGGCGTGTCGCTCGCCGGGCGAAGCGCCTCACCGCGCTCGACGCGGTCCAGGAACGGCGCCTCGCCAAGGCCGCCGATCTGCTCGCGGACGGTCATGCCGCACAGCGGGATGCGCGTGAGTCGGCCCGTCCCCGGCCAGAGTTCGCCCTCGAGATCGCCCCGCACCGACCCGGTGATCAGGAAACGGCCGGGGGTCGGCTGGCCATCGACGGCGCGCTTGACCGCGCCCAGAACCCCGGGCACGACCTGCCACTCATCGAGCAGCACAGGCTCCGGGAGTCCGCGCAGCGCGGCGTCGGGATCGGAGCGGAACGCGACGGCTTCTGCTTCCCGGTCGAGCCGGACGACCGTCCGTGCGTAGCGGGTCGCCGTCGTCGTCTTGCCGGCCGCGCGCGGCCCGACGATGAACAGGGCGGGCAGCTCGGTCAGGAGCCTCTCGATCAGATCGTCGACCAGGCGGCGCTGGTAGGTTGCCATGCCACCGAGAGTACCACTTTCCCGCGTCGTGCGGTACCGCTTTGCCGCACTCTGCAATACCGCTTTCCCGCAACGGCGCAGGCCCGACCTCGGCGGAGGGGTCCCCGCGAAAAGGGACGCATCGGCCCTTCCGTGGAGCCCGCCGCCAAGGGCACCCTACGCCAATGGGGGCGGAGTATCGGATCCTCGGGACGTTCGAGGTCGCCGCCGACGGGCGGGTCGCCGATCTCGGGCCACCGAAGCAGCGCGCTCTCCTGGCGATCCTGCTCCTCCACGCCAACGAGATCGTCCCCGTCGATCGCCTGATCGACCTGCTGTGGGGGGATCGGCCGCCCCGAAGGGCGTCGCACGCCCTCGAGGTCTACGTCTCCGCGCTGCGCAAGGCGCTCGAACCGCTGGCCGGCGCCGACGTGATCGCATGGCGGCCCCCCGGCTACGTGCTTGCCGTGGATCCCGATTCGGTCGACGCGCGCCGGGTCGAGCGGCTGCTGGCGGAGGGGACGCGGCTCTTCGAGGCCGGGGACGCGGTCGGTGCGAAGGCGACGCTGGACCGGGCGCGCGAGCTGTGGCGGGGACCGCCCCTGTCGGACTTCGTCTACGAGGAGTTCGCCCAGCCCGACATCCGGCGACTCACCGAGCTGTGGCTTCACGGGACGGAGACCCTCGCGGCGGTCGAGCTGGCGCTCGGGCACGACCGGGAGGTCCTGCAGCTCGCCGATGCGGCGATTCGCGAAGACCCGCTCCGGGAGCGCCCCCGGGAGCTGCAGATGCTCTCGCTCTACCGGGCCGGCCGCCACGCCGAAGCGCTCCGTGCATACCAGTCCTTCACCGGGCTCCTGGCCGAGGAGCTGGGAGTCGAACCGACGCCCATCCTGCGGCGCCTGCAGGAGCGGATCCTCCTCCACGATCCCTCGCTTCTGCCCGAACGCCCCCCGGACTCGGTGGCGACGACGGCTCCGGCTCGGAACCCCTACAAGGGCCTGCGGGCGTTCGGCGAGGAAGACGCGGAGGACTTCTTCGGCCGCGAGGAGCTCGTCGGCCGGCTGCTCGAGGCGCTGGCCGGCGGCGCGCGTCTCCTGGCGCTCGTCGGGCCGTCCGGATGCGGCAAGTCGAGCGCCGTGAACGCGGGCCTGATCCCGGCGCTGCGGGCGGGGACCGTTCCCGGGTCCGAGCGCTGGTTCATCGCCCGGATGCTACCCGGAGCCCGTCTTTTCGAGGCGCGCGAGGCGGCCCTGCGTCGGGCGGCCGGTGCGTGGGGGCCCGACCCGAGGGAGCTCCTCGCCGAGGCCGACGGCGGTCTCGTGGAGGCAGCGCGGCGCATCCTTCCGGCCGGCGCCGAGCTGGTCCTCGTGGTCGACCAGTTCGAAGAGGTCTTCACTTCGGCGGAGGAGGCGGAGGGCGTCCGGTTCCTGCGAAGCCTGACGCGGACGGCCGCCGACGCAACCGGCCGGATCCGCGTCGTGCTGACGCTGCGGGCCGACTTCTACGATCGTCCGCTCCTCCAGGCGGCGTTCGCCTCCGTCTTCCTCCCCGGGGTCGTGAACGTCGTGCCGATGGCGGCGGCGGAGCTCGAGACGGCGGTGGTCGAGCCGGCCCGACGGGTCGGCGTCGAGATCGACCCGGCCCTGCTGGCGGAGCTCGTCTCGGAGACGGTCGATCGTCCGGGGGCGCTTCCCTTCCTCCAGCACATGCTGGCCGAGCTCTTCGATCGGCGAGCCGACGGGAAGCTGAGCCTCGACGCCTACCGGTCCCTGGGAGGCCTCCACGGCGCCCTGTCGCGTCGTGCCGAGGAGGTCTTCACCGGTTTCGACGAGGAGCGGGGACTGGCGGCCCGACAGGTGCTGCTCCGGCTCGTCCGCCTCGGAGAGGGAGCGAGGGACGCCGGGCGGCGCGTGCCGCTGCGCGAGCTGACCGGGCTCGAGATCGACCCGGTCGCCCTCTCCGACGTCCTCGCTGCCTTCGACCGGAACCGGCTCGTCTCGTTGGACCGTGACCCGGTCACCGGCGACGCCACCGTCGAGGTCGCGCACGAGGCGCTCCTCTCCGGGTGGGAGCGGTTGGCGGCGTGGATCGACCACGGGCGCACCGACCTTCGACTCCACGGTGCACTTGCGGCCCGGGTCGAGGAGTGGGCAGCCACGGGCCGCGCGAGCGACGACCTCCTCACCGGGAGCCGGCTGGAGGAGTACGAGGCCTGGGCTCGAGAGACGACCCTGCGCCTCACGGCGACGGAGCAGGCATTCGTGGATGCGAGCCTCGAACGCCGGCGCGCCGAGCAGGCCGACAGGGAGGCACGCGCGGCCCGCGAGCGCCGGCTGGAGCGCCGGGCCCGGGTCAGGCTCGTCGGTTTCGTCGGCGCCGTGGCCCTGTTCATCGCGGCCGCAGGCTACGGGCTCCTCGCCTGGCCGGGTCCGGCGCCGGACGTCGTGCTCGTCTACCCGGGGCCCGGCGACGCCGGCATGTACGACAGCATCGGCGCCGGGTTCGACGACGCCGTCACGCGGCTCGGCCTCGACGCACAGGTGGTGATCGAACGGCCGGAAGGCCTCCGGGAGCGGCTCCTCCGCCTCTCGGAGCAGGGCGTCCGTCTCATCGTCGTGGCGTTCGAGAGGAGCAATCCCGACGTCGAGATCGTGGCGCGGGACCACCCGGGGACCAGCTTCATCGCCAGCGACTACTGGGGCGAGCTTCTCAACGTCACGAAGCCGAGGTTGGCTGTCGAGGAGGGGGCATTCCTCGTCGGGGTGGCAGCGGCGCTCAACAGTTCGACCGGCACTGTGGGCGTCATCGGCGAGTTCGACGCGGCCGGCCAATGGTGGTTCGTCGGCGGGTTCGAGGCGGGCGCGCGTGAGGCTGATCCGGATGTCGAGGTGCTCATCTCCTACCTGCCCGAGGGTCCCATCACGTTCGTCACGGTCAACCGGGCGGCGCGCGACATGTACCGCGCCGGTGCAGACGTGATCTTCTACTCAGGCAGGTCCGCGCCACTCGGCCTGTTCGAGGCTGCGTGGAGCGAATCGGACGCGCAGGGCCGGCAGCTGTGGGCGATCGGGGTCGACACGAACTGGTATGTCGCCCTGCCGTTCGTCGGCCCGCGCGAGGGCCGCGAAGCCGGGGCGTGGCGCTCGAACGTGCTCACGTCGATGATCACGCGCTACGATCTGGCGATCTCGACGATGATCGACGGCTTCGCGCGCGGGGCGCTGGCGCCCGGCGAGCGGCGGTTCGGCCTCGCCGATGGCGCGTTCGAGCTCGCCACCAGCGGCGGCTTCCTGGCCGATGCCCGACCCGTCATCGATTCCCTGCGGAACCGGGTCGTCGCCGGCGAGATCGTGGTCCCTAGATACCCGGCCGATCGCGGTCCACCCCGGTAGGGCCGGCCATTGAGCGAGCGTTGAGCGGTGCCGAGGAGAGTCGCCTCCATAAAGGAGGTGTCCACCATGCGCAAGCCTGTCCTGGCGTTCGCCGCGGCAGCGATCCTGGTCGTGGCCTACGCGCCGGTCGGTCTCGCCACCACGACGAAGATCCCATTCGCGCTCCACGAGGTCGTCGACGCGGAGCTTGTGCCCGGTGAGTGGACGACGGTCGACGGCGTGCTCTCGGCACGGGGTGCGGTCTGGCACGCGGTGACCACCGGGACCCCGGCGATCGAGGGCACCGACACCGTCGTCCTCAACTTCGACCTCGACCTCGCCACCGGGAGCGGCGAGCTCTGGGGCACCGATCGCCTCGAGCCCACCCTGTCTCCGGGCGGGGGCTACGACTGCACGTGGCACGGGAAGTGGGTCGCCTTCACCTGGTCGGGCAAGGCCGTCTGCCACGGCGACGGCACCCTCCGCGGCTGGCAGCTCCGCTACACGATCGTGCCCGCCGGGGACGGGTACGACCTCCGCGGCTACTACTTCCTGCCCAGCCACTGACCCGGGCTCCGGGCGGGCGGCACAGAGGAGGTCGGCGATGCTGAAGCAGGACGTTCACGCTCCGGCCGTTCGGCCGGTGGCGGTTCCCCGGCCGCGGAACCTGGTTCCCTGGCTCGCGGGGGCGGTCGTCGTCCTGGCGGTCGCGGTCCTCGGACTGGGCGCGGTGATCGTGCAACCGATGGTGACCGCGACTCCAGGTGAGGCCCTCGTCGACCGGCTCATCGCGGCTTGGAACGTGTCCGACGAGCAGGAGATCCGGGCCGTCTACACCGACGACGCGATCATCTGGATGTCCCACAGCGCCACGCCGTCGGCGACGGGTATCGACGAGGTCGCCGACCTGGCCCGGTACGGCGGCGTGAAGGTCGAGCGCATCGGACCGGTGAGCGAGCGCGGGAACCTGGTCTGGCTTCTCCACCACGTGACCAGCGACTACGACGTCTCGGGTTCGGACGCGGTCCTGGTTCTCTACCTGCGCGACGGGAAGGTCGCCCAGCAGTGGGTCATCTGGGACGAGCTCGAGTAGGGCGAGCGAGCGACGTTTCAGGCCGAGGGCGGGGAGCTCCGTTCAGGGGTCTCTCGATCAGGTCGGCGACCAGACGGCGCCAGTAGTCGTCACGGGCTGTCGGGGTACCGCTTTCCCGCGTTGCGGAATACTGCTTTGCCGCGTCGGATGATGGCGCTCTGCCGCAGCTCGCCCTACCGCTCTCCGGCGACGGTGCCCCGCGTCAGCCCTCCTCCGCGAGGTTGGGGGCGAGCCAGCGCTCGGCCTCGGCGAGGCTCCAGCCCTTGCGCCGCGCGTAGTCGGCGAGCTGGTCGCGCCCGATCCGCCCGACGCCGAAGTAGCGCGCCTCGGGGTGCCAGAGGTACCAGCCGCTCACCGAGGCGGCCGGCAGCATGGCGAAGTTCTCGGTGAGGGTGATCCCGGCGCGCGCCTCGGCCTCGAGAAGGGCGAAGAGGATCCGCTTCTCGGTGTGGTCGGGGCAGGCCGGGTAGCCCGGCGCCGGGCGGATCCCCTGGTACGCCTCGCGGATCAGCGCTTCGCTGTCGAGATCCTCGTCGGGGGCGTAGCCCCAGAACTCGCGCCGGACCCGCTCGTGGAGCCGCTCAGCGAACGCCTCGGCGAGCCGATCGGCGAGCGCCTTGGTCATGATCGCGTGGTAGTCGTCGTGAGCCGCGATGAAGCGTGCGACGAGTGTGTCGGCGCCGATCCCCGCGGTGACGGCGAAGGCGCCGAGGTGGTCGTGCAGGCCGCTGCCTCGCGGGGCGACGAAGTCGGCGAGCGCCAGGTTCGGGCGGTCGGCCGACTTCACCAGCTGCTGGCGGAGCGTGTGGACCACCGCGCGAACCGATCGGTGCTCCTCGTCGGCGTAGAGCTCGATGTCGTCGTCGGGGGTGCCGGCGGCCGGGAAGAAACCGACAGCCGCGCGCGCCCGCAGGAGCCGCTCCTCGACGATCCGCGCGAGCAGCGCCTGCGCGTCGGCGAAGAGGGTGCGGGCCGCCTCCCCGACGGCCGGGTCGTCGAGGACCGCGGGGTAGCGGCCAGGTAGCTCCCAGGCGGAGAAGAAGGGGCTCCAGTCGATCCGCTCGACCAGCTCCGCGAGCGGGTAGTCGTCGAGGGCGCGGACGCCGACGAACGATGGCTGCGGCGGCACGAGCACCGACCAGTGGATCCGCAGCCGGTTCGCGCGCGCCTCTTCGAGCGTCGCCCGGCGCGTCCGGCCGTCGCGCTCGCCGCGCTCGCGGCGCAGCTCGGCGTACTCGGCGCGCACCCGTTCGACGAAGCGCGGCCGCTCCGCGGCATTCATCAGGTTCGCCACCACCCCGACCGCACGCGAGGCGTCGGGGACGTGGACGACCGGCCCCGAGTAGCGCGGCTCGATCTTCACCGCGGTGTGTGCCCGCGACGTCGTCGCCCCGCCGATGAGGAGCGGAACGGTGAAGCCGAGCCGCTCCATCTCGGACGCGACGACGGTCATCTCCTCGAGCGAGGGGGTGATGAGCCCGCTGAGGCCGACCAGGTCGGCCCGCTCGCGGCGCGCCGTCTCGAGGATCGTCGCCCCCGGCACCATGGCGCCCAGGTCGATCACCTCGTAGCCGTTGCACTGGAGCACGACGCCGACGATGCTCTTGCCGATGTCGTGGACGTCGCCCTTGACCGTGGCCATGACGATCTTGCCGCTGGAGCGTGGCGTCCCGCCGTCCTGTTCCGCCTCGAGGAAGGGGACGAGATGGGCGACCGCCTGCTTCATGACCCGGGCGCTCTTGACGACCTGGGGGAGGAACATCCGCCCCGCCCCGAAGAGGTCGCCCACCACGTTCATCCCGTCCATCAGCGGCCCCTCGATCACCTCGATGGGGTGGGCGACGGCGCGGCGCGCCTCCTCGGTGTCCTCGACGATGAAGTCGGCGATCCCCTCGACCAGCGCGTGCCTGAGCCGCTCGGCGACCGGCCAGGAGCGCCAGGCGAGGTCGGCCTTCCGCTCGATCGGTCCGGCCTCGACGGTGGCGGCGACCTCCAGGAGCCGCTCGGTCGCGTCGGGGCGGCGGTCGAGGACGACGTCCTCGACACGCTCGCGCAGGTCGGCCGGGATCTCGTCGTAGATGGTGAGCGCGCCCGGGTTGACGATCCCCATGTCCATCCCGGCCGCGACGGCGTGGTAGAGGAAGACCGAGTGGATCGCCTGGCGGACCGCCTCGTTGCCGCGGAAGGCGAAGGAGACGTTGCTGACGCCGCCGCTCACCAGCGCCCCGGGAAGCGCCGCCTTGATGCGGCGCACCGCCTCGACGTAGTCGAGCGCGTAGCGGCGGTGCTCCTCGATGCCGGTGGCCACGGCGAAGATGTTGGGATCGAGGATGACGTCCTCCGGCGGGAAGCCGGCCTCCTCGGTGAGCAGGCGGTAGGCGCGTGCGCAGATCTCGAGCTTCCGTTCGACCGAGTCGGCCTGGCCGCGTTCGTCGAAGGCCATGACGATGGCGGCGGCGCCGTAGCGGCGGACGAGGCGCGCCTGGCGCAGGAACTCCTCCTCCCCCTCCTTGAGGCTGAGCGAGTTGACGATCCCCTTGCCCTGGAGGCACTTGAGGCCTGCCTCGAGGACTGACCACTTCGAGGAGTCGACCACGACCGGCACCTTGGCGATCGTCGGTTCGACGGCCACCAGGTCGAGGAACGTCGTCATCGCCCGCTCGGCGTCGAGGAGCCCCTCGTCCATGTTGACGTCTATCGCCTGGGCGCCGTTCTCGACCTGCTCGCGGGCGATCTCGACCGCCTCGGCGTAGCGCCCCTCGGTGACGAGGCGGGCGAAACGGCGCGAGCCGGAGACGTTGGTCCGCTCGCCGATGTTGACGAAGAGGCTGTCCGGGCCGACGGTGAGCGGCTCGAGGCCGCTGAGCCGGCAGGCGGGCGTAAGGTCGGGCGGGATGCGCGGCGGGAGGCCGTGGACCGCCTCGGCGATGGCGCGCACGTGCGCGGGGGTCGTGCCGCAGCAGCCGCCGGCGAGGTTGACGAGGCCGCTCTCGGCGAAC
>Ga0154433_1114_pt2 | contig 12711 bp, 11 predicted proteins | sample RifGroC2_FD_115937 | JGI IMG/M metagenome (GOLD analysis project Ga0154433, IMG submission 115937) | Chloroflexi bacterium GWC2_73_18 | reverse complement strand
ATCTCGCCGCCCCCTCGCCCGGCGAACCCGCGCCGGGGACGGGCAAGGAGGAGCTGTGACCGAACGCACCCTGGTCCAGCCTCCACGCCCCGGCGACCCGCGAGACGAGAGGTTACCCACCAGGGGTTGACACGCCCCGCGGCCGGCGACCTACCTGGCGTCGGTTTCCTTCATCGCCTTGTAGACGTCCCTCACATCGCTGCGAGACCACCGGAACCCGAGGCCCTCCAGCTGGTCCTCGGTCCCGTCGTAGCGGAGGGACGCGGAATCCGGCCCAAGGATCGGGAAGAGCAGCTGCATCCCGGGATGCTCCACCGTCCAGGCGTCGGCGCCCGCGCAGAACGACCCAGGCCAACCCCACGCCAGGCTGTCGCCCTGCAGCGCCCCGACGCCACGGAACATGACGCCGAAGCGCGGGTCACCAGGTTCCCAGCCGCGGCCGAGCTGAGGCCGGACGCACACGGACGCCCCGGCATCGAAGAAGGTGACCGGATAGACGCCGTCGACCGGCCGCTCGATCCAGATCCACTGACGGCTCCCATCCGTATCCAGGCTTTCCCAGGCCCCCACCATCGTGCTGTCATGCGTGGCCGCGACGATCGACGGGATCACCACCATCGCAGCGGCCGCCATGACGAGCGAAAGGCGCTTCATCACGAAGCCCTCCTTGCGCCCCCCTTGCCAGAGCTCACGGCGCCGGGCCGATCGCAGGCACACCGTGACGACGAGTGTGGGCGCGCGTGCTTCCGCGGCGGAGACGTCTGCCGCGTGATCGCATCGGCGCGGACGGAGGATGCGCCCGCTCCTGCCCGCGCGGCCAGAGGCGAACGTCACGAACGGCGCGAGGGCGCGGCCCGGACCGGTGGCTGCCCGCGCGGCCGCGCCGCAGGCAGGCTGCGGCGCTAGACTGCGCAGCGATGTCATCCAAGCCGCCGGCCGTGGTCTGACCGGTGACCGAACGCACCCTGGTCCTCATCAAGCCCGACGGCGTGCAGCGGCTGCTGGTGGGACGGATCCTCGCCCGCTTCGAGGAGCGTGGGTTGCGCATGGTCGGGCTCAAGCTCGCGAGCGTCGATCGCGAGTTCGCCGAGCGCCACTACGCGGTGCACCGGGAGCGGCCCTTCTTCGAGGGCCTGGTCACCTTCATCACCTCCAGCCCGGTGGTGGCGCTCGTGCTGGAAGGCCCCAACGCGATCGCCGTGGTGCGCGCCATGGTCGGCGCGACGCGGCCGCACGAGGCGGCCCCGGGCACGATCCGCGGGGACCTCGCCCTCGACACCGGCCAGAACCTGGTCCACGCCTCGGACGGCCCCGAGACGGCCGACTTCGAGCTCGGCCTCTGGTTCGCTCCCGGCGAGCTGTTCGACTACCCGCGCGACGCCGACCGCTGGATCCTGGGCCCGGAGCGCTGAGCGCCGGCGCTCCTCGGCAGGGGGACCCACGCGGGCTGCCGCGACGCGAGGGGCGCCTGCCACTGCCAGTGGCAGCGGCGACCCCTTCCCCTCGTGACGGGTTCCCCGAAGTGCGCGCTGCGGCGCGGTCCACGCGTGCCGGCCAGCGGCTCTGCCACCCTGAGTGGCAACGAGCCTCGGGGGATGGGCGCTCGGTCGGCACTCGGCCGCGGCGCGGCGGCACTAGGGCCCTGGCGCGAGCCCCGCGGAGGGGAGCGGCGGGCCGCCCTGCGCCGCGACCGGGATCGGCCCGGGCGCCACCGCCAGCACCAGGCCGAGCAGGGCCAGGGCCAGCACCAGGCCGGTCGCCAGCGGGAGCCGGTTCGTCTCCCAGGTCGCGGCGGCGAGACGGACCAGGCGGAGGAGGTGCGGCAGCGGTCCGCTGACCGAGGGCTCGGGCGGCGGGCGGTGCGGCCGCTGGTCGGCCGCGGCGCGGGCACGCTCGCCCTGCCGGCGGAGGCCGACCAGGAGGATCCGGCCGGCAGCCACGTAGCCCAGGCCCCAGCCGGCGAAGGCGAGCCAGCGCGCCGGTCCGTCGGTGGCGCCCTCGAGGATGGCCAGGCGCGCGTCCCACGAGGCGAGGCCGGGGACCCCGAGGCCGGTCGCCAGGGCGGCGACGAGGCCGATGGCGAGGAGCGGCGAGCGGCGCGCCCAGCCATCAAGCTCCGGCAGCCGGTCGGTGCCGTGGATCGCTCGCACCGCGGCGACCCAGCCGGCCAGCGCGCTCTTGGCCAGGACGAAGTAGAAGAGCCACGTCCGCGCCGGCTCCCAGAGCGCCCGGTCGAGCGCCCCGAAGGCGATGAGGAAGAAGCCGGCGTCCTGCACGACGCTGTAACCCACGACGTGATCGACGTCATCCTGGATCCAGCTGCCGACGGCGCCCAGCACCAGCGTCAGGATGCCGAGGCCGATGATCGCTCCGCGTTCGATCGGCAGCTCGAGCGTCTGCGGCAGCACGACCTGGTGGGACCAGGCCAGCGCGACCGCGAAAAGGATGGCCGGCAGCCAGGCGAGCAGGAGCGGCACGGCGACCTGGGGCGCCGTCTCGGCGAGCCGGGCCGCCCAGGCGTGGAAGGGGAAGGCTCCGAAGCGGATCGCCAGCGCGAGGGCCATGGTGACCAGTGCCACGCCGGTCGCCAGCGGGTCGATCGGGATCGCCCCGTAGATGCCGGAGAGCCAGACCGAGGCGACGACTGCCAACGCGCCCGCGGCGGCGACGGCGCGCAGGTACCGGGAGGCGACCCGCACGCTGCCGGGGTCGGGTCTCTCGGCACCCGCCACCAGGATCCCGCCGACGCCACCGATCGTGGCGGCCAGTGCCGCCGACGGCGAGGCGGGAAGGGCGAGCGCGGCCGCGGCCGCGCCGAGCGCCGCGGCGTAGACCCCGGCGACGTGGTGCTGGCCGCCGGTCGCGAGGCCGAGGAGGCAGAGGAGGAGCGCAACGGCGGCGCCGAGCGCCAGGAAGACACGAAGGTAGGCGGTCGCGGTGAGTCGCTCGCCGCCGATCGAGAGACCCTCGCCGTCGGTGAGCAGCAGCGCCAGCACGAGGCAGACCGCCAGTCCAGCCAGGCCGATCGCGGCGCCGAGGCGCGGCAGCGGCCGCGCGAGGAAGGCGAGCGCTGACGCCCCGAAGGCGACCGCCACGAACGCGCCCACCGCCACGGCGTCCTCGTCAGCCCCGGTCGTGGGCGGCGCGCCGCAGGGTGAGATCGCCTCGAGCGGCGAACGCTTCGCGACCGAGGTGGGCGGTCGCCAGCACGGTCACGAGGAGGACGCTGCCGATCACCAGGTGCTCCAGCGGTCCGGGTGGACCGGCGAGGCCGACCCGCGCGAGCGTGGCGGCAAGGAGCGCAAGGACGGCACCCGCGCCGAGCCTGAAGACGTCACCGGAGAAGACGACGAGGTCGAGCGCGGCGACGGCCACGGCGATGCCCGCGGCGAGTGCGGCGATCGGCCCGCGATCGTGCCCCACCACCGGCGCCAGGCCGAAGGCGACCACGAACGCGGCGGCCACGAAGGCCGCCTCGGCGCGTCCGCCGAGCAACGGGCCGGCGGTGAGCGGCTGGGTGTCGCGGACGAGGATCCAGAGCAGATAGGCGCCGAGCAGCGTGGCCACCTCGCGGAAGAGGAGCGGGACGAGGGGCGGCAGCGGATCCGCGATGAGCGGCGCGACCAGCAGGGCGAGGGTGAGTCCCAGGGTCGCGCGGCGGGCGTCGAGCGCGGCGACGCAGACGATCGCCCCGGCCACGACGACGACCCCGGCGGCGCCGAGGACCATCTCCACGGTCAGGCCGCTCGCGCGTGGGCCGGCGCCCGCGACGACCCCGGCGACAGGTCCGGGTACGTCGGCGTCTGGAGGATCGCGAAGGCGTCGATCGGCCAGTAGCGCAGCCATGCCCGGCCGATCACGTTGGGGTGCGGGATCGGGCCGAAGACCCGCGAATCGGAGGAGTTGTCGCGGTTGTCGCCCATGACGAAGAGCTCCCCCTCGGGGATCACCCAGCGCGAGCGGTCGCCGTTCGCGTCGGTCGGCACCCCGCCATCGACATACGGCTCGTCGAGGCGGATGCCGTTGACGTATACGCCGCCGTCGTGGACCTCGAGGACCTCGCCCGGCAGGCCGATGACCCGTTTGATGAAGGGGACCCCGTCGGTCGTCCAGTTCGCCGGCGGGTCGAAGACGACGATGTCGCCGCGGCTGTAGTCGTCGAGGCGGGGCGTCAGCTTGTCGACGAGCACGTACTCGCCCTGCAGAAGCGTCGTCTCCATGCTGTGCTGCTCGACCTTGTACGGTTGGGCGACGAAGTTCTGGATGACCAGGAAGATGATCAGGGTCAGGACGAGGGTCTCGACGACCTCGAAGAGGCAACCGGCGGCACGGCTCACAAGTGCCGCAGTATAGGCCCTGCCCCCTCGCGGCCGCCCCGCCCCCGCGCGGGCGCCTCCGGCCTGCGGGCGGCGCTGCAACTTCCACCGCCTCATGCAGCGGTTTGACCGGGGCTCCCCCGCTTGGTAGATTCCGTCGGCTGAGAAGTTGCAGCCCCGTCGCGTGCGGGGCTCTTTCCTTGTCGGACCCCCACGAGCCACCAGACGAGGAGCGTGACGAGCGATGGAGATCGCCACCGCGATCACCTGGATCATCCCGATCGCCGGCCTTGCGGCGGTCGCTTTCGCCATCTGGCTTGCCCGCGACGTCCTGTCGCGCGACCCCGGCACCGAGGCGATGCAGCAGGTCGCCGGCACCATCTACGAGGGCGCGGTCGCCTTCATCCGCCGCCAGTACATGACGATCGCCGGCCTGGCCCTCCTGGCCGGCGTGCTGATCGCGCTGCTCATCGGCTTCCTCGAGACCAGGGACGTCGCCGACACGGACATCTTCGGTCCCGAGCTGGGGATCCGGACCGGCGTCGCCTTCCTGGTCGGGGCCGCCTGCTCGATGCTCTCCGGCATCATCGGCATGTTCATCAGCGTGAAGAGCAACGTGCGAACCGCGGCGGCGGCGCGGCGTAGCCTCGTCGAGGCGGTGACGGTCGCCTTCCGCGGCGGAGCGGTGAGCGGCTTCCTCGTCGTCGCCCTTTCCCTCCTCGGCGTCTGGGGCATCTTCGCCGCCTACGGCGGGCTCGACCCGGCCGGCATCAAGGACGCCCCCTTCCTCATCGTCGGCTTCGGCTTCGGCGCCTCCTTCGTTGCGCTCTTCGCCCAGCTCGGCGGCGGCATCTTCACGAAGGCCGCCGACGTCGGTTCCGACCTGGTCGGCAAGATCGAGGCGGGCATCCCCGAGGACGACCCGCGCAACGCGGCCGTCATCGCCGACCTGGTCGGCGACAACGTGGGCGATTGCGCCGGCCGCGGTGCCGACCTCTTCGAGTCGACCGCCGCCGAGAACATCGGCGCCATGATCCTCGGCGTCGGCGTCTATGCCGTGGCGACGACGGCGGGCTGGCCGAACCCGGAGGCCTGGATCTTCTTCCCGCTCGTCGTGCGCGCCTTCGGCCTCCTCTCCACGGTCGTGGCGACCTTCTTCGTCCGCGGCCGCGAGGACGAGGACCCCATGACCATGCTCAACCGCGGCTACTGGGTGACCACCGTCCTCTCGGCGGTCAGCCTCTTCTTCGTCACCAACGTGATGATGAGCACGGGCGGGGCGACCGGCGCCAACGGGATCCCGGCCTCGATCTGGTTCTTCGGCGCCGGGGTCGTCGGTCTGGCCACCAGCGTGGCCTTCGTCTACCTGACGCAGTACTACACCTCGGGGACGCACCGCCCGGTCAAGGAGATCGCGGTCGCCTCGAAGACCGGCCCGGCGACCAACATCATCGCGGGGGTCGCGGTCGGCTTCGAGACGACCTTCATCACCGCCATCACCATCGGCATCGCCCTCTTCGCCAGTCACTGGTTCGGCGAGCAGGCCGGCCTGACCAACGCCGCCGGCCGCAACGTGGGCGGCATCTTCGGGACCGCGGTGGCGACGATGGGGATGCTCATGACGACCGCCTTCATCCTGGCCGAGGACACCTTCGGGCCGATCACCGACAACGCCGGCGGGATCGCCCAGTTCAGCCGCTCGGAGGCCGGCGCTCGCGAGATCACCGACCGGCTCGACGCGGTCGGCAACACGACCAAGGCGCTCACCAAGGGCTACGCCATCGCCTCGGCCAGTCTCGCCGCCTTCCTCCTCTTCTCGGCCTACATCGACAAGGTCAACCTGATCCTGACGCGGCGGGGCGACCCGTTGATGGAGGCGGTCGACCTGGCCAACGTGAACGTCTTCATCGCCGCGCTGCTGGCGGCGATGCTCGTCTACTTCTTCAGCTCGCTGGCGATCCGCGCGGTCGGGCGCGCGGCCCAGTCGATCATCCTCGAGGTGCGCCGCCAGTTCCGCGAGCACCCCGGGATCATGGACTACACCGAGCGGCCGGACTACGCCCGCGTCGTCGATATCACCACCCGCGCCGCGCTGAAGGAGATGGTCCTTCCGGGCCTGGTGGCGGTCTTCATGCCGGTGATCGTCGGCTTCCTCCTCGGCGCCGAGGCGGTCGCCGGCCTGCTGATGGTCGGTACCATCGCCGGCGTCCTGCTCGCCACGGTCCTCAACAACGGCGGCGGCGCCTGGGACAACGCCAAGAAGTACATCGAGGCGGGCCACCTGCTCGACGACTCCGGGCAGGTGATCGGCAAGAAGACGACGGCGCATGCGGCGGCCGTCGTGGGCGACACCGTCGGCGATCCATTCAAGGACACCGCCGGTCCGTCGCTCCACGTGCTGGTCAAGCTGCTGGCGACGATCACGCTCGTCCTGTCGCCGCTCTTCATCCGCTAGGAGCAACGCCGGACCGGCCCCGGCCCGGTCCGCTCGACCCGTGGAGATCGTCGTCCAGGCAGCCGCGACCGGCATCGTCCAGGGGCTCACCGAGTTCCTGCCGATCTCCTCGAGCGGCCACCTGATCCTGGTGCCGTGGCTGATGGGCTGGCACGACCCGTTCCTCAACTCGCTCGCCTTCAGCGTCATGCTTCACGTGGGCACGCTCGCCGGTCTGCTCCTCTACTTCCAGGCCGACTGGCGCCGCCTGGTGCCGGCCTGGTTCGCCTCTCTGCGCGAGCGACGGCTCGGCGGCGACCCCGACCGGCGCCTCGCCTGGATGCTCGTCCTCGGGACGGCGCCGGCGGCGGTCGCCGGGCTCCTCTTCGAGGATGCCATCGAGCGCGGCGTCCGCGAGCCGCAGATCGTGGCGGCGATGCTCCTCGTCGGGGCGGCGATCCTTCTCCTGGCCGACCGTCTCGGCCGGCGGACCCGCGCCATCGACTCGCTGCGTTTCGGCGACGCCATGGCGATCGGCGTGGCCCAGGCCCTGGCCCTGGTGCCCGGCGTGTCGCGCTCCGGCATCTCGATCTCGGCAGGGCTCGCGCTCGGCCTCGACCGCGAGGCGGCGGCCCGCTTCAGCTTCCTGCTCGCCACCCCGGCGATCGCCGGCGCCGGCCTGCTGGAGAGCTACGGGCTCCTCAGGGGCGGCAACGGGATCACCGTCGACCTCGCCGCGCTGGTGATCGGCATGGCCACCGCGCTGGCCGCCGGCCTCGTCGCCATCCATGGCCTGCTCGCCTATCTGCGCCACCACGGCCTCGGGTCCTTCGTGGCCTACCGGATCGCCCTGGCGGCGCTCGTGGGCGCCGTCCTCCTGGCGCGGTGAGCCGGCCGTGGAAGTGATGAAGCGGCTGCGCCAGGCCGCCATCGGTGAGATCGTGGCGCAGCGTCCCATCCGGACCCAGCAGGAGCTGGCGGCGGCGCTTCGCGAGCGAGGGTTCCGGGCGACCCAGGCGACGATCAGCCGTGACGTCGCCGAGCTGGGCCTGATCAAGCAGACGCGCGACGGCGTGCAGGCCTACGCCCTGCCGCCGCGCATCGGCGAGCCGGAGGCGACCGGCGAGGAGCGCCTCCGCGCGCTGATCCGCGACCTGCCGATCGAGCTGCGCGAGGCCGGGCTCCTCCTCGTCATCCGGACGCTCCCCGGCAGCGCCCATGCCATCGCCAGCGCCCTCGACCGGATGCGCTGGAACGAGGTCGCCGGTTCCCTCGCCGGCGACGATACCGTGTTCGTCGCCTCCCCGGACCGTGGCGCCCTGCAGCGCCTCCGCAAGCGCCTGTTGCGCCTGCTGGAGTAGCGATGTCTCGCGCTCCGGGCGCCGCTCCATCGACGTCCGAGCGGAGCGTTCCTCCGGAACGAGACGGCACTTTGACACCGATTCGGTCCCGCCGTAGAATGCGGCGCCGGTCGAACTCCTGCGCGCGGCGATGGTTCCGCGGCACGGAGTTCGTTCCATTCCCCACTCCGGGAGCACCGTGAACAACAAGCCGAGCTACCTATCCCGAGAAGGCCTTGACAAGCTCCGCGCGGAGCTCGACGAGATGGTCACCATGCGCCGCCCCGAGATCGCGGCACGGATCCACGACGCCAAGGAGCACGGCGACCTCCAGGAGAACGCCGAGTACGAGGACGCCAAGAACGAGCAGGCGTTCGTGGAGGGCCGGATCCTGGCGCTCGAGACCCTGATCAAGAACGCGATCCTGATCGACGAGAACCACGCCACCGACCACGTCGCCATCGGCTCGACCGTCCTCGTCGAGAGCCAGGAGGGCAAGGAGTCGTTCACCATCGTCGGCTCGGCCGAGGCCGATCCGCGCGATGGGAGGATCTCCAACGAGTCGCCCGTGGGGCGGGCGCTGCTCGGGCACCGCAAGGGTGACAAGGTCGTCGTCAGGGTCCCGGCGGGCGACTTCACCTACAGGATCGTCGGCATCCGCTAGCGGTCGCGTGTCGGCCCGCCGGTGCCGGTACCGCGACCGCCGCACGACCGTCCCGGCCCTCCGGCCAGGGAGTAGCATCGCGCCACCATGTACTGGGCCGACGAGCTCGCCGCCAGCGCCGGTGGACCGCAGGTCGTCAACGACTCCAAGACCCCCTCCGGCACGATCCACGTCGGGGCCCTTCGCGGTGTCGTCATCCACGACGCGATCGCCCGGGCGCTCCGCGCCGCCGGCCACGAGACCCGCCTCCTCTTCGGCATCGACGACCTCGACCCGATGGACTCCCAGACGCTGGCGACGCGCGAGGGCCGGCTCGACGACATGGGCAGGCCGCTCTGCCGGATCGCCCCGCCGGCCGGGAGCGACGCCCCGTCCTGGGCACGCCACTTCGCACGCCAGTTCCTCGACACCTTCGCCCACGTCGGCGCCCACCCCGAGCTCTACTGGATGAGCGAGCTCTACCGGCAGGGTGTCTTCGATGCCTTCATCGCCGAAGCGCTCGACCGGGCGGCCGAGGTGCGCCGGGTGTACGCCGACGTCTCGCGCTCGATCAAGCCGCCGGACTGGTACCCCTTCCAGGTGATCTGCCCCGACTGCGGCCGGGTCGGCACGACCAGGGTGACCGGCTGGGACGGGAGCGAGGTGAAGTACACGTGCCTGCCCGACCTGGTCGAGTGGGCGACCGGCTGCGGGCGGTCGGGCTCCATCTCCCCCTTCGGCGGCAACGGCAAGCTGCCCTGGAACCTCGACTGGGTCGCCCAGTGGCGCCATTTCGGGGTGACCATCGAGGGTTGCGGCAAGGACCTCGCCACCGCCGGCGGCTCGCGCGACCGCTCGGACGCCCTGGCCCGGCGTGTCTTCGGCTTCGAGCCGCCGCGCAACGTCCCCTACGAGTTCCTCACCATCGGGGGACGCAAGATGAAGTCGTCGGCGGGGACCGGCGCGGCGGCCCACGAGATGGCCGACCTGCTGCCCGGCGAGCTGCTTCGCTTCCTGATGTTGCGCTTCCGGCCCAACCACGCCATCGAGTTCGACCCGGCCGGCGAGACGATCGTCCGCCTCTTCGACGAGTTCGACCGGGTCGCCCGTGCCGCCGCCGGGCGCGAGGTGAAGGGCGAGCTGCCGCCCGATCCGGACCGGATCTTCCGGGCCAGCCTGCTCGACCCCGATGTAGATCCGGCGGCCGAGGGCGCCCGCTTCCGGCCGGCCTTCGGGCACCTCGCCTTCCTCATCCAGGTGCCCGAGGCGGACGTCCGGGCGCGCATGGAGGCGGAGAAGGGGACCCCGCTCGACGCGGCCGAGTCGGCCCTCCTCGACGAGCGGGTCGGCGTGGCGCGCGCCTGGCTCGACGCCTTCGCTCCCGAGCGGGCGCGCATCGTCATCCATCGGGACGCGCTGCCGGCAGAGGCGGCCGCGCTCGGCGAGGAGCAGCGGCTCTTCCTAGGCGCGCTCGCCCTGCGCGCGGCGGAGGACGAGCCGCGGTCCGGCGATGCGTGGCAGGCGCTCATCTTCGCCGTGGTGCAGGATGCGGCGATCCCCGCCGCTCGCGCCTTCGCCGCGATCTACCTCGCCCTTCTGGGGCGGACCAACGGGCCGCGCGCCGGCTGGCTGCTCGCCTCGCTGGAGCTCGACTTCGCCGTGGGGCGGCTGCGCGAGGTCGCCGGCTGGGGTCCCGACGACGGCGGTCCCGGCCCCGTCCGCGTGCACACCGCGGCGCGCAGTACGGAGGAGGCGCCATGAGCGTCGGCCTGCAGCGCCTCCGTGACGAGCCGGAGCGGCTCCGCCAGGGAGCCATCGACAAGGGCGAGGACCCGGCCGTCGTCGATCGGGCGATCGAGCTGGACGGCCGACGGCGGGCGCTGCTCGCCGAAGGCGACGCCCTGCGCCGCCGGCGCAAGGAGCTGTCCGGGCGGATCGAGCAGGCGGTCCGCTCGGGCGCCGACCCGCGCGGCCCCGACGTGGCCGAGCTCCGGCGAAGCTCCGGCGAGGTCGGCGGATGGGTCGACGCCCTCGAGGGCGATCTCGCGTCGGTCCACGCCGAGCTCGACGACCTGCTCCTGCGCATCCCCAACCCGGCCGACCCGGACGTGCCGGTCGGCGGGGAGGAGGCGAACCTGGTCGTGCGCACCTGGGGCGAGCCGCTCCCGCACGAGGCGCCGGGCTCGGACGGCGGCACCTGGACGCGGCGGCCCCACTGGGAGGTGGCGGAGCGCCTGGGGATCCTCGACCTGCCGGCGGGGGCGAGGATCGCGGGGTCGGGCTTCCCCCTCTGGCGCGGCCCGGGCGCGGCTCTGCAGCGCGCCCTCATCGACTTCATGCTTGCCGTCCACACCGGCCAGCACGGCATGACCGAGATCTGGCCGCCGATCCTGGTCAACACCGACTCGGCGCGCGGCACCGGCCAGATCCCCGACAAGGAAGAGCTGATGTACGTCGTGCCGCGCGACGGGCTCTACCTCGCCCCCACGGCCGAGGTGCCGGTCACCAACATCCACCGCGACGAGATCGTCGAGGCCGACCGGTTGCCCGTCCGCTATGCCGCCTACACCCCCTGCTTCCGTCGCGAGGCGGGCGCCGCCGGAAAGGAGACGCGCGGCATCCTGCGCGTCCACCAGTTCGACAAGGTCGAGATGGTCTTCTTCGAGCGCCCGGCCGACTCGGCCGCCGCGCTCGAGACGCTGACCGGCTTCGCCGAGGAGATCCTCCAGCGGCTCGGGCTGGCCTACCGGGTCCTCCTGATGGCGACCCGCGAGATGGGCTTCGTCCAGGCGCGCAAATACGACCTCGAGGTCTGGGCGCCCGGCGTGGAGCGCTGGCTCGAGGTCAGCTCGTGCTCCAACTTCCGCGACTACCAGGCGCGCCGCATGAACATCCGCTGGCGCCCCGAGCCCGGCGCGAAACCGGAGATCCTGCACACCCTCAACGGCTCGGGCGTGGCGCTGGCGCGCACCGTGGCGGCGATCCTGGAGTGCTACCAGCAGGCGGACGGCTCGCTCGAGGTGCCCGAGGTGCTGCGGCCGTTCCTGGGGATCGAGCGGATCGGCGCGCCCGCCTGACGCGCCGGGTCGGCGGGGAGCCGGACCCGCGGGGATCCTGGATCGGCGGGGAGCCGGATCGGCAGCCCTGCAGGCACCGGCCCTCACCTGTCACACTGGCTTCTTGTCGCGGGAGGCGCCCACGCGCGGTCCCACCCCGGTCGTCACGGACCGCGCCGATCCAGCGGCGAGACCGGCCCGCGCTCCAGGTCTGGAGGGACGCGCCATGGCCACCAGCACGACGATCCCGCACTCCCGCCGCGCCCTGCTCGCCGCCGCCGCGGGCGGTGCCGCCGCCCTCGTCGCCGGCGCCCTGGGCCGGCCCGCCCCGACCCGCGCCACGGACGGCGACGTCGTCACCGTCGGCGGCTATCTCACCGGCACCTCGACGACATCGATCGACAACACGTCGGGGAACACGAGCAACGTCTTCCAAGCCTCGACGAATGGGACAGGTAGTGGGATCTTTGCTTACTCGGCCGGCGGCGCCGGCGTCTACGGCCAGACGTTTGGAACCGGGCGAGCCGGCGTCTTCGGATACACGCCCGGCGGTGGGGTCGGCGTGTGGGGTGTGGGATACAGCGATGCACCCGGGGTCATGGGCTCCTCATCGACGGCCCCCGGCGCGCCCGCTATCCCTACCAAGGTGGGCGTCTTCGGCTACGCGATCCAGGACAGCGGCGCGCGCGGCGTGTACGGCCGCAGCAACGCCGGCCGCGGGGTCTATGGCCAGGCCACGAGCGGCAGCGGCGTATTCGGCTACGCCACCAGCGGCTACGCCCTGCGCGCCAACGGCCGGGTCAAGTTCGACACCGCGAGCGGCACGGCCACCATCGCCGCGAACACCAAGAGCATCGGCGTCACGCCCGGCTTCGACCTCACCACGACGACGAAGGTCCTGGTCACGCTCATGGGCCACCCG
>Ga0154433_1062_pt2 | contig 12893 bp, 12 predicted proteins | sample RifGroC2_FD_115937 | JGI IMG/M metagenome (GOLD analysis project Ga0154433, IMG submission 115937) | Chloroflexi bacterium GWC2_73_18 | reverse complement strand
CCAGCCTCTTCGGGGCGGCCGAAGCGCTCCAGCGTGGCGCGGTCGCCGCCCGCGAGGAGCTGCTCGCGATGGGCGCAGTGGGTCCCCTCCCGGATCGACCGGCCGGGATCGTCGGCGGCGCGCCCGACCGCTGGGCCGCCGTCAGCCGCCTCCACGCCGACGTCGCCAACACCTTCCGCAGCCCCTACCGCTTCGCGGGGGACCGCCTCTACCTGGTCGACCAGCGCCGCCTCCCCGACGAGCTGGTCGAGGTCGCCTGCGAGACCGGGGCCGAGGTCGCCGGGGCGATCCGCGACATGGTGATCCGCGGCGCGCCGGCGCTCGGGCAGGCCGCCGCCTACGGCCTCGTCCTGACGGCCAACCGGGCGCGTACGTCGAAGCCCTACGCGCGGGCGGCGATGTTGCGCGGCACCGGCAACGCGCTGATGAGCGCGCGCCCGACGGCGATCAACGTCCGCTGGGCGGTCGAGCGGATGTTCGCCCGCTGGGAGTCGGTGGGGGAGCGCGCCGAAGGCGACGTCATCGCCGACGCGCTCCGCGCCGAGGCCGACGCGATCGCCACGGAGGCGCTGCTCGAACATGCCGAGTTGGTCCGGCACGGAGCGGGGCTGCTGCCGGCGCCCGAGGCGCTCGAGGGGCGGCCGCTCCAGTTGCTGACCCACTGCAACACGGGGCCGCTCGCCTGCGGGCAGATCGGCACGGCCCTGGGCGTGGTCCAGCGGCTCCACGCCGACGGCCGCCCGGTCCACGTCTGGGTGGACGAGACGCGGCCGTACCTTCAGGGCGCGCGTCTCACCGCCTGGGAGCTGGCGCAGGCGGGCGTCCCCCACACGCTCGCCCCGGACGTCGCCGCCGGCTGGCTGATGAGCGAGGGGAAGGTCGACGCGATCCTCGTCGGCGCCGACCGGATCGCCGCCAACGGGGACACCGCCAACAAGACCGGCACCTACCCGCTCGCCGTCCTGGCCGCACGGCACGCCGTCCCCTTCTACGTCTGCGCCCCGACCTCGTCGGTCTCGCTGGCGACGGCGGACGGCGCCGCCATCCCGATCGAGCAGCGTGCGGCCAGCGAGGTGACGGAGTTCCGCGGCACGCCGATCGCTCCCCGCGGCAGCGCCGCGGTCAACCCGGCCTTCGACGTGACGCCGGCCGAGCTGATCACCGCCATCGTCACCGAGGAGGGCGTGCTGCGCCCGCCGTACGCGGAGCCGCTCGCCGCCGCGGTCGCCGCCGCCCAGGCGCGCCGCCCTCCGCCGCCCGCGCCGCCCGCAGCGGCCGAGCCGCCCGCAGCCGTCGAGCCGGCCGCCCGCACGGGATGAGCGAGCCCGCCCCTCCGGCGACGGAGTCCCGCATCGAGGCGGCGCGCGCCCGCGCGGCCCGGGAACGGGCGCGGCAGGGCCTGCCGGAGCGTGCCGAGGCGGCGCTCGGGGTGATCGGGGGGTCGGGGCTCTACGCCATCGATGGGCTCGAGGACGTCGTCGAGGCGCTCCCCGGGACGCCCTTCGGTCCGCCGTCGGACCCGATCGTCGTCGGGACGCTCAGCGGGAGGCGCGTCGCCTTCCTGGCGCGGCACGGTCGGGGACACCGCTTCCTCCCGTCGGAGGTGCCGTACCGCGCCAACCTGTGGGCGCTCCGTCTCCTCGGCGTCGAACGGGTCCTCGCGGTGAGCGCCGTCGGCTCGCTGCGCGAGGGGATCGCCCCGCGCGACGCCTGCATCCCCGACCAGCTGATCGACCGGACCAGCGGGCGACCCTCCACCTTCTTCGGCGAGGGGATCGCCGCCCACGTCGGCATCGCCGACCCGTACTGCCCTGACCTCTCGGTCCGTGTCGTCGGGCTGGCCGAGAGCGTCTTCGGCGCGGCGGGTGACGGGCGGAGCGTCCACGCCGGCGGGACCTACGTCTGCATCGGGGGTCCGCAGTTCTCGACCCGCGCCGAGTCGGCCGTCCACCGGGCCTGGGGTGCCGACGTCGTCGGCATGACCGGGGCGCCCGAGGCCAAGCTGGCGCGCGAGGCCGAGCTCTGTTATGCCACGCTCGCCTTCGCCACCGACTACGACGTCTGGCGCGAGGGCGCCGAACCGGTGAGCGTCGAGCAGGTGATCTCCAACCTGGCGGTCAACGTGTCGGCCGCCCGGGAGGTGATCCGCCGGCTGGCCGCGCTCCCTCCCTGGCCGCGCGATCGCTGCCCCTGCCCGACCGCGCTCGCCGGCGCGATCATGACCGCGCCCGGCGCCCGACCGCCGGCGCGCCTCGCCGAGCTCGCCCTCCTCCTCGGGAAAGGCGGAGGCGAGCCGATGGCGGAGGAGACGCGCTGATGGCGGCGCGCGCGGGCTCCTTCGAGCCGGCCGGCTTCGAGGGCCGGCGCGTGACGCTGCGGACCACCACGGACCGGCAGCTGCTGCGCGCCTTCCTGGAGCGCGACCGCCTCTACGCCGCGTACGCGCTCTGCAACCTCGAGGAGCGGGAGTTCGGGCGGACGCGCTGGTCGGTCGCCTTCAACGGGGAGGCGCCGCTGGCGGTCGCCATGGAGTACGCCGGCCCTGCCCCGCAGCCGCTCTTCCTGCTCGGGGACGCCACGGCCACCGGGACACTGCTGCGCGACCTGGTCCGGCCGCGCCACGCCTACCTGGACGTCCTCCGCGAGGCGCTGCCGGCGGTGGAGGACCACTACCGGCTCGAGCCCGGACCGCCGATGGTCCGCATGTGGGTGGATCGGACGACATTCCGTCCGTACCCCGCCGAGGTTCACCGTCTCGGCCCGGGCGAGGTCGGCGACCTCAACCGGCTCTACGAGCTCGGCTTCACCGCGTGGCTCCCATCGCAGGCGATCGGCGAGGGCGTCTACTACGGGCTGCGTGTCAACGGCCGGCTCGTGGCCGCGGCCGGCACCCATGTCATCAGCACCGCGGCGCGCCTGGCCGCCGTCGGCAACGTCATGACCGCCGAGCCGTACCGGGGCCGCGGCTACGCCAAGGCGACGACGACGGCGGTGACCGAGGAGCTCCTGCGCTACTGCGACCAGGCCGTCCTCAACGTCCGCTCCGACAACTCGTCCGCGCTCGCCGCCTACGCCGCCATCGGCTATCGCGAGCACGTCCGCTTCGAGCAGCGCGTCGCCCACCGTCGGGGCTCACCCTGGGATGGCATCATGGAGCCGCTGCGCCGGCTGATCGGCGAGCCCCGACAGGAGACCTGACGCCGATGAAGGCCGCGCCGCCCGCCCACGACGTCACCGATCTCGGTCTCTCTTCCGAGGGCGTCCGGCGGATCGCCTGGGCCGAACGGGAGATGCCGGTCCTGCGCCTGATCCGGGAGCGCTTCGTCGCGGAACGCCCGCTGGCCGGGCTGCGGATCGGCGCCTGCCTCCACGTCACCACCGAGACGGCCAACCTGGTCCGTACGCTCCAGGCGGGCGGCGCCGACGTCGTCCTCTGCGGTTCGAACCCGCTCTCCACCCAGGACGACGTGGCGGCGGCGCTCGTCGCGGAGCACGGGATCGCCGTCTTCGCCCGTCACGGCGAGGACCGCGACACGTACTACCGGCACATCGACGCGGTGCTGGACCACCACCCCGCCATCACCATGGACGACGGCGCCGACCTCGTCTCGCGCCTCCACACCGAGCGGGTCGGGCAGCTCGCGGAGATCTGGGCCGGGACGGAGGAGACGACGACCGGGGTGATCCGCCTCCGCGCCATGGCCGCCGACGGGGCCCTCCGGTTCCCCATCGTGGCCGTCAACGAGGCGCAGACGAAGCACCTCTTCGACAACCGCTACGGGACCGGGCAGTCGACGGTCGACGCGATCATGCGCGCCACCAACATCCTGCTCGCCGGGCGGCGCGTCGTCGTCGCCGGCTACGGCTGGGTCGGACGGGGAGTGGCCTCACGTTTCCGGGGACTCGGTTCGCACGTCGCGGTGGTCGAGGTCGACCCGATCCGCGCGCTGGAGGCGCTGATGGACGGTTTCGCCGTCATGCCGGCGGCCGAGGCGGCGCCCTGGGGCGAGCTCTTCGTGACCGCGACCGGCAACGTCAACGTCTTCCGCGGCGAGCACTTCGCGGCGATGCGCGACGGGGCGATCCTGGCCAACGCCGGCCACTTCGACGTGGAGCTCGACCTGCGCGCCCTGCGCGAGCTGGCGGGCGGGCGGGAGCGCGAGGTGCGGGCCAACGTCCGCGAGTTCGAGATCGACGGCAAGCGCCTCGAGGTGATCGCCGAGGGGCGGCTGGTCAACCTCGGGGCGGCCGAGGGCCACCCCGCGGCGGTGATGGACATGAGCTTCGCCGACCAGGCCCTGGCCGCAGAGTGGGTGGCGCGGAACCACGCCTCGCTCGAGCGGCGCGTCTACACCGTCCCCGAGGAGATCGACCGCCAGGTGGCGCGCCTCAAGCTCGAGGCGCTGGGCGTCCGCCTCGAGGCCATGACGGAGGAGCAGGCTCGCTACGTCACCTCCTGGCGCGAAGGGACGTAGCCCGCACGTCAGGACGAACGTGTCGTCCCGGGCGGTCGACACGATCGAGTCATCGCTCGCCGTCGCGGTCGCGGTCGCGCCGCTCGGGGAGGGCGAGGGCGCCGCCGGCCGCGCTAACAGGCCCGCGTAGATGATCGTCGCCGCGGCGATGATGACGCCGCTGGCTGCGAACGCTGCCCTCTGCCCGCGACCCGTGGTCGCGGAGATGGCGCGAAGCCGGGCAGGCAGAGACTCTCGGCCGCGTGGACCCAGATCCGAGCCGTCCTGATCGGTCACTGGACTACCCTCTTGGTCGCTCCAACGACGCGTCGGCGTTCCGGGTCATCCACTCCGCAGGCGTTCGGCGACCGTGACACGCGCGGTCTGACCCCCCCAGTATCGCCGGTTCCGTCGCCGGTTACGGGAGGTCGGGCGGGAAGCGGCGGGGCGCGAGCGGCGCCGTCCGGTGACAGGTCGGACCGGGATCCACGTCAGGCGAGCCGCGCGCCCCACAGGCGCGTGCCGCGCAGGTCGACCCAGAGGAGGCCGGGGGCGGAGGGTGCGGGCGCCTCCCCCGCGAGCGCGCGGAGCCACCGGTCGCCCGCGACCGGGAAGCGTGCGCGGAAGAAGGCGCGATGGTCCCGGACGAGGGCGCGGTTCCGCTTCGTCGCCCGCACGACTCAGAGCCCGACCACGGTGGGCGGCTCGCTCCGGATGTCGCGGCCGCGGTCGAGCTCGCGCGCCCGGGCGGCCACCTTCCGGTCGAGGCCGCGCGACGCCTCGCCGACGTCGGCGAACCAGGTCCAGATCTCGGCCACGACGGCGACCCGGAGCGTCCGGTGGAGGAGCCGCACGTCGATCGACCGCTCGCCTCGTTCCAGCGGGGCTTCCGGGAGAACGCGCCATGGCCCGGGTTCGGCCGCCCGCAAGACCAGCTCCTGGATCGCGAGGTGAGCAGCGTCGCGCGGCGGATCCGCTCCGGGGACCGCCTCGAGGCCGGCGTAGAGCCGCTGCCCCACGGCCTGCGCGAGGCGGGCGATCGCGGCCAGGGAGAACGAGGCTCCCAGGCCACGCTCGAACTCGCTGACCGAGCTCTGAGCGAGGCCCGCTCGGCCCGCCGCGTCGCTCTGACGGAGGCCGCGAGCTCGTCGCGCTGCGCGGACGGCGGCGCCCAACCTGCGGGCAACGGACGTGGCGCTTGCCTCCGCCGAAACCTGCCCGGGCGTCCGGCGGCCACGGGCCCTCACGCGAGCCGGCATATCGGTACTAGTGTTGCCGGCCACGCTTGTCCGCGGCTTACCTGCCGCTTGTTCCCCACTCGGTCACTGCCCGGGACCATCACGGACGGCGCCGGCGGGTCACGAAGGACGGCGAGTTCAGCCGGAGGCCAGCCGCAGACCCGACAGGCGCTGACGAGAGCTGACATGAGGTTCAGGCGCCCGCGGCTGCGGTGCCAAACCTGGCCGGCAACGGTACTACTGAAACGGGGCGCCGAGGCACCGCCGCGCATGCGCCGCCGCACCGCCGCGCATCCGCCCGCACCCGGCGCCTGGCCGCTGCGGGACCACGTCCCCCGACGATCCCCGGTGCGGGCCGGGACCTCTGCCCTTCCCGGTGCTAGGCTACGGCGCCATGATCAGCATCCTGAACGACGCGCAGTACCTCTTCACGTCGGAGTCGGTGACCGAGGGCCACCCCGACAAGATGTGCGACCAGGTCAGCGACGCGATCCTGGACGCGATCATCGCCGCCGACCCGCACGCGCGCGTCGCCTGCGAGGCGGCGACCACCACCGGCCTCGTGGTCGTGCTCGGCGAGATCAGCACCACCACCTACATCGACATCCAGGCGGTCGTGCGCGAGACGGTCCGCCAGATCGGCTACACCAGGGCCGAGTACGGCTTCGACTACCTGACCTGCGGCACGCTCGTCTCGATCAAGGAGCAGTCGCCCGACATCGCCCAGGGCGTCGACCGGCCGCTGGAGGCGCGCGAGGACCACCTCCCGATCGAGCTCGGCGCCGGCGACCAGGGGATGATGTTCGGCTTCGCCTGCCGCGAGACGCCCGAGCTGATGCCGCTTCCCATCGCCCTCGCCCACCGCCTCGCCCGCCGGCTCGCCGAGGTGCGCAAGAGCGGCCAGCTCCCCTACCTGCGCCCCGACGGCAAGACCCAGGTGACCGTCGAGTACGAGTACGGCGTGCCGAAGCGCGTCCGCACCGCGGTCATCGCGGCCCAGCACGACCCCGACGTGCGGATCGAGCGGCTCCGCTCGGAGATCGTCGAGACGGTGATCCTCCCCACCATCCCGCACGAGCTCCGCCCGACCGACCCGATCATGTACATCAACCCGACCGGCCGCTTCGTCATCGGCGGCCCGATGGGCGACGCCGGCCTGACCGGACGCAAGATCATGGTCGACACCTACGGCGGGATGGCGCGCCACGGCGGCGGTTGCTTCAGCGGCAAGGACCCCACCAAGGTCGATCGCTCCGGCGCCTACGCCGCGCGCTGGATCGCCCGCAACGTCGTCGCCGCGGGGCTGGCCGACCGCTTCGAGCTGGAGGTCGCCTACGGCATCGGCATCGCCCACCCGCTCAGCCTCGCCGTCGAGACGTTCGGCACCGGCAAGATCCCCGACGAGCGGCTCCAGGCGCTCATCGAACGCAACTTCGACCTCCGCCCGGCGTCGATCATCGAGGCGCTCGACCTGTGCCGGCCGATCTACCGGCAGACGGCGGCGTACGGGCACTTCGGGCGGGCCGACCTCGATCTGCCCTGGGAGCGGACCGACAAGGCGGCCGGGCTGGCGGCCGACGCGGGGCTGCCACTGCCGGCCGAGCCGGAGATCGCCGCCGCTTTCGACCCGCCGACGTAGGGCCCGGATCTCAGCCGAAGGCGCGCACCGCCGCCTCGGCGGCGCGCTGGTCCTGCGCCGCGTCGCCGCCGCTCACCCCGACCGCGCCGACGAGCACGCCGTCGCGCTCGAGCGGCATGCCGCCGGCGAAGATGATCGTCCGTCCCCCGGCCACGGTGTGGTATCCGAAGAACTCCGTGCCGGGCTGGGTGATCGGCGCGAGATCCTTCGTCGGCATCCGGTTCACCAGCGCCGTGAACGCCTTGTCCCGCGCGAGCGTGATGCCGGCGAGGTCAGCCCCGTCCATCCGCTCGAAGGCAACCAGCTGGTCACCCGAATCGACGACCGCCACGGTCATCGCGACGCCCATGGCGCGGGCCTCGACCTGGGTGGCGTCGATGACGGACCGTGCCGCCGCCAGCGTCAGGCCGGATGCCTGCGAGGCGGTCGGGCCACGCCACGAGTCGACGTTGTCGAGGGGGAAGCGCGCGCCCACCCGCTCAGGCCTCGGCCGCCGCGGCCGCTTCGGCGAGCGCCCGCGCCTGGCGCGTCTGCCGGCGGTAGATCAGCTGGACGATGAAGAGCGCGCTCAGGCTGATCGTCAGGATCACCGTCCCGATGGCGTTGATCTTGGGCGTCACCGGCGGCCGGTGGATCTGCGAGAAGACGAGGATCGGCAGCGTCGTGTCCTGGCCCTTGACGAAGGAGGCGATGACGTACTCGTCGAAGCTGAAGACGAACGAGAGCAGGTAGCCCGCCAGCATCGCCGGGGCGAGCTGTGGGAGCGTTACCTGGATGAAGGTCCGCCAGGGCGTGGCGAAGAGGTCGTAGGAGGCCTCCACGAGCGTGCGGTCCATCCCGGCCAGGCGGGCCCGCACGAGGACGATGACGATCGCCATGGTGAAGAGGACGTGGGCGCCGATCACCGTGGGGATCCCCAGGTTGAGGACCGGCGCTTCGCCCAGGCTCCCCGGCCAGAGGCTCCCGACCAGCGGGTTGAACCAGTCGAAGGCGTTGACGAAGAAGACGAGCGAAGCGATCCCGATGACGATCCCGGGGATGACGATGGCGATGTACGTCAGCCCGTCGTAGACCGCGCGGAGGGCGGGCGGCACGCGCTGGAGGGCGAGCGCGGCGATCGTCCCGAAGGCGGTCGCCAGGGTCGCCGAGGCGAAGGCGACGATCAGGCTCGTCTGGAGCGCCTTCATGACGAACCTGTCGCCGAACGCCTCGCCGTACCAGCGCAGCGAGAGGCCGCGCAGCTCGCCAGCGAAGTCCCCGGCGTTGAAGCTGAAGAGGATGACGAGGGCGATGGGGACGTAGAGGAAGAGGTAGATCAGCGCGGAGTGTCCGCGGAAGACGGCGCCCACGACCCGCGTGGCGCGGTCGGTCGGGGGTCGCGCGCCGGCGGCCGCCGTCGCCGCAGCGCGGCGCTCCGGGGCGGGTGCCAGGGCGGTCGAGCGGGCCATCTTCAGAGCTGCGAGACCTCGCGCTGGACCCGCCCGCGCGAGGTCAGGAACAGGTAGATCGAGACGGTGATCAGGACGACCATGATGAGGCCGATCGCTGCCGCCGATCCGAACGGCCAGTTGCGTGACTGCAGGAAGAGGTCGACCAGGGCGTTGCCGACGAAGAAGACCTTCCCGCCCCCCAGCATGTTCGGGATGATGTACTCGCCCATCATCGGGATGAAGACGAGCAGGGCTCCGCTGATCAGGCCAGGGGCCGAAAGCGGCAGGGTCACCTGCCGGAAGGTCGCCCAGCGCCCCGCCCCGAGGTCCTTGGACGCCTCGAGCAGCCGCTTATCGAGACGCTCGAGGGAGACGTACAGCGGGAAGACCATCAGCGGCAGGTAGTTGTAGACGATGCCGATCAGGATGGCGAAGTGGGTGTTGAGGAGGACCGGCCTGGGGCTCACCCCGAGGGCGCCCAGGATCGCCGGGATCCCGTTGGCGCCGAGGATGGTGAACCAGGCATAGGTGCGGATCAGGAAGCTGGTCAGGAAGGGGAGCGCGATCAGGATGAGCAGGAGCGTGCGGCGCGACCCGGCCCGCGTCGCCAGGTAGTAGGCGAGCGGGTAGCCGAGGAGCGCACACAGGGCGGTGCTGGCGACCGCCAGGACGAGCGTGTTGACGAAGGCGGCCTGGCGCGTCGGGAGGCGCAGGTAGTTCTCCAGGGTGAGCCCGGGGTGGTACCCGCCGACCGGCGACCGCTCGCCGAAGCTGAATACGATCAGGATCGCCAGCGGCACCAGCAACAGGAGCAGGTACCAGAGGCTGGTCGGGGTCAGGAGCAGGGCGGTGACCGCCCGCCCCCGACCCCGCCCGGGCGCCGCCACCGCCGCGGGACCCTGGACCAACGGGTCCTCAGGCCGACTTGACGCGCGCCCAGAGCTCGGCGCGGTTCTCGTCTGTGAGCGTCACCGCCGCGCCGAATTCGAGCGGCGTGAGCAGCTCCTCCGCTGGGTAGATGATCGGGTTGTTCTTGAAGTCGTCGGGGAGCAGCTCGGTCGCCGCCGAGTCGACCAGCGGGTAGCCGTGGTAGAGGGCATCCTTGGCCGCCACCGCGGGGACCGCCATGTAGTCGACGAAGGCGTAGGCCGCCTCCCGGTGCGGGGCGCTGGCGACGACGGCGTAGAAGTCGGACCAGATCTCGCCGCCCTCCCGCCCGATCACGTACTGGATCGACGGGATCGTCCGGTTGAGCTGCACCGCGTCGCCGGTCCAGGCCATCGCCATGACCGCGTCCCCTGACTTCATGGGCGGCTGGTAGTCACTGGTGATGCCAAAGAGATGCCGCTTCACGTCGAGGAGCAGCTCCTCCGCCTTCTTCAGCTCGGCCGGGTCGACCGAGTTGAAGGAGTAGCCGTAGTACTTGAGGGCGTTCCCGATCGAGGTCAGCTGGTAGTCGTGGATCGTCACCTTGCCGCTGTAGGTGTCTCGGGTCCGATCCCAGAAGTCCTTCCAGGTCGTCATCTCTCCGGTCACGACGTCGGTGTTGATGACGTAGCCGGTGGTGCCCCAGTCCTTGTTGATGCCATAGAGCGTGGTCGAGCCGGGCGGCTGGTAGGCCGGCTCGAGGAAGCGGTTCTCCTGGCGCGCCAGGTCGAAGTTCGGGAGCTTCGACATGTCGAGCGGTTCGAGGAGCGCGAGCTCGACGTAGGTCGGGAAGGTGTAGTTGGTCGGGACGAGGACGTCCCAGCCGGTGCCGCCCGCCTGGAGGTTGGCCAGCATCTCCTCGTTCGAGCCGAAGGTGACCAGGTTGACGGTGACACCGGTCAGCTCCTTGAAGCGGTCCAGCGTCGCCTGGTCGTGGTAGTTGAACCAGGACGTCAGGTTGAGCGTCTCGCCCAGGTCGACGCCCTCGGGCGGCGTCCACTCGGCGGCGGGCGTGCCGGTCGGTCCGGGCGTCGCCGTGGCGGTGGCGCCGGGGGTCGGCGAGGCGCCCCCCTGGCAGGCCGCGATCACGGCGGCGGCGGCGCCGATGCCGGTCACCTCGAGGAAGCGCCGGCGGGTGATCCGACCTCTCTCCAGGTCGTGGTAGAGCTTCCAGAATCGGTCGCGGGTGAGCGGTTCGCGATCCACGTCTCCTCCTTGCATCTCGGATCGATCGGTCCGGGGTGAGCGATGGGGGATCTGCCGGTGACGTTCCTCCTCTCCTGTCTCTGCATGGTCGCCGGCGCCGGCGACCATGCGATCGTCCCTCAGATGCCGAGCACCAGGCTGGACCGCGCTCGCCAGGCGACGCGGACCGCCGCTCCCGCACCAAAATGCGCCGCCGGGAGCCCCTCGCTGTTGATGGAGCGGACCATCAGCGGCCCCAGGGCGTCGGTCTCGATCTGGTACTCCGACTGATCGCCCAGGTAGGTCCCCTGGAGGACCCGGCCGGGTAGGGTCGCCGTCTCGCGGTCCACCGCGGCATCCGCCGGCGGATCCCCGGCCAGGCTGATCCGCTCGGGCCGGATGGCGACGGTGGCTCGGCTGCCGGCGGCGAGCGGCTCCCGGCTGCCGGGGCGGCGGCCCCACAGGATGAGCCCGCGTGCCGTGCGCACCCCCGCCAGCTCGCCGTCCTCGAGCAGCTCTCCCTCGAAGAAGTTCGACTGCCCGAGGAAGCTGGCGACGAATCGATTGGCTGGCTCGTCGTAGAGTTCGGTCGGCGTCCCCTCCTGCTGGATCCGCCCGTCGCGCATCACGGCGATCCGGTCGCTCATGGTGATCGCCTCCTCCTGGTCGTGGGTGACGTAGACGAAGGTGATGCCGACCTGGTGCTGGAGCGCCTTCAGCTCGAGCTGCATCTCCTTGCGCAGCTTCAGGTCGAGCGCGCCGAGCGGCTCGTCGAGGAGGAGCACCGTGGGATGGTTGATGAGGGCCCGCGCGAGGGCCACGCGTTGCTGCTGGCCGCCCGACAGCTCCCAGACGCGCCGCCGGCCGTAGGCTGAGAGGCGGACCAGGTCGAGCGCCTCCTGGACACGCCGTTCCTGCTCCTCCCTCGGTACCCGGCGCTGCCGCAGCCCGTACCCGACGTTGCGCCCCACGTCCATGTGGGGGAAGAGCGCGTAGTGCTGGAAGACCGTGTTGACCTGGCGCCGGTACGGTGGGACGCCCAGGACCGGCTCGCCGCCGATGAAGATCTCTCCGGCGGTGGGATCCTCGAAGCCGGCGATCATGCGGAGCGAGGTCGTCTTGCCGCAACCCGATGGCCCGAGGAGCGAGTAAAAGGAGCCGGCGCGGATCCGCAGGTCGACGTCGTCGACCGCCACCACGGCACCGAACCGCTTCGTAACGGAGCGGAACTCGACGTCGGTCTGGCCCGTGCGTTCCTGGGACTGGCCGGCCATCCCACTTCCCTCGTGCCCCTCCCGGGGCGGCGACAAGCGACGACCGTGTAGTGCCGCTTGATGGATGGGGCATGATACGGTGCGCGAAGTCCCGCGGTCAATACGGAGCCCAGCACGGATTTCGCGTGGCCGAGGCAAGTGAGCGTGCGATTCTCGGCCGCGATGGTGTAGTGTGATCACATCGCCGGGCGCCTGCGCACGCGGGCCGCGACCACCGGCGAGGCCCGGGAGGCAGGAGAGAGGATGGCGGAGATCGAGGTCGGGCCGCGCCTGCGCCAGCTCCGTGCGGCGCGGGGCCTCTCGCTCCGCGAAGTCGCTGTCTCCTCGGGACTGACGCCCAGCTTCGTCTCGCAGGTCGAACTGGGCCGCGCAAGCCCCTCCATCGCCTCGTTGTCTCGCCTGGCCGAGGTGCTCGGGGTGAGCGTCGGCCAGCTCTTCGACGGCCTCCCCCCGTATGGCCACCTGGTCCGGCGCGACCAGCGGCGCGTCATCCGCCTGCGCGGCCTCGGCGAGGTCGACGAGTACGTGACCGCCGGCAACACGGGGCTCCTCCAGGTCTCGATCACGACGCTCGAGCCGGGCGGCCGCACCAGCGAGGAGCCATTCGTCCACGAGTCCGAGGAGGAATGCCTGCTCGTGCTCGAGGGGACGGTCGAGGCCCACGTCGGGGGCGAGCGCCACCGCCTGGAGGCCGGTGATGCGATCACCTACTCGGCCCGCCTCCCGCACCTCGCACGCAACGCCGG
>Ga0154433_1023_pt1 | contig 13115 bp, 9 predicted proteins | sample RifGroC2_FD_115937 | JGI IMG/M metagenome (GOLD analysis project Ga0154433, IMG submission 115937) | Chloroflexi bacterium GWC2_73_18 | reverse complement strand
GTTCTTCTTCCCCACTCCTCTACGTGCTCTGACCGGAGGCGGAGGTGTCGACCGATCCCTGGACGTTCCTCCTCGACCTGGTGGCCCGGGTCGTCATGCCCGACTGGGGCGGCCTGGTGCGACTGCTGCCGCTTCCCCTGCTGGCGCTCGCGGTCCTCTGGGTCCTCCGCCTCGTGGTGCGCTGGTCCGAGCTGTCGCCGGGCGGCGGGTCGGGGGTCGCGGACCACCGAATCGGGCTCTGGCGCCGGCTCATCCCGGTCGGCGTGCTGGACCCCTCCCTGGTCAACCTGCCGATCCTCCCGGTCGGGCTGGCGTTCTCGCTCCGGGCGGTCGCCGCGACGGTCCGCCAGTGGGACGCGCCAAGCCGGTCGGGCCGGCTGCCACGGCCGAGCGGCGGCCGATCGCCGATCCCCCGGGGACGCATCACCACTCCGGGTGGTAGAACCTGGGCCGGCACGCTTGGATCGCGGCGCACGACGCACTTCGGCGGACCGACCACGAGGGGCACGGGCGGCGCCTGCCACCGGCGGGCCCGCGCTCCGGGGGCCCGGCCCTGCGCGATAGACTCGCCGGGATGGCACGCCACCCCGCGCATCCCCGATGAAGACGCCACTCGTCGCCGCGGTCTTCCGGGCGCCGCGCCGGCCGCTCGAGCTCGAGGCGCTCGACCTCGACCCGCCCGGCCCGGGCGAGGTCGCCGTCCGGATGGTCGCCTCGGGCGTCTGCCACTCGGACCTCCACGTCGTCGACGGGGAGTGGGAGCGGCTGACGGACCTCGTCCTGGGGCACGACGGCGCCGCGGTCGTCGAGGAGCTCGGGCCGAACCTCGCGGAGCGTCCGGCGGACGCCCCGCTCGACGCCGGCGGGCTGCGCGTCGGCGACCTCGTCGTCCTCTCCTGGATCGCACCGTGCGGTGCGTGTCGCGCCTGCCGCCGCGGCGAGGCGTGGCTCTGTGCGCGGCCGATCGGTGGCGACCACCGGGTCGAGCCGCCCGCGGTCCGACTCCGCCGACCCGACGGCTCGCCGATCGGCGTCTACTGCGGGATCGGCACCTTCGGGGAGCGGCAGGTGGTTGCCGCCGGGGCGGCGATCCCGGTCGATCCCGCAACGCCGCCGGAGATCGCCGCGCTGATCGGCTGTGCCGTCACCACCGGCGTCGGTGCGGCGACGAAGACGGCTGCGGTCCGCCCGGGCGAGTCGGTCGTCGTCATCGGGCTCGGCGGCGTCGGGCTCTCGGTGGTGATGGGGGCCGCGCTCGCCGGCGCCGACCCGATCATCGCCGTCGACCGGGTCCCCGAGAAGCTGGCGGTGGCGCGACTCGCCGGGGCGACGCATGGGCTCCAGGCGGGAGGAGGACCCCGACCGGGCGTGCGCGCCGGCCGAGGCGTCCGCGCGGCGGCCGAGGGGGCGCTCTCGCCCGAGGAGATCCGCGCCACCGTGCGTGACCTGACCGGCGGCGGCGCCGACCACGCCTTCGAGGCGATCGGCCTCACGGCCACCGTCGAGCAGGCGGTCGAGCTGGTCCGCCTCGGCGGGACGGTGACGCTCGTCGGGATGACGCCGCAGGGCCAGCGCGCCGGCATCGACGTCTACGACTTCGTCGAGCAGGGCAAGGTGCTACGCGGCTCGACCTACGGCTCGGCGGTGCCCGCCCTCGACTTCCCGCGGATCGCCCGGCTCTACCTCGAGGACCGGCTCCCGCTCGACCTCCTCGTCGGCGAGCGGATCGGCCTCGAGGGGATCGATTCGGCCCTCGCCGCCATGCGCCGGGGCGAGGGGCTACGGCGCGTCGTCGTCTACTGAGGCCGGCACGCCGGAGGGTCTACACTCGGCCCGGGGCGGCTACCGCAGCGCGTGGTGAGAGATGAAGGGCGATCGGGTCGAAGTTCTCGTCGACACGGGGCAGGGCGTGCAGACCTTCGAGATCGTCGCCCGGCGTGCCGGCCGCCGCGTCGACATCTCGGTCTCGCGGGGCGTCGTCGAGGTGAGCGAGTTGACGCGCACCGGCCAGGTGGTCCGGACGGGCCGGTTCATGGCCGCGCGCATCATCGCCCTCGTCGAGCACCCTGTCGCCGACGAAGTCTAGGCCGATCTTCCGGCCCCGGACGGTAGGCTGCGCGGCCGGCGCGGCGGATGGCTGCCAGATCGACATCGGGAGACGACTATCCAGCCGGCGGGGTGGATTGGTGGCCAGATCGACACGGGGGACGCCTGGGCCGGGTTCCCGGCGCCCGGAGGAGGCGCGACCGCGGGCCGGCTGCCGTTCGCGCCCCGCCCGCGAGCGTGGACCACGCTCGCCCACCGCCCCGGGGTCGCCCCGGACCCGCTCAGCGGCCCCGCTCGGGCGTCTCGGCGTGGCCGGGTTTCGGGCGCTTCCGGCCTCCGCCTCCCCGGATGTCGAGATGGCCCGGTTCCCGCCGCCGGTGGCCGGGTCACGGGTCGGGCCGCCGGTGGCGCGGGTCACGGGCCGGCTCGAGGGGCCAGCCCGTTAGGCTAGGCGGCGCAGACCCCGAGCGCAGGCCGCTCTGGCTGCGGACCAAACGCCGTCCCGCCTCGTGGTGTTCCTCAGCGAGTTGGCCGACCCGGCAGATGCGAGAAAGACGGTGCCGATGCGGATACACGTGCGACTGACCGAGCCGCCCGAGCTTACCGGCGAGGACGTGGACGAGAGGCAGTCTCGAGGAGAGGCGGTGGCCTCCGAGCCGGGCCGGTTCGGCCCCAACGGCGAGGCGGTCGCGCAGCTCCTGCAGCGAGCCGCGCGGCTCGGCCGCGCCGAGCGCGGCGCCCTCGCCGGGGCCGCCTTCTGGCGCTGGTGGCCGGTCACGATCCCCGCGGGCGGCGGCCTCGCGTCGGCGCGGGCGGTGGCGCTCTTCGCGGGACGATCGGCCGGCCGCGGGGAGGCGATCGCGGCCCTGGAGGCGGCCGCCAGGCGGGCCTTCGCGCCGGACGTCGTCGGGCGGGCCGCCGGTCTCCCGCGGCTCTCCCGTGGCCGCTGGGCGGCCGTCCTGGCGACCGCGGCCGTCGCCGCCGTGGCGGTGATCGGTGGGGTGCTGCCGCTCTCCGTGGCGGTCGTCGTCGCCGTGGTCGCCGCCGTGGCGCTGCTCGCTCGTGCCGGGTTCGAGCGCTGGACCCGCCCGCTGGCGGCTGGAGCGGTGGCGAACGCGGGCCTCGCCCTGCTCGTTCGGGACCTGATCGAGCCGCAGGCGTTCGACGTCCTCAGCGGACCCTGGCGCGAGGCGACGCGGCGCTGAACCCGGTCGCGCCGCCCGCTCAACGGGCGGGCAGCCGCCCGACGGTCAACCGCACTGGTCGATGTCCCGCCACTTGCCCACCTCGTCGTCGAGCCGCTGTGTCCCTTCCAGGCCGAAGACGACGGTGAGGGTCCGGTTGGGGATCTCCTCGCACCCCGGGCCCTTCTCGACCGCCTCCCAGCTCCCCCGGGTGTACTTGTACTGGGGCGCCTCGCCCTCGGTGAAGGTGAGCGTGATCGTCCAGGTCGTGGCGTCGAGGCGCGTCATGGCGGTCTTGTCGGGGTCCCAACCCTGGAAATCGCCGGCGATGTAGATCGTGTCGCCGGGCGGCGTGTAGGCCGGGAGCGTGACGGTGAAGGTGACCCCGACCTGGCGGTCCTCGGCGGTCGTCGCCACCTCCGGGGAGTAGCCGGACCGGTTGAAAGCCGTGTCCTGGGCCGTCACGGCGTAGACGTAGCGGGCGCCCGCAGCGACCGTGTCGTCGGTGAAGGTCGGCTCGGTGGCGGTCCCGACCCTATCGTACGGCCCGCCGGCCGTCTCCGAGCGCCAGACCTCGTAGCGGTAGAGATCGGCGCTCGCGACCGGATCCCAGACGAGCGTCATCGAGGCGGCGGTGACGACCGAGAGGACCGGGTTGCGCGGTGCCGGCGGCGGCTCGCGGTCGGCTCCCGCGACGGCGGTCAGCCTCACCGCCTGCGCCGCCCCGTAGCCGTTGGCCGTCCCGTCGAGATCGGCGTAGGTCCACCCGGCGCCACCGCTCGCCGAGACGCGCATGGCGACGTCGAAGGTCCCGAGCTCCTCGGGCCGCAGGCGCCCGGCCATCCGATCGGCGCCGCCGACATCCGAATCGAAACTCATCTCGCCCCACGACCAGCCGGGGTTCTTGGCCGGGTCGCTGCCCGCCGGCCCGAACCCCACCTGGGCTCGGAGGCCGACGGTGGGGCCGGCCGCGGCCGTGTAGCCCTCGACCGTGACCAGGCCGGCGACGGGGGCTCCCGGCCCGGTGGCCGAGAGCGGGTGCTCGATCGCCGCCGGTCCGTCGAGCCGCGCGTCGGCGATGGCAAAGGCCGGCAGGGCGCTTACCTCGTCCGAGCGGGCGCTCCCGTTGCCGGCCGCGTCGAGGGCCGTGACCGCGTAGAAATAGCGCATCCCGTTGCGCGGGCTCGTGTCGGTGAACCCGGCGCCACTCGTCTCGCCGACCGCCGCGTACCCACCTCCGCTGACGAGGGAGCGCCAGACCCGGTAGGACGCCGCCCCGTCGGCCGCCTCCCAGGTGAGCCGGACGCTCCCGGGTCCGGCGTTGGCGGCGAGCCCGGTCGGGGCCGCCGGCGGGGCGAGATCGGTTCCCGGCGCGGTGACCAGGACGGCCGAGCCGTGCGCCGGCAGGGAGAGGCTGATCCGCCCGTCGCTCACCGTCGTCGCCGCGCCACCGAGGCCGTCCGCCAGGGCGGTGCCGTCGGGCAGGTAGCCGCCGACGTCGATCGCCACGGTCCGCTCCTCGGTCGCGAGGTTGAGGACGGTGACGGCCGCCTCGGCCTCGGTGCGGCGTCCAAAGGCGAGCGTGCCGGCCGCATCGTCGGCGAGGAGGAAGCGGAGGTCGCCCTCGCGCAGCGCCTCGTGGTCGGCGCGCAGGTGGGCGAGCGCCCGGTAGTGCTCGCGGAGCGCGCCGTCCTCGGCGCCCCACGGGTAGGGCCGCCGGTCGTCCGGGTCGTCGTGCCCGCTGAGCCCGACCTCGTCGCCGTAGTAGATCGAGGCGATCCCCGGCCAGGTGAGCTGGAGGGTGGCCAGCAGCCGCAGCTTCGCCTTGCCCTCGGCGAGCGCGGCGGGCGACTCCTTGACGGCCGGGTCGTCGCGGCCGGGCGTCAGCGTCCAGAGGATGCGCGACGTGTCGTGCGAGTCGACGAGGTTGAGGAGGACGGCGAAGGCGGGCGCCGGGTAGTCCTCGCGAACGCCCTCCATCGCCGAGGCGAAGGCGCTCGGCGTGAGGCCGCCGATGGCGCCGTCGGGGTCGGCCGTGTCGCCGTTGATCAGCCCGATGCCGGCCCGCCGGAAGCGGTAGTTCATGGTCGTGTCCGCCTCGGAGCCGAGGAGCCAGGCGGAGGTGTCGCCCCACTCCTCCCCGATGATGAGGGCGTCCGGGTCCGTCTCCTTGACGGCGGCTCGCAGCCGCCGCAGTAACGGGTGGCTCATCTCGTTCATGACGTCGAGGCGCCAGCCCGCGGCATCGGCGCGCAGCCAGCGACGGGCGATCCCGTCCGGACCGAGGAAGTAGGCGGCCACCTCCGGGCTCTCGGTGAGGACGGGGAGGGTGTCGAAGCCGAACCAGTCCTCGTAGCTCTGGCCGCCCCAGCACTTGACCGGCGGGCCGCCCTTGAGGGTGTACCAGTCGGCGTACGGCGAATCGGCCGACTCGCAGGCGCCGACCTCGGCGAAGCGGCCGGCGCGGTCGAAGAAGGGTGAGTCGGACGAGGTGTGGTTGAAGACGCCGTCGAGGATGACGCGGATGCCGCGCGCCTTCGCCGCCGCCACCAGTGCCTCGAAGTCGGCCTGCGAGCCCAGGTCGGGGTCGACGACCGTGTAGTCGCTCGTGTCGTAGCGGTGGTTGGAGGGCGCCGCGAAGATCGGGTTGAGGTAGAGGATGGTGACCCCGAGGTCGGCGAGCGTGTCGAGCTTCGCGGTGATGCCGGCGAGGTCGCCGCCGAAGAAGTCCCGGCCCAGCGGGCCCTCGTCGCAGGCGACGCCCTGGTAGGCGCGGCAGTAGCCTTCCGGCCGCTCGTCCCATCCCTTGACCAGGATCGGGTTGCCGTAGACGTCGCCGTAGCGGTAGCGCGCCGCTCCCTCGGTCCCCGGTTGCGCGTCGGGGGACGGGTCGTTGGACGGGTCGCCGTTGAAGAAGCGGTCGGGGAAGACCTGGTAGGCGACCGCCCCGCGCGCCCAGGCGGGAGTGGCGAAGTCCCCGTCGTAGAGATCGATCTGCCACGAGGCGTCGGCGCTCTCGCCGTAGACCCGGCCCGGGCCGCCGTCGAGGGCCGGGTCGTCCTCCACGTACCGCGTGGCGGGACCGTCCTTCACGATGAAGCGGTAGTAGAGGATCGTCGGCGTCTTCGCCGTGTGGAGCGTCGCCTCCCAGTAGTCGAAGCCGTGCTCGCCGGCGGTCCGGTCGCTGGCGGCGACGGTCATGGGGACGAGGACCTGGACGTTGGCCAAGGCGTCGTAGGCGCGCACCGTGGCCGAGGTCAGGTCCCCGGCCGCCGCCCGGAGACGCAGCGTCACGGCGGTGCCGGCCGGGACGGCGCCGAACGGCGTCCGGTAGAGGTCGTCGCGGCTGTCGTGGGCGAGGTCCGCCTCGCGGATCTCGCCGTCGGGCGCGAGGGGCGGGAGATCCGGCACGCCGACCGGGCCCGGCGACCCGGTCGCGCCGGGCGTCGGCGATGGGCTCGGCGTCGGGCCGCCCGGGCCGCGGGGCGTCGTCGCCACCACGCCGGCCACCACGACCGCGACCACCACGACGGCGGCGAGGGCGAGCAGGCGGCGACGCGACGGTCCGCGCGGCCCTCCACCGTCGTTCCCGGCACTCATGGGGACGCTCTCCTCGTCATCGCGTCGCCCGCAGGACGAGGCCGTCGCGGGCCGCGAGCTCGACGGTGATCGAGTCCGCGGTGACGACCGCCGGCCGCCAGCGTGCCGGCGCCTCCCAGCCGGGCCAGGAGACCGCCTCGACCGTGCGCCCCGCCGCCTCGGGGACCGACAGCTCGAGTCGGCTCGGCCGCTCGCCCGCGTTGACCGCCACGAGGATCCACTCGTCGCCCCGTGAGCGAGCGTAGGCGATGCTCATCCCCTGCGCCGCCACGGCGCGGAACGCACCGTGGCGCAGGACCGGGTGTGCGTGCCGCAGGGCGATCGCGCCGCGGACGAAGTCGCGAAGGTCCGCGTCCCAGCGCGAGGGGTCCCATGGGAAGGCGCCCCGGCAACCCGGGTTCATGCCACCCTCGAGGCCGATCTCGTCCCCGTAGTAGAGGCACGGCGCGCCGGGCAGCGTCATCTGGATGAGGGTCGCCAGGCGGAGCGAGGCGCGGTCGCCGCCGCACATGGTGACGAAGCGCGGGAGGTCGTGGCTGCCCAGCAGGTTGAGCTGGACGGCGGTGACGGCCGGGTCGTGGATCGAGAGCAGTCCCTCCAGCCGCCGCGCGAACGCGGTCGCGCGGAGCGGACGCACCTCCTGCGCGTAGGTGTGGTGCGAGGCGACGACGGCGCGATCGAGATGCGACCCGGCGGCGAAGCCGAGGATCGCCTCGGCCAGCGGGTAGTTCATCGTCGCGTCGAACTGGTCGCCCGCCAGGCGCTCGGGCGCCACGTGCCAGATCTCGGCCACGATGTAGGCGTCCGGGTCCACCGTCTTGACGCGACGACGGAACTCGCGCCAGAACGCCACGTCGGCGATCTCCTCCGGGACGTCGAGCCGCCAGCCGTCGATGCCGAAGCGGAGCCAGTGCTCGGCGACACCGAGCAGATACTCGCGGGTCGGGGGGTTCCCCACGTTGAGCTTGGGGAGCGCCGGCAGGTCCCACCAGGCGCGGTAGCCCAGGACCCGCTGCGAGCGGCTCCTTACGTGACGCTCCTCGTCCCACGGGCCGCCCACCAGCCCGCGCAGTTCCGCCTCGCCCGGGTAGGCGAGGAGCTGCCGCTCTCCGCGGAGGACCGCCTTGTCGAGGTAGAACCAGTCGCGGTACGGCGAGGCGGCGCCGGTCTCCGCCACGTGGTGGAACGGCCAGAAGCCTCGCCCGCAGTGGTTGAAGACGCCATCGAGGACGACGCGCATGCCGCGCCCGTGGCAGGCGTCGAGCAGCTGGCGGAGCGCCTCGTCGCGGCCCAGCAGCGGGTCGACCGCCAGGTAGTCGTCGGTATGGTAGCGGTGGTTCGAGGCCGAGACGAAGATCGGGTTGAGGTAGAGCGCGGTGACCCCCAGGTCGGCCAGGTAGTCGAGCCGCTCGGCGATCCCGAGCAGGTCGCCGCCCTTGAAGCCCTCGGCCGTCGGCGGAGCATCCCAGTCCTCGAGCCGGCCCGGCTTCGCCACGCGCTCGCTGGGGGCGAAACGGTCGGGGAAGACCTGGTAGAAGACGGCGTCGCGCACCCAGGCCGGCGTGGTGATGGCCACCGCTGCGGCGCCCTTCGTCCTCCCGCGCCCCTAGCCCTTGACCGCGCCCAGCGTCACCCCGGAGATGAGCCAGCGCGACGAGTAGAGGAAGAGGGCGACGATCGGGACCGAGACCAGGATCGAGGCGGCGCAGAGGTCCGCCCACTGGGTCGTGAACTCCTGCTGGAACGTCTGGAGCCCGAGCGGCCAGGTCCACAGGTCGTTGGCCTGGCTGACGAGCACGCGGGCCAGGAAGTACTCGCTCCAGGCGGTCAGGAAGTTGAAGAGGAAGACGATCGCCAGCGCCGGCGTGGAGAGCGGCAGGACGACGCGCCAGAACGCCTCGAGCTGGGAGCAGCCGTCGATCCGGGCCGCCTCCTCGAGCTCGATCGGGACCGTGTCGTAGTAGCCCTTGAGGATCCAGACGCTGAAGGGGACGGTCGTCACCGAGTAGCCGAAGACCAGCCCCGTGTACGTGCCCATCAGCTCGATCGGCGTCTCCCGGCCGATCGTCACGGCGATGATGTAGAGGGGCACCAGCAGCATCGCCGCCGGGAGCAGCTGCGTCGTGAGCAGGAAGGTGAGGCCGACGCCGCGGCCACGGAACCTGAAGCGCGAGAACGCGTAGGCCGAGGTCGCCGCGATGATCAGGCCGAGGAGCGCCGTTCCGCTCGCCACCAGCAGGCTGTTGAAGATCCAGCGGGTGAAGTCGGTCTCGGTGAGGACGTGGACGAAGGCGTCGAGGGTGGCGTCCGGCGGGATGAGCGAGAAGTTCGGGTCGAGGAGCCGGTCGTTGGGCCGCAGGGCGACCCCCAGCACGCGGATGATGGGGAACGCGGCGACGACCGAGGCGAAGATCAGGATGGCGTGGAAGGCGGCGATCTTGAGCGGCTTCTGGCGGCGCCCGCCGGCGGCGTGGCCGGCGCGGGCGGCGGCGGGCGGCCCGGCGACGGAGGAGGGAAGGGTGGTGGCGCCGCTCATTCGTAGGCTCCCTTGAGGGCCTGTGTCCGCCACACGTAGAAGACGGTGAAGATGAGCAGGATGGCGAAGATGACGAAGGCGAAGGCGGCCGCGAAGCCGTACTGGTTGTACTGGAAGGCGGCCCGGAAGAGCGCGGTCACCAGGATGTCGCTCGTCTCCATCTCGTTCTGGTTGATGAAGAACGAGACGTTGATGTTGTTGAAGGTCCAGATGACGCCCAGGATGATCGCCGGCGTCAGGACCGGCTGGAGGAGCGGCCAGGTGATGTAGCGGAACGACTGGCGGCTGCTCGCGCCGTCCATCTGCGCCGCCTCGTAGTACTCGTCGGAGATGCTCTGGAGGCCACCCAGGATGATCACCATCATGAAGGGGATGCCCAGCCAGACGTTGGCGACGATCATCGCCGCGAAGTTCCACAACGGGTCGGTCAGCCACTTGATCGGCGCGACGCCGACGAGTTCCAGCAACTGGTTCACGACCCCGTACTCGAAGTTGTACTCGGTGCGCCAGATGAAGAGCGCCACGATCTGGGGGACCGCCCAGGGGAGGATGATGATCGCCCGGTAAACGCCCTTGAAGCGCAACCGGCGGTGGAGCGTCAGCGCCAGGGCGAGCCCGCCCAGGACGTGGAGCGTCACGTTGACGGAGGTCCACAGAAGGGTCTGGCCGAAGAGCTGGTAGAAGCCGACCTGCTTGAGGACCGGCTTGGTGAAGACGCGGACGAAGTTGTCGAGCCCGATCAGATCCACGTCGGCGGGCTTGAAGTGCTTGAGGCTCATGTTCGTCAGGGAGAGGTAGAACTCCCAGGCGATGGGGGCCGCGTTGAGCAGCAGGAGCCCGACGATCGCCGGCGCGACGAGCATGAGCGGCACGGCCAGGCGCGTCCGCAGCACGCGGACGAGCAGGACGTAGAGGATCGCCTCGAGGAACGCCACGCCGATGGCGATGAAGGCGAGCGCGACCGCGACCTCGACGATCGCGTCGCCGGCCTTGCCAGGATCCACCGCACGCCTCCCGGCTCTTGTCGCTCACCCCGACCCGGGGCGGGTCGGCGCCTCCCCCTCGGCGCCCCAAGGATAACGTGAGCCTCGGCGGGCGAGGCGCCGAGGCTCACGGGTCAGGGAAAGCTAGCTAACCCTGGGCTGCGATGCAGCTCTCGGCCGAGGACTGCATCTCCGTCAGGAGCGCGTCGATACCACTGTCTCCGCCGTACATCTTGGTGATGGCCGGCTTCCAGGAATCCCAGACACAGCGCATCTCGATGTTGGTCGGCATGGGGGTGCCGACCTTGACCGCCTCCGCGGCGCCGGCGAGGTAGGTGTCGCCGGTCACGATCGGGTCGGAGAGGGCCTCGAGGTTGGCGGGGAGCCGCTTCAGCTCCTTGACCATCTCGACCTGCTGCTCTTTCATCGTGGACCAGTTCATGAAGTCGGCGACGACGGTCAGTTCGTCGCCGGAGAGGTCCTTGGGGATCATGAAGAAGGTGCCGGCGGTGTACGGCGCCGGGTACTTGCCGGTGGCCGGGATCTGGGGGATCGGGCCGAGGCCCAGGTTGTCGCCGAGGGCCGTCACATAGTCGGCCAGCGCCCAGTCGCCGTTGACGATCATCGCCGCCGAGCCATCCTTGAAGAGGCTGTCGGAGACGGCGTAGTCGGCCTCGCTGGGCACGATCTTGTCGGTGAACTTGAGGTTGTAGAGGAACTCGAGCGTGGCCTTCATCTCCGGCGTGTCCAGCGTCGGGGTGACGCCGTCGGCGGCGAAGACCGCCCCGCCGAAGCCGCCCAGGAACGGCGCCGTCCAGAACGGCTCGGTCTGGTTATAGACGAGCCCGTACTTGCCGGCGGCCGAGTCGGTCAGCTCCTTGGCCTTGGCGACCAGGGCGTCGAAGTCGGCCGGCGCCTCGGGCACCAGCGTCTTGTTCCAGTAGAGCATCAGCTGGTTGCCGTAGGAGATCGGCACGCCCCAGGTCTGGCCGCCCGCCACCATGTTGGCGAGCGCGACGTCGAGGTAGACGCTCGGGTCGATCAGGTCGTCCACGGGCCGGATGATGTCGGCCGTGGTGAACGGCCCGATGTGGTCGGAGACCGTCCACAGGATCTCGGGAGCGTTGCCCGCCAAGCTGGCGGTCTGGAAGTCCTCCCGAAGGGCCTCGACGTCCTTGTTGACGACCTCGATCGAGACGTTGGGGTGCGCCAGGCTGTAGTTGGCGGCCAGCGTCTTCACGTAGTTGATGTTGGGGTCGCCTTCCTTGGTCCACATGGTGAGGTTGATCTCACCGGTGGGGTAGCCCGGCGTCGGCGTCGGCGCGGGCGTCGCGGTCGCCGGCGGCGCGGTCGCGGTGCCGGTGGCGGTCGGTCCAGGGGTCGGGCTGGCGGCTCCCTGGCAGGCAGCCACCACCACGGCGAGCGCGGCCAGGGCGCTGCCCCACTTGATCGTTCGATCCATCGTTCCCTGTCTCCTCCTCGGCTGGTCGGTCCCGGTCGGGACCGCTACGTTGTCTCGGCCGCCTCCCGGGGGCGGCGGGCCGTCAGGCGTGATCCGGCGTGACCGGTGCTCCGTTCGTCAGTCGTGCCCCACCACCTCCTGACCCCTCGTGCGCGGCGGAGCCGCTGTCGAGCGGCGCACCACGAGGCGGGTCTCCAGCAGGCGATGCGTCGCCGCGCCGGCTTGGCCGGTGGCGAGCGTCGCCAGCAGGAGCCGCGCCGCTTCCTCTCCCTTGAGGCGTACGGGCTGGTGGACGGTCGTCAGGGGCGGGTCGGTGAAGCGGCTGATCGGCAGGTCGTCGAAGCCGACGACGCTCAGGTGCTCCGGCACCCGCAGCCCGAGGTGGCGGGCCGCCTGCAGCACGCCCACCGCCATGGCGTCGCTCATGGCCAGGGCGGCGGTCGGCCGCAGGCCGTCTTCCCAGGCGCGCAGCAGCGCCGCCTCGCCTCCGTCGAAGGTGGCCGGCCCGGCGACGATCCGCTCGGGCCCCAGCAGGATGCCGGCCGCCTCGAGGACGGCGCGGTACCCGGCCAGGCGCCTGCCCGAGACGCTCATGGCACGGTTCCCGCCCGGCACCGGAGGTTCGATCGCCACCACCAGCACGTCCCGATGGCCGAGGTCGACCAGGTGCTGCGCGGCGCTGCGGGCGCCACCGTGGTCGTCGATCTCCACGGCGCCGTGCTCCGGCCAGGCCGGGGCGTCGACGAGCACCATGGGGAGACCGGCCCGGCGGATCACCTCGACCTCCGGGTGGCTCTCGTCCAGCCCGACCACGACCATGCCGTCCACGGTGGCACGCCCGACCGCGCGGGCGAGCGACCCGTGCAGCGGCGAGATGAAGAGGAGCCCGAAGCCGCGTTCCTCGGTCACCGCCGCGACACCCTCGGCGAAGAGGGCGAAGAAGGGGTTGGCGAAGACCTGGGGCAGCGCCTGCGGCGACAGGACCCCGACCGTCGTCGTCTGCCGCGCCGTCAGCATGCGCGCCACGGGGTGCGGACGGTACTCGAGCGCCGTGGCGACCTCGTGGATCCGGGTGACCGTCTCCGCGCTCAGCCGCTCGGGGCTGTTGAAGGCGAACGAGACGGCGGCCTTGCTTACGCCCGCCTCCCGGGCGACGTCGGCGATGCGGGCGCGACGGACCCGTAACTCCGTCACCGGCCTCCTCCTGGTGCCCGGCCTGGCGGCAGGTGGTACCCACCACGATCCGAGCCAAACCGGTTTAGCAAACCGGTTTACGCAAACCTTAGGGGGCGTCTCGCCCGGTG
>Ga0154433_1103_pt1 | contig 13600 bp, 12 predicted proteins | sample RifGroC2_FD_115937 | JGI IMG/M metagenome (GOLD analysis project Ga0154433, IMG submission 115937) | Chloroflexi bacterium GWC2_73_18 | reverse complement strand
GACGATCCACGGCACGATCGCGTCGGTCGGCGCCCGACTCATCGAGGGGACCGGCTACAAGATCGCCGACCAGGTCTTCGTCACGATGCGGGCGAAGATCGAGGCCGGGGCGGCGGCCTAGGCGGGAGCGGCCGGGCGTGCGCGTCGAGACGGTCGAGGTCGGGCGGAATCGCCCGCCCGACGATCTGCTGGGGACGGTCCTTCTCCACCACCTCCGCCTCCCCGACGGCCCGCTGCCCAAGGGCCGGCGGCTGGACGGGGCCGATGTCGCCCGGCTGGCGGCTGCCGGCGGCCCGACCGTGGTGGTGGCGCGGCTCGAGGCGGGCGACCTGCACGAGGACGAGGCGTCGCGCCGCCTGGCGCGCGCGGTCGCGGGACCCGGGATCGTGGCCGGCCAGCCGCACGAGAGCCGGATCGACCTCGTCGCCGCGCACCCCGGCGTCCTCCACGTGCGCCACGGGACGATGGAGCGGATCAACCGGCTCGATGCCGTCGAGATCTTCTCGCTCTACCACGGGCAGGCGGTCGACCGCGGCGAACCGGTCGCCGCGGTCAAGGTGGCCCCGCACGTCATCCCCGAGAGGCTGGTCGCCCGGGCCGAGGCGCTCGCCGAGGGCCCGGCCGGCGCCCGTCCGGTCCTCGACGTTCGGCCTTACCGGGCCCTGGAGGTCGGCGCCATCGCCACCGAGTCGCTCGCCGGCGCGGCCCGCGACCGGTTCGAGTCGGCGCTTCGGACGAAACTCGAGGCGCTGGGGTCCCGGCTTGCCACCGCGCGTTACCCCGAGCACGACGCGGCGGCGATCGGCGAGGACCTGGCCGAGCTGGTGCGCCGGCTGCGCCTGCCGCTCGTGCTGGTCGGGGGCGTCTCGGCGGGCAACCCGGTCGATCCGTTCTTCGTCGCCCTCGAGAGGCTCGGCGGCCGCCTGCTGCGACGCGGCGTGCCGGCCCACCCGGGGAGCATGATCTGGCTGGCCGCCTGGCGCGGGACCCGGATCCTGGGACTGCCCCAGTGCGGGCTCTTCTCCAAGGCGACCGCCGCCGACCTCCTCCTCCCGCGGCTTCTCACCGGCGAGCGGGTCGGCGCGCGCCAGGTCGCCGAGCTGGGACACGGTGGCCTGCTCGTGCGCGAGATGCGCTTCCGCTTCCCCGCCTACGCCCGCGACCTGGAGGCGCCGACGGGGTAGGTCGGGGGCGTTCTCATAGTGATATCATGGCCCTATGAGAACGTACACTGCGCTCCAGGTGCGCCAGCGCTTCGGCCAGGTCCTCGACGAGGCGGCCGGCGGCGAGCGGATCGTCATCGTGCGTGCCGGCCAGCCGATCGCCGCGCTCGTCCCTCTGACCGACCTGGCCCGCCTCGACCCGGCCGAGCGGATCGCGCATCGCCTGGCGGCGCTCTCCGCGATCCGGCGGATGGCGGCGCGGGTGCGGGACGAGCACGGCCCCGTGGACGCCGCGGCGGCGGTTCGCGAGGGGCGCCGTGCGCGCACCGGCGCGATCGTCCGCCACGCAACCGACGGTACACCGTGAGCTTCGCCGTCGATCCGGGCGTCGTCGTCCTCGACGCGTCCGCCGCGGTCCGCGCGCTCACCGATCCGGACGCGGCGCTCCACGGGCGCTGGGCCGAGTGGGTGAAGGAGGGTCGACAGCTGCTCGTGCCCGCCCATTTCTGGGCCGAGGTGGGAAGCGCGCTGCTCCGTGGCCTGGGCCTGGCGCCGATCGAGGTGACGCGACAGATCGATGCGCTGGTCTCGGCCGGCGTCGAAGTCGCAGACCGCGGCCGGAGCGGACTCGTCGAGAGCGTGGAGCTGGCCGAGCGCCACGCGCTCTCGGTCTACGACGCGCTCTACCTGCAGCTCGCCCTTGAGCTGGAGGCCGAGCTGGTCACCCACCATGCGGCACTCGCCCGCGCCGCCGCCGCCACCGGGGTCCCGCTCGCCTTCGCCGGCGCTCGCTGACGGGGGACCCGCGACCCCGAGACGCGCTGCGCAGCCCCGCCCGGGCGCGGGCCGGCGCGGGCCTGATCCGCAGGTGCATCGATCCGGCCACGGGTACGCTCGGCGGCGTGTCGGAACGGGCCGGATCGTGCAGGGCGCCACGCTGGTTCGTGGCGCGACCGATGCACGGGTGACTCACCACCGCCCACGGTGCCGGGGCGCTCGCGGCGTGGAGCGGGGCAGCGTAGACTCAGGTCGAGATGGCCGATCTCGAGCGCGCGCGCCACAGCGAGCACGGCGGCCTGGCACCGGGGATCCTGGAGGCCGACCAGCGGCCGCCGAGCCGACCGGCGGTCGCCTACGCGGGCGAGCCCGGCGCCTTCGCCGAGGACGCCGTCGGGGCCTTCTTCGCCGCCCCCGCGCCGATCCCGCTGCCGGCGTTCGGCGATGTCTTCGACGCGGTCGAGACGGGACGGGCGCTCGCCGGCGTCCTGCCGGTCGAGAACGTGGCGATGGGCAGTATCCGCGAGGTCTACGACCTGCTCCAGGAGCACGAGCTGGTGATCGTCGGCGAAGTCGTCGTGCCCGTCCGCCTCTCTCTCGCCGCGCTCCCGGGGACGCGGCTCGAGGCCGTCGAGCGGGTCTACTCGCACGTCCAGGCGCTCGGCCAGGCCGACCGCTTCCTCCGCTCGCGCCCCTGGGCGCTCCTCACCACCTACAACACCGCCGGCGCGGCGAAGATGGTCGCCGAGCGGCGCGAGCCGGGTGCCGCCGCCGTCGCCTCGCCTCGCGCCGCCGAGCTGTGGGGGCTCGAGGTGCTGGTGCGCGACATCCAGAGCGAGCCGGAGAACCGGACCCGCTTCGTCGTCGTGGCGCGCCCCGCGCCGAGCGCCGGCGGCTCACCGCTCGACCCGGCCTGGCTCCGCCGTCAGGCAGGTGTCGGCGCCCCGAAGCCGCCGATGCGCACGACCCTCGTCTTCGCCACCCCCAACACGCCCGGCGCGCTGCACCGCTGCCTGGGCGTCTTCGCCGAGCGCGGCTTCAACATGTCGAAGCTCGAATCGCGTCCCTCGCGCTCGCGGCCGTGGGAGTACGTCTTCTGGGTCGACCTCGACGTCGACGGCCACGACCCGGCGACGCGCGACGGCTTGCGCGCGCTGGAGAAGACGGCCCAGATGGTGCGCGTGCTGGGGATCTACCCGCGCGCCGAGGAACCGTAGCCGCCCTACGGGAGCGTCAGCCAGCCCTCCAGCACGGCCACGACGCCGCCCGACACGCGCACCTCGAGGGGGCTCCCGTCGGCCTCGAAGTCGACCTCGGTCACCAGCCGCGACGGTCGCCCGATCTCCACGCCCTGCTCGAGGACGAGTCGCTGGCGCGCCCACCGCGCGCCGCGGAGGCGGCCGAGGTAGACGGCGATCGGGCCGGCGGCCGAGCCGGTGGCGGGGTCCTCCACGATCCCCGTCGCCGGGTCGATGAGGACGCGCACATGGACGTCCGCGTCGGCGACGGCGCCGCTCGTCCCCGGGGCGACGAGGGCGGCGCTGTCGCAGCCGTGGCGACGTGCCACCTGCGCCACCGCCCAGGCGCGCTCGGACGGGATCGCGGCCAGGGCCGCCCGGTCGCGCATCGGGACGACGAGATAGGGGAGGCCGGTCGTCACCACGGTCGGTGCGGCGCCCGCCACGTCCCATGAGCGTCCGTCCGCCTCGGCCCAGCCCAGGGCGTGCGCGTCCAGCTCCAGCGCGGTGCACAGGTCGACCAGGTCGGCCGGGTGGATCGACTCCAGGACCCGCGGCGCCCCCTGGGTCATCGTCACCTCGCCGACGCTCAGTTCGGGCGGCTCGCCGGCGCCGCCGGTGGCGCCCTCGCGCACCTCGATGGCGAGCGGCAGGACGCCGATGCCGACCTCCTGCCGGACCTCGGTGCGCGGCGTCGTCAACGGGAAGCGACGCTCGTCGGCGAGGACCCAGGCCGTCCCGATCGAGGGGTGGCCGGCGAAGGGGAGCTCGATCCCGGGCGTGAAGATGCGCATCCGGTAGGTGGCGCCCTCGAGCGCGCCGCCGTCGGAGGGCGGCAGGACGAAGGTCGTCTCGGAGAGGTTCATCTCGCGCGCCAGGGCCTGCATCTCGCCGTCGGAGAGCCCCGCCGCCTCGGGGAAGACGGCAAGCGGGTTACCGGCGAGCGGGCGGTCGGTGAAGACATCGACCTGGCGGAAGCGGTAGCGGCGTGCCACGGCCCCGAGTCTACGCCTCGGCTCCACCGCGGGACGTACAATCGGCTCGCACCCGAACGAGCCGCTCGGGCGGAGGCCCGCCGGCAGCCCGACCCCCAAGGAGCCCCGACCGATGGCCACCCTCACCGCCGTCAAGCCCCACCCGATCTTCCTCGCCGGCCGCTGGGTCGACTCGCCCGACCTGCTCCCGGTCGACAACCCGGCCAACCCGGCCGAGCCGGCCGGCGCCACCTACAACGCCACACCCGAGCAGTACGAGGAGGCGGTCACCGCCGCCCAGCGCGCCTTCGAGGTGACGCGGAAGCTGCCGGCCTACGAGCGGGCCGCCATCCTGCGCCGCATCAGCGAGGGGATCCGCGCACGCCGCGACGAGATCGCCCGCCTGATCGCGCTCGAGGCGGGCAAGCCGATCCGCGACGCCGCCGTCGAGACCGACCGGGCGGTCCTCACCTTCCGCCTCGGCGCGGAGGAGGCCGAGCGGATCGTCGGCGAGACGATCCCGCTCGACATCTCGGCCGCCCACACGGGCCGCTACGGCATCACCCGGCGCTTCCCGATCGGCCCCATCGCCGGCATCAGCCCCTTCAACTTCCCGCTCAACCTGGCCGCCCACAAGCTGAGCCCGGCGCTCGCCGCCGGCAACACGATCGTGCTCAAGCCGCCCTCCAGGGACCCGCTCACGATGCTCACCGTGGCCGAGATCGTCGCGGAGTCGGGCGCGCCGGAGGGGAGCGTCTCGATCCTGCCGATGACCCGCGAGCTGGGCGACCGGATGGTCGCCGACGACCGCTTCAAGCTGCTCACCTTCACCGGCTCGCCGGCCGTCGGCTGGCGCATGAAGGAGCGGGCCGGCAAGAAGAAGGTCATCCTCGAGCTGGGCGGCAACGCCGGCGTCATCGTCGACCGGTCGGCCGACCTCGACTGGGCGGTCAAGCGCTGCCTCGTCGGCGCCTTCAGCTACGCCGGCCAGGTCTGCATCAGCGTCCAGCGGATGTTCGTCCACGAGGCGGTCTGGGACGCCTTCCTGTCGCGCTTCGTCGACGGCGCGCGCGCCCTCAAGGTCGGCGATCCGCTCGACCCGGCGACCGACCTCGGCCCCATGGTCGATGCCGACGCGGTGCAGCGCACGCAGCGCTGGGTCGACGAGGCGGTGGCGGCCGGCGCGAAGGTGCTCGCCGGCGGGCGCGCCGACGGCAACTACTTCCCGCCGACGGTCCTGACCGGCGCGCCGCTCACGGCCCGGGTCTGCTCCAACGAGGCGTTCGCCCCGCTCGTCGTCGCCTTCCCCTTCGGGGACTTCTCCGACGCGGTCCGTCAGGTCAACGACAGCTCCTTCGGCCTCCAGGCCGGCGTCTTCACCAACGAGATCGAGCACGCCTGGTACGCCTTCGAGGAGCTGGTCGTCGGCGGTGTCATCGTCAACGACGTGCCGGCCTACCGCGCCGACCACATGCCCTACGGCGGGGTGAAGGATTCCGGCCTCGGCCGCGAGGGCCTCCGCTGGGCGGTCGAGGACATGACCGAGCTGCGGATCATGGTCCTGGCGCACCCGCAGTAAGGGCGGCGGCGCCCGGAGCGTCGCCCGCCGCGGGGGACGTCTCGAGGCGGTAGAAGACACCGCCGGCGCGGACGTGGCCGCGCGCCAGCCGGTAGAGGAGATCGCCCGGGAAGGGGTGCTGGCGCCAGGTCGCCCGGATCACCGCCTCCCGCTCGGCTCCGGCGGGGAGCCGGGCCGCGGCGAGGCGTTCGGGTGGACGGCCGCGCGCCCGCAGCTCGAGCGTGCCGGCGGCGTCGAGGTTGCGCGTCCAGGCGCAGGCCGCGTTCGGGTGGCCGAGGTAGCGGCGCCCATCGACGCGGAGGAGGCCGAGCAGGACAGCGCGCTCGCGTCCGCTCCGCCGGCCGGGCACGAGGACCTCGATGACGTTGCCGATCCCGAACGCCCGGTACCAGGCGCGAATCAGCGGCTCGATGAGGCGCAGGCCGCGGTACCAGGCGCGGAAGAAGCGGCTCCACGGGCGCGACACGGCGGCTACCTCGCGCGGCGGGTGGGACGAAGGTACCGTTCAGCGTACCCCGATCGCGAGGATGGGCATCGCCCGTCGGTCCGCCGGTCAGTGCACGCGGCCCTCACCGGTGCCGCGGCCCTGGTCGCGCAGGAAGCGTTCGATCTCCGAGATCAGCTCGTCGCCCGAGGGGAGTCGGTCCTCGTCGACGAGCGACTCCAGGCGCTCGATGTAGTCGTGGGTCGTCGCGTCGGCCGAAGCCGCCGTGTCGAGGCGCGTGCGCACGAGCTGCGCCTCGGCGACCAGCGCCCCGAGGGCGAGCTCGACGTCGAGGTGCCGCGTGACGGCGTTGAGCAGCGCCAGCGCCGCGGGCGGGTATGCGCCGCTCACGTAATGGGGGACCTGTGCGAAGTAGCCCACGGTCGCGACCCCCGCCTCCGCGACCGCGAGATCGAGGACCGAGATGGCCGCCGCGGGCACGCGCAGCAGCCCGGCGGGGCCCGGCCGCACGTCCCCGCGGAGCAGGCCTGGCCGCGATTCGGTCCCGAGCACCGGGACAGGGCGCGTGTGCGGCACCGCGGCGGGGATCGCGCCGAGGCTGATCCACTGGGCGATCCCGAGTCGGCGGGAGAGCTCGACCGCGTCGGCGGCGAGCTCGTGCCAGCGGTAGTCGGGCTCCGCACCGGAGAGGACCAGGAGGTCGCGGTCCCCGATCCGTCGCCGGCGGAGGGTCAGCTCGGGCCAGGCGATCGAGGAAGGGCGCCCGTCGACGATCTCCAGCGTGGGGCGTCTGGCGCGGTAGTCGAAGAGCGCGTCGGGGGCGAAGGTCGCCACGACGCCGGCGCCCTCGGCCAGGAGCCGCGCCGCGCTCGTCGACGCGGAGCCCGCGTCGATCCAGGCGTCGAAGGCGGCGACGAGGACCGGCGAGTCGAGGGGCGTTCGGTCGGTCAGGCGGAAGAGGGCCATTCCACTGAGATCGGGTCGGGTGGATCGGCGGTCGGGCCGGTGGGTGCGGTGAGGATACCCGCTGTCGGCGCTGCCGTCGTCGGAAGGGCGGGGACCTGGTACTCGGGCCTTGCGAGTTCCCTTCGGGCACGACGCCCGTCACTTCAGCGGTTGCAGGACGAAGGCCACGAAGGAGGAGGACGAGCAGCAGGGGTAAGTACATCATCGTTCCGACAAGGATCTGCTTCCGTCTTCGCTCGAGGTGAGGGTCCGCAACGGGGACCAGCGGCCAGAACCACGGCGGTCGCCGCTGGTACGTAGCGCGATAGCGGCTGACCCATCGCCACAGGGCCAATAGGAAGATGAAGAAGGGAATGTAGACAGGCAGAAGCGGGACGAAGGAATCGAGAAAGTACGCCACGCGGAGAGCGTCTCCACGCTTCCGAGCCTGGCCCTCTCCAGGTTCGCGCCCAACTGGGCCGGCGTGACGACCCAGGATTGGGCTGCCGCCCGACGGTCGGGCGTGGGGCGGGTTCCGTCCCTAGCGTCGCTTCGCCCCGGTCGCCGCTGCTGGTCGATCGGGGCCGCCCTCCGTTCGCGGGCGGGGGCGCACCACCCCGCGGGCGTCGCGGCCTCCATCGGCGGGGTCGAACTTGGATATTTCACCGGTTCCTGGTCAGCCGTACGGATGGCGCCTCGCGGTCGATGCGCGGTACCGGCGGGCGGCGCGCCCGCCGCGTCATTCGAGAGCCGTTGCCGGATCCACAGACCATCGACAGGCCGATCCGCGGCCAGGGTGACCAAGCACTAGACTTGATGCCCGTTTGCCGGCATTCACACCTTGCGGAAGGAGGTAGGAGCGCTGACCGGGCTGGTTGCCGTCACCGGAGCGGAAGGGTTCATCGGTTCGCACCTTGTCGAGGCGCTCGTCGCCTCGGGCGCCAGGGTGCGAGCGATGGTCCAGTACAACGCGTTCGATTCGTGGGGTTGGCTCGAGACCCTCGATCGTCGGGAGATGGATGGCGTCGAGGTGGTCCTCGGCGACGTCCGCGACCCGGGCTCCGTCCTCGACTTCATGCGTGGCGCGGAGGTCGTCTACCACCTCGCCGCCCTGATTGGCATCCCGTACTCCTACCGGGCGCCGCATTCGTACCTGGCGACGAACGCGGGCGGAACGCTCAACATCCTCGAGTCGGCACGGGCGCTCGGCACCCGGCGCGTCGTCCACACGTCGACGAGCGAGGTCTACGGTACGGCGCTCTCGGTACCGATCGACGAGCGCCATCCGCTCCAGGCACAGTCTCCGTACTCGGCGTCGAAGGTCGCCGCCGACAAGCTCGTCGAGAGCTACCACCTCAGCTTCGCCCTGCCGGTTGTCACGCTGCGACCATTCAACACGTACGGACCGCGCCAGTCGACCCGCGCCGTCATCCCCACGATCGTGACCCAGCTCCTCGCCGGCGCGCGGGTCCTCAAGCTGGGACTGCTCGCTCCCACCCGCGACTTCACCTACGTTGCGGATACCGTCGCCGCGTTCCTTGCGGTCGGTGGCGCTCCGGACGAGGCGGTGCTGGGACAGGTGCTCAACGCCGGCTCGGGCACGGAGACTTCTGTTGGTGAGCTCGTGACGCGGATCGCCGAGCTGACAGGCTGCCCGGTCGAGGCTGTGAACGAGGAGCAGGATCGCCTGCGGCCCGCCGCCTCCGAGGTCTTCCGCCTCCTCTCCGACAGCGGAGAGCTGCGGCGCCGCACGGGCTGGGCACCCGCCACGAGTCTCGACGATGGCCTCCGCGCCACGATCGGCTGGTTCCGCGAGCCGGCGAACCTCGCGCGGTACCGGGTCGGGACATACAGTGTCTGACCTGCGCGCGGTCATCCTCGCCGGCGGCCGCGGCACACGGCTCCGCCCCTACACCACGACGCTGCCGAAGCCGCTGGTGCCGATTGGCGAGGAAGGCACCATCCTCGATATCGTGCTGCGCCAGCTCGCCTACCGGGGCTTCACCGCCGCGACGCTCGCCATCGGCCACCTGGGCGCCCTCATCCGCGCCGTGGTCGGGGACGGATCGGACCGGGGCATCGCCGTCGACTACGCCATCGAACCGACTCCACTCGGGACGATGGGACCGGTGGTGAGTATCCTCGATCGCCTCCCGGAGCATTTCCTCGTGCTCAACGGCGACGTCCTGACCGACATCGACTTCGCCGACGTCCTGCATCACCACGTCGCCTCCGAAGCGCCGCTCACGGTGGCAACCTATCGCCGGGAGGTCCTCGTCGACTTTGGCGTGCTGGAGGTTGCCGACGGCCGGATCGTCGCATTCAGCGAGAAACCCACCCTTTCGTACTCAGTGAGCATGGGCGTCTACGGCCTCTCGCGGCGCACGCTGGCGCGCTATCCCGCGGGGCGCCCGCTCGGTTTCGACGAGCTCGTGCGCGATCTCCTCGAGCGCGGTGAGACGCCGGCCAGCTACGGGTACGACGGCTACTGGTTGGATATCGGAAGGCCGGACGACTACGACCGGGCGAACGCCGAGTTCTCCCGCCTGCGGGAGATGCTCCTGCCAGGGGGCTAGGGGCGATCCTCCCTGCGGTTGCGATGATGCGGATCCTCGTCCTCGGGGCGGGTGGTCTCATCGGGACGCACGTGCGAAGGGCGCTGCGTGCCGATCCGGCCGGTCACGAGACAATCTGCCTGGGGCGGGCGCGGCGGGATCCGCAGACCGCGGAGCGCTGGATCATCTTCGATCTCGCAACAGGAGACCGCGGCGAACTCGCCAGGGTGATGCGCGAGGCGCGGCCCGAAGCGGTCATCAACTGTTCCGGCGAAACGGCCGGCGATCTGCCCGAGCTGGTAGGCGCCAACGTCCTGATAGTGGCCCGAGTGATCGAGGCGATCGAGGCAGCGGGGATCGGAGGGCGCCTGGTCCAGTTGGGCTCGGCCGCGGAGTACGGCGCCGTCCCGTCCGGCACCGCCATCAGCGAGGAGGCGCCGACGCGTCCGGTCTCGCCCTACGGCGTTACCAAGCTGGCGGGGAGCCTCCTGGTCGCTCAGGCAAGCGCGGCGGGACGCCTTGACGGACTCGTCCTCCGCATCTTCAACCCGGTCGGCGCCGGGCTCCCCGAAAGCAGCCTGCCAGGACGCGCCGCGGCGAGAATCCGCCGCGCCCTCGCGTCGGGCAACCGCGAGATCAGGCTGGGTTCCCTGGCTGCGTATCGCGACTTCGTCGACGTGCGGGACGTCGCCACTGCCGTCGTCGCCGCGGCGACGACGCCGAGCGTCCCCAGCCCCATCCTCAACGTCGGTAGCGGTCGCGCGATCCGAGTCCGCGAGGTGGTCGAGCTCCTGGCGGCGATCGCGGGCTTCGACGGCGTCATCGCTGAGGGAGTGGACGGTTCGCCACGCTCCGGCGAGGTGCCGTGGCAGGCTGCCGATCTCGCTCGTATCGGGCGGGAGCTGGGCTGGGTGCCGCGATTCGATCTGCGGTCCTCCGCGGAGGCGCTCTGGCAGGGCGTCCGATGAGCGGCCGCTCGCGCCCCCCTACCCGCCTGTCCCGAGACTGCCGGCGAGCTGCTCGTAGGCCTCGATGAGGCGCGGCACCTCGTCCTCCCATACGATGTCCCGCACGCGGTCGCGAATGCGCCCCGCGTCGGGCGAGCGCTGTGCCGCTCGCACGATGGCGACGGCCAGCTCGTCGACCGATGGGTCGCGCGACACGACTTCGCCGATTTCGGCGTCGACCCACTCGAGGTTCCCCGGGAGGGCGTTGACGACCGGGATCAGCCCGGCCGCCAGGCCGTCCATGAGCGCGGCGCTCGTGGCATCGCTCACCGGCACCGAGATGATCATCGCCGACCGCAGGAGCAGCCGATGCAGCTCGGCATACTTGAGTACCCCGACGAACCGGACCGCCGGGTCGCCCTCGGCCGCCGCGTGAACGGTGCCAGACGCACTCCCGTCATGGGTCACGATCAGCTCCCAGCCGTGGAGGGTCTCCGGCGCCTGCGTACACGCGCGGCGAAAGGCGGCCACGACCAGGTCCACCCGCATGTTCGGCTCGAGGCGGCGGGTGCTGAGGGCGAGGCGTTCCGATCGGCGTGGCGCCTCGACCACCGAGCGATGCGGCCCCCAGACGAAGCGGTGCCACGGCGTCCGTGGCGCCAGGCGGACCGATTGCTCGCGCAGACCCCGGCTGTTGCCGGTCACGAGCGCAGCGCTGCGCAGGGTCAACGCGGCGAGCGCCGCGCGAAGGCGCGACCGCTGTGCGGTCACCAGGAGGTCGCTCCCCCAAGGCGACTGGACGACCGGCATCCCCCCTCCGAACGGGAACGCGAGACGGTGGGCGAAGGCCGTCATGAGGCCGTAGCTCGACACGAAGTGGCCATGGACGAGCCGCGGTCGCACCCGGCGGAGGAGGCGAGCCAGGGGTAGGATCGCGAGGAGATACCGACGATCGGCGCTCGGCGGCAGGTCACCCAGCCGGTGCAGTCGAACGCCGCGGATCGGCGTGCCTTGGAACGACGCGAGGTCGACCGTGAGGCCACGCTCGGCAAGCGCTGCGGCCAAGCGCCGGGTGTGGATGTTGGTGGCGTCCGCGACCAGGAGGATGTCGGCGCGCCGGGTGGGATCGTCCAGGATGCGACTCGTCTGGGGGATGCTGGGTGGTGTGATACCGGGCTCGAACAGCGATCCCGCTGCCGTGAGCCGTGCGCTCTGACCAGCGGGTTCGCTGGCCGGGGCGTTGACTGCGGGACGTGATTATCGGGCTGCCCCGCTGATCGGTCAACGAAGCCGGCCGTCTGGTAGTGGGTCCGGCCGTCTCGTCATCGGCGCGGGCCTGAGACCCGGCCGCGTACACTCGGCTGTGTGAGCGCACTTCCTCGCCCGACCCGTACCGCCGCCGACCTCCTCGTCGAGTGCCTCGAGGCCGAGGGCTGCGAGTACGTCTTCTCGGTCCCCGGCGAGGAGACGATGGACCTGCTCGAGGCGCTCAGCCGCTCCTCGGCGATCCGCCACATCACCACCCGCCACGAGCAGGGCGCCGCCTTCATGGCCGACGTCTACGGACGCCTCACCGGCCGCTGCGCGGTGGCCATGGCGACGCTCGGCCCGGGCGCCACGAACCTGCTCACCGGCATCGCCGACGCCTACCTGGACCGGGCGCCGATGGTGGCGATCACCGGCCAGGTCGGCTCCGACGAGCTGCACAAGGAGGCGCACCAGCTCGTCGACATCGTCGAGATGTTCCGGCCGGTCACGAAGTGGAACCAGCAGGTCGAGCGGATCGACGCGATCCCCGAGATCGTGCGCAAGGCGTTCCGCATCGCCACGCTGGAGAAGCCGGGGCCGACCCACATCGAGCTGCCGGAGAATCGCGCCCGCATGCCACCCGAGTCGGGCGACGCCGCGCGCCCGCTGCCGCCGCAGCGCGCTTATTTCCCCGAGCCGCCCGAGGAGGCGATCGCCCACGCGGCCGACCTGGTCGCCTCGGCCGCCCGGCCGATCGTCCTGGCCGGCAACGGCGTCCTGCGCCGGCACGCCTCGCTCCAGCTGCGCGCCTTCGCCGCGCGCCTGCAGGTCCCGGTGGCGGTCACCTTCATGGGCAAGGGCGCGGTCGACGACCGCGACCCGCTCTCGCTGATGGCGGTCGGGTTGCAGGCGCGCGACCACGTCCTCGCCGGCTTCGACCGCGCCGACCTGGTCATCTGCGTCGGCTACGACCTGGTCGAGTACGCCCCCAGCCGCTGGAACCCCGACGGGACCCGGCGGATCATCCACATCGACACCCAGCCGGCCGAAGTCGACGCCGACTACCAGCCTGTCGCCGAGTTGATCGGCGACATCGGCGGGACGCTGGCACGGCTTCTGGAGGGTTGCGTCGTGCGCGGTGTCGGGACCCGCGACCTCTCCCCGTACACCGAGCTGCGGACCGCGCTCCTCGCCGACCTCGAGGCGTTCCGTGACGACGAGGGCTGGCCGATCAGGCCCCAGAAGGCGATCGCCGACCTGCGCCGCGTCCTCGGCCCGAAGGACATCGTGGTGAGCGACGTCGGCGCCCACAAGGTCTGGGTGGCGCGCCTCTTCCAGGCCTACGAGCCGAACACCGTGGTCATCTCCAACGGCTTCGCGGCCATGGGGATCAGCGTCCCCGGCGCCATCGCCGCGCACCTGGTCCACCCCGACCGCCAGGTGGTCGCCCTGGCCGGTGACGGCGCCTTCCTGATGAACAGCCAGGAGCTCGAGACGGCGAAGCGGGTCGGCGCCCCGATCCGGGTCGTCGTGTGGCGCGACGACGGCTACGGCCTGATCGACTGGAAGCAGCGCAACCAGTTCGGCCGCCCCTTCGGCACGTCCTTCGGCAACCCTGACTTCGTGGCCTACGCCGAGAGCTTCGGCATCGCCGGCTTCCGGCCGGCCTCCGCCGCCGACCTGCTCCCCACCCTCGAGCGCGCCCTGGCCGTCGACGGCCCCTCGCTCG
>Ga0154433_1097_pt4 | contig 13648 bp, 11 predicted proteins | sample RifGroC2_FD_115937 | JGI IMG/M metagenome (GOLD analysis project Ga0154433, IMG submission 115937) | Chloroflexi bacterium GWC2_73_18 | reverse complement strand
CCGTCGGGCGAGCCGGTGGTCGTGAAGCGCCGGCTCGACGAGACCGACGAGGCCCGCGAGCTGCTGACCCTCCACCCGGGTGTGGGGATCGGCGCCGCGCACGACATCGGCCCCGCCGTCGAGCGCGCCGCTCGCGGCGGGCGCCTGGAGAGCGACCAGCTCCTCGAGATCCTCGAGACCCTCGTGGCGGCGGCACGGCTCGGTGATGCCCTCGCGGCGGAGTCGCGACCCCTCCTGCGCGACCTCGGTCGTGCCATCGCCCCGCTGCCGCACCTGCGCGCCACCCTCGAGCGGAGCCTCGACCCGGCGGGTGGCCTGCTCGACTCGGCCTCGCCGCGGCTCGGCTCCCTGCGCCGCGCCGTGCGTGTCGCCTACGAGCGGCTCCGCTCGCGCCTGGAGCACCTGGTCCACTCGGCCGAGCTGGCGGGCGTCCTGCAGGAGCCGATCGTGACGCTCCGCAACGGCCGCTACGTGGTGCCCGTGCGGGCCGAGGCGAAGGGGCGCGTCAAGGGGATCGTCCACGACCAGTCGGGGAGCGGCCAGACGCTCTTCATCGAGCCGCTCGTCGTGGTCGAGCTGGGGAACGCCTGGCGGGAGGCCCAGCTGGCCGAGGCGGCCGAGGTCGAGCGGATCCTCGATGTACTGTCCGCGCTCGCCGGCGCCCAGGCGGGGCCGCTCCGGGCCACGCTCGACGCGCTCGCCCGCTTCGACTTCTGGGGCGCCAGGGCGCGCCTGGCCGCCGAGCTCGACGCCGTCCGCCCGGCCGCCTCGACGGGGTACGAACTGGAGTTGCTGGGGGCGCGCCATCCCGGCCTCACCGGTCGCGTCGTCCCGATCGACGTCCGCCTCGGCGGCGAGTTCACCGTCCTGGTCATCACCGGCCCCAACACCGGCGGCAAGACGGTGACCCTGCGCACCGTCGGCCTCCTCACGCTCATGCACCAGGCAGGGCTCCAGGTGCCGGTCCTCCCCGGCTCGCGGCTCCCGGTCTTCCGCGACGTCTTCGCCGACATCGGCGACGAGCAGTCGATCGCGCAGTCGCTCTCGACCTTCTCGAGCCACATGCGCGCCATCGTGCGGATCGTGCAGGAGGCCGGGCCCGGCACGCTCGTGCTGCTCGACGAGCTGGGCGCCGGCACCGACCCGACCGAGGGTTCGGCGCTCGCCCAGGCGCTTCTCGACCACTTCATCCGGGCCGGCGCGCTGGTCGCTGCCACGACCCACTACGCCGAGCTGAAGGCCTACGCCCACAACACCCCCGGGGCGCGCAACGCCTCGGTCGACTTCGACCTCGAGACGCTCCAGCCCACCTTCCACCTCTCCATCGGTCTGCCGGGCGCCAGCCAGGCGTTCGCCATCGCCGGGCGTCTCGGGCTGCGCGATGAGCTGATCGCCGAGGCGCGGTCTCGCCTGACCCACGCCCAGGCCGAGTTCGAGTCGACGCTCCGCGCCATCAAGGCGGCCGAGGCGGCCGCGGCAGAAGCGGTCGAGCGGGCGCGCGCGCAGGAGGAGCGGGCACGCGCCGACCGTTCCGCCGCCGAGGGCGAGCGCGATCGGGCCCGGCGGGAGCGCGATGAGCTGCTGAGCGGCGCTCGGGCCGAGGCGGAACGGCTTCTGGAGGCGATCCGCCGGGAGCTGGCGACGGCCCGGGAGCGGCTCGCCCGGGAGCCGGCCTCCGCGGCGATCGTCGAGGAACTGGACGGGCGCGTGGCGGCCCGGACGGAGGCGCTCGCGGCGCTCGTTCCGGCCCGACCGGATCGTGGGCCGGAGGCGGCGGTGGCGCCGGCGGTGGCCTGGCGGGTCGGCATGCGGGCGCGCGGTCGCGAGAGCGACTGGGAGGGGCGGATCGTGGCGTTCGACCGGTCCGGTCGGCGGGCGACGATCGAGACCGGCGGGCTGCGGCTCACCGTCGCGGTCGACGAGCTCGTCCCCGCCGCCGGGCGGAGCGCCGGTGAGGGGCAGTCGTCCGCGTCGCGGGCGGGGCTCGCGCGTGGCGGGCGGCGCGCGGCCGGACCGCCGGTCGCCCCGGTGCCGGCCACGCTCGACCTGCGCGGCGCGCGGGTTGAAGAGGCGCTCGACCTGCTCGAGCGCTATCTCGACCGAGCCTCGCTGGCGGGAGTGGGCCGCGTCACCATCGTCCACGGCCTCGGCACCGGTGCGCTGCGGGACGTCGTCCGTGCCCGCCTGGCGGAGCACCCGCTGGTGCGCGAGTGGCGCCCCGGCGAGCGCGGCGAGGGCGGCGACGGGGCCACGATCGTGGGCGTCTGACCGCCGCGCCCAGGCGCCGTCAGGCGGGTACGGCGCCCCCGCCCGGGACGGGCGTGCCGCCGGGCCCGGCGCCGGTGGTGGTGGGCGGCGGCGTGGCGTCGGTGTAGACGATCACTCGGGTGCCGGGGTCGACGAGGGTGCCCGGCGGTGGGTCGACGCCGCTGACCGGCTGACCTCGCCTCCCCACGATGACCGGGTCGAGACCGAGGGCGACGAGGCTGTTGAAATACTGCCCGCCCGTCTCCCCGGCGAAAGCGGGGATCTCGACCTGCGCCGGCGTCGGCGTGGGCGTCGGCCTGGGCGTCCGCGTCGGCGTGGGCGTGGGGCTCGCCTCGGGACTCGGCGTCGGGCTCTCGGTCGGCGAGGGTGCCGGCGTCGGCGCCAGCTCGCAGATCTCGGTCGGGGGGAAGGCCGCGCCCCAGCTCTTGCCGTAGGGCATGTAGTAGGGGCTGTAGAAGTAGGTGGTGCGCGTGCCGCTCGGCCCGCCGCGGACGCCGGCCCCCCCCTTCGCACGCTCGATCCAGCCGAGGTTCGCCTTGTTCCAGTTGGGCCAGGCGCTCTCCACGTTCTCGAGCGCCAGGAAGCCCTTGGTCTCGGGTGTGCCGGCGCAGCCCTCCTGCCAGAGCAGCCCGGTCTCCTTCTCGACCTGGAGCGGGATCCGGATGTCGTCCTCGCGGGCCGGCGCGGTCCCCTGGATGAAGATCTCGTCGACGACCCTGCTGCTGAAGGGCCCGGGCTTGAGGCCGCTCCAGGCGTCCACCGTGGCGGTGACGATCCCGGACGGACGCACGAAGTCGTTGATCGGCCAGTCCTTGGTCACCTCGGCCAGGAACGCCTGCCAGACGAAGGTGACCGCCTCCACCGAGAAGAGGCCGCCGGTCTCGGAGTTGTCGCTGTTGCCGCCCCAGACGCCCACCACCACCGACCGGCCTGCGTCCTTCGAGGGGGCGACGTACCCGAAGGCCATCAGGTCCCTGCTCTCGTCGTTGGTGCCGGTCTTGAGCGCGGCGGGCCGGCGGGCCGAGCCGCTGACGATGCGGAACTGGCCCCAGTACGGGTTCATCGCCGGGTTCGTGTTGCCCGCCAGGATATCGGTGATGACGTAGGCGGCCTGCTCGGAGACGACGCGCTCGCCCTGCGGCGGCGCGTAGCGGTAGACCTCGTCGCCGTTCGCGTCGGTCACCTGGAGGACGGTCGCCCGCGGCACGAGCACGCCGCCGTTGGCGATGGCGCCGTAGGCGCCGGTGAGGTCGATCGGGTGGAGCTCCTGCGTCCCGATCCCGAGCGAGAGACCCGCCGTCGGCTGCGGTACCTTCCAGCGGATGCCGAAGTGCCTGGCCACCTCGAAGACGTGGTCGACGCCGTTCATCGCCATCGCCTTGATGGAGGGGATGTTGAGCGAGAACATGAGCGCCTGGCGGAGGCGGAGCGGGCCGCGCTCGAGGCGATCAGCGTCGAAGGGCGCCCAGCCGCCGCCGAAGTCGGTGGTCACGTCCATCAACATCGTCGCCGCGGTGAGTGTGCCGTCGTTGATGCCGGTCACGTAGTTGATCGGCTTGAAGGCCGACCCGGGCTGGCGCCAGCCGCCCTCCAGGACGTCGTATTGCGGCTGGAGCTGGTCGTTGGGGTTGGTGTAGTAGTAGTCGGCGCTGCCGACGTAGGCGAGGATCTCGCCGGTCCGGTAGTCGAGGGCGGCGAGCGCGCCGTTGTTGAGATCCTTGCCGCGCAGGTTGGCCATCCAGGTGGCGTACGTGACGCCGATCTGCTTGGCGTACGCCTTCGGATCCGGGGTACGGGGCAGGATCGCCATCGCCTTGACCCACTTCTCGGCCGCCTGCTGCATCGTGTAGTCGAGGGTGGTGACGATCCGGTAACCGCCCGTCTCGAGCGCTGTGCAGGTCTGGGACTCCTGGCCGCAGAGGATGCTGGTCAGCTCGTCGCGGACGCGCAAGACGAAGTGCGGCGCCCGCCAGATCGGGGCCGACTGCTTCGCCAGCACGACCGGCTCCTCCTTGGCCGCGTCGTAGTCGGCGTCGGTGTACTGGCCCTTCGTCAGCACGGAGCGCGTCTTCATCAGCTCGAGGATGTAGTTGCGCCGGACCACGATGTCGCTGGCGGCCGGCACCACGAGCGTCCCGTCCTCGCGCGCGACCGCGTTGCGCACCAGGTCGTAGGTGGAGGGTGACTGCGGGATGCCGGCCAGGATCGCCGCCTGAGCGAGCGTCAGCTGGCTGAGGTCATCGATCCCGAAATAGCCCCTGGCCGCCGCCTTGACACCGTAGAGCAGGTTACCGTAGTAGTTCTGGTTCAGATAGGCGGTGATGATCGCCTTCTTGCCATCCTGTCCCTCGAAGGCCTGGGTGAGGCGGACCGACTGGATGATCTCCTTGATCTTGCGTTCGACCCGCCGGCTCGGGTCCTGAACGAGGGCGGGATCGAGGAGTCGCTGGCGGACCAGCTGCTGGGTGATGGTCGAGGCGCCGCGCTCCTCCCCCTGAAGGGTCTGGATCGCCGCGGCGAGGATGCTTGCGGGGTCGAAGCCGGTGTTGGTCCAGAAGCTCTTGTCCTCGACCGAGGTCGTGGCGTCGATGACGAGCGGGGCGATCTCCTCGTACCTGACCACCTCGCGCTGCTCGACGCCGACGCGGGCCAGCTCGATGGTGCCCGTCCGGTCGTAGATGATCGACGGCTCAGTGAAGGTGAGCTCGGCCAGGTCGGCGGGGTCGCTCAAGCCCTGGCTGTAGTAGCCGTAGGCCCCCACGACGCCGGCGAAGCCGGCGACGCCGAGGAGGAGGAAGGTCGTGAAGAGGAAGAGGGGGAAGGCGACGGCGATGCCCCGGACGGCGTTCGAGCCGCCCCCGTTGCGCCGGCGCCCACCGTTGCGGCGGCGCGCGGCGCGCCGTGCGAGACTGACCTGCATATGCGCGACAACCCTAGCATACTCAGGCGGCGTTCCCGGTCTGCCGGACCGCCGACGGGAGACGCCCCACCCCCGCTCGCTGTGGCGCCAGCCTGACGGTAGCGATGCCCCTCATCGACTTCCTGCGCGAGCTCGAGTGGCGCGACATGGTCGCCGAGCGGACGGCCGGCCTGCCGGCCCGCCTCGTGGACCGCCGGCCGCTGGCCGCCTACGTCGGCTTCGACCCGAGCTTCCCCTCGCTCCACGCCGGGCACCTGGTGCCCATCTTCGCGCTCGCTCACCTCCAGCGCGCCGGCGGCCGCCCGGTCGCGCTCGTCGGCGGCGGGACCGGCATGATCGGCGACCCGTCGGGGCGCAGCAGCGAGCGCAACCTGCTCGACGAGGCGACGATCGACGCCAACGCGGCGGCGATCCGCGAGCAGCTGGGGCGGTTCCTCGACTTCGATGCCGGCCCGCGCGGCGCGCTGCTGATGGACAACCGCGAGTGGCTGGGTCGCTATGGCCTGCTCGAGTTCCTGCGCGAGATCGGCAAGCACTTCACGCTCGCCTACATGCTCGACAAGGAATCGGTGCAGCTGCGGCTGCCGACCGGCATCAGCTTCACCGAGTTCACCTACATGCTCCTGCAGGCGGCCGACTTCGCCCACCTCTACCGGCACCACGGGGTGGAGATGCAGATGGGCGGCGCGGACCAGTGGGGCAACATCACCGCCGGGCTGGAACTGATTCGGCGGATGGAGGGTCCCGCCGAGGCCGGCGTGGAGCGCGCCCACGCGCTCGGTCTGCGCCTGATCACCACCCCGTCGGGCGCGAAGTTCGGCAAGACCGAGGGCGGCGGCAACCTCTACCTCGACGCGCGGTTCACCTCGCCCTTCCGCTTCTACCAGCACTGGATCAACGTCGACGACCGCGACGTCGGCCTCTTCCTGCACACGCTCACCGCGATGTCCCGCGAGGAGATCGAGGCGATCGTCGCCGAGCAGTCGGCCCGTCCGGAGCGTCGCCCGGCGCAGCGGGCCCTCGCTCGGGACATCACCGGGCGCGTCCATGGCGCGGACGAGGCGCGGCGCCAGCAGGAGATCGCCGAGGCGGTCTTCGGCGAACGGCTCGCCTCGCTCGACCCGGCGTTGCTGGCGACCGTCTTCGGCGAGATGGAGCATGCCTGGCTGGCGCGGGGGGCGGTGCCGGCGACGGTCCTCGACTTCGCCGTCGCCAGCGGCGCGGCCGCGTCCCGCGGGGAGGCGCGCCGCACCATCGCCCAGGGCGGGCTCTACCTCAACGAGCAGCGGGTCGGCGACCCCGACGCGCCGGTGCCCGGGCCGATCGCCGGAGAGTACTGGGTCGTCCGCACCGGCCGGAAGCGCTACCGGATCGTCCGCCTCGGCGACGAGGCGGGAGACTGACCCCTCCCAGGGGGGCAGCGCGGCAGCGTCAGCGGTGGTGGCGCTCTCGCAGCGCGGCGATGACGGCGGCCGGCGCCAGACGCCGTTCGGCGCCGAGGACGAGCAGGTGGTAGAGGAGGTCGGCGACCTCACCGGCGAGGGCGTGGCGCGTCGTGGTGCGCACATCTGCCGTGGCCGCCTGGTCGGCCTTGGCGGCGAGGACGACCTCGACCGCCTCCTCGGCCACCTTGCGGGCGACCGCGTCGGTGCCGCCGTCCAGCAGCCGCGCCGTGTACGAGCCGGGAGGGCGCGACGCGGCGCGCTCCTCGATCGTCGACCAGAGCTCCTCCAACCAGGCGAAGCCCTGCGGTTCGGCCGCCGCGCCGCCGGCGTCGAAGCAGGATCGCGCGCCGGTGTGGCAGGCCGGCCCGGCCGGCTGGACGGTGAGCAGCAGCGCGTCGCCGTCGCAGTCGAGCGCCAGGTCCCGCAGGCGCAGCACGTTACCGCTCGTCTCGCCCTTCTTCCAGAGACGGCCGCGCGAGCGGGAATGGAAGTGGACCTCGCCGCTCTCGATCGTCGCCCGGAGCGCCTCGGCGTCGAGGTAGCCGACCATCAGGACCCGTCCGTCGGCGCCGTCCTGCGCCACGCCCGGCACGAGGCCGTCCGGACCGAAGCGGACCGCGGCGGCGTCGAACCCGGTCACGCCGCGTCCCTCGCGTCCAAGCGGACGGGCAGCCCCGCCGCGGCCAGGGCCACCTTGACCGCCCCGATCGAGTGGATGTCGCGGTGGAAGATCGAGGCGGCGAGGGCCGCGTCGGCGCCGCCGTCCCGGATCGCCGCCACCATGTCCGCCGGCGAGCCGGCGCCGCCCGAGGCGACCAGCGGCAGGTCGGTGACGACGCGGATGGCACGCAGCAGCTCGAGGTCGTAGCCGGCGCGGGTCCCGTCGCGGTCGATGCTCGTCACCAGCAGCTCGCCCGCCCCCAGCTCGGCGACCCGGCGCACCCAGTCGACGACGTCGAGCCCGGTCGGCTCGCGCCCGCCGTGTACCACGACCTCCCACGATCCGGGCGCGCTCGGGTCGGCTCCCGTCCCCTGGCCGCGTCGTCGCGCGTCGATGGCGACGACGACGCACTGGCGCCCGAAGCGACGCGCGCAGCGGCGCACCAGCCCCGGGTCGCGCACCGCGGCCGTGTTGACGGCGACCTTGTCGGCGCCGGCGCGCAGCACGGCGCGCATCTCCAGCGGGCTGCGCACCCCGCCGCCGACGGTGAGCGGCACGAAGACCCGTCGCGCCGTCCGCGTCACGATCGCGAGGAGCGTCCCTCGCCCCTCGGGAGCGGCGGTGATGTCGAGGTAGACGATCTCGTCGGCCCCCGCCGCGGCGTACCGTGCGGCGAGCGTGGGCGGGTCGCCCTCGTCGGTCAGGTCCACGAAGCGGGTCCCCTTGACGACGCGTCCGCCGGCCACGTCGAGACAGGGGATGACGCGATGGAGGAGCATCTGGCGGCCGTCAGGCGGCGCCGGCCACGGCGGCCGGCCGCGCCCTCCCGCCGGCCAGCAGGCCGAGGAAGTTGGCCAGCAGCGCCAGCCCGTCGCGGCCGCTCCGCTCGGGATGGAACTGCACGCCGAGCACGTTGCCGGCGGCGACCGCGCTGGCGAACCGCCGCCCGTGCTCCGTGGTCGCCAGCACCACGCCCGGGTCGGTCGGTTCGCCGGCGAAGGAGTGGACGAAGTAGAAGGGGGCGTCGCGGTCGATCCCGGCGAACAGGGCGTGCTCGCGCGTCCGCTCGACCGCGTTCCAGCCCATGTGCGGCAGGCGCGGCGCGCCGTCGAGGCGGCGCACGCGGCCGCGCAGGAGGCCAAGGCCGCCAGCGCCGTCCTCGTCGGACCCGTCGAAGAGGAGCTGCAGCCCGAGGCAGATCCCCAGGTAGGGGAGGCCGGCACCGATCGCGTCGGCGAGTGCGCGGTCGAGACTCGCGCGCGCCAGCCGCCGCATCGCCGGTGCGCTCGCCCCCACGCCCGGCACCACCAGGCCTTGCGCCCCCTCGAGGTCGGCCGGCCGGCGGGCCAGGACGACCTGTCCGCCCAGCGACTCGAGCGCCCGGGCGATGCTGACCAGGTTGCCCGCGCCGTGGTCGACGACGGCGACCCGGCTCATGCGCCGAGGGTCCCCTTGGTGCTGGCTACCCCGGCGCGCCCGGGGTCGGGCGCACAGGCGGCCCGCAGGGCCCGTGCCAGGGCCTTGAAGGCGGCCTCGGCGAGGTGGTGGTCGTTCGCCCCCGACGCGTGCAGGTGGAGCGTCAGGCCGGCGGTCCGGGCGAACGCCTCGAGCGCGTGGGGCACGAGCTGCGTCGGCAGCGACCCGATCCGCTCCGAACGGAACGGCAGGTCCAGGACCGCGTAGGAACGCCCCGACAGGTCGATCACCGCGGTCGCCAGGGCCTCGTCCATCGGCACCGCGGCGTCCCCGAAGCGGGCGATCCCGGCGCGCTCGCCGAGCGCCGCGGCCAGCGCCTGCCCCAGGGCGAGGGCGACATCCTCGACGGTGTGGTGCTCGTCGACGTGGAGGTCGCCGGTCGCCGCCACGTCCAGGTCGAAGAGAGCGTGGTGGGCGAGCGAGGCGAGCAGGTGGTCGTAGAAGCCGACGCCGGTCGAGACGCTCGCCTCGCCCGAGCCGTCGAGGTCGAGCTCGACCCGGACGTCGGTCTCGCGGGTGGTACGCTGGACGGACGCGCGGCGCGGCGCGTTCCCCGCGGCGACGCTCATGGGCGCACCTCCTCCGCGGCGAAGACGGCGACGAGGCGGTCGTCGTCCTCGGGCGTGCGCACCGTCAGCCGCAGGTGATCGGCGAGCGGGTGGCGCAGGTCGAACGTGCGCGGCACCATGCCCCTGGCCAGCATCCGCGCGGCGACCGCGGCCGCCGGACCGCTCCCGTCGGGGCGCACCAGCAGGAAGTTGGCGACCGACGGGTGGACCAGCCAGCCAAGGCTGCGCAGGCGCTCGGCGAAGCGCTCGCGCTCGGCGGCCAGCCGCGCCACGGTGGCGCGCATCGCGTCGGGGCGCCGCAGGGCCGCCTCGCCGATCGTGGCCGAGACGGTGGAGATGCTGCCCGGCGGGCGGAAGCGCTCGATCTCGGCGATCCGCAGGCGGGAGGCGACGGCGTAGCCGACGCGCACCCCGGCCAGCCCGAAGGCCTTGCTCAGGGTGCGCACGACGACCAGGTTGGGGAGGCGCTCGCGCTCGGAGACGAGTGAGTCGCCGGCGAACTCGGCGTACGCCTCGTCGACCACGACGGTCGCTCCCGGGATCCGCGCCAGCAGCTCCAGGACGGCGGCGCGCGGCTCGATCGAACCGGTCGGGTTGTTCGGCCGGCAGAGGAAGACCAGCCGGGCGTCCTCGCGCGCGACCGCCTCGGCCAGCGCCTCGACGTCGACGCCGAAGCCCTCTTCTGCCGGCCGGCGCGGCACCGTCACGACCCGCCCGCCGCGCTGCTCGACGACCACCAGGAACATGGCGTAGGTGGGGACCGGGATGACCGCCGCCTCGCCGGCCCGCAGGAACGCCCTGGTGCACATGTCGAGCACCTCGTCGGCGCCGCAACCGACGAGGATCTCCTCGCGCCGTGCCCCGACGTGGGCGGCGGCCGCCTCGGTGAGCGCCCGGTAGTCGGTCCAGGGGTACTCGTTGAGCGGCGGCCAGAACGGCTGGCCGAGCCGTTCCGCGACGAGGGCCGGCGCGACCGGGGAGGTGTTCATGTCGTAGCGCAGGATCCGCTCGAGCGGCACGCCGTGGCGCGCCGCCACCTCCTCGTCGGTGATCTCCCAGGCGTACGTGCTGACCGACTCGCTCATTCGCGCTCCCTCATGCGGACGGTTCCTCGAAACGGGCCTCGACCGCGCGCCGGTGGGCGACCAGGCCCTCCGCTTCGGCGAGGGCGGCGACCGCGGGAGCGATCGAGGCGAGCCCGGCGAGGTCGAGCCGCTGGAACTGCACCCAGTGGCCGAAGTCCTCCACGGCGAGCGGACCGCGGGCGCGGGCCAGGCGGCCGGTCGGCAGGACGTGGTTGCCGCCGGCCGCGTAATCCCCGGCCGACTCCGGCGCCCAGGGCCCCAGGAAGACCGAGCCGGCGTTGCGGATGCGGGCCGCGGCGGCATCGAGGTCGGCGACGACGACCGAGAGGTGCTCGGGGGCGTACTCGTTGGCGAAGTCGATCGCCTCGTCGAGGGACGACGTCACCACGATCGAGCCGGCCGAGCCGAGCGAGGCGCGCAGGTGGGCCTGCCGCTCCAGCGTCGGGAGTCGGCGGGCGATCTCCCGCTCGACCCGGTCGGCCAGGGCGGCATCCGGGGTGACCAGGACCGCCGGGCTGTCGGGGCCGTGCTCGGCCTGGGAGAGGAGGTCGGCCGCGACGTGGCCGGGGTCGGCGCTCCCGTCGGCGAGAACCATCACCTCGGAGGGACCGGCCGGCATGTCGATCTCGACCTCCCCGACGACCTCCAGCTTGGCGGCGGTCACCCAGGCGTTGCCGGGGCCGACGATCTTGTCGACCGGCGCCACCGTCTCGGTGCCCACCGCCAGCGCGGCGATCGCCTGGGCGCCGCCCATGACGTGGAACTCCTCGATGCCGAGCAAGCCGGCGGTGCCGAGCAGGGTGGGGGAGAGGGTGCCGTGGCGGCCGGCCGGGGAAGCGACGACGAGCGGCCCGGTCCCGGCCAGGCGGGCCGGCACGGCGCACATGACGAGCGTCGAGGGATACGCCGCCTCGCCCCCCGGGACGTAGGCGGCGGGCCGGGCGAGTGGCCGCCAGGCGCGCCCGACGCGGATCCCCGGCGCCACGTCGACCCACTGCTCGGCGGGCGGCACCTGGGCGGCGTGGAAGCGCTCGATGTGGCGGATCATCGTCTCGAGGCCGTCGCGCACGTCGCGTGGCAGCGCCTCCGCGGCGTCGGCGAGCCTGGCCGGGTCGAGGCGGAGCGGCGCCGGACCGCCGTCCGCGCTTCCGGGAAGGCCCCCGCCGAAGCGGGCGTTGGCGGCGCGAACCGCCGCGTCGCCGCCCCGCCGCACGCTCTCGACGATCTCCCGGGCGGCCGCCCGGACGTCGACACCGAGCCCCGCGGAGCGGCGCACCAGGGCCGCCCGCTCGGCGGCGCCGAGCTCGGCCAGCACGACGCGTCGCAGGCGCACTGCGCCGCCTCCTGCCACGACGGAGGCAAGGGGCGCGCTCATGGGACCAGCTTCTCGATCGGCAGGACGAGGATCCCCGAGGCGCCGGCCGCCTTGAGCCGGTCGAGCAGGCCCCAGACCTCGTCGGCGCCGACGACGGCATGGACGGCGACCATCCCCTCGTGCGCGAGCGGGATGACAGACGGCGACGCGAGGCCGGGGATGAGCGCCTCGATCTCGGGGAGCGCAACGACCGGCGCGTTCATCATCAGGTACTTGCGCGAGCGCCCCGCGATCACCGCGCCGAGCATCGTCTCGACGAGGGCGATGGCGGTGACGTGGCCGTCGCCGCGGGCGGCCGGGTTGGCGACCAGGATCGCCTCGCTCTCGAGCAGCACGCCGACCGAGCGGAGGCCGTTGACGGCGAGCGTCGAGCCGGTCGAGACGAGGTCCACGATCCCGTCGGCGAGCCCCATCCGGGGCGCCACCTCGACGGCGCCCGAGATGGGAATCACCTCGACCCCGATGCCGCGCTCGCCGAAGTAGCGGCGCGTGGTGTTCGGGTGGGCGGTCGCCAGGCGCAGGCCGGCGAGCGCATCGACCGAGCCGGCCGGGCTGTCCACCGGGACGGCCGCCTCGAGGCGGCAGCGCCCGTAGCCGAGGCCGGTCAGCACCGGCAGCGCTGAGCCGGCCTCAACGAGCAGGTTGGTGCCGGTCACCCCCAGGTCGGCGACGCCATCGGACACGAATTCGACGATGTCCTCGGTTCGCACGAAGAGGAGGTCGAGCTCGTGGTTGAGGCAGCGACTGACGAGCGAGCGACCACCGTCCTCGAAGACGAGACCGGCGTCGCGCAGGAGGGCGACGGTGGGGTCGAGGAGGCGGCCCTTGTTGGGGACCGCGAGGCGGAGCCGCTCGCTCATCGCGTGGGGCTGCCGCCGCGGGCGGTCGGGCGGCCCTGCGCGCCACGCTCCAGCACGAGGCGGTAGCCGCCGGTGCCGTGGCGCAGCCACGAGGCGATGCGGGTGATCGTGGCCGTGCTCGCACCGGTCATCCGCGATATCTCACCGTAGTGCCGCCCCTCCTCGAGGAGGCGGACCACCTGCCAGCGCTGCGCCATGTCGTGCAGCTCACTGAGCGTGCAGAGGTCGCGGAAGAAGCGCTCCGCCTCGTGGCGGTCGCGCACCAGCAGGATGGCGTCAAAGAGCTCGTCGGTCGCCGAGGTGCGCCAGTCGTCGGGTGTCATCGTCATCGGTCGTCGCCTGGGGCCAGCCGTCCATCCATGCTAGCGTTGTAGCGTGCTACTATAGTAGGGGATGAACAACAGGCCGTCAACCTCGCTCCCGAGCGCCTTCGAGGTCATCCCCGCCATCGACCTGCGGGGCGGGCGCGTCGTCCGGCTCCGCCAGGGTGACTTCGCGGCCGAGACGGCCTACGCCGATGACCCGGTCGCGGTCGCGCGCCGGTGGGCGACGGCCGGCGCTCGGCGGCTCCATCTCGTCGACCTCGACGGGGCACGGCTCGGGCGGCCGGCGCAGCTTGCGGCCGTGGGGGCGATCGTCCTCGCGGTGGGAGAGGGGGTTCGCTGCCAGGTGGGTGGCGGCCTCCGCGACGCGGCCGCCGTGGCGGCGGCGCTGGCCAGCGGCGCCGACCGCGCCATCATCGGGACCGCCGCCCTCACCACGCCGCACCTGCTCGAGACGGTGGTCGAGCGTCACGGCGTCGAGGCGGTCGCCGTCGCGCTCGACGTGCGCGACGGCCTGGCGATCGGGGAGGGATGGGGGACGGGCTCCGCGGCCGTGCCGGTCGGGACGGTGCTCGCCGGGGCGGAGGCGCGCGGCGTCCGTCGCTTCGTGGTCACCGCGATCGCGCGGGACGGGCTCCTCGGCGGGCCGGACCTGGGGCTCCTGGC
>Ga0154433_1102_pt1 | contig 13798 bp, 12 predicted proteins | sample RifGroC2_FD_115937 | JGI IMG/M metagenome (GOLD analysis project Ga0154433, IMG submission 115937) | Chloroflexi bacterium GWC2_73_18 | reverse complement strand
GGGGCGGCGACCTGGCTCCTGGCGGGGGGCTTCTCCGCCTGGTTCGTCGTCGGTTCGCTGCTGGTGCTGGTCGGACGCGCGGCGCAGGTCGTCCCCGAGCCACGGATCACCGAGACGATCGCTTCGCTGGTGGGCACGATCACCGAGAACGGCCCGCTCTCCCAGGTCGTCACCTTTGCGCTCGCCGGCCTGGTCGGGCTGGCGCTGCTCCGGCGGGGCGATCGCTCGCCGGCGCTCTTCCTCCTCGTCGCCGCGGCCTGGGCGGCCCCGCGCGCGGTGACCCTGACGCGCGAGCTGATCATCGGCGAGCCGGTCGCCAGCCCCGTGGGTCACGTCGAGCTGGCGACCCTCGACACGGCGCTCACCCTCGTCATCGCCATCCTGGCCGCGGCCTGGGAGCGGGGCCGGCAGACCGCGGCCGACCCGCGGGCGCTTACCCTGGTCCTGGTCGTCTCGACGCTCCTGGCGCACGGGGGGACGCTCGTCCCGGCCGGCTGGTCCGCGGGCCTCTTCTACCTGGCGCTCGTCTTCCCGCTCGCGTACGGCCTCCTCTTCGACTCGGAGGCGCTCAACGCCCCGGGAGCCGACCGCCCGGCGCGGGTCCTCCGATCGCTCGGGCTCCAGGCCGCGGTCCTGGCGCTGGTCGCGACCGCCGTCGCCATGGGCTGGAGCGCGCCGGGGTCGAGCCTGGCGGACGAGGCCGGCAAGCTCCTCTTCGCCGTCCCCTTCACGGTCCTGCTCGTGGCGGCCGCGATCAGCGCGAGCGACGGCCGGTCGGGCGACGCGGCGCAGCCGACGCCGGCCCCCTGAGGGCCGACCCGGACGGTCGCCTCGGCTACAGTCGCGCCATGACGGCCCGTTCGACGGTCCTCCACGTCGCCGGACGCGAGGTGACGATCAGCAACCCGGGGAAGGTCTTCTTCCCGGCGACCGGCGGCACGAAGCTCGACCTGGTGCGCTACTACCTCGCCGTCGCGGAGGGGGCGTTGCGCGGGGCAGGCGGCCGCCCGATGGCGCTCAAGCGCTACCCCGATGGCGCCGACGGCGCCTTCTTCTTCCAGAAGCGCGCGCCCGCCTCGCGGCCGGACTGGATCGAGACGGTCGAGCTCGCCTTCCCCTCCGGGCGGACGGCGCACGAGGTCGTCGTCCGCGACGCGGCGCAGCTCGCCTGGGTGGTCAACCTCGGCTGCATCGACCTCAACCCGCACCCCGTCCGCGCCGACGACCTCGACCACCCCGACGAGCTGCGGATCGACCTCGACCCGGTCCCCGGCGTGGAGTGGGAGCAGATCCGCGCGGTCGCCCTCGTGGTCCGTGACGTCCTCGCCGAGCATGGCCTCGCCGGCTGGCCCAAGACGTCGGGCTCGCGCGGCATCCACGTCAACGTGCGGATCGAGCGCCGCTGGGGCTTCGACCAGGTCCGCCGGGCGGCCCTCGCCCTGGCCCGTGAGGCCGAGCGCCGCATCCCCGAGCTGGCGACTAGCAGGTGGTGGAAGGAGGAGCGCCACGGCGTCTTCCTGGACTACAACCAGAACGCCAAGGACCGGACCGTCGCCTCGGCCTACTCGGTCCGCCCCACGCCCGACGCGCGCGTCTCGACGCCGATCTCCTGGGAGGAGGTGCCGGAGGTACGCCCCGAGGCGTTCACCCTTGCCACCGTCCCCGGGCGCTTCGCCCGCCTCGGCGACCCGGCGGCCGGGATCGACGACTCGGCCGGCTCGCTCGACTCGCTCCTCGAGCTGGCCGCGCGCCAGGCGGCGGCCGGCCTCGGCGACGCCCCCTGGCCGCCCCACTACCGGAAGCAGCCGGACGAGCCGCCGCGGGTCATGCCGTCGCGCCGCCGGGGTGGGCGGGTCCCCGCCGCGCCGCTGATCGAGGTGACGCGCGCCGCCGAGCGCGACGACGCCCTTGCCGCTCTCGAGCGCTGGAAGGCGGCACACCCGTCCGTCGCCGCGCGCCTCGAGCCGGCCGACGTCCTGGTCGACGCGATGCGCGGCGGATACACGACCTGGACGCGGATCCGGGTCAACCTGCGCAACGTGCCGGAGGAGGAGCGCCCGGAGCCCACGCCGGTCGACCCGGCGACCGATCCCGCCCCGCGCTGGTCCTGGCGCGCCGCGGACCTCGATGCGGGCGGTGCCGCGGACCCCGGTGGGGGCGGTGCCGCGGACCCCGGTGCGGGCGGTGCCGCGGACCCGGGCGATGCGCCCGCTCGTCGAAGGACCCGAGCCACGGAGCGCCGTCCCGAATCGTGATCGCCAGGTGCGCAGAAAGGGCCATCTGGCCGATTCGTACACCCCGTCGGTTCGACCGGCCCACCGCCCAGCAGTCCCACTGCTACGTCACACCCGCGACCGCCCGCGAAAACGCCCCCGACGGCTCCCGCACCGCCGCCGGGCCGCGCCCGCGCCACACCTCCCCCCGCCGCGCTCAGCTGCCTGCGCGGACCGCCTCGGCCGCGGCCCGCACGGCCCCGGGGGCCGGGCGGCGCTGTTCCAGCGGTCGGACGTGGCGTCCGACCAGCTCGGCCGTCCCGTTCACCGCCAGCTGCTCGAAGAGGAAGACGAGCTTCGCCTCCTGGGCGGCCAGGATCTCCTCCTTGCCCGGCAGCTCCCAGAGCGTCTGCTTGTAGGGCCCCAGCGCCTTCTTGCGGGTCTTGTAGAGGAACTGCGTGTCGGTCTCGCCGTCCTTCCGCTCGTCGGCGGTATTGCCAAAGCACCAGCCCTCGATCTCGCGGCGCAGACCGGCCGGGAAGGCGGGGTGCTCGTAGAGCAGGTTCTGGAAGCCGGTGGCGAGGTGGATCTCCGCGGCCTCGACGGCCGGGAAGCGGTGGAAGAGCTCGTCGGGGAGCGTCGAGGCACCGTGCTGGACGCAGCCGGCGAGGCCGTACCCGCGGCAGACGGCACTCAACCGCCCGAGCGTGTCGAAGTCGATCGCCACCTGGGCGACGCCGCCGCCAGGGAGCGGGATGCCGCCGTGGGAGGTCCCGGTCTGGACGCTCACCTTGGAGAGCCCCAGGGCGTCTGGCCGGGCGAGCCGGTCGAGCTCCCGGCGGAAGCCGTCGAGGTAGGCGCGCAGCTCCGGCTCGGTCGAGTTCTGCTTGCCGACCTCGCCGATCTCGCCCCCGACGCTCACCGGCTGCCCGGCCGGCTCCCGCTCGCGGATCAGGGCGGCCAGCTCGGCCGCCCGCGAGTAGTTGGCGCGCTGCTGCTCGTCGACCGTCGGGAGCGAGAGGTCGACCAGCGTGGACGAGTCGATGTCGACGTTGCCGTAGCCGACCTCGAGCGCCTCGACCGTCAGGCGGCGCAGGCCGTCGGTGACGCCGTCCGGGTCGGCGGCGTACTTCTTCGCGTTGAACTGGTAGTGGTCGCCCTGCACGAAGACCGGGCCGCGCCAGCCGGCGGCGATCGCCCCGGCCAGCACCGCGGTGATGAACTCGCCGGGCCGCTGGAAGGTGTACTCCTGCTCGCTCCGCGCCAGCTCGAAGATGACCGCGCCCGCCTCGCGCCCCGCGGCGGCGCGGAGCACGGCAACGGCCATGTCGAAGACCTGCGTGCGCAGGTTGATCGCCGGCACGGTGAAGCCGCCCACCTCGCCCCGCCCGCGCGCCATGTAGAGCTCGTGGATGCTGGCGCTCGGGCAGCCGAGGAGCTGGCTCGCCTCCCAGGTGATCCAGCGCGCCGTCTCGACGGCGTCGGCGTCGGCCGAGAAGGTCGCCGTCCAGGCGACGCCGCGGATGCCGCGATCGCGGAAGCGGGCCTCGTCGTCGATGACAAGCCGATCACCCTCAACGCGGGCGATCCCCCCGAGAACGCGGAGCAGTTCGGCGGCGCTGCTGGCGACGTGCGGGGCGGTCATGGGTGGGGTCTCCTCCGCTTCCATGGTACCCGACGGTCAGCCCCGAGAAGGGCGCTCGGATGGTCGGCGACCCCGGCCGGCGCTGCCCGCCGGTCCGCCGATCGCCTCAGTGCCGGTGGATGGCGACGAACCCGGCGCGGTAGCCGGCGATCGCGGAACGAACGGCGGAGGGTTCGGTGAGGCCCTCCGAGACGAGCGCGCGCAGGAAGCGCGCGCGATCCGCCTGCTCGCGCTCGAACCCGACCGCCGGGCGGCCGACCCGGGCGGCCAGCTCGGGGATGACGCCCCAGCCGAAGTGATCGAAGGTTTCGCGCGCCGGGTCCCAGGTCGCGAGCACCGCTGGCGGACGACGCTGCACGTGCCCGGCTCCGTCCCGTTCCAGCGGCCGGAGGTAGTGAGCGGCGGCGACCCGCCGGCGGCCGGCGTCGTCCGCCCGCAGCACCAGGACGACCGAGAGCCGGCGCAGTTCGTCGACCGACAGCTCGACGGGGGGCGGGGCAAGCCGGGCGAAGACCTCCGCGAGCGAGAGCGCCTCGATCGTCGTGCCCAGCCCGTAGCCGAGCTGGAGGGCGCGCACGAGGACCCGCGCGCGCAGTCCCCAGGCACCATCGGGAACGTCCGGCGCCAGTTCCGGGCAGAGCAGGTAGGTGGCGGCCGGGCCGGCACGCTCGGGGCGATCGGCCGGCGCCGCGCCGCCGCCCGGCCAGCCGAGCTCGACCGCCCCGGGGAGCCAGGCGAACGCCTCGTCCGCACCGCCGACCGTGCGCCGCCGGGTCCCGGCCGGCAGGAAGTCGGTGAGCACGCCCAGGAGCGTGCTGCGCCCCGCGCCGCGCGGGCCGGCGACCAGCAGTGGGAGCCTCGCCTCGACGAGTAGCCAGAGAAGCGCCGCCAGCTCGACGTCGAGGATGCCGGCGGCGACCAGGTCGACGACCGAGCGGGGGCCCGGCGGCCCAGGCTCCGCGTCAGCGCCTGGCGCCACCGCGGTTGGCGGCGAGGTGGGCCTTCCACTCGGAGTTGAAGCCGTCCGTCGATGCGCTGCTGCCCCGCCAGCCGCAGGTGCAGGTCACCTCCTGGGCGCGGTGCCTGTACTGGTCGATGACGTGCTTGAAGGGCTCCTCGACCGGTGGCTTCGCCGGTGGGCGGCCGCCGGTCATCGTCACGCGCTGCGCACGCGGACGGCGCGCGGTCCCTTCGGACTGGCCTCGACGTCGAAGGTGACGCGCTCGCCGCCGACCAGGCGGTCGAAATCGAGCGACGCCTCGAGGCCGCCGCGATGGAAGAAGTACTCCTTGCCGTCCTCGGCGGTGATGAAGCCGAAGCCCCGGTCGGAGATGACCTTCTTGACGGTACCGGTGGTCATGGAGAACCTCAGTCCTTCTCGAAGTCGAACGGCAGGCGCACGGTCCGTCGAGAAGGGACGATCGACCACGCGGAGCATCGCCACGGCATTCGGGCGACACCTCAGTGTAACCGACCGGGCGCTGCGTCGCCGGCCCGCCTTCCGAGGCGCCCCGCTGGCATCGCGATCGCTGAGCCGCCGCGGGTCCGGCCACCCGCCACCCGTTTGCGTGGGATGACGGTAACGGCACCCGAGGCGGGCCGGCCGGTGCCCGGCGCGTCGGAATCGTGCACCGGGAACAGGGAAGCGACCGTTCCGCCGCCCCCGGGGGCGGGGCGCGTCGGAGCGTTACCCGGGGTGCAAGGAAGGCGACGGCTCTGGGCGCCGGTGGGCAGTTACGTACACCGGGAGTAATGCCGACCCGGTTCCTTACGCCCGGTGCAAGGGATCGACGCAGCGGGCGGGCGAGATCGATCCGTGCCGGATGCGGTCCCCTCCCGGCGAGGGCCGAGCGTGCTCATGCCCGCCGTGACGCACCCGCGCATCGCGGGCCGGCGGCCGTCCGCCCGGGCAGAAGAGGGTCGGTCGCTTCCGACGCGCCCTCGTTTGAATGGATCGGCACTCCCGGCGCCCCATCACTGTTGGAGCGCCCCCGGGTGGAGGCGCCCGAAAGGAGGGTCTCATGCGCAGGACGCTGGCGGTCGCGATGGCGGCCGTGCTCGCGCTCGGGCTCGCGTTCGCGGCTCCGGCCGCGGCGGCGCCCACGAACAACCCGTTCGTCTACCACTACGCGGTCACCTGCGGGGGCAGCTCCTTCGAGGTGATCGCGCTGGACATCACCGGGTGGGAAGTCAACTCGCACGGCACGCCCAGCCTGCTGATGGGCGGGGAGTACACCCTGTACGAGGGTGGCCAGTGGCAGTTCACCTTCTACGCGCCGCCGCCCCCCGGGCTGACGTCGAAGCTCGTGGAGTGCGACATCGTCGGCCCGCTCGAGACCGACGAGTTCCAGTGGGTGATCGAGGGACTCGTCCTCTTCACGCCGCAGTCGTGACCCGCTGAAGACGCAGCGCGGCGACGCGGGGGACCCCGGTGGCTCCGGCCGCCGGGGTCCTCACGGGTCCGAACGGCACTGGTCCGAGACCGGCGGCGCGCTTTGAATGCCTCGTGGCGTTCCGCGCCCCATAGGGGATGAGCGCACCGGTAGAGGCGTGCCAGGGGAGCGACGGTGGTGCAACGCGAGCTCGTCGAGCAGGCCCAGCGGGGTGACCAGGAGGCGTTCGCCGCCTTGGCCCACCTCGCCGCGGATCGGCTCTACGCGATCGCCTACCGGATCCTCCGCGACGCCGACCGCGCCGAGGACGCCCTCCAGCAGGCGCTCATCGCGGCGTGGGACGACCTGCCGGGCCTGCGCGACCCGGACCGCTTCGACGCCTGGACGTACCGGCTCGTCGTCCGGGCGAGCTACCGCGAGGCGCAGCGCGAACGGCGCTGGACCGCCCAGGTGCGGGTGATCCCGATCGATCGGTCGGCCGACCCCGACCCGGCGGCCGACGTCGCCGCCCGCGACGAGCTCGAGCGGGGCTTCCGGCGGCTGACGCCCGAGCACCGGGCGGTCCTCGTCCTCCACCACTACGCCGGACTGCCGGTGACCGAGATCGCCGAGACGCTCGGCATCCCGGTCGGCACGGCCGGCTCGCGGCTCCACTACGCGACACGGAGCCTCCGCGCCGCCCTCGAGGCGGACGCCCGGGGCGTCATGGCACGGGAGCACATGGCGTGATGCACGATCGGGACTTCGAACTGCGGCTCGCCGAGTGGCTCGAGGAAGGGCCGATCGCCGCGCCCGACCGCCCGATCGAGGCGGCGATCTGCCACGCCGGCAGCCACCCGCGCCGGCGGTTCCCCTGGACCGCCGCGGTGCGGCAACTGGCGGTCGTGATCGAGGACGTGCGCGCCAGCTCGCCCGCCCTGCGGCTCGCCTGGTTGGTCGCCCTCCTGGCCCTGGCCCTCGCCCTCGCTGCGCTCGCCATCGTCGGGTCGCGCCCGCGGGCGAGCGAGTCCCCGCCGGGCAACGGGCTGATCGCCTTCACCTTCGCCGCCGACATATGGACCGTCCGGCCGGACGGCACCGGCCTGCGCAACCTGACCGAGACCGCCGATGTCGAGGAGTACGCGCTCGCCTGGTCGCCCGACGGCAACCGGCTCGCCTTCTGGTCGAAGGAGCCGGTCGTCCTCACCGCCTGCCCCGGCGGCGGGTGCCGGTTTCGCGTCGAGGTCATGAAGGCCGACGGCTCCGACCGGCGGACCGTCTCGGCCGAGGCGACCGGCGACGGCTACCCGCCGCGCGACCTCTCCTGGTCGGCCGACGGACGGCGTGTCGCCTACGCGCTGGCCGGGCGCGCGCTCGTGACCGACGTGGACGGCAGCGCGACGATCGACGTCGCGCCATCGATCGAGGCCGTCTCCGTCGCCCTCTCGCCGGACGGGAGCCGCCTCGCGCTGATCGGCACGTCGGCCCCGGGATCGGCTGCGCTGGACGTCTACGTCGCCGGCGCCGACGGCTCGGGCCTGACACGCCTGGCGTTGCCGCCGCAGGCGCCTGCCCCCATCGTCTCGGGCTCCGTCGCCTGGGCCGACGGCGTCCGTGCCCTCGTCGTCGAGGGCACGGACGGCGAGCGCGGCTGGCTCTTCCGGGCAAATCCCGACGGCTCCGGCCTGCGGATGCTTGCCGAGGACAGCGGTGCGGCGTTGGGCTCGCTCGTCTCGCCCGGCGGCGGAGCGGTCGCCTACGCGGCCCCGGCGAGCGCCTACCCCGCCGGCCTGGGCCTCTACGCGACCAGCTCGGACGGGGGCACGGCCCGCCTGCTCGGGCCGCTCGACGACGGGCCCCAGGCGCTGGCCTGGTCGCCGGACGGGACCCGGATCGCGCTCGCCGTGGCGACGTGCCGCGACTGCCTCGCCGGGATCGGGACGGTGGGGCTGACCGGCCCGCCGCTGGTGGCGGCGTCGGACTACCCGCTCCTCTGGGTCCACCCGGAACGGCACCTTCACGCCGGCTTCGGCGTCACCGCCCTCAGCTGGCAGCCGCTCCCCGGGGCGACGGCCGTGACCACGCCCGTCCCGACGCCGACGCCCGTGCCGACGCCGCGGCCAGCGCCGCTCGGCGTCAGCGGCGAGGAGACGTGCCTCACGTCGGGCAGCGGAACGGCGGCCCCGGCCGGCGAGATCACCGAGTACCGCGACGTCCACCTCTCGTGCGGTGACCGGATGTCCGATCCACGGGTGAGCGGGGAGCGGTCGATCGTCCTCAACATCGACTACCACCCCGACGGCAGCGCCGAGATCTGGGGGACGACCGTCCTGGTGAACGAGGGCGGCACCTGGGTCGGGTCCTTCAGCGGCACCGTCGACGCCGGCTACACGACGCACCACGTCACGGGCGTGGAGGATGGGACCGGCGACTACGCGGGGCTGCGAAACGGCTACACCGTGGTCGGCGACGGCACGAACTTCGACCTGACCGGCACGATCGAGCCGGCCGGCTGACCGCTGCCGACCTCCGATCGTCGGAACGATGCACGCGGGGCAAGGCTCCGACCGGGCCTTGCACTCCGTGCACACATCGTCCGCCGGGCCGCCCGACCCCGCCGTTCCCTTGCATGCTGTGCGTGGTTCCGACGAGGCAGCGGCCGTGGACCGGCCGGTACGTCGGGATCCTGCACGGGGAGCAACGAACTCGACACGCGGGACCGGGGGGCGCCGCTCCGCACGACGGTTACCGGCATCCCATGCAAAGGCGGACGGCGCTCCCCGCCGCGTCCGGCCCGCGACGATCGACCCTCAGAAGAGGAGCCGCTTCTCCCGCGCCACGATCTCCAGCCAGGCCCGCTCGCGCCCGATCGTCGTCGCCGGCCCGTGCCCGGGCAGGACGCGCACGACGTCCTCCAGGTCGGCGAGGCGGGCGAGGGACTCGACCATCGCCTCCTCCGACCCGCCCGGCAGATCTGTCCGCCCCCAGCCGGCGGCGAAGAGAGTGTCGCCGCTGAAGACGAGCCCTTCGTCGCGAGCGTAGAGGCAGACCGATCCCTCGGTGTGCCCCGGGGTATGGAGGACCTCCAGCCTGATCTCGCCGAAGGCGACGACGCCGCCCTCGGCCAGCTCGACCGCCGGCACCGACGGCGGGATCGGAAAGGGGGCGAAGTCGGCGCGGGGGTGCTCGAGGCCGTGGCGGTCGAGGAGGTGAACGGCGATGGGGGCGCCGGTGCGGGCCTGGACGGCGGCGTTGTCCCCGATGTGGTCCCAGTGGCGGTGCGTGCTGACGACCAGCTTGAGCGTCCAGCCGCGCGGCTCGAGCTGTCCCGCGATCCAGCTGGCCGACGGGGTCGCCGTGTCGATGGCCAGCGCCTCGCGCGTCGCCGGGTCGGCGAGCAGGTAGACGTTCGTGCCGAGCGGCCCGACCTGGGCGTGCAGGAGTTCCACGCGTGAGAGCGTACCCCGCGGGCGTTCCTCCGTTCGACGCCGGCGGCTGGTCCGCGACGTGATCGGGGCGGACCTGCCGCTCGCCGGCCGAGGGGCCCGGCCATCGCGGCGGATTCCCGGCCGGGTCGACATCGGCAGACGGCTGTCCGGCCGTCCCGGCCGGTTCTTGGCCAGATCGACACGGGGGGACGCTTGGGTCGGGTTCCGGCCAGCCGGGGATGCTTGACAGCGGGTCGGGTGCGGCTCCCGCCCCGCCCGCGAGCGTGGGTCGCGCTCGCGGACCGCTCCAGGGCCGCCCCTGGACCCCGCAGCGGCTTCGATCACGCGCGCGGGGTGGCAGGGTTTCGGGTGCTTCCGGCCTGTGCGTCCCCGGATGTCGGAATGGCAGGGTTCCCGGCAGGGCTTTCGAAGACGGCGTCCTTCCCACCAGGGGACGGCGACCTCGGGGAGCTCAGCCGCGCGCAGGATCGGTGAGTAGATGCGGCGAGCCAGTCGGACGACGATCTCGTTGCGCCGCTCGAGGATCGTGCCCCGAGGGAGAGGAAGCGTCGTTGGAGGGTGTCTGGCGTTCCCGTCTCATTGCCCGGGAGGCGACGGTGCAGCGAGGCGCAGACGGCACCGGCCACCGTGACCGGGATCGCCTCGGGCGCCGCGAGCGTCGGATCGGTGATGCAGCCGCCGGTGGTCGTGGCGCGCCGGAACGTCAGGCGCCCGGCCGGGGACGACGGCGCACGGGCCGTGGAGGAGCGTAGCGCCCGAAGGCGGCGGAGCGGATGTCGGAGGCGCGCGGGTCGAGCTCCTTCACGCTCTCCTGCCAGGAGCCGAGTGCGGCGATCCGCGCCGCCTCCCCGAGCCGCTCGATCTTCGCCTTCGCTCGCTCGCGCGGCAGGTGCGCCAGGCTCCCCGAGGTGGCGAGCCCCACCCGCTCGAGGCCCCGCCCGGCGGTCGAAGCGGCGTAGTGGGCCGCCCAGACCATCAGCTCGAGGTGGTCGTCGTCCGTCCGCCGGGCGTCGGCGACGCCGCAGACGATGCCGCGCTCCCGTGGCGCGCGGGTGATCAGCCGCCAGTTGTCGGGCCCGCCGACCAGGTCGAAGAGGTACGAGGCGAAGGGGAGGTCGAAGAGCGCGGCCGGGCCGACCGCCTCGGCGCTGCCGCCGGTGACGGCGAGCGAGAGGTGACCGCCCACGCCGTCGGTGAGGCGGCGGGCCGCGTCGCGGAAGAGCGACCGCTCGGCGTCGTCCGCCGGCCCGATCCGGGTCAGGGCGTCCTCGTCGACCTGCACGACCGGTGCACCGGCCGCCGCCAGCGCCCGGAGCTCGGTGTTGAGGGCCTCGGCGAGGGCGAGGGTGAGCGCCTCGCGACCGAGCCTCTCCGGGCCGTCGTCGACCAGCCACCCGAGCGTGTACGGTCCGACCAGGCACGCCTTCACCGGGCGGCCGGCCGCCTCGGGCAGCGTGGCGGCGGAGCGCCAGGCGTCGACGGTGATCGGCCCGCGCCACGTCGGGAGGCGCGTGGCGCGGGGGCGGGCCCGCGCGCCGGACGGGTCGGGCTCGAGCCCGTCGAGCCCGCGCACGACCGGCTCGAGCGGATCATCCCAGCGCACGAGACCGTCGGTGAGCAGGTCGAGCCCGGCGGCGACCTGCTCGGCGAGCACCTCTCGGACGAGCGCATCGCGGTCGGCGGGAGGAGTCGGCGACCCGCTCGGATAGCCGCCGGCCAGGGTGGCGAACATCGCCCCCAATCGTGGCACAGGCGGGGCAGGGCCGTTCCACCACCAGTGGCGGGGACGACGCCGTCCACGCTCACCTCGGTGCGCGAACCGGGGCCTCGGCTGCCGGCCCGTTCGTGCTGCTACGGCATCCGGCCACCACCAGGGGCAGGCGGCCGGCCGCATCCACCGTGGCTGCCGGGCCCCCAGTGCCCTCTTACCGTCCCCTTACACGGAGCGGACGCGCGCCACTCGCCGCGGCGTATCCTCGCCCCCGATGAAGACGATCCTGGTCGTCGACGACGAGCGCAACATCGTCGATCTCGTCCGCCTCTACCTCGAGAAGGAAGGCTTCAAGGTGCTGGCGGCGCGCGACGGCCGCGAGGCGCTCGTCCTCCACGAGCGGCACGACCCATCGCTCGTCATCCTCGACCTGATGCTCCCCGAGCTGGACGGCCGGGAGGTCTGCCGCGAGATCCGCCGTCGCGGCGAGACGCCGATCATCATGCTGACCGCGCGCGCCGAGGACGTCGACACGATCGTCGGGCTCGAGCTGGGCGCCGACGACTACGTCACCAAGCCGTTCAACCCGCGCGAGCTGGTCGCCCGCGTCCGCGCCGTCCTTCGCCGGGCCGACGCGACGGCCCGCGGCGCCCGCCCGATCGAGGTCGGCGACCTGCGCGTCGACCCGCGCCGGCGCGAGGCGTACGTCGGGGAGCGGCGTCTCGATCTTCGCCCGCGCGAGTTCGACCTTCTCGCCGCGCTGGCCCGCGACCCGGGCGTCGTGCACACGCGCGACGCGCTCCTGGAGAACGTCTGGGGAACCGACTTCCCCGGTGAGACGCGCACCGTCGACGTCCACGTCGCCGCCGTGCGCGCCCGCCTCGGCGACGACGGGCCGGCGATCGAGACGGTCCGCGGCGTCGGCTACCGGCTCGTGCCGCCGCCGCGCGGCTGAGCGATGGGGACGCTGCGCGGCCGCATCGTCGTCGCCTTCGTGGCGCTCGGGCTGGCGACCCTCCTCGGCCTGGGCGGCGGCCTCTTCCTGGTGCTGCGCGACCTGCACGCCGAGGCCGCGACCGCCCGCCTCGCGGACACGCTCGGCCCGCTCGTCGTCGCTGCCCGCCAGCGCCTCCTCGCCGGCACCCCGCCACGCGAGGTGCTCCAGGCGTTCCGCGACGAGATCGGGCAGACCGACCTGCGCGTCCTGCTCATCGGCGCCGACGGACAGGTGATCGTGCCGTTCGGCGACTCTCTGCCGACCGACTTGCTCGACCTGGAGACCGGCGACCGGCGCGGCGAGCTGACGCGGGGCACGTTCACCGTCGCACCCGGCGAACGGTACGTCTACATCGCGGCGACGCTGCGGACCGCGCCGGCGGCCCGGGTGCGGGCGCTCGTCGTCGCCCTTCCCGACCAGAGCGCCCGCCTCGCCCTGCAGGACCTGCTGCGGGCGCTGCCGATCGTCGCCCTCGTCCTCGTCGGGGTCGGCGCGCCGCTCGCCTGGCTCCTGGCCCGCTCGGTGCGTGGCCCGCTTCGCCGCCTCGACGAGGCGAGCGGCACGCTCGCCCGGGGCGAGCTGCCGGCGCCACTTCCCGTGGAGGGGCCGCGCGAGGTCCAAGAGGTGACCGCCGCCTTCAACGCCATGACCGCCGAGGTGGCGCGCTCGCGCCGGGCCCAGGCCGATCTCGTCGCCAACGTGCGCCACGACCTGCGCACGCCGCTCACCGTCATCGGCGGTTTCGCCGCCGCCCTCGCCGATGGAACGGCGACCGGCGACGATGCCCGCCGAGCGGCGGGCGCGATCGCCGAGGAGACGGCCCGTCTGGAACGTCTCGTCGAGGAGCTCGGCGCCCTGGCCGACCTCGACGCTCGTGCCGAGCTCCGCGTCGAGCAGCTCGACGCCGTCGCCCTGGCACGGGAGGCGGCCGCCCGCTTCGAGGCGACCGCCGCGGCCTCCGGCCAGGTGGTCGAGGCGCGCGTGCCCGAGACCCCGATCCCGCTCGCCGCCGACCGCGGCGCCCTCGAGCGGATCCTGGGCAACCTCGTCGAGAACGCGCTGGCGGCGGCGCCGGCGCCCGACGGCCACGCCTGGATCGAGGCGGCCGGCGGCGGCGCCGACGTCGTCCTCTCGGTCGCGGACGACGGCCCGGGGATCCCGCCGGCGGCGCTGCCCCGCGTCTTCGAGCGCTTCTACCGGGGCGACCCGGCCCGAAGCGGTCGCGGCAGCGGCCTCGGCCTCGCCATCGTCGCCGAGCTTGCGCACGCCCACGGCGGCCGCCCCTTCGCCGAGAACCTGCCCGGTGGCGGCGCGCGCGTCGGGGTCCGCCTGCCGCCGGGAGGTCCGGCGGGCGCTGCGACGACCGCTCGCTGACCGATCGCTGACCGATCGCGCCCCCGTATCATCGCGG
>Ga0154433_1098_pt1 | contig 13956 bp, 9 predicted proteins | sample RifGroC2_FD_115937 | JGI IMG/M metagenome (GOLD analysis project Ga0154433, IMG submission 115937) | Chloroflexi bacterium GWC2_73_18 | reverse complement strand
GGCCCTGGTGGCACGGGAGACGTCGGATTTCATCTACAGCCCCTGAGTCTGCTTGACCTCGCTGGACTGCTGGCTGGTCCCGCACCGACCGTCATGATCCTGGTCGACTCTGTGAAGTTGCCCCGCTTCCGTGGAGGGTCAGCGGTTAGGCAGCACTCGTCTCGGAACGGTACCTCCTCTCGAACTCGGCCGGGCTGAGATAGCCGAGCGCGGAGTGCCGGCGGCGGCTGAACCGCCCGCCTAGAACTCGTCGCTCGGCGGGATCCACCACGACTCGCCGCGGGGCGTGGTGACGTACTCGGGCCAGCGGAAGTCGATCGGCGGCTCGAAGTCGGCCGGCAGGAGGGGCGCGATTCGATCGTCCCCGGCGGTCCGCTCCTCGAACTCGCGCCGTGCCGCGGCCAGCACATCGGGCGAGCGCAGGAGCTCGAAGACCGTGCCGGCGATCGTGCGGGCCGAGCAGACGATCGTCGGGTCGATCGTGGCCGGGATCCCGCCGAGGGCGTTGGGGACCCAGTCCGGGTAGGCGTAGCCGGGCGGCCCCGCCAGCATCGGTCGGGCGACGTAGAGCCGGACGGTGGGGGCGTACCAGGTCATCTCGGTGTAGTCGTCGGACGTCCAGTTCTTCTGCCAGGCTGGCATCTGGAGGCGGAGCTGCCGCTCGGCCTCCCGCGGTTCGATCAGCCGCTCGAGCGCCTCCGGGAAGGGGCGTTCCATCGGCGCGAGCCCCAGGTTCGCCTGGATCTCGCGGGCCACGCGCACCGCCTTGTCCCCCCAGCGCGGCGCCCCGGCGGCAACGAGGTTCCGGTAGGTCACCTCGGCCAGGGCGTGGTTTGGCAGGCCGGGGCGAGTGCGCGTCACCCAGCGCTTCTCGACCCGGCAGTGCGTGGCCGTCGCCGCCGCGTCGGCGTTCCGGTCGAGGACGGCGAGGACGGCGTCCGACGTCGCCACGTCGGGCGTGCGCCAGGCGTACTGGATCTGCGCCAGGCTCGCCGGGAGGTTGTCGGCGGTCGCCTGGCCGGCGGTCAGGATCGCCTCGTTGAGCGACCAGCCGCCGACGTGCGCCAGCATCGACTCGGTCGTCGTCTTGGTGAGCCCGTACATGGTGAAGAGGGCGGCGTTGGCGCCGGGAGCGCGGGCGACGGTGTGTGCCTCGGGGATGGCGATCTCGCCCGACGGCGCCTGCCACGTCTCCGGCTCCTCGCAGAGGAAGGTGTAGATGCGCGCCGAGTAGGTGCCGCAGTGGGTATCCCAGCGGACCGTGTTGCAGAGCGGGAACATGTAGAAGGGGTGGTAGCTGATGATGGCGTCGAGGCCGTCGTAGTAGCCCTTCACCCCGTGGACCGGCTTCGAGCCGCAGACCTTCTCGGCCGGCTCGCCGAAGTAGCGGAGCGTGCCGCCGATGCCGTGCGCCTCCATCGCCCGCTTTGCCGCCAGGAAGCCGCCGAGCGAGCCAATCCCCAGGGCCGAGTGCGGGTCGGTGTGGCCGGGCGCGAAACGGCTGAGCCCCTCGCGCGGCTCGCGCCGGGTCGACGCCGCCTGGCAGTTCCCCGGCACCGCGTCGTACTCGGCGTAGCCGCCGATCGAAGGACCGGGTCCGTTGCGCCAGGTCGCGGCGAAGGCGGTCGGCATGCCGCCGCTCCCCTCCTCGACCTCGAAGCCCTCCGCCCGGAGACGCTCGACGTACCAGGCGGCCGAGCGGTACTCGCGCCAGGACGTCTCGGCCCAGCCCCAGATCAGCCGGTGCCAGGCGGAGAGATCGCGCTCGTGCGCGGCGATCCAGGCGTACGCGGTCTGTCGCGGGTCCACTGCCACCATCTCCTCGTGTCGAAGGACGTGCCTGCGGCCCCACCGTAGCAGGCCCATCGGCCCGGCACAGGCCCGGACCGGCGTCGTACCGTAGCGCCGTGCGCAAGGTCAGGCGCTGGTCGGTCCGGCACGCCCGCGGCGTCGAGCGCTTCTTCGCGGCCTGGAAGCTCGGGCTGACGGTCGGGCGTCCTGCCGTCCGGGCCGTCGGCTACCGGCGGCTCGAGCGTCCCGTCGCCTTCGCCGAGCACCGCGTCAAGGGCCTCCTCTTCGACTGCAGGATGTGCGGCGACTGCCTCCTCTCCTCGACCGGCATGTCGTGCCCCATGAACTGCCCCAAGGGGATCCGCAACGGCCCATGCGGCGGCGTGCGTCCGGACGGCGCCTGCGAGGTCCTCCCCGAGATGACGTGCGTCTGGGTCGACGCCTGGGAGGGCGCCCGGCGGATGAAGGCGGGAGCGCTGCCGACGACGCCGAACCGGCCGGCCGAAGCGAACCTGTCCGGCCGCTCGACCTGGCTCTCGATGGTCGGGGGCGACCCGCCGCCCGAGGTGGGCCCGGCGCTGGCCGCCGTCCGGCCACCGCCCACCGGCGGCCGGCTCGAGGCGGTCCTCCGGGCCGGCGAGTTCGCGGTGACCGCCGAGCTCGACCCGCCCGACTCGGCCGATCCGGCCGACGTCTACTCGCGCCTCGACGTCTTCGACGGCGTCGTCGACGCCATCAACGTGACCGACGCGGCGGGCGCCAGCTGCCACATGTCGAGCCTCGCCGTCTCGGCGCTCCTGGTACGCGCCGGGCGCGAGCCGATCTTCCAGATGGCGACGCGCGACCGCAACCGGATCGCCCTGCAGGGCGACATCCTGGGCGCCGCGGCGCTCGGTATCGTCAACCTCTTCTGCGTCACCGGCGACCGCGTCCAGCGGGGCGATCAGCCGGGGGCGAAGCCGGTCTTCGACCTCGACAGCGTGACGCTCCTCTCGACCGCCCGCCGGCTCCGCGACGAGGGCGTCTTCCGCTCCGGCCGGCCGATCAGCTCGCCTCCCAGGCTCTTCCTGGGCGCGGCCGAGAACCCGTTCGCCCCGCCCTTCGAGCTCCGTGCCTCACGGCTCGCCCAGAAGGTCGCCGCCGGGGCCCAGTTCATCCAGACGCAATACTGCTGGGACGTGCCCCTCTTCGCCCGTTTCATGGAACGCGTCCGCGACCTCGGGCTGCACGAGCGCTGCCACATCCTGGTGGGCGTCGGGCCGCTCGGCTCGGCGCGCGCGGCGCGTTACATGCGCGACAACGTGCCGGGCGTCCACGTGCCCGACGCGGTCATCGAGCGGCTCGAGCGGGCAGCCGACCCGGCCGCGGAGGGCACGCGGATCTGCCTCGAGACGATCGCGCAGGTGCGCGAGATCGCGGGCGTAGCCGGGATCCACCTGATGGCCTACCGGCACGAGCGCCTCATCCCCGAGATCGTGGCCGAGTCCGGCATCCTCGCCGGGCGCCGCCTCCCACCGTCTCCCCCCGCCGCGTCCGGCGCCGTCTCCGTGAGCTGACCGGCTCCGCGCCGGTCAACCGCCGCGGCGCTGGAGGCGGGTGACGACGAGGAGGCCGGCCGCCCCGCCGACCAGCGCAAACGCGGCGGCGACCGCCAGCTCGCCCGGTGCGCGCCCGAACGGGCCGCTCCCCGGCGCCGGTCTCGGTTCCAGCGTGGGGAAGGGCGGCACCCGCGGCTTCCCGAACGCCACCGTCGCCTCGTTCAGCGTGGTCCCGTCGGCGGAGCGCTGCTGGCAGGGGACCGTCTCGACCGTCTCGGTGTCGCTGCGCTGCCCCACGATCAGGTAGGCGGCACCCAGCTTCGGGCTCCAGGTATCCTCTGTCACCACGCCCGGTTCGCTCGGGGCGCCGCCGACCACGAGGAGCTGGTCCCGTGGATCGTCGCCGACGAACCACGCCTGGACCCGCAGCCGGGCCCCGGGATCGGTGAGCTCTCTGACGGCGCCGGCGAAGACGACGAGGTCCGGTGTGCGCTGGAGCTGGCTCAACTCGAGCTGGGCGCAGTCGGCGAGCGCCGGACGCGCAGCGGGACCGGCCGCGAGGCAGATCAGCGCGAGCCAGGCGGCGGCGAGAACGGCCGGGAGACGCCGCGGACTGCGTGGCCGCGAGCCTGGCGCGGCGGTGGCTCCGCCCGCATCGAGCGTCATGACCGCCTGACGTCCGACCGGCCCGGATGTTTCACCTCGGCTCCCGACCCGACGACGAGACGCATCGCTGCATCATGCCGCGTCACGTCGTGCCATGTGACTTCCGGGTGGGTGCGTACGCCGATCGGGCTAATGCATACTGCTGCCCGTTCGCGGTCCGGCGGACCGGGCCCGGCGGACGGAGCGCTACCGATGTCGAACCTCGGCAGGCCATCAGGGGGGCGGGTGCGGTCGGCGATCGCCGCCGCGTGTTTCGCGCTGGGTCTCGTCGCCGGCACGACGCTCGGCGCGCCGGCAGTCCCGCTCGGGTCGGTCGCCGTCCAGGACGTGCTCGCCGCGACCTGCAACCCGGCGCACCAGCCGTCCCTCGGCGCGGGCGGCGTCTCGCCGACGAGCGGGACGACCTCCACCAGCTTCACCTACTCGGTCACCTACCAGGACACGAAGGGATGCCCCCCGACCGACGTGACCCTCCACGTCCAGAGCGGCGGCTCATGGGCGAACCACGCCATGAGCGGGACCGGCACCGCCTTCGAGGTCGGCGTCGTCCACCGGCGCTCGCTCGCGCTGACCGCCGGCTCCCACGCCTACTACTTCACCTCGACGACCGATCCGGACGCGAAGACGGCGCGTTACCCGGCGTCCGGCACGCTCTCGGTGACGGTCGCCGCGCCGACGCCGGTGCCCACGCCGGTGCCGACTCCGACCGCCACCCCGACCGCCGGCGCGACCGCCACCCCCGTTCCATCGACGGGTCCGACCCCCACGCCGACCGGCACCGCGGGAGCCTCGCCGACCCCCGGCGGCGCCGCGACCCCGCCGGCGGCCTCGACTCCGGCGCCGAGCAGCTTCCCGTCCGGATCCCCGACACCGTCCGGCGAGCCCGCGTCGAGCTCGAGCCCGGGTGCCGAAGTCTCACCGGGCGCCTCGCCGTCCTCGTCGGCGATCACCGGCGCGCTCCCCGGGGAGACGCCCGGACCCGGCGGGTCACCGGGATCGCCCGGTGGCCCGGGAGCGGTCGGGGGATCGAGTGGCGGCGATCCAGCCGGTGCCGTCCTCCCGATCGTCATCGGCGGAAGCGGGCTGGCCGCCCTCGCGATCGGTGCCTGGTACCTGCTTGTCGCGCGGCGACGGCGGAGCGCCGAGGAGGAAGCCCCGGCAGTCGCGGTGGGCGCTGCGATGGGCACCGCCTCGGCCGCCGATGACCTGCCGGCGTCGGCCGGCGCCTTCATTCCCACCTGGCTCCGCCGCTCGATGGAGGAGGGCGAGCGGATCGGCCGGCCGGACGCGCGTCTCGCACTCCACTTCGCGGACCCCCCGGAGCTGGGTGTCGATCGGAGGCTCGTCCGCTATCGCCTCGTCCGGCTCGTCGACGTCCCGGACGAGGCGAACGGCGAGCAGATCACCTGGCTCGACGTCGGTGACGAGGTGGAGGTCGTGGACGGGCACGGCCGTTTCTTCCGCGTGCGCACCCCGAACGGCTTCGAGGGCTGGCTCCACGGATCCGCGCTCTCCGGCCCGGGCGGCCGGCGCTAGGAGCGGACGGAAGTCCTAACCCGACCGGGGTAGCGGCCGGGACGCCCGTACCATTGCTGGCGCAGCGCGGCCGCCCCATGCTCTGCCTCGCTCCGGGCGTCATCGTCATCCGAACCGGGGAAGGTCTCATCGTGCTGCTGTCCGCCCTCCGGCCGCGCAGCGCGCCGGCGTGCGCGCTCGCCTCCGCGTACGCGTTCGCCCTCGCGTGCGCGTTCGCCCTCGCGCTGTTCACCGTCGCCCCGGCGTTCGCCGGCGGCCCCGTCCGTCTCTCGGGCGGCAGCGTCTCGCCGGCGAGCGGTCCGACTTCGACCGTCTTCGCCTTCCGTGTCACCTACACCAGCTCGACCGACACGGCCCCCGGCGGCGTCTGGCTCGTCCTTGACGGTGGCGCGCGCAGGATGGCGCCGGTCGATCCCTCGGACACCGACTACCGCGACGGGGCGGTCTTCAGTTACGGGACGACGCTGGGCAACGGCTCGCACACGTACGCCTTCCGGGCCCAGGACGAGAAGACGCACGCGCAGAAGGTCGTCGCCACCCTGGCCGGCGGCACCGTCACCGTCGGGACGTCCGACGGCGGCGATCCCGGCGGTTCGAGTGGTAACGGCACGTCTGACTCCGGGGCCGGACCTGGCGGCGGGCTTACCGGTTCCACCGGCGTCGGTGGCGATGGCGGCACCGGTTCCGACTCGACCGGCACCGGCACGAGCGGCACCGGCACGAGCGGCACCGACTCCGACTCGACCGGCGCCACCGACTTCGCCAGGGGCACGAGCAGCGCCACCGGCTCCGGCACCGGTTCCGACTCCGCCGGCTCGACCGGCGACACCGCCGGGGCCCCGGCCGGCGACGCGGCGGCCGCCCAGGGCGGCGATGGTTCGAGCGGTGCGACGCCGGCTGGTGACTCGCCCTCCTCCGGCCCCGACGGTTCGAGCGGTCCGGGCGCTTCGGACTCGTCGGCCGGCAGCGGTCGCGCGACCGACGGCCGCCAGGGGCGCGGCTTGGACCGAGACCCGGAGGCCGTCCTTCCTGGCCTCGACGACCGGACGTTGCCGCTGACGACGCTCATCGTCTCGACCGCCAGCTCCGTCCTCGTGGCGATGGCCCTCTTCTCCTTCGGGCGGCGTCGGGACGCGCGTGAGGATCCGCCCGACCGCTCCGCCGAACCGCATGCCTGGGACGGCCCGGCCGACCCGGTGGCACCCCATCCGTCGGAGGCGTCCCTGCCGCGCTGGCGCCGGCCCTCGCTGCTCGCCGCCCGCCGCGCCACGCCGGGCACTGTCTCTGAGAACGGCCGGCTCACCTTCGGGAGCGGTAGGGTCGCGCCGGACCCGGAGCACGAGCGACGCCGCATCCGCTACCGGCTCGTTCGCATCACCCACATCCCCGACGAGATCGCCGGCCAGGAGATCGGCCGGCTCGACCAGGGCGACGAGGTCGAGCTGCTCGAGCGGTCGGGGCTCTTCTGGCGCGTCCGCTGCCCGGACGGCGCCGAGGGCTGGATCCACAAGATGACGCTCGGCGATCGGGTGGAGGAGGAGCCCGAGTGCGGCCCCGCCTGGGCCTCGCCGCTCGGCGGCCTCGGCGGCGTGGCACCGCTCGCCGAGGAGCCGGGCCTCGCGGCGCAGTTCCTCTCGCGGCGAGGCGCCTGAGCGGCCGGAAGCTGGACCACGGCCGCCGCGTTCGGCCCGGGGCCACTCATCGCGCCACGCTCACCCCGGTCGCGCCGTCTCCGGCAGGGCTCCCGCCTCGACGTCGGCGGGGGCGGGGAGGCGATCGGTCCAGCGGCCCAGGAGCCAGAGGGCGAAGGCGCCCGCGGCGAGCACGCCGGCGGTGAGGAGCCAGAGCGTCGCGCCGGGTGCCACGTCGAGGATGTAGCCGCCGACGGGCGGCCCGAACGCCGACCCGGCGCCGACCGCCGCCCCGAAGACACCCTGGTAGCGGCCCCGCGCCTGCATCGGGGAGAGATCGGAGACGAGCGCCGGCGAGAGCGGGAAGACGAGCATCTCGCCGATCGTGGCCAGCACGATCGTGAACGCGAGGAGCGGCAGTGCCGCCGCGGCGCCCGGGATCGTCGCCACCACCACGTAGCCCAGGGCGTAGGCGCCCGTCCCGAGACCGATGATCCGCGGCTTCGAGCGTCGCTCCGTGAAGGTGGAGATCCGCAGCTGGAAGAAGATGATCAGCAGGCCGTTGAGGCTGAAGAGGAGGCCCCACTGCTGGGCCGAGACGCCGAGGTCCGCCACGGCGTGGAGCGGCAGCGTCACCACCCACTGGAAGCTGCCGGCGTGGAGGAGGATGGCGAGGAGGGTGAAGGCGGCGAAGATCTTGCGCCGGTCGACAGCGAGACGCGCCTCCACCTCGGGCGCGTAGCGGTGGACGTGGCGCGCCTCGCACTCGAGGCCGCAGTGGGCCACCTCGGGGCTCGCCGCCCGGATCCCCGCCTCGCGCCGGTGCGCCGCCGCGACGGCCGCGTCGCTCGGGCGCGTCTCGGGCATGAAGAAGAGGAGGACGAGCGTGTAGCCGCCGATGACGACGCCGGCGGCGGCGAAAAGGAACGGGTAGCCGAGCCCGGAGAGACCCGCCCCGACCGCGGGGCCGGCGATCCAGCCGACACTCGCCGCCACGCTGAGCAGCGCGTAGGCGCGCGGACGCCGCGCCTCGACGACGACGTCGGCGATCGCCGCGCGCGCCGCCGGGATGAAGGCCGGGTCCACCAGCCCGAGGAGCATCGTCAGGGCGCCGATCGTCGGCAGGTCGCGCGCCTGGCCCATCGCCATCACGGTGACCGCGGTCAGCGTGATCGAGCCGATCATGACCCGCCGCCGCCCGAACCGGTCGGCAAGCCAGCCGCCGGCCGCGTTGGAGACGACCGAGAAGACCGAGTAGAGCGCCAGCACGAGACCCGCCTCGAAAGCCGACGCCCCGAGCCGGCTCGTCAGGTAGATCGTCAGGAACGGGAAGATGAGGGCGAAGCCGAAGCTCGCCACGAGGTCGCCGGCCGCCAGCACGAAGACGGCCCGGTCGAAGTCCCGGCGGAGCTCGCGGTACGCCCGGAGCGGGGCGAAGCGCCCCCAGGTCCCGGCCACCGCCGGGCGATCGTCCGACATCGGTCGAGAGTATGGCAGCCGGGCACTATCATCGGGGTATGGCCGTTCGGATCGACCGCGCGCCGCCCGCTGCCGCGGAACGCGTCCCGTTCGTGGGACGCGAGCCTGAGCTGCGCCGGCTGGCAGCGGCTCTCGAGCGCGCGGCCGAGGGCCGCCCCTCGCACGTCCTGGTCCGCGCCCCGGCCGGCCGCGGCGCGACCCGGCTGATCGTCGAGCTGCGTCACCGTCTGGCGGTCGCGCCCGAGGCGGCCGTCGTCCTGGCGGGCACCGCCTATGCGCCGCTCTCCGGCGTCCCCTATGCGCCGCTGGCGATCGCCCTGGGCGATGCGCTCGACGGTGTCGACGACGGCCGCCTCCCGGCGCTCCTCGGCACGGCGGCGCACGACGTGGCGCGCCTCCTCCCGGCGGTCGGGGAGCGTCTCATCGCGCTCGGCGTGGCGGTCGAGCCGCCGCCGGTCTCCGCCCCGGACCGGCGCCAGGGGCGCTTCTTCGAGGGGATCCTGCGCCTGCTCGGCCGGCTCGCCGACGGGCGCCCCGTCCTGCTCGTCCTCGAGGATCTCCAGCTCGCCGACGCGGGGACGCGCGAGCTGGTCGCCTTCCTGGCCCGGACGGCCCGCGAGGAACCGCTCTGTCTCGTCGCCTCCTACGACCCGGACGAGCTCGACCGGCGCCACCCGCTCCGGCCCGTCCTCGCCGGCCTGGCGGCCACCGTGAGCGTGGAGACCATCGAGCTGCCACCGCTCGGCAACGAAGAACTGGCGAGCCTGATCGAGGGGCTGGAGGGCGAGCGCCCCACCGCCAGCCTCGTCGCCGCGGTGGCGGAGCGCTCGGGCGGGGAGCCGCTCGTCGCCGAGACGATCGTGGCGGCCCGGCGCGACAGGCTCATGACCCGGCTCTCGGACAGCCTCGAGGAGATCCTCGCGGCACGGCTGACGCTCCGCTCGACGACGACGGTCCGCCTCCTCGAGCTGCTCGCCGTGGCCGGGCGACCGCTTTCGCGGGACGAGCTGGAGCGGGTCGGCGCGTCGCTCGGCGGCCTGCCCGAGGCGCTCGAGGCCGGGCTCGTCCGGGCCGGGTCGGATGGCGCCGTCGCCGTGCCCCACCGCCTGGTCGAGGAGGCGATCGCCGCCCGGATGCTCCCGGCCGAGCGCCTCCGCGCCCACGCGCTCCTGGCCCACCGGCTCGCGGGAGCCGCCGCGGAGCGGGCCTGGCACGCCGAGGCGGCGCACCTGTTAGCCGAGGCGCGCGACGCGCGGCTGGAGGCCGGCCGTTTCGCCGAGACGGCCGATTCGGGCGCCGACGCGCTCGTTCACTACGAGCGCGCGATCGAGCTGGCCTACGCGCTGGAACCGAACGGCGGTGAGCTCACGTCGCGGGCGCCGGAACGGGCCGGCGAGGGGCTCGCCCCGCCGCCGCTCGAGCTGGCCGACCTCCTCGACCGGGCGGCAGCCGCGGCCGGGGCCTCCGGCGACCACGCGCGCGCGGCAGCCCTGGCCGCGCAAGCGATCGACCTGGCGGGTTCACCGCAGGCGCTGCGTGCCGCCGACGCCGCCGGCGGCGACGCGCGGAGCCGGGCGCGCTTCCGGCTCGGCGTCCTGCACGAGCGCCTGGCGAGGCACCGCTGGGCGAGCGGCGACCAGCCCGGCGCCTTCGCCGCCCTCGGCCGCGCGCTCGAGCTGGTGCCGGCGAGCCCGTCGGTCGAGCGGGCGCAGCTGCTCGCCACGGTCGCCCAGCTCCAGATGCTCGACGGCCGCTTCACCGAGAGCGCCGCCACCGCGGGGGAGGCGATCGCCGCCGCGCGGACGGTCGGCGAGCCGGCGCGGCCGTGGCTCGGGCACGCCACCTGCACGCTCGGCGTCGACGTCAGCTACTCGGGCGAGGCGGCCCGCGCCGTCGCGCTCCTCGAGGAGGCGCGCGTGATCGCCCGCGAGACGGGTCGGCTCGACGACCTGATGCGCGTCTACGCCAACCTCACCACCGTCCTGGACCTCGAGCTCCGCCGCGAGGAGGCGGTGGCCATGGTGCAGGAGGGGATCGCCGAGGCGCGCCGCTGGGGACAGGAGCACGTCTACGGCAACTTCCTGCGCGGCAACGCCGCCGACTGCCTCTTCACCCTGGGGCGCTGGGGGGAGTGCCGCGCCATGGCCGAGTCGGCGCTCGCCTGGAACCCGACCGGCCTCGCCTTCCTCAACCCGCTCATCTACCTGACCATGGTGCGGGTCGAGCAGTCGGCCGACGAGGAGGCGGCGCAGCTCCTCGGCCAGGCGCTGATCGAGATCGAGACGGTCCCCGACGCCCAGTACTCGGGGCCGGTCTGCCGCTCGGCGGCCTCGTTCGCCCTCTGGCGCCAGGACGTCGCCGACGCGCGCCGCGCCATCGAGCTGGGCTGGCGGCGGATCCTGCAGTCGGAGGATTGGATCATCGCCGCCACGCTGGCTGCGACCTACCTCGAGGTCGAGGCGGCCGCCGCCGACGCCGCCCGGGGGCGTCGCGACCTGAACGGTGTCGCCGAGGCGCTGGAGCGCGCCGACGCCGTCCTCGGCGAGGCGGAGCGCCGGGTCGCGGCCGGTGGCGTGGCGCCGGGGCGGGGCGCGGGCCGCGAAGCCGAGGCCCACCTCGAGACGGCGCGCGCTCATCGCGGACGGATCGCCGGCCACGACGACGCGGACGGGTGGGCGCGTCTCGCCGCCCGGTGGGCCGCGGTCGGTGTCCCCTACCAGGGCGCGAAGGCGCGCTGGCGCGAGGCCGAGGCGGCGCTGAGACTGCGCACGCCGCGGATGCGCACCCGCGCGCGCACGGCGCTCCTCGAGGCGTGGCGTCTCGCCGCGGAGCTGGGAGCCGGGCCGCTGCGCCGGCAGCTGCGCGAGCTGGCCGGCCGGGCGCGGGTCCCGCTACCGGAGGGCGACGCGGAGGTCGAGCTCCCGGTCGCCCAGGCGGAGCCGAGAGCCGTCGCCATCCCGATCGTGACCGGTCCGCCGGGGCCCGGGCTCGCCGAGCGCCTGCTCGCCGCCGGCGCTCCGAAGCCAGCCCACGCCGGGTTCGGCCTCTCGCCGCGCGAGTCGGGAGTCCTGGCGATCCTCGTCGAGGGGCGCACCAACCGCGAGATCGCCGACCGCCTCTTCATCAGCGAGAAGACGGTCGCCATCCACGTCGGCAACATCCTGGCCAAGCTCGGCGTCTCCGGCCGCGTCGAGGCGGCGACGGTGGCGATCCGCCTCGGCCTCGTCCCCTTGCGCGCGCCAGCGCGCCGCTAGCGGCTAGCCTCGCTTGCGGGGAAGGCCGTGACCACGGCCCGGCTCGGCGTGGGCGGTGGGGGCGGGACAGCGCGGTGGGGCGGCCGGCTCGCGTTCTGCTGGCCAGGACAAAGCCCGCGCGGACCCGCCCGAAGCCGCCCAGGTAGCCGCCCAGGTAGCCGCCCAGGTAGCCGCCCGGGGCCGCCCGAAGCCGCGTACCGCGTCGACCGCGCCGGAACGAGGACGCCGGGCCACGATCTGCACCGTCCTGCCCCCCGCCCCGCACGCTCGCGCCCGCCCCGCACGCTCGCCCCCGCCCCGGACCGGTGGCCGAGGGATGGGTTTGTCCTGCTGCGCAGAACGCCGGCGCGACGCCCGCCGGACGAGGCCGACCGCCACGAGGCCGGGCAGGCCGCCCGCCTCGGCGGCGGCCAGGAGCGGCCCCATGTGGCCTTCCTGGCGCTCGCCCCGGTCGAAGGGGATCGACGGCGCGCCGGGGGCGGTGGCGTGCGCCCGGAGGTCGGCGACCAGGAGCGCCTCGCAGCGGCGGCGGACGAGGGCCGGCCAGGCGATCGGGCGTCGCCCTCGCGCTCGGGGGACCGCTTGACCTGCTCGGGCCGCCGGGGCTCGGGGATGCAGGCGTCGAGGGAGAGCCGGCGTCTCGGGTGGCAGGGTTTCGGCAGCATCGGGCCCCAGCGTCCCCCGATGTCGAGATGGCATGGCGGCTTGCGGCCCGGCGCGATCCATCGCCGGGGCGGCCGTCCCGCGCGAAGCAGGCTCAGCCCCTCGCGCCACCTCTCAGAGCCAGCGGATGCGGCGCAGGAAGAACGCCGCCGCCGCGGACGCGCCGACGATGGCGAGGGTGACGAGCCAGAAGCCAGGCGCCTCGGCGCCCAGGAACGCCGCCCCCGCCTCGCTCATCCCGAAGATCCCGGCGAGGGCGCCGACGCCGGCGACGACGACGGTGACGGCGGTCAGCCGCTTCATGATCTCCGAAAGGTTGTTGTTGACCGCCGAGAGGTAGGCGTCGAGGGCACCGGTCAGTCGGTCCCGGAAGCTGTCGAGCTCGTCGGTGAGCCGGATCAGGTGGTCGTAGACGTCCCGGAAGTAGAGGATGTGGGGTGCCTTGACGAAGGGCAGCTCGCGGTTCGTCAGCTGGTTGAAGATCTCGCGCTGCGGGCTGGTCGCCCGGCGGATCGTCATCAACTGGCGCTTGAGGTCGAAGATCCGCTCGATCGTGCCCGAGTTCGGGCGGGCGACGATCAAGTCCTCGAGCCGGTCGATCTCCTCGTCGATCTGGTCGAAGAGCGGGAAGTAGCTGTCGACCAGGTCGTCGACCAGGGCCCAGAGGAGGAGGTCGGCGCCGCGCGAGAGGATCGGCCCGAGCCCGCCACGCAGCTCATGCGAGCGGTCGGGGTCCCACTCGGCCAGGTGCGAGGTGAGCAGGAAGCGATCGCCCAGCACGAAGTCGATCTCGCTTTCGGTCAGCTCACCGTCGAGGCGGAAGGCGAACATGACCAGGTGGGCGTAATGCTCGGAGACCTCCACCTTGGCGCGCTGGTTGCGCTCGACGATGTCCTCCACCACGAGCGGGTGAAGGTAGAGCGTCTCGGTCAGCTCGCCCAGCGCCTCGGCGGTCGGGTCGGTCAGGTCGATCCAGACCTGCGCGTCCGGCGAGCGGAGCGCCTCGGCCACCTGGGCGACCGAGAGGTCGGTGCGCAGCGTCCCATCCCACCAGGCTGCGGCGCGCATCATGCCGATAGAGTACGCGGCCTTCATGCACAATGAGCGGCCATGAAGATCCCTTCCCCCCGTTCCGCCACATCGTTCCCGGCCGCGCTGGCGGCGATCGCCCTCGCCCTCGCGGCCTGCACCGCGGGCGGCGCCGAGTGGACCCACCAGCCGACCGCGCCCGCGACGCCCGCCGCCAGCGGCACTCCGGGCGCCTCGGCTACCCCGGCCGGCACGCCCAACCCGAACGCGCGCACGGTGACGCTCGAGGCGACCGCCGCGCTCCGCTTCGTGCCCGACTCGGTCGAGGTCAAGAAGGGCGAGACGATCCGCTTCGAGATCACCAACACG
>Ga0154433_1089_pt6 | contig 14077 bp, 11 predicted proteins | sample RifGroC2_FD_115937 | JGI IMG/M metagenome (GOLD analysis project Ga0154433, IMG submission 115937) | Chloroflexi bacterium GWC2_73_18 | reverse complement strand
GGCGAGCGGCGGGCGAGCAGCGGGCGAGCGGCGGGCGAGCAGGCCACCGGCCCGACGCGGCGAACGCCGCCAGGCCTCGCTCCAAGCCAGCCGCCGGTTCGACCCACCCCTCCAGCAGGGCCTCGACCTACACTTCCAGCAGGGCCTCGTCGAGATCACGCCCGCTCTCGACCAGCTCGCTGCGCGGCCGGCCGCTGCCGCCGTAGCGGGCCGCGGTCATCTCGGCCAGGATGGCGAGCGCCGTCTCGGACGGCTGGCGCCCGCCCAGGTCGAGGCCGATCGGGCCCCGCAGACGCGCCAGCTCGGCGTCGGTCAGGCCCGCCGAGCGGAGGCGGGCACGCCGGTCGGCCTGCGTCGTTCGGCTCCCGACGGCCCCGACATAGGCGGCCGGGCTGCGCAGGGCGACGACCAGGGCCGGCTCGTCGAACTTGGGGTCGTGCGAGAGGATGACGACGTAAGTGGCGGGATCGAGGCCGATCCGTGCGAACGCCTCTTCCGGCCAGCCGACGACCAGCTCGTCGGCGTCCGGGAAGCGCTCCCGGGTGAGGAACGCCTCTCGCCCGTCGGCCACGACCGTCCGGTAGCCGAGGGCGCGGGCCAGCGGCACGAGCGCCGTCGCGATGTGGACGCCGCCGAAGATGACGAGGCGCGGCTGCCGGGTGAAGGCCTCGAGGAAGACGGCGAGAACGCCGCCCCCGGGGAGCGGCAGGTCCACCGTCGCCGACGCCTCGCGGGCGAGTGCCGCCCGGGCGGCGGCGACGATCGCGCCGCGCACGGAGAGGGCGGCGCCGGCGGGCGGCCCCTCCATCGTGCCGGCGGCGCCGGAGCCGTCGCCGGTCGTCCCGTCATCGCGGACGACGAGGGTCCCCGTCGCCCCCTCTGGACCGCCGAGGACGGTCGCCACCACGACACCACCCGGGCCGGTCGCGGCGGCCAGGACGTCGGCGGGGACGGCCGGCTGGACAAGCACCCTGATCGTGCCGCCGCAGGCGAGCCCGACCGACCAGGCCGTCTCGTCGCTGACGCCGAAGGTCACCAGGTTCGAGCGGCCGGCCGTCATCGCCTCCTCGATCTCGACCGCCGTGGCGCCCTCAACGCAGCCGCCCGAGACGCCGCCGGCGATCGAGCCGCGTTCGCTGCGCAGCATCACCGAGCCCTCCGGCCGCGGGGCAGAGTTGAAGACGCTCGTCACCACGGCCCGCCCGACGCGCTCGCCGCGCGCGGCGAAAGCGGCGAGATCGGGGAGGACGTCACGCATCGCTTTCGCGCCCCCTCAGGCCACGGCTGGTGCCAGCCAGTCGCGTCCCCCACCGCGGCGACGCGGCGGCAGGTCGGCCAGGAGCGCCGCGAAACGCTCCAGCGAGGCGACGTCATGGCAGGGCAGGAAGTCGTCGACGTAGGGGAGCGCGGCGCGCAGGCCGGCCGTCAGCGGGGCGAAACCGGGCGTCCCGGCCAGCGGGTCGAGCCAGATCAGGCGCCAGCAGCTCCGCTGCAGCCGGGCCATCTCCTCGGCCAGGACCGCCGGGTCACCCCGTTCCCAGCCGTCCGAGACGACGATGACCACGGCGCCGCTGCGGATCGTCCGTCGCGCCCAGCGCACGTTCAGCTCCCGCAGCGCCTGCCCGATCCGCGTCCCGCCCGACCAATCGACGACCGAAGCGGCGACCCGGGCGAGCGCCGCGTCGACGTCGCGGTGGCGGAGCTGGCGGGTGATGCGCGTCATCCGCGTACCGAAGACGAAGCTCTCGGTGCGAGCGCCGGCCCGCCCCAGCGCATGGGCGAAGCGGAGCAGGAAGCGCGAATAGCGCTCCATCGAGCCGCTGATGTCGCAGATGAAGACGATCGGCCGCGGCTGGACCCGCCGGCGCACCCAGAGCCACTCCACCGGCGCGCCGCCGGTCGCCAGCGCACGGCGAAGCATCGCCCGCGAGGCGGGGCGGACGCCGCGCGGCGCCGGCTCGCCACGCCGCGTGCGACGGACCGGGAGGGCCGGGCGAAGGGCCTCGATCATGGCCGCGGCCTCGCGCTCCTCGGCCGGACTCAACCGGGCGAAGTCGACGGTCCGCAGCAGCTCGGCGGCGGAGGCGGTCGCCACGGCGACGCTGAGGAGCGTCTTGTCGCCCGTCACCTCCGGCTCGTTGCCGGCGTCGAGGCCGGCGCCGCGCCGGTCGGGCCGCCGGCGGATCACCGCCATCGGGAGGCCCGGCCCGGGAAGGCCGGATGCCCGGCGGCGCCAGAAGAGATCGAAGGCGGCGTCGTAGATGGCGATCTCGTCGTGGCGCCGGACGAAGACGGCGCGCCCGGCGGCCTTCACCTCGTCGCGCCGGTCGAAGCCGATCAGCGCCAGCGCGCGGAGGAAGTCGCGCGTCGAGCCGGCGTCTGCGCCGATGCCGGCCCGGCGGAGCAGCCGCCCGAAGTCGATCGCGTTGGCGACGAGCGCGCCGCCGTCGACGGCGGCCGGCCCGGTCGCCGTCTCGACGACCAGCCGCGTCGATCGGGGAGCATGATCGGTCGGCTCAGCCACGCGCGACGCGCACCTCCTCGAGGATGAGGCGCGCCCCGCCGTCGCGCATGGTGCGAACGTCCTCCTGGTACTTGAGCAGGACCCCGAGCGTCCGCTCGATCAGCTCGGGCGACAGCCGTTCCACACCGAGCGCCAGCAGCGCCGCCGACCAGTCGAGCGTCTCGGCGACGCCCGGCACCTTGAAGAGGTCGGCGCCGCGGAGCCGCTGCACGAAACCGACCACCTCCCCGGCGAGCGTGGCCGGCACTTCCGGCAACCGGGCATGGACGATCTCGAGCTCGCGCTCCGCGGTCGGGTAGTCGATCCAGTGGTAGAGGCAGCGGCGCTTCAGGGCGTCGTGGACTTCGCGCGTCCGGTTGCTGGTGATGACGACGCGCGGCGGGCGCGCGGCCTGGATCGTTCCGATCTCCGGGACGGTGACGGCGAAGTCGCTCAGCAGCTCGAGCAGGTAGGCCTCGAACTCCTCGTCGGCGCGGTCGATCTCGTCGATCAGCAGGACCGGCGCCTTCTCGGTCGCGCTCTCGAGGGCGCGCAGGAGCGGGCGCTTGATCAGGAACGTCTCGCTGAAGATGTCGTGGGTCGCCGCCGTCTGGGCCTCCCCGCGCGCCTCGAGGAGACGGATCTCCAGCATCTGGCGCGGGTAGTCCCACTCGTAGACGGCGGTGTTGACGTCGAGCCCCTCGTAGCACTGCAGGCGGATCAGTTCCGTGTCGAGGACGCGGGCCAGCGTGCGCGCCACCTCGGTCTTGCCGACGCCCGCCTCGCCTTCGAGCAGGAGCGGGCGCTCGAGCGCCAGCGAGAGGTAGAGCGCCGTGGAGAGCTCGCGGTCGGCGACGTAGCGTTCGGCACCGAAGGCGGTCTGCAGCGCCTCGATGGAGGGGACGTCGCCGGGCGGCGCGAGGCGGGCGGTCGGGGCGGGGAACGGTCCGTCGCTCATGACGGATAGCGTAGCGTGACGGAGCCGCCCCGGTCTTCCGGGACGGCTCCTGGCGGCGGTGATCGCCATCAGGTTCTCGTTCGAGTGACTCCCTCAGACCCTCGTCAGCCAGTCCGCATGGCGCGGATCGCGGCCGCGGACCGCGTCGAAGTAGATGCGCTGCAGATCCATCGTGACCGGGTAGTCCCGCCCCTTCCCCACGGGGTGGCCGTCGACCTCCTCGACCGGGGCGACCTGGACGCCCGTGCCGGTGAAGAAGAGCTCGTCGCAGAGGTAGAGCTCGGTCCGGTCGATCCTCCGCTCGACGACCCGGTAGCCCGCGTCGCCGGCGATCCGCATCACCGCCTCCCGGGTGATCCCCGGCAGCACGTCGTCGGAGAGCGGCGGGGTGGCGATCTCGCCCCCACTCACGATGAAGAGGTTGGCCGACGACGCCTCGGCCAGGTGGCCGTCGCCGGTGAGCAGGATCGCCTCGCCGTATCCGGCGGCGTGGGCGTCCTCGACGGCGAGCGAGGCGTTGACGTAGCTGCCGGTCACCTTGCCGCGCGCCGGCACGGCGTTGTCGTTGACCCGCTGCCAGGCGGAGACGGTCGCCCGCAGGCCGGTGGTGGGGACGTAGTCGCCCATGGGGAAGCTGTAGATGGTGACCCGATCGGGCATCCCGGTCAGCCCGAGACGGAGGCTCGTCGACGCCTTGTAGGCGACCGGGCGGACGTAGATGTCGGTCAGGTCGCCGTTGCGGCGCAGCAGCTGGCGGGTGATCTCGACCAGCTCCTCGGCCGATTCGCGGATCTCCATGCGGAGCAGCCGCGTGTTGCGCAGGAAACGCTCGTAGTGCTCCCGGGCGAAGAGGATCGCCACGCCGCCGTCGTCCTGGAGGTAGGCGCGGATCCCCTCGAAGATGCCGGTCCCGTAGTTGAACGTGTGGGTAGCCACCGAGATCCGGGCGTCGGCGAAGGGGACGAGCGCCCCCTCGAAGTAGGCGAAGGCGCCCATCGTGGGGGCCCTGCCATCGCCGCCCCGGGCGCTGGTGGCTCGCTCGGCGGTCTCCGTCATCGGTCGAACCAGCTGGTCGTATCGTGGCGCGCCGACGCCTCGTCGTACTCGGCCTCCGGCGCGCGCCGCGCTCCGGCCCGCGCTCGTCGCCGGCCGCCCGCCGCCTCGGCCGCGCCGGCCCAGTGCTCCTCGGCGAGCATCGCGTTGATCGCCTCGATGTAGGCCTCCACCGAGGCCTGGATGATGTTCGTCCCCCTGGCCTCGCCGGGGTAGCGCCCGCGTGCCCGGCGGCCCGCGGCGGCCGACGGCGGGGCGATCCTGAGCGCCACCCGGCCCTCCGAATCGGGGCCCTCGGCCAGCGCATGGATGTCGTAGGCGATCAGCCGCGGATGTCCGGTCAGCACCTCGGTGAGGGCGCGGTCGACGGCGCGGAAAAGCGCGTCGACGGGGCCGTTTCCCTCGGCCGACGCCTCCCAGCGGTGGTCGCCCGCCTCGACGACGACGGCGCCACGGCTCTGCACGTTGCTTCCCGACGTGACCGTCCAGCGCGCCAGGCGGATCTGCCGTCCGGCCTCCTCGGCAACCTCGCCCGCGGGGCGTCCCGCGGCGTCCGTGGGTGTCATCGTGACTACCTCCCTGCCGGGTCCGGGCCCGACCGTCCCGGGACGACCGGCTCGCCGCGCGCGGCGGTCGCGGTGGTGAAGTGGCGTTCATCGCGCCGACGAACCTCGGCGCCGGACTTCCAGATGGCGTACTCGAGCGAATCGCCGAGCGCCTGCCAGGACGCGGCGATGATGTTCGTGTCGCTGCCGACGGTCGACCACGTGCGCAGCCCGTCGTACGAGTCGATGGTGACGCGGGTGCGCGCCGCGGTGGCGTGCTCGCCGTCGAGGATGCGCACCTTGTAGTCGATCAGGTGGACCGCGTCGAGCTGCGGGTAGAAGGCACGCAGGGCCTTGCGCAGGGCGCTGTCGAGGGCGTTGACCGGGCCGTTGCCGTCGGCCGCGGTGTGGAGCGTCTCGCCGTCGACCTCGACCTTGACGGTCGCCTCGGCGCGCAGGTCGCGTCCCTCGCGCCCCTCGACCAGCACGGTGAAGTCGAGGAGGCGGAACGGCGCCCGGTAGCCGGGCCGGGCGCGCAGGATGAGCAGCTCGAAGGACGCCTCGGCACCCTCGAAGGATGCGCCCTCCGCCTCGAGCTGCTTGACCAGCCGGGAGATGACGCGCGGGTCGACCCCCTCCAGCTCGTGCCCGAGCTCCTCGGCCCGCCAGCGCGTGTTGGCCTTGCCGCCCAGCTCGCTGACGACCAGGCGCGTGGCGTTGCCGACGCGTTCCGGATCGACGTGCTGGTAGCTGTGGCGCACCTTGGCGGTGGCCGCCCCGTGGACGCCGCCCTTGTGAGCGAAGGCCGAGGTCCCGACGTAGGGCTGATGCGCGTCGGGGGTGATGTTGGCGACCTCGGCGATGTAGCGCGACAGCTCGGTCAGCTCGTCCAGGCGTCCCGAGGGCACGGTCTCGACCCCCGCCTTGAGCGCCAGGTTGGCCAGGATGGTGACCAGGTCGGCGTTGCCGCAGCGCTCGCCGTAGCCGTTGACCGTGCCCTGTACCTGGCTGATCCCGTTGGCCACCGCGGCCATCGAGTTGGCGACGGCGAGGCCCGCATCGTCGTGGACGTGGATCCCCCAGGCGATCCCCTCGCCGAGCACGTCGCGCACGGCGCGGATGACGGCCCCGAGGTCGTCGGTGAGCGTCCCACCATTGGTGTCGCAGAGCACGAGTGAGGCGGCGCCTGCCTCGTGCGCGGCGCGCAAGGTCGCCAGGGCGTAGGCGGCGTCGGCGCGGTAGCCGTCGAAGAAGTGCTCGGCGTCGTAGACCACCTCCTTGCCGCCCGCCCGCAGGAAGGCGACCGAGTCGGCGATCATGGCCAGGTTCTCCTCGGGCGTCGCCTCGAGCACCTCGGTGACGTGGAGGAGCCAGCTCTTGCCGAAGATGGTGACCACCGGCGTGCCGGCCTCGACGAGCGCCTGGAGGTTGGGGTCGTCGTCGGGGCGGTTGAGGCGGTGGCGGGTCGCCCCGAAGGCGGCGATGCGGGCGTTCTCCCAGGTCTTCGTCCGGGCCGCGGCGAAGAAGTCCATATCCTTCGGGTTCGAGCCCGGCCAGCCGCCCTCGATGTAGGGGAAGCCGAAGGCGTCGAGCCGGTGGGCGATCTTGAGCTTGTCGGCAAGCGAGAGGACCAGTCCCTCCCGCTGGGTTCCGTCGCGCAGCGTGGTGTCGTAGAGGACGACGCGGCTCATCGGACGGACCCACCCGGCACCGCGGCGAGCTCGGAGGCCGCCAGGCGCGCCACGATCGCCTCGGCCATCTCCGCGGTCCCGACGACCTTCGTCCCGGCCGCTGCCTCGCCGGCCCCGGCCGCCAGGTCGACCGTTCGCAGGCCGTCCTCGAGCGCCTCCGCGACCGCGCGTTCGATCGCGTCACTCGCGGACGGCTGGCCGAGCGACCAGCGCAGCATCATGGCGCCCGAAAGGATCGTGGCGACCGGGTTGGCCCGGTCCTGCCCGGCCAGGTGCGGCGCCGAGCCGTGGATCGGCTCGTAGAGCCCGTGGATCCCGTGGTCGGTCCGGCGCGTCCCGAGCGACGCCGAGGGGAGCATCCCCAGCGAGCCGGCCAGCACGCTCGCCTCGTCGGAGAGGATGTCGCCGAACATGTTCTCGGTGGCGATCACGTCGAACGAGGCTGGCCGCTTGATCAGCATCATGGCGCAGGCGTCGACGAGGCGGTGCTCCCAGGTCACCTCGGGGAAGTCGGCCGCCTCTTCCTCGACCACCTTGCGCCAGAGGCGCGACGAGGCGAGCACGTTCGCCTTGTCGACGCTGGTGAGGTGGCGGCGCCGGCCGCGCGCGAGCTCGAAGGCGAGGCGCACCAGGCGGCGGATCTCGCCCTCGGTGTACCAGAGCGTGTCGACCGCGACCCGGCCCTGCGGCGTCTCGCGTTCCTCGGAGGGGCGCCCGAAGTAGAGGCCCCCCGTCAGCTCGCGGACGATGAGGAGATCCACGCCGGCGAGGAGCGACGGGCGCAGCGGGCTGGTCCCCACCAGCGATGGCTCGACGCGCACCGGGCGCAGGTTGGCGAAGAGCTCGAGCCCGCCGCGGAGAGTGAAGAGTGCCTGCTCGGGGCGGACCGGGGCGTTCGGGTCGTCCCACTTCGGCCCACCGATGGCGCCCAGGAAGACGGCGTCGACCGCGCGGCACGTCTCGAGGTCCTCGGCCCGGATCGGCACGCCGAAGGCGTCGATCGCCGCACCGCCGACGACGAGATCCGTCCACTCGACCGCGAACCCGAACCGGGCGCCGGCCGCCTCGACGACCCGCCGCCCCGCGGCGATCACTTCCGGTCCGACACCGTCGCCGGCGATCACCGCCACGCGGTAGCGGGGCCCCTCCGTCATCGCTCGCCCTCGAGCGTGCCGCGCGAGACGTACGCGCCCGAGACGTTGGGAAGCGACGCCCCGTGGAGCTTGTTCACCGCCGCGAGGTAGCCCTCCAGCGACGCCTCGATGATGTTGGTGGAGAGGCCGTGCCCGGTCACCACCAGGGCGCCGGGCCCGGAGTCGGCCGAGCGGCGGCAGCGGACGAGCACCTGGCCCTGCGCATCCTCGCCCTCGCCGACGGCGCGGATCTCGTACTGGGCCAGGATCGGGCGCCAGCCGAGGACCGGCTCGATCGCCGCGTCGACCGCCTTGAAGAGCGCGTCGACCGGCCCGTTACCGCTCGTCTCCGAGGCCCGAGCCTCGCCCCCCACGACCAGGAAGACGTTGCCGCTGCTGCGCCCGCCCTTCGAGCTGGTCACGCTCCAGCCCTCGAGCTGGACCGCAGCAGGAACCTCGCTGACGCGCTCCTCGACGAGCGCGATCAGGTCCTCGTCGGTCACGTCCTTCTTGGCGTCGGCGAGCGCGATCGCGGCGCGGTAGATGGCGTCGAGCCGCTCGCCGTCGACCTCGTAGCCGAGCTCGGAGAGCTTCTTCTGAAGTCCCTTGCGGCCGGAGAGCTTGCCGATCGAGATCGTGCTCCCGGTGAGGCCGACCGACTGCGGCGTCATGATCTCGTAGGTGAGCGGGTTCTTGATGACGCCGTCCTGGTGGATCCCCGACTCGTGGGCGAAGGCATTGCCGCCGACGACCGCCTTGTTGGGCTGCACGACGAAGCCGGTCAGGTAGCTGACCAGGCGGCTCGCCGGGGTGATCTGCTCGGTGGAGACGCGGGTCGCCAGGCCGGGGAACTGGGTCGGACGGGTGCGCACGGCCATGACGACCTCCTCGAGCGAGGCGTTGCCGGCCCGCTCGCCGAGTCCGTTGATCGTCACCTCGACCTGGCGCGCGCCGGCCTGGATGGCGGCGAGCGTGTTGGACGAGGCGAGCCCCAGGTCGTTGTGGCAGTGGACGCTGACGACGGCGTCGCGTCCGACCCGCTCGACGACGCGGCCGACGAGCGCCCCGAACTCGGCCGGGATGGCGTAGCCGACCGTGTCGGGGATGTTGACGGTCGAGGCGCCGGCACCGACGACCGCCTCGTAGACGTCGAGCAGGAAGCCGGGATCGGTGCGCGAGGCGTCCTCGGCGCTGAACTCGATCTCGGCGGCGCGCCCCAGGGCCTTGCGGCCGTAGCGGACCCACTGGACCGCCGCCTTCAGCGCCTCGTCGCGCGTCATCCGCAGCTTGTGCTTGAGGTGGATGTCGCTGGTGGCGATGAAGACGTGGAGATGCGGTCGCTCTGCGGCGCGGATCGCCTCGACGGCCCGCTGCGGATCGCCGTCGCGGCAGCGCGCCAGCGCCGCCACGGCGACGCCCTTCGTCTCGACCGCGATACGCCGGACCGCCTCGAAGTCGCCCGGCGACGAAGCCGGGAAGCCAGCCTCGACGACATCGACGTTGAGGCGAACGAGCTGGCGGGCGACCTCGATCTTCTCGGCGACGGTGAGCCCTGCGCCCGGCGCCTGCTCCCCGTCGCGCAGGGTCGTGTCGAAGACGCGGATGGTGCCGGGCGGGACGCCCGGCCCGGGTACCCTCGGGCTCACGACGCCGGCTCCGACTTCGTCGCCGAGGCCTGCGCCTGGCCGGCCTGCACTTCCACCGCGTTCAGCCAGCTCATCTGGCGGCGGAGGGCCGCGCCGACCTGCTCGATCTGGTGGTCGCGGTCGGCCTGGCGGAGCCTCGCGAACTCGGGCCGCCCGGCCTCGTTCTCGGCGATCCAGCGGCGGGCGAACGAGCCGTCCCGGATCTCCCTCAGCACCTCGCGCATGGTGGCGCGGACGTGTTCGTCGATGATCCGCGGCCCGGAGACATAGTCGCCGTACTCGGCCGTGTCGCTGACGCTGAAGCGCATGAAGTTGAGGCCGCCGCGATACATCAGGTCGACGATCAGCTTCAGCTCGTGCATCGTCTCGAAGTAGGCGAGCTCGGGCTGATAGCCGGCCTCGACGAGCGTCTCGAAGGCCATCTTGACGAGCGCCGAGGTCCCGCCGCAGAGGACCGACTGCTCGCCGAAGAGGTCGGTCTCGGTCTCCTCGGCGAAGGTCGTCTCGAGGACGCCCGCGCGGGTGCAGCCGAGTCCGCGCGCGTAGGCGAGGACGCGGGCGCGGGCCGTGCCGCTGTCGTCGCGATGGACAGCGAAAAGCGCCGGCACCCCGCCGCCCTCGACGTAGACCGAGCGGAGCAGGTGGCCGGGGCCCTTCGGCGCGACCATGCCGACGTCGATGCCGCCCGGCGGGTCGATCTGGCCGAAGTGGATGTTGAAGCCGTGGGCGAACATCAGGAGCTGCCCCTGGCGCAGGCGGGGCGCGATCGAGCGCTCGTAGGCCGCCTGCTGGGCCGTGTCGGGGACCGCCATCATGATCGTGTCGGCGGCACCGACGGCCTCCTCCACGTCGCCGACGCGCAGGCCCGCCTCGGCCGCCAGCGGGCGACTCTTCGAGCCGGCCGGCAGCCCGACGACGACGTCCACGCCCGAGTCGCGCAGGTTGAGCGCGTGGGCGTGGCCCTGGCTGCCGTAGCCGATGACGGCGACGGTCCGCCCGCCGAGGGCGGCCGGGTCGGCGTCAGCGTCGTAGTACATGCGGGCGGTCATGCATTCACCTCCACGGCCTGCGCCCCGCGGACCATGACGATGCTCCCGGTGCGGACCATCTCCTTGATGCCGAAGCCGCGCACGAGGGCGACCAGGGCGTCGATCTCCTCCTCGGTCCCGGTCGCCTCGATGACCAGCGCGTCGGCCGCCACGTCGACGACGCGAGCGCGGTACATCTCGACGATGGCGAGCACTTCCTTGCGGGTGCGCGACCCGGCGTTCACCTTGATCAGCGCCAGTTCATGCTCGATGCGGCGCTCGGCCGAGACGTCCTGCACCTTGAGCACGTCGATCAGCTTGTAGAGCTGCTTGGCGACCTGCTCGACCGCCACGTCGTCACCCCACAGGGTGATCGTCATGCGGCTGACGTCGGGGCGCTCGGTGTGCCCGACGGCGAGCGACTCGATGTTGAAGTTGCGCGCCCGCATCAGGCTGGCGACGCGGTTGAGGACACCGGGCCGGTTGTTGACCACGGCGACGAGGACGTGGCGACGCGCCTCGCCCGAGCCGGGCACCCAGCGGGCGGGCGCGGCGCCGTCGGAGGGGCTCATTCGTTGGCTCCCTCCCAGCTCTCGATCAGGTCGGAGAGCCCCTTACCGGCCGGCATCATGGGAAAGACGTTCTGCTCCTGGGCGATCTCGAACCAGACGAGCGCCGGGCCGTCGGCGGCACGGGCGCCGGCGATCGCCTCGTCGACCTGCTCGGGCGTCGACGCCTTGAAAGCCGGGATAGCGTAGGCGGCGGCGAGCTTGACGTAGTCCGGGCCGAGCAAGCTCGCCGAATGGTAGTTGCCCGCGTAGACGATCTCCTGCCACTGGCGGATCATCCCCAGCCGCTTGTTGTCGAGGATGGCGATGCGGACCGGGATGCGGTCCTGCACCAGCGTCGCCAGCTCCTGCATCGTCATCTGGAAGCCGCCGTCGCCGACGATCGCCCAGGTCTCCTTCTCCGGTCGTCCGACCGCCGCCCCCATCGCCGCCGGGACCGCGTAGCCCATGGTTCCGAGCCCGCCTGAGGAGATGTGCGAGTGCGGCCGCCGGAAACCGGCGTAGCGGGCCATCCACATCTGGTTCTGTCCCACATCGCTGACGAGCGTCGCGTCGTGGCCGGTCGCCTCGCCGATGCGGGCGACGACGAAGTCGGCCGAGAGGAGGCCGTCCCGCCAGGCGCCCGAACCGTGCCACGAGGAAGATTCCGACTCGCGGCGCATCGCGGCGAGGTGCTCGAAGTAGGCGCCGCGCTCCTCGGGCTTCCGCTCGCGGACGAGCGGAAGGAGCGCGCGCAGGACGCGCCCGACATCGCCGACGATCGGGACGTCGACCGAGACGTTCTTGCCGATCTCGGCCGGGTCGATGTCGACGTGGATGATCCGCGCGTGCGGCGCGAAGGTGCTCACCTTGCCGGTGACGCGGTCGTCGAAGCGCATCCCCAGGGCGACCAGGAGGTCGGCCTCCTGGATCGCACGGTTGACGTGCTTCCAGCCGTGCATCCCCATGTAGCCGTAGCCCAGGGGGTGGGTCTCGTCGATCGCGCCGATGCCCAGCAGCGTGTGGGCGACGGGGATCTGCGCCTTCTCGGCGAAGGCGCGCAGATCGGCCGCGGCATCGGCGACGAGGACCCCGCGGCCGGCCAGCACGACCGGCCGCTGCGCCGCGTCGATCAGGGCGGCGGCGGCCCGCAACTGGCGGGCGTGGCCGTCGAGGTTCGGCCTGAAGCCGGGCAGGCTGACGGTGGCCGGGTGCTCGGCGCGCGTCTCGCCCTGGAGCGCGTCCTTCGTGATGTCGATGTGCACCGGTCCGGGCCGTCCGGTCCGGGCGATGTGGAACGCCTCGGCGAAGACGCGCGGCAGCTCGTCGGCATCGCGGACCAGCCAGTTGTGCTTGGTGATCGGCAGGGTGATACCGGTGATGTCGATCTCCTGGAAGGCGTCCTTGCCCAGGAGCGCGGCCGGCACGTTGCCGGTGATCGCGACGATCGGCACCGAGTCGAGCATGGCCGTCCCGATGGCGGTCACCAGGTTCGTCGCCGCCGGTCCCGAGGTGGCGAGGCAGACGCCGACCTTGCCGGTGGCGCGCGCGTACCCATCCGCCGCGTGCCCGGCCGCCTGCTCGTGCCGGACCAGGATGTGGCGCAGCTGCGGATGATCGGCGAAGACGTCATAGAGCGGCAGGATGACGCCGCCGGGGTAGCCGAAGATGACGTCCACGCCCTGGCGCAGGATCGCCTCGCACACGACGTCGGCGCCGATGCGGGTCCGCCTGCGGGGCCGTGCCGACTGGAACATCCTGGCGCGCGCCTCTTCGACCGCCCGCGCCGCGGCGCTGCCGGCGCCCGGCAGGTGGCCGTCACGGGCGTGCCGGGCGGCCGACTGCCCGACCGTACGTTCGGCCGGCGCGGCGGCTCGTTCGCTCTTCGTCATCCGCATCGTGTCGTCGGTCCTCTGCTTCGTGCCGCGATCCCCGTTGCCCGGGGACCGTTCCTCCAAACGAAAGACCCCCGCCGCTCCCGGCGAGGGTCCTGTCGGTGCTTCGTGGTCTTCCGCTCTAGCGGTCGTCCCTCCGCTTCCCTTCAGGCTCCCGCCGGGAGCCGCCGATAAGGGCGAGGATCCCGAGCCCGATGAGGCGCAGGATGCCGGGGAGGGATACGTCGACGAGACCGGCAGGGGGCAGCTGGACGGGCACGCGGCGGCCCTCGGCCGTCACCACGACGGCGGCGAAACGGCGGCCCCGATCCTGTTCGCCCAATGGTCTGCTCCCGAATGGTCGCCGCACCGGCGGCGCCCGTGACATCCGCCACGAACCCCGCCGTCGCGAAGTGGCGCGAAGTCTACGCGACCGATCCGCCCCTGTCTACCCCGGTCGCCCTCCCGCTGCGGTCCCATCCCCGCCCGCCGATGGTCCGGGTCCTGCGAGCGCGAGAACACCGGGCAGCGGCACGGGGCGGTCCAGGGTCCTTGATTCTCCTCGAACGGCAGCGCACACTCTGGGCTCGACGCAAGGTAGGGAGGCGTCATGAACCGGCGGCTGCTCGTCCTTCTCACCCTGGCGGCGCTTGTCGCCACGCTGGCGCCTGCGGCCGTGTCGGCCGCGCGCCCGCACGACACTGGCGCCCCGCCATCCGCACGCAGCGAGTTCCGCGACGGCGTCGTCCTCGTCGGCTTCCGTGCCGGCACCAGCCCCACGGCGGAACGGGCGATCCTCGGCGACGTGGCCGGCACACGGCTGGCGACCGTCGGCGCCGGCACCCGCGTCGTGCGCGTCCCGCAGGGCAGGGTCGAGGCGACGATCGAGCGACTGCTCCGCCGCCCGGAGGTCCGCTATGCCGAGCCCGACTACATCTACCGGCTCACGGCCGACCCGGGCGACCCTTCGTTCGGCCAGCTCTGGGGCCTGGTCAATGCCGGCCAGGTCGTCGACGGCGTCTCCGGCACCCCGGACGCAGACATCGACGCCGACCTCGCCTGGGACCTGACAACCGGCTCGGCCGACGTCGTGGTCGG
>Ga0154433_1094_pt2 | contig 14098 bp, 13 predicted proteins | sample RifGroC2_FD_115937 | JGI IMG/M metagenome (GOLD analysis project Ga0154433, IMG submission 115937) | Chloroflexi bacterium GWC2_73_18 | reverse complement strand
CGGGGCGCTTCGAGGACGAGATCGCGCCGGTCGAGCTGGTCGACCGCACCGGCATCATCACCGCCACCGTGACCGTCGACGAGAACCCCCGCCGCGACACCTCGCTCGAGGCGCTCGCCCGCCTCCGGCCGGTCTTCCCCACGCCGGCGCGCGAGCCGGGCGACCCCGAGCCGGTCGCCTCGGTCACCGCCGGCAACGCCCCGGGGATCACCGACGGGGCGGCCGCCACCGTCGTCGCCAGCGAGCGGGCGATCGAGCGGCACGGCCTCACGCCGCTCGCGCGGATCGTCGGCTACGGCCAAGCCGAGGTCGAGCCGAAGTGGCTCTTCCTCGCCCCGGTCACCGGGGTGCGCCGGCTGCTCGACCGGATCGAGCTGCCGCTGGAAGCGTTCGACCTGGTCGAGATCAACGAGGCGTTCGCCGCGCAGGTGCTGGCCGACGGGCGGGCGCTCGGTTTCGACTGGTCGAGGGTGAACGTCAACGGCGGGGCGATCGCGCTCGGCCACCCGATCGGGGCGTCCGGCGCGCGGATCGTCGCCACGCTGCTCCACGAGCTGCGGCGTCGCGAGGGCCGCTACGGGCTCGCCACACTGTGCCTGGGCGGTGGCGGGTCGGTGTCGATGGCCTTCGAGCGCGTCGCCTGAGCCGGGTACGTCGAAGGAGGGACGGAGATGGTCGTCGAGCCGCTGGATTCCCCCGACCCGCGCGACGACTGGTCGATCGAGCTGCGCCTGTCGGGCGTGGAGGTGGCGCTCATCCGCACCGCTCTCAAGCTGCTCGAGTCGACGCTGGGCCGCGAGGAGGCCGACGAGCTGGCCGAGGTGAAGGCGCTGCTGGGGGAGCTGCCGCCGGTCCCCGAGGGCGACGCTTCGCGGTTCTGAGTCCATGTCGGACGTCGGGATTGCCCAGGGCCCACGTGGGCGGTCTTCCCGCCGCCGGCCCGCGCGCGTATCATCGCGGCGCGGAGGATGGGGGAGACGGAGGAGGGAGCATGGGACGCGTCGCCATCGTCACCGATTCGGCCGCCGACCTTCCGGTCGAGCTGGCGGCCCAGCGGGGGATCGCGGTCGTTCCGCTGATCGTCACCTTCGGCTCGGAGTCGTATCGCGCCAACGTCGACATCACGACCGAGGCGTTCTGGGCGAGGATGACCGCTCCGGGGGCGCCGTTCCCGTCGACCGCGGCGTCGTCGCCCGGCGCCTTCCAGCAGGCCTTCGAGGAGGCGTTCGCCGCCGGCGCCGAGGCGATCGTCTGCGTCGACATCGCGGGCACGCTGTCGGCCACGATCAAGAGCGCCCAGATCGCTCGCGACGCGCTGCCCGACCGCGAGATCCACGTCGTCGACACCTGGTCGGCCTCGATGGGGACCGGGCTCCTCGCCCTCCTCGCCGCCGAGCTGCGCGACGCGGGCGCCTCGGCCTCCGAGATCGCCGCGAACGTCTCGGCGCGGATCAAGGACCTGCGCCTCTACGTCGCGCTCGAGACGCTCGAGTACCTCAAGCGTGGCGGCCGGATCAGCGGGGCACGCGCGGCCCTCGGCACGATCCTCTCGGTCAAGCCGATCATCACCGTGGAGAACGGCCAGGTCGAGCAGGCCGATCGGGTGCGCACCCGGACCAAGGCGCGCGAGCGTCTCTTCGAGCTCCTCGGCGTGGCACCCGTCGAACGCCTCGCCGTGCTCCATGGCATGACGCCCGAGATCGAGTCGTTCGCGGCCGGTCTCGTGGCGCGGATCCCGGGCGGGGTTCCGGCCGACCGGATCGTGATCACCCCGGTCGGGCCGTCGATCGGGCCGCACCTGGGTCCCGGCTGCTTCGGCGCGGTGATCCTGCTCAGGGCCTGACGGCCGCCCCGGCGCTCGTCGGGCCGGTGTCCAACGGCCCGGCGCCGTGGGTCGGAAGACCCTGAGCGCGCCGCGGGGGCCGGGCTATACTGCCTCCGCTTCGACACCCCACGCGTCCCGGCGACCGCATCGCAGGCGTCCCCGGGGCGCGACCAAGGGAGGTTTTCCGCTGCGATGACCACCGAACAGATCGCCGCGCCCATCAACGCCTGGGCCGTGGCCCAACAGCAGTTCGACCGCGCCGCCGACAAGCTCGATCTCGACCCCGGGCTGCGTCGCGTCCTGCGCCAGCCCCGCCGTGAGCTGACCGTCCACTTCCCGGTGAAGATGGACGACGGCTCGGTCCAGGTCTTCACCGGCTACCGCGTCCAGCACAACCTCGGCCGCGGCCCGGCCAAGGGCGGCATCCGCTACCACCAGGACGTCACCCTCGACGAGGTCAAGGCCCTCGCCATGTGGATGACCTGGAAGTGCGCCGTGGTGGGGATCCCCTACGGTGGCGGCAAGGGCGGCGTGGTGGTCGACCCCAAGAAGCTCTCCCGCAAGGAGCTGGAGGGCCTCACCCGCCGCTACGCCACGGAGATCAGCATCCTGATCGGCCCCGAGCGTGATATCCCCGCCCCCGACGTCAACACCAACGCGCAGACGATGGCCTGGATCATGGACACCTACTCGATGCACGTCGGCTACACCGTGCCGGCGATCGTGACCGGCAAGCCGATCGCGCTCGGTGGCTCGCAGGGCCGCAACGAGGCGACCGCGCGCGGCGCCGTCTACTGCATCGAGGAGGCGGCCCCGCACCTCGGCCTCGACCTGGCGAAGGCGACCGTCGTCGTGCAGGGCTACGGCAATGCCGGCTCGATCGCCGCGCGCCTGATGGCCGAGGTCGGCTCGAAGATCATCGCCGTCTCCGACTCGACCGGCGGGATCGTCGACCCGAACGGCCTCGATCCGCTCAAAGTGCTCGCCTGGAAGCAGGAGCATGGCACCGTCCAGGGCTACCCCGGCGCGCGCGACATCACCAATGTCGAGCTGCTCGAGACGCCGTGCGACATCCTCATCCCGGCCGCCCTCGAGAACCAGATCACGGCCCGCAACGCCGGCCGCATCGAGGCGAGGATCGTGGCCGAGGCGGCCAACGGTCCGACGACCCCGGAGGCGGACGCCGAGCTCTACCGCCGCGGCGTCTTCGTCATCCCCGACATCCTGTGCAACGCCGGCGGCGTCACCGTCAGCTACTTCGAGTGGGTCCAGGATCTCAACCGCGATTTCTGGAACGAGGCGGTCGTCAACGCCAAGCTGCGCGAGATCATGGTCAAGGCGTTCAGGGACACCCTGGCCACCAGCCTGCGCGAGGAGGTCGACATGCGCCTGGCCGCCTACATGCTGGCGGTCGAGCGCGTCGCCTCGGCGACCTCCACCCGCGGCCTCTACCCGTAGGCTGCCCTCGATCCTTGCCCGCCGCTTTCCGGGGCGCCTCCTCGCCCGCAGCGGCGCGTCCCGCCGGTGCTACGATGCGGCGGCCATGCTCGACCACGAAGAGAAGTTCCTGTTCAAGGAGGAGATCCTCCAGCTCTCCACCGCGCTGAACGAGTCGGGCGTGCTCGACAACGTCGAGGACGTACTGGCCGAGATGACCGGCTCGCCCCGCTTCGACAGCGAGGTCTTCACCCTCGAGCGTTCGCTCCAGGTGATGCTGGGGCGGCGCCCCGGCACGACGCTCGTCGGCCTGCTCACCGTGACGCCCGAGATCTTCGACGAGGTCGCCGAGGTCCGTGTCGCCCCGGAGGTGCTCGAGCGCCTGACCGCCTGGCGCGCGCGCTTCGGCCTGGCGATCGACAACGCCCTCAACTTCCTCAACAACCCGGACGGCATCCAGGGCCACAACTTCGCCACGCAGGTGACCCACATCGACGAGCGGCCGGTGCTCCAGGGGCGGCTCACCCTGGTCCGCTACAACAACGAACCGCAGTTCTTCGTCGCCGATGCGGCGGTCTTCCTGGGGCTGGTCGGCGACATCCTCGACGGGCTCGGGCCGTACCTCGAGCCCGACGCGGTCGAGTCGGAAACGATCACCCGCCTGCGCGACGCCCTGGCGGTCATCGAGCGCAAGACGACCCCGCGCGAGCGGGCGTAGGGGATCGGCCTCCGTCCGCGACGCCGCGGGCGCGGTGCCGGCAACGACGATGCGCCAGCTCTACCTCGCCGCCACCGGCATGAACCGCGGCAAGACGACGGTCGCGCTCGGTCTTTTCGCCGCGATCGTGGCGCGCGGCCACCGGACCGGCTTCATCAAGCCGGTCGGCCAGCGCTACGCGGTCGTCGACGGGACGCCGGCCGACGAGGACGCCATCCTGATGAAGGCGACCTTCGATCTGCCCGACCAGCTCGACGAGATGAGCCCGGTGCACATCCCGCGCGGCTTCACCAGGGCCTACATCGAGGGACGGGTGACGGCCGACCTGCCGGGCCGGATCCGCGAGGCGCACGCGCAGGTCGCCGCCGGCCGCGAGGTGCTCGTCGTCGAAGGGACCGGCCATGCCGGCGTCGGCGCCGTCGTCGGCCTCTCCAACGCGACGGTGGCGCGGATGCTCGGCGCGCGGGCGCTGGTCGTCAGCGAGGGCGGCGTCGGCCGGCCGATCGACGAGATCGTCCTCAACGCGGCGCTCTTCGAGAAAGAGGGCGTGGAGGTCGTCGGCGCCGTGGTCAACAAGGTCGATCTCGACGCGCAGCCCGACCTGCCGGCGATCATCGGGCGGGGGCTGGCGCACCACGGTGTCCGCCTCCTCGGGGTCCTGCCCTACCGACCGCTCCTCTCCAACCCGACCCTGGCGATGCTGGCCGAGCAGCTGGAGGGTGAGGTGCTCGTGCGCGGGCCGACGCTCGAGGTCGTCATCGAGCATGTCCTGATCGGGGCCATGCAGCCGCACCACCTGCTCGAGCGGGTCCGGCGTGGGACGCTGGTGATCGCCCCCGGGGACCGCGAGGATGCGATCATGGCCTCGGTCACCAGGCGGCTGGTCGGGCCGCCGCGCGGCTCGGCGCCCGGCAGCGCGGCGGCGCCCCCGTCTCCCCCCAACGACTCGATCGTCGGGCTCGTGCTGACCGGCGGCTACCGGCCCGGCCCGCGCGTCCTCGAGGCGATCCGCCACGCCGACCTCTTCGCCCTGCTCGTCCGCGCTGACACCTACCAGGCCGCCTCGGCGGTCCACGACCTCCTGGTCAAGACGCACCCCGCCGACACCGAGAAGATCGAGCTGATCAAGGCGCTCGTGGCCGAGCATCTCGACGTCGACCGGCTGCTCGACCTCTTCGCCACCGCCTGACGACCGGCGGCGCGATCCGTCCGCGCCACGCCGGCGTATCCTCCGGCGACGCAACGACTGCCGAACGACGAGGAGGGATCCGATGTCCAGCTCACCCACCGTTCGCGGCCGCCGGAGGGCGCCGCTCCGCGCCGCCGCCTTCCTGGCCGGAGCCCTGCTGCTCGCCGCCGCCGGGCCGGCGCTCGCCAAGGAGGTGAACATCGCGATCACCGGCTTCTCCTTCCCGGCGACGATGACGGTCACCGCCGAGACGCCGATCGTCTGGGTCAACCAGACCGGCGCGCCGCACACCGCCACCGCCGACGACGGCAGCTTCGACACCGGGCGGATCGACGCGGGCGCCACGAGCGGGGCGATCGTCATCGACACGCCCGGCAGCTACGCCTACTACTGCCAGTACCACGGCGGGCCGGGTGGCACGGGCATGAGCGGCGTCCTCGTCGTCGAGGCGGCCGGCACCGCCACGCCGACCCCGGCCGGCGGCGGACCGACCCCGCCCCCGACCGACGTGCTCACGGTCGCCCCCGGCGAGGGCGGCTCGACCAGCCGCCTCCTGACCCTCGTCCTCGTGGCGCTGGGCGCCACGCTCCTCCTGCGTTCGCTGCCGAGCAGGCGTCGCCCCGCCGGCCGCTAGAGCCAGCGGCGAGGACCGGCTGGAGTCGACGGTGAGGCTCAGCGGCGTCTGATCGCCGGCCTGTGGGGACGGTGCGGGGCTGATCGACGCGATCTGCGACGCTAGCCGATCGGCTCGTTGTCGATCAGGCGGGTCGTGCCGATCCGCGCCGCCTGCGAGAGGAGCGCCGGACCGCCGATCCGCTCCAGCTCGGTCAGCGTCGCCGCGTCGGCGACGCTGACGTACTCGACCCGCACCAGCGGCTCGGCGGCGAGCACCTCGCCGATCCGCCGGCGCAGCGCCGCGGCGTCGCGCTCGCCGGCGAGGTAGGCGTCCCGCGCCGCGGCAAGCGCCCGGTGGAGAGCCAGCGCCGCGGTGCGCTCGGCGGGGGAGAGGTAGCGGTTGCGGGAAGAGACGGCGAGCCCGTCCGGCTCGCGCACCGTGGGACAGACCACGATCTCGACCGGCAGCGCCAGGTCGGCGACGAGCCGGCGGACCACCAGGCACTGCTGCGCGTCCTTCTGGCCGAAGTACGCCCGCTCGGGCCGGACCAGCTCGAAGAGGATCGCCACGACCGTGGCGACGCCGCGGAAGTGGCCCGGGCGCGCGGCGCCCTCGAGCGGCTCGGCGATCGGCCCGACGTCGATGCTCGTGGCGAAGCCGGGACCGTAGATCTCCTCGACCGGCGGAACGAAGACCAGGTCGGCGCCGGCCGCCCCGAGGAGGGCGAGGTCAGCGGCCTCGTCGCGCGGGTAGCGAGCGAGGTCCTCGGCCGGGCCGAACTGGGTCGGGTTGACGAAGATCGTGGCGACCACCGAGCGGCACTCGGCGCGTGCCCGTTCGACGAGCGAGCGATGGCCGGCGTGGAGCGCGCCCATGGTGAGCACGGCGCCGACCGGGCCGGGCAGCCTGGCCCGGGCCGTTCGCAGCGCCGCCCCGGTCCGCACGACCTCCACGGCGAGCGCCCTAGAGGTCGCGGTCGAGCGGGATCCCCTCGGCCGGCGTCCGGTCGAGCTCGCTCCGCCCCAGCACCTCGGCGAGCAGCTCGTCCTCCATCCGCCAGCTCTCCGCCTCGGCCGGGAAGGCGCCCGAGGCGACGTCCGCCTGGTAGCGCTCCACCGCGGCGCGGATCTCGCCGCGCAGGTCGGCATAGACGCGGGCGTGGCGCGGCGTCCGGTCCGCGGTGAGGCCGAGCAGGTCGGTGACCACCTGCACCTGGCCGCTGCAGCCGGCGCCGGCGCCGATCCCGATCGTCGGGATCGTCAGGCGCTCGGTGATGGCGGCGGCGAGTTGTGCCGGGACCAGTTCGAGGACGACGGCGAAGGCGCCCGCCTGTTGCACGGCGAGCGCGTCGTTGAGGAGGGCGCGGGCCGACTGGCGGGTGCGGCCCTGGACGCGGTAGCCGCCCAGCTGGTGGACCGCCTGCGGCGTCAGGCCGATGTGGCCCATCGCCGGGATCCCGATGCGGGTCAGCGCCTCGATGGTGCGGGCGGTCCGCTCGCCGCCCTCCACCTTGACCGCGCCGGCGCCGGCGTCGGAGAGGAAGCGGCCGGCGTTCGCCAGCGACGCCTCGACCGAGACGCCGTAGGAGAGGAACGGCATGTCCGCCACGACGAGGGCGCGCCGCGTCCCCCGCGCCACGGCGCGCGTGTGATGGAGCATCTCCTCCATCGAGACGCGCACGGTGGTGTCGTACCCGAGCACGACCATCCCGAGCGAATCGCCGACGAGCAGGATCGGGATCCCCGCCTCGTCGAGGACCCGCGCTGTCGGGTAGTCGTAGCAGGTGAGCATCGCGATCCGCTCGCCCGCGGCCCGCATCCGGGCGATCTCGGCGACCGTGACCCGCTTCGTCGTTGGCGCCGGCCGTCCGGCCGCGTCGGGCGTGTTCATCGGGTCACCTCCGCGGGTCGAGGCGCCGCATCGCGTGCCTCCATCAGGGCCGCCACGCGGTCGAGGAGCCGGTCGGCGACCTCGCGCTTGGAGAGAAGCGGCCACGGCTCGACGCTCCCGTCGGCGGCGAGCACGGTGACCCGGTTCGTCTCGCTGCCGAAGCCCGAGCCGGGCTCGCTGACGTCGTTGGCGACGAGCAGGTCGACGCGCTTGCGCGCCAGCTTGGCCGCCGCCCGGTCGAGGTCGCCGGTCTCGGCGGCGAAGCCGACAAGGACCGGTCGGGGATGCAGCGGCTCGCGCGTGGGCGCCCCCTCGGCGTCGAGGCCGTGAGCGATCCGGGACGCCTCGGCCAGGATATCCGTCGTCGGCTCGAGCTCGAGGGTCAGCCCCTCGGTGCGCTGGAGCTTGCGCTCGGCCGGCCAGCGCGGCCGGAAGTCGGCGACCGCGGCGGCCATCACCAGCGCATCGCAGACGGGCAGCGCCTCGAGCACGGCGGCGCGCATCGCTGCGGACGTCGCGGCCCGCACCACGGTCGCCGCCTCGGGCAGCGGAACGGACACGCTACCGGCGATCAGCGTCACCTCCGCGCCGCGGGCGAGCGCCGCCGCGGCGACGGCGACGCCCATCCGCCCGCTGGAGCGGTTGCCGATGAAGCGGACCGGGTCGATCGGCTCGGCCGTGCCGCCGGCGGTCACCGCGATCCGGCGACCGACCAGGTCGGGCTCGCGGGCGGAGGCGTCGGCCGGTGGCCGCAGGGCGGCTTCCGGCGCCCGCACCGGGCGGCCGGCGACCGCGATGACGACCGCCTCGATGATCCGCTCGGCGGAGGCGAGCCGTCCCACGCCGCTCTGGCCCGAGGCGAGCGGCCCGGACTCTGGTGCCACGACCGTGTAGCCGTAGCTCTGCAGGCGCGCGGCATTGGCGCGCGTGGCGGGGTGGTCCCACATCTCCCCGTCCATCGCCGGGGCGACGACGACCGGTGCCGCCGAGGCGAGGCAGGTCGCCGTGATCACGTCGTCGGCCAGGCCGGCCGCCATCGCCGCCAGCCAGCGCGCGGTCGCCGGCGCCACCACGATCACGTCGGCGGTGTCGGCGACGACGACGTGGCCGATCCGTCCGTCGGCGAGCAGCTCGAGCGGATCGGCCATGACCCGCCGCCGGGTCAGCGTCTCGAAGGTGAGCGGGCCGACGAACGCCTGGGCGGCCCGCGACATGAGGACCTGCAGCTCGGCGCCCTCGGCCGCCAGGCGACGCGCCAGCTCGACCGCCTTGTAGGCCGCGATCGAGCCGGTGACGCCGAGCGCCACGAGGCGCCCCTCCAGCCGGCCGCTCACGGTGCGTCCCTCATCCCGCGGCCGCCTCGCGGCGTCCGGCGGCGGCGCCCCATGTCGCCTCCTCGTGGAGGATGGCCAGCCCCTTGAGGGTCAGGTCAGGGTCGACCGCGTCGATCCCCGGCACGTCGCGCAGCCACCCGTGGTGGGCGAGGCCGCCGGTCGCCACGACGCGGACCTGCGAGACCGCCACCCCCTGCCCGGCGGCGAGCTCCTCCCGCACGCGGGTGAGGATCTCGCGGGTCAGCCCGATGTAGCCGTGGATCGCCCCCGAGCGCATGGCGCTCACCGTGTCGGTGCCGATGGCGCGCTCCGGGAGCCGCAGCTCGATGCGGGGCAGCTGGGCGGTCCGCGCTGCCAGCGCCTCGAGGCCGAGCTCGAGCCCCGGGGCGATCGCGCCGCCGACGTAGGCGCCGTCGGCCGCGACCGCGTCGAAGGTCGTCGCCGTGCCGAAATCGACGACGACGGCCGGGGTGCCGTGGAGCCGCTGGACGGCCAGCGCGTTGATGAGCCGGTCGGCGCCGACCTCGGCCGGGCGGTCCATCCGCACCGGGATCGGCACGGTCGCGGCGGAGGCGACCAGGAGGGAGAGGCCGTGCCGGGCGGCGACCGACTCGACCGCCTCGGTGACCGCCGGCACGACGCTGGCGAGGGCGATCGCGTCGACCTCGCCGAGGCTCCGCCCGTCGAGGGCGAGGAGGCCCGCGATCAGCACCTCGGTCTCGTCGGCGGTCGCGCTCGGGCGCGTGGCCGCGCGATGCGAGGCGAGGAGCGCGCCGTCGACGACGAGGCCGAGCGTCACGTCGGTGTTACCCGCGTCGATGACGAGGAGCATGGGGCCATCATACCCGCGGCCGGTCGGCACCCCGGAGACCGTGGCATTCCGCCGCCCCGGCGCGGGGGCGCGCCGACTTCCGATCAGATGCTCGTCCGGGGAACGCCATCGGCCCGATGCCGCCGAGCCCCGATCAGATGGCCGCCCGGGGAACGTAAGACGACCGAGCGCCGCCCCGGGCGGGCTGGCCAACGGCCACCACCCCTGATCTCACGCGTGGGCACGCCGGCCACCGGCCCCGCCAGGACCGTCGGTCGGCGCCAGGCCCGACGAGGTCCCGTCTAGCGTTCCCCGGGTGAACGATTGACAGGATCTCGACCGCCCCGCGACGCGATCTTCGGCCGCTGCCGAGCCCTCGCCAGCTGCCGCGGGAAGGTGACGCTTCGCCGGCAACGCCGACCACCGTATGGTCATCGGCCGTTCATCGGCCGTTCGTCGGCCTTCGTCGGCCGCCCTCGCCGCGGAGCCGCCCTCGCCGGCCTCCGGCCGCCGCGAGGACCGCGCCTCAGGGCCTCCCGCGACGGCGTCAGGCCCGATCGGGATCCGCACGCCCTGTCCAGCGGCACCGCGCATCGCCGACTCCGCCGCACCGGAACGCGTCCCTTTCTCTGTACTGACCCAGGCTGGTGAGGGCGGCGCGCCGGGACCCTGTTCCGCCGGTGCGCGGCCGGGTAACATGGCGCCGTCGCCAGCCCGTCGGACAGTCGCCTCGGGAGGGAGCGTGTCGCTCGGCCAGCCCGCCAAGTTCTTCGTCAACAGCGGCCTCGTCTCGAGCCGGACGGACGTCTACAACCTGCTCCGTCCCCTCCTCAAGCAGACGGTCTCGTACCGCTACTACCGCGGCGGCGTCCTCGTCGGTCACGGCACCGGCTGGGTCGAGCGGATCGTCAGCGACCATCCCGAGATCTCGACCTACTTCACCCCGCTCTCCATCTGCATCAACATCGACTCGTTCGAGCACCTCGAGTTCGAGACGCGTCCCGAACAGCTGCTCGTCTACACGCTCGTGCAGGCCGACGAGCGCGTCGTCGTCGAGTACGCGCCGGTCGGCGCCGTGGAGGGGGAGGCGGGCCCGGCGCGCCAGCAGCAGCTCGCCTTCGACACGGGCGACTACGTCCAGATGGAGCTGAGCGGGATGAGCTCGGGCGAGACAGCAGAGGAGGAGTAGCCCGGAGAAGCTTCGTTTCCGGCCGGCGCACCACGCAACCAGATCCGAGGAGAGGGAGGACGCCACGTGGAAGCCATCGCGGCCTATTTCCGGTTCGCCGAGCGGGGGACGAACCTCGCCACCGAGACCCGTGCCGGCCTCACCACCTTCATGGTGATGGCCTACATCATCTTCGTGAACCCGTCGATCCTGAACGCCGGTGCGGGGATCGACATGGCGGCCGCGTCGGCGGCGACCGCGCTCGTCGCCGGCATCATGACGATCGCCATGGGCGTCGTCGGCAACTACCCCTTCGCCCTGGCGGCCGGTCTCGGGCTGAACGGGATCGTCGCCTTCGGCCTCGTGGCGGGCAAGGGCCTCACCCCCGAGGGCGCCATGGGCGTCATCGTCTGGGAAGGCGCGGTCATCACGATCCTGGTGATCGTCGGCCTCCGCGAGGCGATCATGAACGCGGTGCCGCTTTCGCTCAAGCGCGCCATCGGCGTAGGGATCGGGCTCTTCATCCTCTTCATCGGCTTCCACAACGGAGGCCTCATCAGCGGCAACGCCGGCGACCCGCCCGTCCTGGCGACCTTCCCGACGCAACCCGGCCACTTCGTCTTCCTGGCCGGCCTGGCGCTCACCATCGTCCTCTACGTCATGAAGGTGCGGGGCGCCCTGATCGTCAGCATCCTGGCCACCACGGCGCTCGCCATCATCGTCGGGGTCGCGCAGGTCCCGAAGGAGTTCGTGGCCACGCCGAGTTTCGCCACGCTCCTGAAGTTCGACCTTGGCAACGTCTTCAGCCTGGGCGCGATCACCGCCGTCCTGACGATCTTCGCGATCATGTTGAGCGACTTCTTCGACACGATGGGCACCGTCACCGGCGTCGCCGCCGAGGCGGGCCTGACCGATGCCCAGGGTCGCGTGCCGGGGGTCGGCCGCGTTCTCGTCGTCGACGGCCTGGCGGCGGCGGCCGGCGGCCTGGCCGGGATCTCCTCGAACACGACCTACATCGAGAGCGCCGCGGGCGTGGCCGAGGGCGGCCGGACCGGTTTCACCTCGGTCGTCGTCGGCGTCCTCTTCCTGCTCGCCATCCTGCTGTCGCCGATCGCCGGGATCGTGCCCCCCCAGGCGACGGCCCCCGCCCTGGTGCTCGTGGGATACCTGATGTTCATGCTGATCAGGGACATCCCGGTCGCCGACGTCGAAGACGGCCTTCCGGCGCTGCTGACGATGATCCTGATGCCGCTCACCTTCGACATCACGGTCGGCATCGGCGCCGGCTTCATCTCCTGGGTGCTGATCAAGGTCGTCAGGCAGAAGGCGGGCGAGGTCCACTGGCTGATGTGGGCGGTCTCCATCGCCTTCGCCATCTACTTCGCCAAGGACTACATCGAGGCGCTGCTACCCAAGTAGCCGGCTGCCGTCGTCGATCGCCGCGAGAGCCCCGGCCGGACGGCCGGGGCTCTCGCCTACAATGGCCGGCGATGTTCGAACGCTCGGCGCTGCCCGAGGGGCCGCGCGTCATCACCGCGCCCCTGGCCGGCGCGCGCTCCGTCTCGGTCGCCGTCTACGTCCTGGCCGGCTCGCGTGCCGAAGGGGAGGGGGACGTCGGCGCCGCGCATTTCATGGAGCACCTCACCTTCAAGGGGACGGCGGCCTATCCCTCGAGCCGCGCCGTCAGCGAGGCGCTCGAGGGGATCGGCGGCACGTTCAACGCGGCGACCGACCGCGAGTCGACCGTCTACTGGGCCAAGGTGCCGCGCCGCGAGCTGCGGCGGGCGGTCGGCGTGCTCGCCGACCTGGTCGTCCGCCCGCTCCTGCGCGACGTGGACATCGCCGGCGAGCGGGGCATCATCGTGGAGGAGATCCGCTCCTACCGGGACGACCCGGTCGAGCTCGTCTTCACCCTCTTCGACCAGGCCGTCTTCGGGGACACGCCGCTCGGCCGCGAGATCGCCGGCGACGAGGCCTCCGTGGAGCGGCTCCCGGTGGCGGCGCTCCGGGACTTCTGGGCGCGCGCCTACCGCCCGGCCAACTGCGTCGTCGCCGCCGCCGGGGAGATCTCGCACGCCGAGACGCTCGACCTGGTCAGCTCGGCCTTCGGGCGCGGCAACGGCGTGCGGCCCGCTTTCGCGCCGGCGCCGCCGCTGCCTGCTCCCGAGCGGATCCGGGTGGTGGAGCGCGACACCGCCCAGGCGCAGCTCTGCGTCGGCGTGCCCGGTCTGCGGCGCGACGATCCGGACGCCTGGACGCTGGAGCTCCTCAGCGCGGTGCTGGGGGAGGGGATGAGCAGCCGGCTCTTCCTCCGCGTCCGCGAGGAGCTCGGCCTCGCCTACGACGTCCACTCGTTCCTGAGCGGCTACGCCGATTGCGGGTCGCTCGGCGTGGGGGCCGGCGTCGACCCCGACGACCTCGCCCCGGCGCTCGGGGCGATCCTGGCCGAGCTGGCGCGCCTGCGCGACGAGCCGGTCCCGGCGTCCGAACTGGCGAAGGCCAGGGCGTTCACCGCCGGCCGGCTCGAGTTGCGCCTCGACGAAACGCAGCACCTCGCCTCGTGGATCGGGAACCAGGAGGCCCTGCACGAGGAGGTGCTGACCCTCGACCAGGCGCTGGCGCACATCGAGGCGGTCAGCGCCGAAGGGATCCAGTCGCTCGCCGGCCGTCTCTTCGCCGACGACCGGCTCGCCCTGGCCGTGGTAGCCTCGCCCGGCAGCACCCGCGGCCTGGACGCGGTCCTGCGGTTGCCGTGAAGGAGCGCGCGGTGAGCGAGCCCGCCGCCCGTGGGGGCGAGGAGCGCCCGATTCCCGCCCGTCTCGCCGGGCTCCACCTGCGCGGGGGGCTGTTTGCGCTCGCCCGGACCGAGCTGGAGATGATGGCCGACCAGGCCGCTCTCGATCGCGAGGGGCTGGCCGACCTGGCCGAGGTCCGCTGGCGGACCGGCGACCTGCTCGGGGCCGGCGAGGCCGCCCGCGCCCATCTCGAGCGGGGCGGCGAGGAGCCGGTCGCCCTGGCGGTCGCCGCCGAGGCGGCGGCCGCGGTCGGACGCCTGGCCGACGCCCGGCGGCTCGCCGAACGGCTCCACGAGCGGGTCGGGGACGACCTCG
>Ga0154433_1013_pt3 | contig 14185 bp, 10 predicted proteins | sample RifGroC2_FD_115937 | JGI IMG/M metagenome (GOLD analysis project Ga0154433, IMG submission 115937) | Chloroflexi bacterium GWC2_73_18 | reverse complement strand
CCGCCCAGGCGCTTCCCGCGACGAGGCCGTCGAGGAGCGGTCGTCCGGCGTCGAGGGCCACCGCGATCGCTGCCGTCACGGCGTCGCCCGCGCCGACCGGATTGACGGCGCGGAGCGCGGGTGGCCGCACCTCGAAGTGGCTCCCGTCGGCGAGCCAGGCGCGGAGACCGCGGACGCCGCCGGTCACCACCAGGTTCGCCGGCTCGGGTGCCAGGCGGCGTCCCTCGGCGAACGACCGCTCCGCGTCGCCGTCGCCGCGCGCCTCGGCGAGCTCGGCGGCGTTCACCTTGGCGACCGCCGGGGCAAGGCGCAGCGCGGCGTCGAGGAGCGTCCCGGTGGCGTCGACGACCGATCCCGCACCCCGCCGCTCGCCCAGTACCGCCAGCTTCCCGAGGAGCGACGGCGAGATCCCTCGGGGCAGGCTCCCCGCCAGGACGAGCAGGCCGCCCCGCCGCAGACGCTGGCGGAGGAGCGCCAGGAGCGCCTCCAGCTCGGCCGGCGAGGGAGCGATCCCAGGCCCGTTGAAGACGGTCGCCCCACCCTCGCCGTCGAGGATGGTGACGTCGGTGCGCGACGCCGCGGCGGTGAGCACCACGTCGCAGCCGGCGCCCGCGTCGCCGCAGGCCGCCTCCACCTCGGTCGCCAGGCCGGCGTCGGCGAGCGCCACGAGGTGGCTCTCCCCGCCCATCAGGGCAGCGAAGCGCGCCACGTTGAGCGGCTTGCCGGCCGGCCGCAGAAGCGTCGCCTCGGCGCGAGCCACGGCGCCGGGCGACCAGCCGGGCGCCAGGACGATCGCCTCGCGGGCGGTGTTGAGCGACGGGACCACGATCACGGCGCGACGATGGTACGACGGGGCTCGGCCCCGGAATCGGACGGCCGGCCCTCGAGGGCCGGCCGTCCGGACATTGCGGCGCGCGCCCCTCAGCCGCCGAGCGGCTTGGTCGGGCAGGCGTTGAGGTCGGCCGGGTAGACCCACGACAGGGCATCCGGCGAGTCCACGTTCTCCTTGGTGATGGCGAAGAGCGGCGTCGGGTTGTCGTGCTTGACGCTCGTGGTGTCGATCTCCTTGCGGATCGCCTGGGCGACCAGCTTGACCGAGTAGTAGCCCTGGTTGAAGGGCGCCTGGGCGATCAGCGCGTCGTAGACGCCGCCCTTGAGGTCGGCGATCTGGCTGGGCGCCGAGTCGAAGGCGACCAGCTTGACGACGCCCTGCTTGCCCGCCGCCTTGAGCGCCGAGGCGGCGCCGAGCGCGGCCGACTCGTGGGTGGCGTAGACGCCGGCGAGGTCGGGGTTGGCCGTGAGGGCGGCCGAGACCCCGTCCGACGCCTTGGCGGTGTCGGTCCCGGGGTAGACGTAGGGCAGGACGTCGGCGCCCTGGGCGGCCATGGTGTCCTTGAAGCCGTCGGCGCGGCCGCCGATGTCCGGGAGGCCCGGCGAGAGGTGGAGGACCAGGTACTTCCCCTTGCCGCCGGTCAGCTTGATCATCGCCTCGGCGGCCGCCTTGCCGCCGCCGTAGTGGTCGGACTGCAGGTTCTGCAGCTCGACCGCCTTGCCGAGCGGCGCGTCGACGGTGACGACCGGCTTCCCCTTGCCCATCAGGTCGGTGATCTCGGCGATCAACGCATCCGGGTCGGTCGGCGCGATCACCCAGCCGTCCGGGTCGGTCGCCTTGGCTGCATCGATGAACGGCCGCTGCTCGTTGATGTCCCAGTTGCGCGGGCCGGTCCAGTTGAGGTCGACGTTGAACTCCTTGGCCGCCGCCTTGGCGCCGCACTCCATGCCGGTGTAGAAGGTGATCCCGATCTGCCCGGCGATGAAGGCGACGCTGACCGTCTCCTGGGCGGGCGCGGTCGGCGTCCCGCCGGCCGGCGTCGCGGCAGGCGTGGGCGTGGCGCCACCCTGGCAGGCCGTCACCAGCAGGACCGCCACGACGCTCAGCGCGCCGAGCCGGAACCTTCTCATCCTGTCTCGCATCCTGCGAACCTCCTCCTCATCTGCGATGCCGTTTGCCTTGGTTCCTCGCCCCCGGCGTCGTCGGTCTCCCAGCTCGTCCCTCCTAGCTCGATCGCTCGCGACGGCGCTGGTCGAAGTAGACGGCGAGGATCAGGATCACCCCGACCGCCACGAACTGGTAGAAGGGCTCCACCCGCATGATCACCAGCCCGTTGCCGAGCATGACCGGGATCAGCGTCCCGAGCAGCGAACCGCCGACCGAGGCGATCCCGCCGAAGAGGCTCGTCCCGCCGATCACCACCGCGGCGATCGCAGCCAGGTTGTCGCTCTGGTGGCCGACCACGTTGGTGCTCGCGTTGCGCGCCAGGTCGAAGACGGCGGCGACGCCGACGAGCGCGCCCATGAGCACGAAGAGCTTGACCAGGTGGGCGTCCACGTCGATGCCGGCGCGGATCGCGGCCTCGCGCGAGGAGCCGATCGCCAGCGTGCGCAGCCCGAAGCGCGTCCGGCGCAACACCCACCAGAAGAAGCCGGCGACGACGAGGGCGACGACCAGCGGGTAGGGGATGACGCCGAGGAACTTGGCGGCGCCGAAGCCCGACTGGAGCTGGTCCGGCACGAACGGCACGTTGGCCGCACTGGTCAGGATCAGCGCCACGCCGTAGGCGATCCCCGACGTGGCGAGGGTGACGATGAACGAGTTGAGCCGAAGACGCGTCACCAGCAGGCCGTTGAGCAGGCCGATGCCGGCGCCCGCCCCGATCGCCACGACGATCCCGGCGGTCACCGCCAGCGCCAGGTTCGGGTACTCGCCGCGCGCCACCTGCTCGGTCGTACCGCCGAGGGCGACGATCGTCTTGGCCGAGAGGACGGAGGCGAGGATCAGGCTGAAGCCGATCGAGAGGTCGAGCTGGGCGGCCCCGATCAGGAACGTCATGCCGATCGCCAGCAGCATGATCTGCGAGGCGTTGAGGCCGATGGTGAGCAGGTTGTCCGCCTTGACGAAGACGTTGTTGGGGCTCACGAGCCCGAAGAGGATCGCGATCGCCACGATGACGGCGCCGATCCAGAACGCGGTCGAGCCGCGCGCGAGGGCGAGCCAGCCCTCGCGGATCTCGGGCTCCGGCGCCCCGATCGTCTCCTCCGCCCCGGCCGCGGCAGCGATCTCGAGCGCCTCCTCGCGCGTCACGCGGCGACCTCCTCGCCGAGCATCAGCCCGATCACATCCGCCAGCTTGACGGCCCCCGCGTCGAGCTCGGTGATGACGCGGCCGTGGCGCATCACGGCGATCCGGTGCGCCACGCTCAGCATGCGCGGGATATCGTGCGAGATGACGAGGACCGCGAGGCCCCGGGCGGCCGCCGCCTTGACCGTCTCGTAGACGATCGCCGATTGCATGGGACCGAGGGCCGCCGTCGGCTCGTCCATCAGGACCGCCGTCGTCGCCCAGTTGATGGCGCGCGCCACGGCGAGCGCCTGCCGCTGCCCGCCGGACAGGTTGCGTACCGGGACGTTCAGGTTCCGGACGTTGATCCCGAGTCGGCCGAGGGCGGCGCGCGTCTCGACGTGCATGGCGCCCCGCTCCAGCACGCCGAACCAGCCCTGCCAGCCGCCGGCGATCGCCTCCCGGCCGAGGAAGAGGTTGTCGGCGACGGAGAGGTCGGGGGCGAGCGCCAGGTCCTGGTAGACCGTGTAGACGCCCAGTTCGTGGGCGTGGCGGGTCGACTGGACCCTCACCGGTTCGTCCCAGAAGCGGAGCTCGCCGTCGTCCGGGGCGAGCGCGCCGCAGATGATCTTGGTGAGGGTCGACTTGCCGGCCCCGTTGTCGCCGACCAGGGCGAGGATCTGGCCCGGGCGGAGGACCAGGTCGGCACCGCGCAACGCCTCGAGGTGCCCGAAGTGCTTGACGATGCCGGTCGCCCGGATGGCGACCTCGGACCCGGGGACGGCGGTCATGCAGCGATCACGCGCGCGCCCTCCTCCCCCTAGCGACAGGGACGGGAGCGATGGTACCGCCGGCCGTCAACGGGCCTCCTCCGACGCGTGCAGGCGGTGCCGGGAGCCTCGCGACCCCCGGGTGCGCCTGTAAGATGTTTGACATCTTATCGGTACTGTCAAGGCGCCCGGCACGGTCGATGTACACTGCGGCGCGTTCGCGGATGCGCCACCGGGCCCAAGGCGAGGAGTGGATGAGATGGCACTGCGCGTGCTCTACGCGGGCGATTCCGAGATCGAGGTCGTCAACGTCTACAAGGGCTTCGACAGCTACTCCTTCAGCCGCTACATGGACGACTCGACCTGGCTGCAGGAGGCGCTCGCCACCGCCGGCGACATCGAGTGCCGGCACCTGGGGATCATGGAGGTCCTGCCGTCCTTCCCCGGCTCCCTGGAGGAGATGCAGGCTTGGGACGTCATCATCCTGAGCGACGTCGGCACCAACAACCTGGCGCTCTACCCGTCGTTCCGGCCGCCCCACGCGGCGCCGATGGGACCCAACCGCCTCGACAACCTGAGACGGTACGTCGAGACCGGCGGCGGTCTCCTGATGTGCGGCGGCTACCTCTCCTTCTCCGGGATCAGCGGCCGCGCCGGCTACGCCGGCACGCCGGTCGAGGCGGTCCTGCCGGTCCTCTCCGAGCGCGGCTTTGACGACCGCGTGGAGATGGTCCAGGGCTACCGGATGGCGCTCACCGAGGCGGGTCGCGGGCACCCGATGACGCAGGGCCTGCGCTGGGACGCGGACTACCTGCTGCTCGGTTACAACCGGGTCCGGGAGCACGCCTCGGCCGCCGTCCTCGCCGAGTACGACGGCGACCCGCAGATCGCCGTCCGGGAGGTCGGTCGCGGGCGGTCGATGATCTTCGCCTCGGACGTGGCGCCGCACTGGGCCGGGACGTTCATCCACTGGCCCGACTACGCCGCGTTCTGGATCCGCGCCATCCGCTGGCTCGCCCGGCAGATCTAGGCGCGCCGGGTCGCGCGGCGTGGACGCGCTGCTGCTGGGAGTGGACATCGGCACCTCCAGCTCGAAGGGGGTGCTGACCGATCCGGCCGGGCGGATCGTCGCCCGCGCGGAGCGTCCCCACGGGCTCTCGCTGCCGCGACCCGGCTGGGCGGAGCACGACGCCGAGGCGGTCTGGTGGAGCGACTTCGTGGCGATCGCCCGGGAGCTGCTGGCGGCGGCGCTCGACCCGGTCGCCGCCGTCGCGGTGAGCGGGATCGGTCCCTGCCTGCTCCCCGTCGACGAGGAGGACCGGCCGCTCCGGCCGGCGATCCTCTACGGCATCGACACGCGCGCCACGGCCGAGATCGCGGAGCTGACCGGGCGCTACGGGGCGGAGCGGATCCTGGAGCGCGGCGGCTCGCCCCTGACGAGCCAGGCGGTCGGCCCCAAGCTCCTCTGGCTCCGCCGCCACGAGCCGCAGATCTGGGCGCGGACGCGGCGCTTCTTCATGGCCAGCTCCTTCATCGTCCGCCGCCTCACCGGCGAGTACGTCCTCGACCACCACTCGGCCAGCCAGTGCGACCCCCTCTACGCGATCGACGAGGAACGCTGGGTCGCCGACTGGGCGGCCGAGATCGCGCCGGGCCTGGAGCTGCCACGCCTCTGCTGGCCGGCCGAGGTGGCGGGCCGGGTGAGCGCGCCGGGCGCCGCCGCGACGGGGATCCCGGCCGGGACGCCGGTCGCCGCCGGCACGATCGACGCCTGGGCGGAGGCGGCGAGCGCGGGCGTCCGCGCCCCGGGCGACACGATGCTGATGTACGGCACGACGATGTTCATTGTCGAGGCGGTCGCCGCCCTTCGCCCGCACCCCGCCATGTGGGGGACCGCCGGCATCTTCCCCGGCTCGCGCACCCTGGCGGCGGGGATGGCCACCTCGGGGGCGTTGACCGGCTGGTTTCGCTCGATCGCCGGCGAGCCGCCGTACGAGACGCTCCTGGCCGAAGCCGAGCGGGTGCCGGCCGGCGCCGACGGGCTGGTCGTCCTGCCCTCGATCGCCGGCGAGCCGCCGTACGAGACGCTCCTGGCCGAAGCCGAGCGGGTGCCGGCCGGCGCCGACGGGCTGGTCGTCCTGCCCTACTTCGCCGGCGAGCGGACGCCCCTCTTCGACCCCGAGGCGCGCGGCCTGGTCCTGGGCCTCACGCTCAGCCACGGCCGCGGCCACCTCTACCGCGCGCTCCTGGAGGCGACCGCCTTCGGGGTCCGGCACATCCTCGAGACGATGGCCGGCGGCGGCGCCGCGCCGAGCCGGCTGATCGCCGTCGGCGGCGGGACGCGGGGCGGCCTGTGGACACGGATCGTCTCCGACGTGACCGGGCGGCCCCAGGAGCTGCCCCGCGAAACGATCGGTGCCAGCCACGGCGACGCGCTCCTCGCCGCCATCGCCGCGGGACTCGCCTTCCCGGAGACGCCGTGGAACGAGCGCCAGGCGATCGTCTCGCCCGACCCCGCGCTGGCCGGGCGCTACGACGCGCTCTACGACATCTACCGCTCGCTCTACCCGGCGACGCGCGCCCAGACCCACGCCCTGGCGCGCCTCCAGGCCGAGGGCGCCACGGAACGCGCGAACTAGCCGGCCGGGATCCGCGCACGCGTGACCCTCCTCGGGCTCGACGTCGGCACCGCCGCCTGCAAGGGGCTCCTTCTCGACCCGGGCGAGGGGATCACCGGCACGGCGCGGCGCGACTACCCGCTCTCCTTCCCCGCCCCCGGGCGGGTGGAGCTCGACCCGGGCCTCGTCTGGGACGCCGTCCGCGACGTCGTCGGCGAGCTGGCGGCCCGCGCGGGCGCGGCGGGCCGGCCGGTGCGGGCACTCACCTTCTCGGTCTCCTGCGACGAGGCGGTGGCCGTCGACGCGGAAGGTCGGGCCCTCGGCCCCTGCATCATGGCGCTCGACACGCGCTCGTCGGCCGAAGCGGAGCGGTTCGAGCGGACGGTCGGTCGCCGCCGGATCTACGAGCTGACCGGCCTGCCGGTCCACGCCATGTTCCCGCTGGTGCGCCTTCTCTGGCTGCGCGAGCACGAACCGGCGCTCTTCCGGCGCACGGCGCGCTTCCTTGCCTGGCACGAGTACCTGGCGCTTCGCCTCGGGCTCGAGCCGGTCGGCGATCCGAGCGTGGCGGCGCGGACGCTGGCATACGACATCCGCGCCCGCGCCTGGTCGGACGAGCTGCTGGCGGCCGCCGGGCTCCGGGCCTCGCTCTTCGCCCGGGTCCAACCGTCCGGCACCGCGATCGGCGAGCTACCCGCCGCGGCCGCCGGGACGCTCGGCCTGGGGGCGGGCGTGAGGCTGGTGACCGGCGGGATGGACCAGTCGATGGCGGCGCTCGGCTCGGGCGCCATCGAGCCAGGCGCCGCGATGGTGGGGACCGGGACCTGGCAGGCGGTCACCGTGGTAGCGGAGGCGCCGATCCTGACCGAGGCGATGCTCGCCTCCGGTTTCGCCTTCGGCCCCCACATCGCCCCCGATCGCTATGCCGCCATGGCGACCAACGCGAGCGGAGGATCGCTGCTGCGATGGGCTCGCGACGTCTTCGCCCCGGGGGAGCCGTACGAGCGCCTCCTGCCCGACCGTTTCGAACGGCCGACGGACCTGCTCGTGCTCCCTCACTTCGAGGGCTCGGTCAGCCCCTGGATGGACCCCGCCTCACGCGGGGCGATCGTCGGGCTCGACCTGGCGACCGGGCGGCAGGAGCTGCTCCAGGCGATCATCGAGGGCGTCACCTTCGAGCTGCGCGAGAACCTGGAGCGGATGGAGGCGGGCGGCCTGGCGATCCGGGACCTGCGCGCCACCGGCGGCGGCGCCCGCTCGACGGCCTGGCTCCAGCTCAAGGCCGACGCGACCGGCCGGCCGGTCTCGACCGTCAACATCGGTGAGCCCGGCGCTTTCGCCGCCGCCTGCCTGGCCGGGGTCGGGGCCGGCGTCTTCGCCTCGGTCGCCGAGCCGATCGCGCGGTTCGTCCGCACGACCGCCACCTACGAGCCGCGGCCGCCGATGGCCGCCGCCTACGGCGAGCGCTTCGCCCGCTACCGGCGGCTCTACCCGGCCCTCAGCGGCCTCGATCGGCCGACCAGGCGAGGACGCGCCGGAGCCGCCCCTCCAGGCCCGACTCCGGGCCGATGACGCCGTCGAGGACGGCGGTCCCGATGGTGAAGCCCCAGACCTCGAGCCGGCGCATCGCCGCGACGCGCGCCTCCGAGTCGATCGAGCCGGCGCAGACGACCGGGATGGCGACCGCCGCCTGGACCGCCGCCACGAGCGCCTCGACGTCGCCGTCGTGGCGGTAGGCGAGCAGGTTGATGCCGTCGACGCCGGCCGCCTCGACCCGCCGCGCGTCGGCGGCGATCTCCTCGAGCGTCCCGCGCAGCAGGCAGGGGTGGCCGATCACCCGGCCGACGTAGGGGAAGAAGCGGATCCCGCTCCCGGCGATCACGACCTGGACCGGCTCGACGCTCGTCCCCCCGATCAGGAAGTCGGGACGCAGGCGGAGCGCCGTGCGGGCCGAGTCGAGGATCCGCTCGGGCGTCTCGGAGACGACCTCGAGGTAGGTCGTGAAACCGGCGGCGCGGAGGTCGTCGAAGAGCGCCGCCAGCTCGGCGGGGGGGAGGCCGATGTCCTTGCAGCCGACATGCAGGACGCCGGCGGCGGCGATCGCCGGGACCAGCGCGCGCGCCTCGGCGACCGTCTCGTCGTGGCGGGTCAGCATGAAGATGAAGCGCGGCACGTGGCTCATCGTAGTCGGCCGAGGGCGGGGTCGTCCCCGGCTGTCGCCCGACGCCAGTCCGGGTCAGGCTCGACGTTCTGCGCAGCGGAACAAACGCCGACCCATCGGCCCGGCTCGACCGTCCGCACGGCGGCCGGGGGCCCGGATCGGCCGATCGGGGACCGGGCGGCGGGCGGACGACGGGCCATTCGACGGCCGGAGCGCCGCGTCCGCCCGGGCTGGACCCTCAGGTACGCCAGACCGGGCTCCAAGGCGGACGCTCGACGACCGGCCCGACCGCGGCCGGCGAGGTTTGTTCTGGGCAGAAGACCGCGCGCCGGCCGGGCGCGCGGTCAGGTCGGTAGCCTCGCCGTGGTGGGCGTTCGGCGCGAGCGACGCGCCGCCGGCCGGTGCTTGACGGGCTGTATAAGATGTCAAACATCTTACAACCGCCCGGAGCCCGGCCCGCATGACCGACCTCGCCGCCAGCCCGCCACGCTCCCGGCAGTCGCTCTTCGCCGAGGTGCGCGAGCGGATCGTGGCGGCGCTCGAGGAGCGGCGCTACCGCCCGGGCGACCGGCTCCCCTCCGAGCCCGAGCTGGCGGTCGCCTTCGGAGTCAGCCGGCCGACGATCCGCGAGGTGCTGCGCAGCCTGGAGACCGACGGCCTCGTCCGGCGCGTCCATGGCGTCGGCACCTTCGTGACGGAGCGGCGCCCGGTGGTGAGCAGCCGCTTCGATCTCGACCTCGGCGTCACCGAGGCGGTCGAGGCGGCGAGCCGGACGCTCGGGGTGGAGATCCTGCGCATCGCCGAGGAGCGCGCCCCCGGCCCGATCGCCGAGCGGCTGGCGATCCCGCTCGGCTCACCGCTGCTCTGGGTGGAGCGCGTCATCCGGGCCAACGACGCGGCGGTCGCCTACGCGGTCGATGCGATCCCCGAGGCCGTCGCCGCACTCGCCGGCGGGACCCGCTACGAGGGTGGCTCGGTCTACCGCTTCCTGGAGAGCGCGTGCCGCCTGCGACTCGCCGGCGGCGTCGCCGAGGTGAGCGCGGTCAACGCCGACCGCCGTCTGGCTCGGCTTCTCGGTGTCACCCCCGGTTCGGCGCTGCTGCGCATGGACCAGGTCGAGCGCGACGCGGACGACCGGCCCGTCCTCTTCTCCTCCGAGCACTACGTGCCGACCCTCTTCACCCTGAGTGTCCGGCGCGTGCGCCACGGCCGCGACGAGGCGTCGTCCGGGGAGGCGCGCGGGTGACGGTCACGGCCGGGATCGTCGAGCGGTTCGTCCGCCCCGGACTGGCCGCCGCCGAGCCCTATGACGCGCGGCACCACGACTACGCCTGGAGTCACCCCGAGCTCGCCCGCCTGATGTCGAACGAGTACCCCCTGCCGCCCTCGACGGCGGTCCTCGAGGCGGCGCGGGCGGCGCTCGAGCGGGTCAACCTCTACCCCTACTCCGGCGAGGACCTGCGGCGCGCCCTGGCCGAGCACAACGGCGTGCCGGTCGAGTCGATCATCCTGGGCAACGGCTCGACCGAGATCCTCGATGTCGCCACGCGCACCTTCATCGGGCCGGGCGACGAGGCGGTCATCCACTTCCCCACCTACGCCTTCTTCGAGACCCAGACGCGCCTCGGCGGCGGCGAGCCGGTGGCCGTGCCGATGAAGCCGGACTGGAGCTTCGACATCGACGCCATCCGCGACGCCGTCACGGAGCGGACCAAGGCGATCTTCCTGTGCAGCCCCAACAACCCGACCGGCCGGAGCTGGACGGTGGCCGAGCTGGAGGCGATCCTCGAGGTGGGCGTGCCGGTCGTCGTCGACCAGGCCTACCTCGAGTGCGGCTACTCGACCTCCTTCGCCCCGCTGGTAGCCGACCACCCCAACCTGGTGGTGGCGCGCACGATGTCCAAGGCCTTCGGCCTGGCCTCGCTCCGCGTCGGCTACGGGATCGCCCATCCCGCCCTGGTCGATGTCTTCCTGCGCGTCCGCATCCCCTTCAGCCTCAGCCTGGTCGCACTCTGGGCGGCGATCGCCGCGCTGCGCGACCCGGCCGACCTGGAAGCGCGGCGTCGCTTCATCAGCGCCGAGCGCGAGCGGGTCATCGAGGGGCTGCGGCAGATGCCATCGGTGACGCCCCACCCGTCCGACGGGAACTTCATCCTGATCGACATCGGCCGCAGCGGACGCACGAGCGTCGAGATCGTCGAGGCGATGAAGGCCGAGGGGATCCTCCTGCGGGCGATGACGGCGCACCGACTGCGCGGCACGCACGTGCGCGTCTCGATCGGGACGCCCGAGCAGAGCGATCGCTTCCTGGCCGCCTTCCGGCGCCTGCTCGAGGGCTCGGGGCCGGACACCGGCGGGGAGGCCGTGGCCGCCCGCTACATCATCGCCTTCGACGTCGGCACCAGCGGGGTCAAGGCGGTCCTGGCCGACCTCGACGGTTGCGCCGGGGCCGCCGAGTACCGTCCCCACGAGTTGCGCACGCTCCCCGGCGGCTGGGTCGAGCAGGACCTCGACGGGATGCTCGCCGCGCTCGCCGCCGCCACCCGGGCACTCTTGCATGGAGCGGGCGTCGCGCCTGAAGCGATCGAGGGGATCGGGGTCACCGCCCAGATGTTCAACGTGGTGCCCGTCGATGCCGCCGGAGCGCCGCTCTGCCCGATGCTCAGCTGGCTCGACCAGCGCGCCGCGGCACAGGCCCGGACGATCGCCGCGCGGATGGACGAGGCCGAGCAGTTCCGCCGGCTCGGTTCGGTCGTGACCGCCAAGGACATCCTGCCGCGGATCGTCTGGCTGCGCGAGGAGCGTCCCGACCTGTGGGCCCGCACGCGGTGGCTCCTCGACTGCAAGGAGGCGGTCGTCCTGCGCCTCAGCGGGGCGGCGGCGACCGACGACTGCGGCGCCTCGGCCTACCGGCTCTGGGACCCCCGGCGGCGCGCCTGGGACGAGGACGCCTGCCGCGCCCTCGGCGTGCCGCGGGAGATGCTCCCTGACTGCGGGCCGGCGACGCGCCTCGCCGGGCGTCTCACCGGCCCTGCCGCCAACGCACTCGGCCTGCCGTCGGGCGTCCCGGTGGCCGTCGGCAGCGGAGACGTGGCGGCCAGCCAGGTCGGGGCCGGCGCGATCGCGCCGGGCGACGCGCACCTCAGCCTGGGGACGGCGACCTACTTCGGCATCACCCTGGCGCGACCGGCGGCCGATCCCGGAGGGCGGCTCGGGGTCCTGGGGCACATGGATCCGGCGCGCTGGCTCCTGTGGCTGGAGGTCGCCACCGGCGGTGGCGCCCTCGCCTGGCTGTCCCGGACCCTGGCCGCGGGCGACGACGGCGGATCGCTCGACCACGCCGAGGTCGAGCGGCTCGTGGCCGCCGCCGGGGAGACGGACGAGCTCTTCTTCACGCCGTGGTTGAGCGGCGAGCGGGTCCCCGTCTTCGACGACCGGGTCCGCGGGGCCTTCGTGGGACTCGGTCTGCACCACGGCCGCGGCCACCTGCTGCGGGCACTGATGGAGGGGGTCGCGTACCAGATCCGCTGGGCGCTCGAGTACGGTCTCGCCTACGGCGAGCCGATCGGGGCGATCCGCGCCGTCGGCGGGGGGAGCATCGGCGAGACGTGGCTGCGCATCATCGCGGACGTCCTCGGCCGCCCGCTCCTGGTGATGCGCGACCCCCAGGACGCCGGAGCCCGCGGCGCGGCGGCCGCGCTGCTCGTCGCCCTCGGGGCCTGGCCGGACCTCTCGTCCGCGGCCCGCCTCGCCGTGGTGGAACGGGAGGTGGCGCCCGATCCCGCGGCGACGGCGCGGCACGGCCGGCGGTACGCCCGCTACCGGCGCCTCTACGAGGCGCTCGCCCCGCTCCACGAGCCGGCCCGCGCCGGGGGGTCCTGAGAGGCAGCCCGATGCGCGCCACCTCCTCCGGCCGCGACGAGCTGGTCGCCACCTACCTCGCCCGCCCGCGCGGCGACCCGGTCCGCGCCGCCGAAGCGTTCGCCACCGGGCAGAGCCTGGGCACCTGGCTGCCGGTCCCGGGGATCACCGCCGAGATGCGCGCCCGCCACGGGGCGCGGGTCGTCGAGCTGCGCCGCCTCGAGCCGGGCGAGCTCGTCTCGGGGGAACTGGTCGAGGCGCCCGGCGCCGGCGGAGATGATGCCCGGCTCGTGCGGGTCGCCTTCGCCACCGAGAACTTCGGGCCGCAGTTCCCCATGCTGCTGACGACGTTGCTGGGAGCCGAGCCGTCCACCTCCATCGGGGCGCGCCTCGTCGACGTGGAGCTGTCGTCAGCGTACGCGGCGGCCTTCCCCGGCCCCGGTCACGGGGCGGACGGCTGGCGCCGCCTCACCGGGGTGGCCGGCCGACCGCTCCTGCTCAACATGATCAAGCCCTGCACCGGCTATCCCCCGGAGGTCGGGGCCGGCTTCGTCGAGGCGGTGGCGCGCGGCGGCTGCGACCTGGTCAAGGACGACGAGATCCTGGCCGACGCGGCCTTCAACCGGGTCGCCGAGCGGGCGCGCGCCTACCGGCGGCGGCTCGAGCGGGTCGCCGAGGAGACCGGCCATCGCGCCCGCTACCTGGCGAACGTGACGACCCGGCCGGGGCGGCTCCTGGAGACCGCGGCGGCGGCGCTCGAGGGCGGCGCCGACGCGCTGATGGTGAGCGGCCTGGCGGTCGGGCTCGACGCCGTACAGACCCTCGCTGAGGCGCGCCTCGGCGTCCCGCTCTTCGTCCACAACGCCGGCGTGGCGACCTTCACCGCGGCGCCGGGGGCCGGCCTGGGACGGGCCGTCCTGCTCGGCCGCCTCCTCCGCCTGGCGGGGGCGGACGCCGTCCTGGTCAACACGTCCCACGGGGCGCGGCCACTCGCACGCGAGCTGGTCGAGGCGACGGTCGATCGGCTGCGGGGGCCGTGGCACGACTTCGCCCCGGTCATGCCGGTCGTCGGCAACGGCCTCACCGCCGAGCACGTGGCGCCGCTCGTCGGCGAGTTCGGGGTCGAGATGATCCTGGCCGTCGGCGGCGCGATCCAGGGCCACCCCGAGGGCGCCGTGGCCGGGGCGCGGGCCTTCCGTGCCGCGATCGACGCGGCGATGATGGATCGATGAGACCGCTGATCGGCACCAGCTGGAAGATGAACCTGACGCCGAGCGAGGCGGCCGGCTACCTGCGCACGCTCCGGCCGCTCGTCGCCGACCTGGCCGACCGCGACCTCTTCGTGTTGCCGCCGTTCACGGCGATCTGGGTGGCGCGCGCCGCGTTGACGGGAAGCAACGTCGCCTGGGGGGCCCAGGACGTCCACCCCGAGGACGCCGGCGCCCACACCGGCGACGTCTCGGCGCCGATGCTCGCCGACCTCGGCTGCACCTTCGTCGAGGTCGGCCACTCGGAGCGGCGCCGCGACCACGGCGAGACCGACGCGCTCGTGGCGGCCAAGGTCGCCGCCATCCTGCGCTGGGGGATGGCGCCGCTCGTCTGCCTCGGGGAGGAGCGGCCGCTCCCTCCGGACGTGACGCTGGCGGTCGTCGCGCGG
>Ga0154433_1096_pt1 | contig 14308 bp, 12 predicted proteins | sample RifGroC2_FD_115937 | JGI IMG/M metagenome (GOLD analysis project Ga0154433, IMG submission 115937) | Chloroflexi bacterium GWC2_73_18 | reverse complement strand
GCACGTCCCGGCTCTCGCACCGATCGCCAATCTACTCGCCGAGCTGATGGCGACGGCGGCGTGAGGAGTCGCATCATCACCGGGGAACTTCACTTAGCCGTCGCGGGAGGCGTCGACGCGCGGCCCGAATGGCGGCCGCCGGGGCCGCGCCGAGCCACTGGCGAGCCCGAATCCCGCACTCCCCCTGGAGGTATCTGTGATGCGACGCGTCCAGCGCGTCCTTGGCGTGCTCAGCGCGCTTCTTCTCGCGATCGGTCTGGTCGCACCCACGGTGGGGTTCGACGGACCGCAGATCAGCTACGTCACGATCGGCTCCGCCACCGTCGATCGGGGCGGCAATGTCCGGGTCGTCGGCACGGTCTGGTGCTCTCAGCCGATGGATGTCCAGTTCGGAGCCCAGGTGCAGCAGGTCGTGGGCCGAACCGTGACACTGCGCGGCGGGTTCGGTGGCTGGCAGGCCTGCAACGGAACGACCCCGTGGGAAGGCTGGGCCAGGGCCGACAGTGGCAAGTTCACCTCCGGCTGGGCGACCATCGACGCGTGGTTCGAGGGCGCCTTCTGGTGCGACGATCCGAACGATCCGAACACCTGCGGGCCGCACGCGAAAGGGGGAACGAGCGCGTACATGAAGCTCGTACGGGCGAGGTAGCCCAGGAGGACCCTCCAGCCGACCAGGAGTCGGCCCAAACGGGCCGGCTCCTGGTCACACGCGTCCAGGGTCGCGAGGCACGGCCGCCTATACTCCGGCCATGCGGCGCTGGTTCGTGGTCATCTGGCTGCTCGCCGGGTTCGCCGGCCAGGGCTACGTCTGGAGCGCCCGGCCGCGCCTCCCCGTCGCCATCGAGCGTCCCCTCGCCGGGCCCGACGTCACCGGCGGCATCCTGGCCCCCTGGTGGATCACGACGGCGGACTGACCGGCCCATCCACGGGGGGCCGGCGACGCCGCTGGACGGCCGCTCTGGCGGTCGTGGTCGCCCTTGCCCTGCTCGCCTCCGCCTTCCGCCTCCCGGTCGGAGGAGCAGCGCCCGCCCACGCCCCCGAAGCGGTGCGCGCGGCCGAGCCGGACCTGCGCATCACGGGCTTCGCACCCGACAGCTACGACCCGGCCGAGTCGGCCGACGTCGGGACGGCCGCCACCCTCGCCCAGCTCTACGAGGGCCTGACCGCGTTCGACCCGTCGCTCACCGTTCGCCCCGCGCTGGCGCGCGACTGGCAGGTCGACGCCGACGGGCGGCGGATCGTCTTCCGCCTGAGGGACGGCCTGACCTTCTCCGACGGGTCGCCGCTCGCCGCCGGCGACGTGGTACGCAGCTGGCTCCGCGTCATCCGGCCGGACCGGCCCTCGCCCCTGGCCAGCCTGCTCGCCGACGTCGAGGGCGCACTGGACTACCTGACCGGCCGCGAATCGGACCCGGAGACCGTCGGCATCCGCGCCCTCGACCGTGAGCGGGTCGAGGTCCGCTTCCGCACGCCCGCCTCGTACTTCCTGGCCGCGGCCGCCTCGCCGACCCTGGCGGTGGTGCCGCCGGGGATCGAGACCGGCGCGTCGATGCGGCCGGGGACCTTCGTCGGCTCCGGCGGCTACGTGCTGGCGGCGGCCGGCGACACCGCGCTGACGCTCGAGGCGAACGCCCGCTACTGGGCCGGCCCGCCGGCGCTCGGGCGGATCGAGATGATCACCGACCTGGCCGGCGAGAGCCCGGTCACCCGCTTCGAGGACGGCCTCCTCGACTACACCGGCATCGCCTCGTACGACGCCTCGTGGATCGGGTGGGACCGCGACCTGGGCGCCTCGCTGCGGGCAGTCCCCTCGCTCACGGTCGAGTACTACGGCTTCGACACGACCCGTCCGCCCTTCGACGACGCGCGTGTCCGCCGTGCCTTCGCCCTGGCGGTCGACTGGCGGCGGCTGGCGACGCTGGCGGGGAGCGACTACGAGGCGGCCAACAGCCTCGTGCCACCGGGCATCCCCGGCCGGAGCAACGCCGACTTCCTGCCGCCCCACGACCCCGACGAGGCGCAGCGCCTTCTCGCCGATGCCGGCTTCCCGGGCGGCGCCGGCTTCCCCGACGTGGCCCTCCAGACGGGCGGCAACGCCTTCGACGCCGCGGTTCGCGAGTCCTTTCGGGAGGAACTCGGGGTGACCCTCCGTGCCGAGGTGCTCGACGACTTCTTCGCCCGCCTTTACAGCGACGACCCACCGCTCTTGTGGCACCTCGGCTGGATCGCCGACTACCCGCATCCGCAGGACTTCCTCGGCCTCCTGCTCGGCGGCGGCCAGGTCACCAACTATGGTCGCTGGAGCGACCCGGACTACGACGCGGCGCTGACACGCGCCGCCGAGGCGACCGACCCGGCCGCCCAGCGGGCCGCCTACGACGACGCCGAGCGGATCGTCCGGGACCAGGTCCCGATCGTGCCGGTCGCCTACTCGGCCGGCTGGGCGCTCTCTCGTGAAGGGCTGCTCGGCGCCGACCCGGCCGGCATCGGCATCATCCGCTTCGCCGGCCTGGCGTGGGACCGGTGAGCCGCCACCGGATCGGCGCCACTGGGCCGCTGGCGCTGCTGGCGGTCGCCGGCCTCGTCGCCGGCCTCGCCGCGCCCGCGCCGGCGCGCGCCGACGGCCCGGTCGTCTTCGAGGCTGGGTCGGTGACGGCCGACTTCCCGAGAGAGGTGAGCTGGCGGTTCGAGTTCCGCACGAGCGAGCGGATCGTGCGGCTCGAGACGATCCGCTCATTCCCTGACTCCGATGTCACCCTCGTCACCGAGGTGGGGGCGCAGGCCCTCGGCGGCGATCGCCACGTCGTCGCCGACTCGAGCGACGACTTCGTCAACCCCAACACCCCGTATCGCCTGCGCCTGCGTGTCACCACCGAGACGGGCATCTTCGTCGGCCCCGAAGCGTCCACCGTGGTGACCGACGAGCGCTTTCGCTGGCGCGTCCGCGAGAGCGAGCGGATCCGGCTGCACTGGTATGAGGGCGACGACGCCTTCGCGGCGCGTGCCCTCAGGGTGGGCGAGAAGGGGATCGCCGACGCCGAGGAGTTCCTCGGGGTGAAGCTCGAGCGCAAGGTCGACCTCTTCATCTACGCCGACGAGCGATCCTTCCGCGGGGCGCTCGGCCCGGGCGTCCGCGAGAACGTGGGTGGGGAGGCGCACGCCGACATCGGCACGATGTTCGCTCTCATCGAGCCGTCGGAGATCGGCTCGTCATGGGTCGCCGAGGTCGTGCCGCACGAACTGACGCACCTCGTCTTCCACGTCGCGACGGATACCCCGCTGAGCGCCGCGCCCCACTGGCTCAACGAGGGGATCGCCGTCTACCTGACCAAGGGATACGCCCCCGACGACAGGAGTCGCGTCGACGACGCGATCAGCGGCGCGCGCCTGCTTCCGCTCGACGGGCTGGCCGGGCAGTTCCCCACCACCCGCGAGGGCTTCTTCCTGGGCTACGCGGAGGCCGTTTCGGCGGTCGACTACATGGCCCGCACCTACGGCGAGGCGAAGGTCGGAGCGCTGGTGCGGGCCTTCGGGGAGGGGCTGACGCCGGACGAGGCGTTCCGGGAGGCGCTGGGGGTCGACGCCGCGGCGTTCGCCGACGCCTGGCTCAAGGAGGTCGGCGCCGAGGAGCCCGCCCGCTACGGCCCCAGGACCCCGCCGCCCGGCCCACTCCCCTCCGACTGGCAGGGTGCGGCGCAGACGCCGGCACCCGGCGGCGAGACGCCGGCGCCCGGCAGCGAGACCCCTTTCCCTGGCGCGACGGCGGGCCCGACGCCTGGCGCAACGCCGGACGGGACGCCTGGCGACTACTTGGTGTTCGAGGACATGTCCGGCGCGATCATCGTGGTGGCCGTCGTCGTGCTGGTCGTCGTCCTCGCGCTGCTGCTCGCCGTCCAGCGGCGCCGCGCCGCCGGTTGACGGCGGGTCGCGACGATGAGCGCGCTGCTCGGGCGCCTGCGGGCGATCCCCAGCTGGCAGGTCACCCTCGGCCTCGCCCTCCTCGCCCTCGGCTTCCTGGTCGCGGCGCAGTTCCAGAGCGAGGGGCCGCGGATCCGCTACACGACCCAGGAGCGACCGCCGCTCGTCGAGACGGCACTCGACTTGACGCGGCGGCAGGACCAGCTGAAGGCCCGCATCATCGAGCTCAGCGACCGGATCCGCGAGCTGGAGAATTCGGCGGCGCAGGACGATGAGCTGGTGGCCTCGCTCGATCGCCAGCTCACCGAGGTACGCACGGCTGCCGGCCTGGTCGAGCTGGTCGGGCCCGGTGTCGTCCTGCAGATCGAGGACGCCTCGGGGCCGATCCCGCCCGACGCCGCGCCGGGCGACTACCGCGTCTCGGCGGCCGACCTGCGCGACCTCGTGAGCGAGCTCTGGCTGGCCGGCGCCGAGGCGATCGCCGTCAACGGTGAGCGGATCACGCCGACGACCGCCGCCATCGACATCGGTAGCTCGATCCTCGTCAACAGCGCCTACCTGGCGCCGCCCTACCAGGCGAGCGCGATCGGTCCCGACGACCTGTACGACCGCCTCACGGCGTCGCCGGGCTTCGTCAGGCTGGTGCAGGACCGCGTCGACCAGTTCGGCCTGCGGCTCAGCTTCGCCGTCCTCGAGGACGTGGTGGTGCCGGCCTACTCCGGCACCATCCGCCTGGTGGATCTCCGGGCTGCCGCCTCGAATGCGCCATGAGATCGCTCCGGTCGCAGTTCGCCGTCACCGCCGTGGCGACCATCCTGGGCTTCCTGCTCGTCCTGCAGTTCCGCGCGCAGGGGGCCGCGCCGGGGCTGGCGGCCCTCTCGGCCCAGGACCTGACCACCCTGATCGCCAACCTCAACACCCGCAACGAGCAGCTCGCCGCCGAGGTGGCCCGCCTCGACGTGCGTCTGCGGGACCTGCAGGCCGGGGGGACGCAGAGTCAGGTGTCGCTGGCGGCGATCCGCGAGGATCTCGACCGTGTCCGCCGCTGGGCCGGGCTGGTGCCGGGCGTCGGCCGGGGTGTCGTCGTCAGCGTCGCCGGCTCGGTCTCGGCCGACGCGGTCAACGACCTGCTCAACGAGCTGCGCGCCTCCGGCGCCGAGGCGATCGCCATCGAAGAGGTGCGGATCCTCGACGGCGACGTGGTCGCCAGCCTGCCCGGGGGCCTGGCCGTCCGCAACGCGGCGCTGGCCGATCGCTTCTCGATCAGCGCGGTCGGCGACCCGGCGGCGCTGACCGCGTCGCTCACCCGGGTCGGCGGGATCATCGGACGGATCCAGGTCGCCGAGCCGGAGGTCTCGATCACGGTCGTCGCCGCCGACCGGGTCGAGATGCCGGCGACGACCCGGCCGCTCCGGCCGGCCTACGGCAAGCCGCGCGTCTGACGCCTCTGCTACCCTTTCGCGCGCCATGCGAGACCTGACCGAGCGCGCGCTCGAGACCGCCGGAGCGCGCGGCGCGAGTTACGCCGACGCGCGCGTCGTCCGGCACGAGGGCCGCTCGGTCACCGTCAAGACCGGAACGGTCGCGGCCGTCACCATGGGCGAGGGCGAGGGGGTCGGGGTCCGCGTTCTCGTCGACGGCGCCTGGGGATTCACCGCCACGCGATCACTTACCCCGGCCGACGTCGATCGTGCCGCCGCCGACGCGGTCCGCATCGCCCGCGCCTCGGCCACGGCCATCCGGCACCCCGTTCGCCTCGACGACCGCCCGGCGGCGCACGGCAGCTACGCCACGCCGGTCGAGATCGACCCGTTCGCCGTGCCGCTGGAGGGGGCGATCCAGACGCTCCTCGCCGCCGACGAGACGATGCGGGCGGTCCCCGGCGTCGCCTTCACCGAGGCGCTCTACGACGCCCAGCGCGAGATGAAGGTCTTCGCCGCCAGCGACGGCAGCCACGTCGAGCAGACGATCACCCACGTCGGGGGCGGGCTCGAGGCGAACGCGGTCCGCGACGACGAGCTGCAGCGCCGCTCCCACCCCGACAGCGGCGGCGGCTACCTGGCCGCCGGCTACGAGCACTTCGAGGCGCTCGACCTGCCCGGCAACGCCGAGCGGATCGCCACCGAGGCGGTCGCGCTCCTGGCCGCCCCGCAGTGCCCGCCGGGGAGGCGGACGATCGTTCTCGACCCCTCGCAGCTCTACATGCAGATCCACGAGAGCTGCGGCCACCCGGCCGAGCTCGACCGCGTCTTCGGCACCGAGGCCTCCTACGCCGGCACGAGCTTCCTGACGCCCGACAAGCTGGGCAGCTTCCGCTACGGCTCGGAGCTGGTCGACATCGTCGCCGACGCCAGCGCCCCCGGGGGCCTCGGCACCTTCGGCTGGGACGATGAGGGGGTCGCGGCCCAGGCCGTCTCGCTCGTGCGGGAGGGGATCTTCGTCGGCTATCTCTCCAGCCGGGAGACGGCGCCCCGCCTCGGGCTGGCCAGCGGCGGGGCGATGCGGGCGGACGGCTGGAACCGGATCCCGCTCATCCGCATGACCAACATCAACCTGCTGCCCAGGCCGGGGATGAGCCTGGAGGAGATCATCGCCGACACCGACGACGGGCTCTACCTCCACACCAACCGGAGCTGGAGCATCGACGACCGCCGCCTCAACTTCCAGTTCGCCACGGAGATCGCCTGGGAGATCCGCGGCGGCGCGCTCGGGCAGATGTACCGGAACCCCACCTACACCGGCATCACCCACGAGTTCTGGCGCGCCTGTGACGCGGTCGCCGACGCGCGGAGCTACCGGATGCACGCGACGCCGAACTGCGGCAAGGGCGAGCCGGTCCAGACCGCCCACGTCGGCCACGGCGTCTCGGGGGCGCGCTTTCGCGACGTGCAGGTGGGAGTCGGCAAGTGGTAGCGGTCGGCTCGGAGCGCGAGGTGCTGGCGCTCGCCGAGCGGGTCCTCGGCTACGCCGCGGCGGAGGGCGCGGAGCAGGCCGAGGTCCTCTACATGGGCGAGGAGTCGGCGCTGACGCGCTTCGCCAACAGCGAGATCCACCAGAACGTCGCCGAGTCGAGCGCGACGCTCAACATGCGGATCGTCTTCGGCCGCCGGATCGGCGTCGCCCGGACGAACCGTCTCGACGAGGAGGGACTCCGCCGCGTCGTCGAGTCGGCCGCCCGGATCGCGCGCCTCCAGGCGGAGAACCCCGACTTCGTCTCGCTGCCCGAGCCGGAGCCGATCCGCCCGGTCGAAGGTGCCTTCGCCGCCTCGACCGCGACCGCCGACCCGGAGCGCCGCGCCGCCGGCGCGCGGGCGGTCATCGCCTCCGCCGACGCGGCCGACGTCCTCGCCTACGGCTCGTTCGCGACGGCGGTCGAGACGCTCGCCGTCGCGACCTCGCTGGGGATCCGCGCCCACCAGGTCTCGACGCGGGCCCAGCTGATCACGGTGGCGATGGGGGCCGACGGCGAGGCCGGCTACGGTGAGGCGCTCGCCGTCGACGTCGAGGCGATCGACCCTGGCGCCGTCGGCGCCGAGGCGGCGGGGCGGGCGGTCCGCTCGCGTGACGCGGCGCCGTTGTCACCAGGCGACTACGCCGTCGTCCTCGAGCCCTACGCCGTCGCCGACATGGTCGATCATCTCGGTTGGCTCGGCTTCTCCGCCCTCGCCGTCCAGGAGGGCCGCAGCTTCATGGAGCCTGGCCGGCGGCTCGGCAGCGGGCTCGTCTCGGTCTGCGACGACGGCGCCGACCCGGCCGGTACGCCGCTCGCCTTCGACTTCGAGGGGGTGCCCAAGCGACGCGTGGACTTCATCGAAGGCGGAGTCGCAAGGGAGGTCGTCTACGACTCGCTGACCGCCGGGAAGGAGGGGAAGCGCTCCACCGGCCACGCCCTGCCGGCGCCCAACCCGTGGGGACCGTTCCCGCTCAACGGCTTCATGGGCGCGGGCACGGCCTCGCGCGAGGAGCTGATCGGCGGCCTGGAGCGCGGCCTTCTGGTGACCCGTTTCCACTACACCAACCCCGTCCACCCCAAGCGCGCGATCGTGACCGGCATGACCCGCGACGGGACGTTCCTGGTGGAGCGCGGCGAGATCGTGGGGCCGGTGCGCAACCTGCGCTTCACCCAGAGCTACCTCGACGCGCTCGCGGCGGTCGAGGCGGTGGGCCGCGAGCGCCGGCTCCTGCGCGGCTCCTTCGGCTCGGTCGTCGTCCCCGCCGTCCGCATCGGCGCCTTCGCCTTCACCGGCGCCACGGAACACTGAGCGGCCCGCCCGCGATGGCCGACCGGCCGGTCCTCGAGCTCTGGCTCGGGGACGTGCTGCAGCTTCGGCGGTCTCACCCCTGCGGCGCGAACACCTGGCAGGTCGTGCGCCTGGGGGCCGACATCGGCCTCGTCTGCCGGGGCTGTGGCCGGCGCGTCCTGATCGAGCGGCGGCGGCTGGAGTCGCGTTTCGTCCGCTTCGAGCGACGGGGCGACCAGGCGCTCTCCGCGGCCCTCGTCCCGGTGCCGCGCGACTCGGAGCGGTCACCGTGACCGACGTCCCGGGCGGGCGGACGGACGGCGTGCCGGCCACGTCCGGCGAGCCGGGGCGATACCCGATCGAGCAGGCCCGCGCCCTCGGCGTCCTGCGCAACCGCCACTTCCTGGCGCTCTGGCTCAGCCAGGTGGCGACGCAGGTCGGGGGCAACATGGTCCTCTACGGCCTGACGATCGCGATCGCCGGGTTGTCAAGCAGCTACTCCGCGGTCAGCCTCCTCTTCCTCACCTTCCTGCTGCCGGCGGTCGTCTTCTCGCCGGTCGCCGGCGTCTACGTCGACCGGCTCGACCGGCGGCTCATCCTGGTCGTCACCAACGCCCTGCGGGCGGTCGCCTTCGTGGCGATGCTCCTGGCCGGCGACAACCTGCCGGTCATCTACCTGCTCAGCCTCTTCGTGGCGACCTCGACCACCTTCTTCGTGCCGGCCGAGTCGGCGATGATCCCGCGGGTCGTCCACCGCGACCAGTTGATCACCGCCAACGGGCTCTTCCTCTTCACCCTCAATGCCTCGTTCGGGATCGGCTTCACGATGGCCGGGCCGCTCCTCCTGATCCTGGCCGGGTACCACGCGCTCCTCCTTGTCGTCGCCGTCCTCTACGGCGCCGCCGCCCTCTTCTGCTTCACGCTGCCGTCGGGCGAGGGGGCCGCCATCCAGCTGTCGGCAGGCGAAGCGGTCGCCGAGGCGGAGGTGGCGGTCGCCTCGACCTTCGGGCAGCTCCGCGAGGGGATCGCCTACATCCGCACCGAGCCGCGCATCTCCTGGTCGCTCACCTACCTCGCCGTCTCGTCGTCGCTGATCGGGGTGCTCGGTGTCCTCGGCCCGCTCTTCGCGCAGCGCGCCCTGGCCCTGCGGCCGCAGGACTTCGTGGTCGTCGTCATCCCCCTCTTCGCCGGCCTGATCCTCGGCATCCTGCTCCTCAACCAGTACGGCAGGTACCTGCCGCGGCGGCGCGTCATCGAGGGCGGCCTGCTCGCCCTGGCGACGCTCCTGGTGCTCCTCTCGGTGGCGGGACCGCTTTCCCGCTTCCTTGCAGGGGTGGAGACCGGGCTCGTCGACCTCGGGGCGGTCGTCTCGCTCCTCTCCATCGTCACCGTCCTCGGGTTCTTGGCCGGCCTCGCCTACGCCGTGGTCGCCATCCCCGCCCAGACGCAGCTCCAGGAAGAGCTCCACGAGGACATCCGGGGGCGCGTCTTCGGGGTTCTCAACATGCTGCTCAGCCTGGCGGCGCTGGTTCCCATCGTCATCGTCGGACCGCTCGCCGACCGGCTTGGCTCGGAGGTGGTCATCTTCGGCAGCGGGGTCGCCGTCGGGCTGCTCGGCCTCGGCTCGATCGTGGCGGCGCACCCACCCGTCGGGATCTCCGCCGCCCCGCACGGCCGGCACGTGCCGGTCGACCCGCTCTCCGCCAGCTTCAGCCTGTCGCGCGGCCCCGATGAGCTGGAGGCGGAGGGCGAGGACGCGGATCCGGCCACCGGGGGCCGCTCGGCGGTGGGCGGCCCATGACCCGGGTCGCCGTCGTCTTCACCGGCGGCACGATCTCGATGCGCTTCGATCCCGTCTCGGGTGGCCTCGTACCCGCGCTCGACGGAGCGGCCCTCCTCGCCCGGACGCCGGGCCTGGAGCGGATCGCCGAGGTCGAGGCGATCGACTGGGGACTCATCCCCGCCTCGCACCTGGGCTTCGCGCAGCTGCTGGAGATCGCCGGCATGGTGGGCGCCGCGCTGGAGCGGCCGGACATCGACGGCGCGGTGCTGGTGCAGGGGACCGACAACATCGAGGAGACCGCCTTCGCTCTCGACCTGGTCCTCGACTCGCCGAAGCCGGTCGCCGTGACGGGCGCCATGCGCAGCCCGGCCGACGACGGGTACGACGGGCCCGGCAACCTTCGGGATGCGGTCCGCTGCGCCGCCTCGGCCGAGCTGCGCGGGCAGGGCGTCGTCGTCGTTCTCGCCGCCACGCTGCACGGCGCCGACGACGTGACCAAGACCCACACCGACGCCTACGCGGCGTTCCAGAGTCTCAACCTGGGGCCGCTCGGCGTCATCGATGGCGAGCGCGTCGTCGTAGCCCGGCGACGGTCGCGGCGACGACACGTGGCCGCCGAGCGCGCCGCCGAGCCGGTGCACCTCTTCACCGCGGTGCTGGGGATGGACGGGGCGTTGATCCGGCACGCCGTGGCGACCGGCACGCGCGGGCTGGTGATCGAGGCGACCGGCGGGGGCAACACGCAGCCGGACCTCCTCGAGGCGGCGGCCGAGGCGATGGCGCGCGGCGTCCCGGTCGTCCTCACCACGCGCTGCCCGGCCGGCCGGGTCCGGCCGCGCTACGCCTTCCCCGGCGGCGACGCCACCTGGGTGCGCGCCGGGGCGATCATGGCCGGCTTCCTGGGCGGGCCGAAGGCGCGGATCGCGCTCGCCCTTGGCCTCGGGGCGGGGCTCGACGACGCCGGCCTGCGCGAGCTCTTCGCCGACTGACGATGGCCGCCGCGGCCGATCTCCTGGTGACCGGGCGGATCGCGACGCTGGCCGGAGCCCGGGGGTTCGGCTGGGTCGAGGCTCTCGCCGTGGCGGACGGGGTCGTCGTCGCCGCAGGGAGCGGGTCCGAGGTGGCCTCGCTCGCCGGGCCGGGGACGCGCCGGCTCCGCCTCGGGCGCGACCGCGTCGTCCTCCCCGGGATCACCGACGCGCACCTCCACCTGTCCGAGGCGGCGCTGGCGGCCGACCGGGTCGACCTGGCGGCTGCCCCCACCCTCGAGGCCGGCTTGGCCCTCCTCGCCGAGCGGGCGGCGCGGCTCGACCGGGAAGCGGCTCCAGACGAATGGCTGGTCGGCCACGGCTGGAGCCCCGACCGTTGGGGCGCCTGGCCGACGGCGTCGACCATGGACCGGGCCGCCGGGTCGCGGCCCGCCTTCGCCTGGGCCCACGACCATCACTCCGCGTGGGCGGACTCCGCGGCATTGCGGATCGCCGGCATCGACGCGGAGACGCCCGATCCGCCCGGCGGCACGATCCGGCGCGACGCCGGAGGACGGCCGACGGGGCTCCTCCACGAGCGGGCGACGGCGCTGGTCCTGGCTCGCCTCCCGGCGCCGTCACCCGAGCGGCTCGAGCGCGCTCTCCTGGCGTACACGGCGGAGCTCCTCGCTCTCGGCGTCACCGGTGTCCACGACCCCGGCGGCCTCGGGGCCGACCCAGACCTCGGCGGCCCGTTCGCGGTCTACCGGCGCCTGGCCGCCGCCGGTCACCTCCCGGTCCGCGTCCACGCCTCCATCTGCGCCGAGGCGCTCGCGACGGCAGAGCGTCGGGGCCTGCGCAGCGGTGACGGCCTGGCAGCCGAGGAGCTGGCAGGCGTCGGCGACGACCCCCGCGGGCGGCGCCTGGCAGGGCGCTTCCGGGTCGGCTGGCTCAAACTCTTCGCCGACGGCGCCCTCGGCTCGCGTACCGCCGCGCTCCTCCAGCCGTACGAGCGCGAGCCGGGCCGCGAGGCGCCGGCGGTGGGGCCGGCCGGCGCGCTCCTGGAGGAGCCGGGCTGGTTCGCGGAGACCGTCGCGCACGCCGCCGCGGCCGGGATCGCCACGCAGATCCATGGCATCGGCGACCGCGCCGTCCGCGTCGCTCTTGACGCACTCGCTCCGAGCGTGGGGCGCGTCGCCCTCGTGCCGCGCGTCGAGCACGCTCAGATGGTCCACTCCGCCGACGCGGGGCGCTTCGCCGCCGGCGGGATCGCCGCCTCGGTCCAGCCGATCCACCTGCGCAGCGACCGCGACGCGGCACTCGCCGCCTGGGGCGATCGGGCGACCCGGGGCTACCGCCTCCGCTCGCTCGATCGGCCCGGCACGCTCCTCGTCTTCGGCACCGACGCGCCGGTCGAGCCGGCCGACCCGTGGCCGGGGATCGCCCTGGCGGTGACGCGCCGCGCCCCGGAGTGGGGACCGCACGGTGAGTCGTTCGCACCAGACGAGGCGCTCAAGCTCGACCGCGCACTGCGGGCCGCCTGCCTGGACCCGGTCCTCTCGGCGGGGGAGGGGAACGTCGCCGGCCGGCTCGTGCCCGGCTGCCGCGCCGACCTCGTCGTCCTGCCCGCCGCCGCCCTCGACGAGCCGGTCCGTCCCGGCGGCGCGCTCGCCGCGGCGCGCCCCCTGCTCACCCTGGTCGACGGCGAGGAGGCGTACCGCCACCCCGACCTCGACGCCTGACCGGCCGGCTCGGGCCTCCGGCCGCACCGCTGTCGTGTGGCTGGATCTGTCGAGAGAGTATCCTTGGCCGAACCCGCCAGTTCTGCTCGTTGAGGAGGGACGTGCACATGCGCCTCGGTTCGCGTCGGGTCATCACGACCCTCGTCCTCGTGACGGCGTGGCTCCTCGCCACTGCGCCATTGGCGACCGCCGCGAGCGCCACCGGCATCAACGTCAACCTGCCGGTCACCACGAAGACCACCTACTCGATCACGGGCACGGTGAAGCGCCAGGCCGGTCTCACCGTGGTCGCCGACGTTCAGGTCACCGCCTCGGGCTCGAACGGCTACGGGTTCGCGGACACCAACGCCAGCGGTGTCTACACCATCACCCACCTCCTGCCCGGGAGTTACATCCTCTCGTTCGATCCGCCGAGCGGTTCGAATCTCCTGGGCGGCTACCGCAGCGGCACCGGACCGAACTACTACTCGGCCACGTACGGGGGGGCAGTCGCGGTCACGATCACGAACGCGAATCTCACCGGCAAGGGCATCAACCTGCCGAACGGTTTCCGGATCAGCGGCAAAGTGACGAAGGTCGACGGGACCACCGCGATCCAGGACGTCCAGGTCGACGTCGACGGGCCCAACGGCAGCGACAGCACCGTCACGAACGCCAGCGGTAACTACACGGTCTCCGGTCTGCCGGCGGGCTCCTACACCATCACCTTCTCGGCCCCGTATGGCACCAACTACCAGTCCGGCTGCTACTGGACCGGGAGCGCCACCAACAGGTTCTCGCCGAACTGCGCCTCGACGACGGCGGTCGTGATCTTGAGCGCCGACCGGACCGGGATCAACGTCCGGCTACCGCTCGGCTTCACGATCTCCGGTTACGTCAAGAACCGTTCGGGCGCGGCGATCGCGAATGCCTTCGTCTCGACCGACGCGACCGCCTCGTCGGCGATCGACTACGACTCCGCGCTGACCGACGCGGCGGGGCGCTACGTCATCAAGGGCGTCACGCCCGGGACCTACCAGATCGACGTTGCGGCGCCGTACGGCACGATGTACCTGGACGGGTACTACCGGGCCGCCGACGCGACCAACCACTGGACGTCGGACGACTCGGTGGCGACCGCGGTGGCGGTGAGCGGCAACGTCGCTCTTCCGCTCATCCGGCCGGCGACCGGCTACAAGATCACCGGCAAGGTGACGACCGTCGCGAACGTGGCGCTCCTGTACGCGTACGTTTCGGCGAGCGAGACCACCACGGGCGCGTTCGCGTCGGGCGTGACCGATGCGTCGGGCAACTACGTCCTCGGACCGCTCCCGGCCGGGACGTATCGGATCGCAGTGGATCCGCCATACACTCGCCCGGACCTCGAGTCGGGCTACTACAAGAACGTCTCCCCGAACTTCTTCACCCCATTCCAGGGCCAGGCGACCCTGGTCACGATCGCGGGCAACAAGTCCGGCGTGAACATGCGCTTGCCCAAGGGCGCCTCCATCGGCGGCACGATCACGGCCGGGGCCGGTGCCCTTCCGTTCGGGACCGTGGTCCTGGCGGTCGGCACGACCAACGGCATCACCGGCTTCGCCGTTTCGAGCGGCGTCGACGGCAAGTACAAGGTGGAGGGACTTCCGGCCGGCACCTACAAGATCTGGGTCTTCGGGA